>Ga0210407_10000093_pt1 | contig 117052 bp, 115 predicted proteins | sample IncBWC27MmetaG_FD_150860 | JGI IMG/M metagenome (GOLD analysis project Ga0210407, IMG submission 150860) | Forest soil microbial communities from Barre Woods Harvard Forest LTER site, Petersham, Massachusetts, United States - Inc-BW-C-27-M | ecosystem: Environmental > Terrestrial > Soil >...
CTCCTGGGCGGTGGTGGGGCCGACCACGGGATGGAGCAGGGTGAAGGCGCGGAGATCGAGGTCGCACTGCTCGAAGTGGGCGATGGTGCGCGCGCGGCTTTTTTTGAAGTAATCGAGCGCGTCGTCGAGCGAGGTAAAGCGGCCTTTCGGTTGAGCTTGCTCGGGGGCTTCGAATTTTCTGGTGCGGTCGGGCGCCACGCGAAGAACCACCTCTTCACGCGAGCGGTCACCCGAGGGAGTTGTGGGAACCATCTGTGTGGTGAAACGGTTGAAGAGCGCGTCTTCGACAAAGCCGACGTGCTCGGCACATTCGAGGATGGACCAGCGGCCGGGGGCGGGGCGAATTTTGGCCTGCTCGTCCGAAATGCCGGCGGTGGATGAGCAGAGCGCCTCGTGCGACTCGGCGAGAAGATTCAGAATCAATTCGCGATCTTTTGCGTCCATCGAAATCAGCCTCTGAGGGCTTTGCGGAGTTTTTCGTCGGTGGTCGAGAGATCTTCGGGCTCGACGCGGGTTTCGCCGACGACGGTCATGAAGTTGGCGTCGCCGGCCCAGCGCGGCAGGACGTGGAGATGCAGGTGACCGGTGACGCCTGCGCCGGCGGAGCGGCCGAGATTCATGCCCAGATTATAGCCCTGGGGATGATAGGCGCGTTCGAGTGCGGATTGGACGCGCTGGGCGATGGTCATCATTTCGGCAAGAGTGCCGGGATCAGCGGCGGAGAGGTCGGCGACGTGAGCGTAGGGGACGATCATGACGTGGCCGGAAGTGTAGGGATAGCGATTGAGGATGATGAAGTTTTTTTCACCGCGGAAAACGATGTGGGTTTTCGAGTCGTCCTTGGCAGCCAGCGCGTCGCAGAAAATGCAGCGGTCATCTTTCGCCGCGTCGGCGATATAGCGATACCGCCACGGGGTCCAAAGATAATCCATCCGGCTCAGCCCTGCTTCGTGCGGTCCGGCGCGCCGGCAGCGGCGCCGGAGGAGCGCGGGTTATTGACGTAGTCCTTCAGTTCCTTGCTGGGCTTGAAGAAGGGGATTTTCTTCGCCGGGACTTCCACTTTTTCGCCGGTCTTGGGGTTGCGGCCGGTGCGTCCGCGGCGCTCGCGGGTGCGGAAGCTGCCGAAACCGCGGATTTCGATTTTGTCGTCGGCCTGGAGGGCGGCGATGATGCTTTCGAAGATGGTTTCGACGACGGCTTCGGATTCCTTGCGCGGCAATTCGGTGACGCGAGTAACTTCCTCGACCAGCTCGGCCTTGGTCATGGTGTGTTCTTTATCGTGTAGATCCCCCGCGACATCAGGCATAGGAAGCGAGCCTCCTCTCACAATTTTGCTATCGCACAGGGCCCAAAGCGCGCCGAAGCGGGGCGCCACGCGGCCCACTGCATACCACCAAACTCCTTCAAGGTAAACGATTTTCCTGCGGGGAGGGCTTCCAGGGGGCTCCGCCCGCACTTCCCAGGGGCACCAAACTAAGACGACTGTCGCTTGGCCAGAATGGCGTCGCCGATGGTCGCATTCGGCGAAGATTTGGCCGGCTTGGCGACTTTGACCGATTCGATTTCCTGCTTCTCGGCCTGCTTCTCGACCTGTTTTTGCGCAGCGCGGTAGCTCAGGCTGATTTTGTGCTGGTCCGGCTCAAGACGCAGAATCTTGAAATCGTGTTCCTGTCCGGCGGCGAGAACGGAGGTCACGCGAGCGCTGCGGGATGATTTGTCCTTGTCGCGGTCGGCTTTGGGCTTGCGTTCCTCGATTTCGGAGACGTGGCAGAGTCCTTCGATGCCTTCGGCGAGCTCGACGAAAGCGCCGAAGTCGGTAGTGCGGGCGACTTTCCCGCGGAGGATGTCGCCGATTTTGTGCTCGGCAAACCAGTTGGCCCAGATGTCCACGACTTGCTTGATGCCGAGCGAGAGGCGGCGATTCTGCGAGTCCACTTTGAGGACTTTGGCCTGCACCGATTCGCCCTTCTTGAAGCGCTCGCTGGGATGCTTGATGCGCTCGGTCCAACTGACGTCGCTGATGTGGATCAGGCCTTCCATGCCCTCTTCGATTTCGACGAAAGCGCCGAAGTCGGCGAGGTTGCGGATTCTGCCGGTGATGATGGTGCCGACGGGATATTTTTCCGCGGCGGCTTCCCAGGGATCGGGGAGCGTCTGTTTGAGGCCGAGAGAAATGCGGCGCTGGTCGGTTTTCACTTCGAGGACGACGACTTCAACTTCTTCGCCGACCTTGACGATCTTCGATGGGTGCTTGGTGCGCTTGGACCAGCTCATCTCGCTGACGTGCACCAGGCCTTCGACGCCGGGCTCGACCTGCACAAAGGCGCCGTAGTCGGTGACGCCGACGATTTTGCCCTTCACGCGCGTGTTCACCGGGAAGCGCTCCGGAACGGTGGCCCACGGATCGGGGAGAAGCTGCTTGCGGCCGAGAGAGATGCGCTGCTTGTCCTTGTCGAACTTCAGGACTTGCACCTGAATTTCTTCGCCCACCTGAACGACGGTGGAAGGATGCGGCACGCGCCCCCAGACGAGGTCGCTGACGTGCAGCAGCCCGTCCATGCCGCCGAGATCCACGAACACGCCGTAGTCGGTGATGTTTTTCACCTTGCCGGAAACGGTGGCGCCTTCGGCGATGTTGGACATCAGGGAGTCGCGCTTGGATTTCTGCTCGTCTTCGAGGATGACGCGGCGGCTGACCACCACGTTGCCGCGCTTGCGGTTGAGCTTGAGGACGCGGACTTCAATTTCCTGGTCCTTGTAGCCGTCGAGGTCGTGCACCGGGCGCAATTCAATTTGCGAGGCGGGCAGGAAGGAGCGCACGCCGATGTCCACGACCAGGCCGCCCTTGATGCGCTCGGTGACTTTGCCTTGGATGTTTGTGTGCTCGCGATAGGACTTCTCGATGCGTTCCCAGACGCGGCGGCGATGCGCGCGGACGTGCGACAGCAGAACGTAGCCGTCCTTCTGTTCGTGCAGGCGCTCGACTTCGATGGTCTGGCCCGGGCCGAAGGGAATGGCGCCGCCGGATTCGAGGAATTCCTGCGCCGGGACCAGGCCTTCAAATTTGCTGCCGACGTCCACGACCACGCCGGCTTCGGTGACGGCCAGGACGCGGCCGTCAAAAATTTCGCCTTCGGCAACGGACGGAGCGGGCGAGGAAAACTGGTCGAGGAGCTGGTCCATGGACTCGTTGGACTCAGCGGTCTCAGCAGTCTCCACGGTTTCAGCGGTCTCGGACGATTCCGGAGCGGCGCCGGATTCGGGTGGCTCCATCACTGGCGGGGAGGCCACCGATGCAGCCGTGCCTGCTACCGCCACGGCGGCAGTGTCTTCCTCGGCGCCATCGATCGAGGGGGGTTCCTCGGTATGAGGCGCGGGGGCAGGAGCTTCCGGGGCGCGTGCAACTGCGGTGGCGGCGCCTGGGCTGGAAAGTGGGTCCGATTTCATCGCCGGCGCTGCAACGGGCGTCTGTTCCGGAAGATTCTCTGCGGTGACATTGTCGTTGGCAGAGGGTTGAAAATGGTCGTCGTGTTCGCGTGACATTTGAGCGGCCTCCATGCGAGATGCGACCCAGCTTGCCGATCGTGCGACTCGGCTACTCCACCCTGCGGGGATAGAGCAAGAAGGGGACAGAGCGCCCGCGCTCGACGCCCGTATCGAAAAGATGATACGCGCCGGATTTGGGGGTTGTCAACCAAACGCTGGTGCGAATCTGTGAATGGACGGTGAAGGAAAGTCAGTTATGGGCGGAGCGGCTGATGTTGCGGATTTCCTTGCGGTAGTCGGGCGCAAAGATCTCAATGGTGCGGCACATTTCGTAGAGGCGCGAGCGAATACGCTTGCCGACGCGCTCGGTGAGCGTGTCTTCGATGGCCGGCGTGCGCATGCCGGCGACGCGCGGGGCTGCCTGGGCGGGCGTGTTCTGTGCGGCATCGGCATCAAGGAAATTTGTGGTCAGGACGCTGACGCGCTTTTCGTTGTAGCGGGTATTCAACACATGGCCGACGGTCTCAAGTGCCCATGGCGAAGGCTTGCTGGAGCCGACGTCGTCGAGCACCAGAATTTCCGCCTTCAATACCGGCTCGAGGACACTCATTTCCGTGGCCTGGCTTTCGGTGTTGTAGCTGTCCTGAATCTGTTTCAGCAGCTCGCGGTAGTCGTAGAACAGGCCGGCGTGACCGCGCAGGACAATATTCTTGAGCGCGGCGACGGCCAGGTGCGTCTTCCCCACCCCGCAGGGACCCATCAACAACAAGCCGTTCTCACTGCCCACGGGAAATTCTTCGGCGAAGCGCTCGACGACCAGCTTGGCTTGAGAAAGGCTGCGATTCCAGGACTGGAGCTGCTCGCGCGGGGCATTTTCGATATCGTTGTCCGATTCGAAATTGTCGAAATCGCAATGGCGGTAGCGTTCCGGAACGCGTGCGCGCATCAGGGCGCGCTCGGTGCGGTCACCGGCGGTGCAATCGCAGGGCACGGCCCAGACCATTTTTAGTTCGCCCGCCTCCACCGGCAGGCCCGTTGCGGCGGTGTTCGGTTTGTCAACTGAGAGCGCTTGCGCGCCTTCGGCAGTGCGTTCGACGACTTTCCAGCCGCTTCCCTGGCAAATAGGACAATCCGGTCGGGCCATGGAAGAAAGCTTAGCGAGTGCAGCGGGAGAGCGCAAGCGCACGAGCGGCTGTGAATATTGCGCGGCTTGTGGATATTAAATGAGGATGCTCCTCGGAACGCTGAAAGAGTGAAGAGGGAGCCTTCTCTGCGCTCAGGATGACGTGCAAAAAATCCCCGAGTCAGATAACGACCCTCATCAGGTCGTTACTTCTCCACCCGAATGGCGTGGCGCGGGCCGGTGCGCACGATGGCGTTGCGGAATTTCCGCTCGTCGGCACCCATGAAGCCGCGCGCCATTTCGTTGCGCACAAATTTGATGAAGGATTCCATTTCCGTCTGCATCTGGGACATTTTGTCGCGCATGTTGAGAATGATTTCGATGCCAGCAAGATTGACGCCCAGCTCGCGCGTGAGATTGAGGATGATTTCCAGGCGCTCCAGGTCCGCGTCGGTGTACAGGCGCGTGTTGCCCTGGGAGCGCGAGGGCTTGAGCAAGCCGACGCGCTCATAGAGCCGCAGCGTTTGCGGATGAAGATGATAGAGTTCGGCGACGGCGCTGATCATGTAGCCGGCCTTGGCTCGCTTTTTCGGACGCACTGCCATCCTGGTACTCCCTAAAATCTGGCTTCAGGGGTTAAAACCCTGAAGAGAGCGGAAACTTCACGGCGGGGTTGAGACCCCGCCCTTCCATCTCCGAGAATTCGCCAACAAAACTTTTAGACTACTGCGCGCGCGAAGATTTCGCGGCGCGGATCTTCGTGGTCCACTTTTGCGAGATCGCGCAGCAAATTGCGCACGCGCTCATCTTCCGGCTTGGGCACCACCACTTGCACTTCCACAATCTGGTCGCCGCGCTGGCCCGGGCGGCCGGCCGAAGGCGCGCCCTTTTCACGCAGGCGAAGTTTTTTGCCGCTGTCGGTGCCGGGCGGGATGCGCACTTGCGCGCGGCCGTCAATCGTGGGGACTTCCACCTTGGCGCCCAGCGATGCTTCCGTGACGGTCACCGGGACGACGGTGAAGAGGTCATCGCCACGGCGCTCGAAAAACGGATGCGGCTCGACGTTGGTGATGATGTAGAGATCGCCTGGAGGTCCGCCGTGAACTCCGGCGTTTCCGCGGCCGGCGACGCGCACGCGCGAGCCGGTCTTGGCGCCGGGTGGGATGCGCACGTCGAGCGTCTCGACGCGCTGCACGCGGCCTTCGCCCTGACAATTGCGGCAGACGGTGTGCAGGCGCCCGGTGCCGCCGCAACGCGAGCAGGTGATTTGAAAGCGCATCTTGCCGCTCGATTGCGTGACCTGGCCCGAACCGCCGCACGTGGGGCAGACTTTTTCATCGCCAGGAGCCGTGCCGGTGCCGTGGCAGACATTGCAAACGTCCAGGCGCGTGAACGACAGTTTCTTCACCGTGCCGCGCATAGCTTCCGCGAAAGTGATGTCAATCTGGTATTCCAGATCGCTGCCGGCCTCTTCTCCCTGCGCTTGCGCTGCACCGGCGCCGCGGAAAAACTGGCTGAACAGGTCGCGAAAACTGCTGGCGCCGCCGGGCTGACCGCCGCCAAAGTCGAAGCCCCCGAAATCAAAGTGAATGTCGTCCGGCGAGACACCAGCGCGGCCGGCACCCGGAGGCGGCATGCCGCCTGGCCCCGGCACGTTGAATCCAAACTGGTCGTACATCTGGCGCTTCTTGGTGTCGGAAAGGACTTCGTAGGCTTCCTGAATCTGCTTGAATTTCTCTTCCGCGGATTTGTCGCCCGGATTGAGGTCCGGATGAAATTTGCGGGCGAGCTTGCGATAGGCCGCGCGAATGTCCTTTACCGGGGCTTTGCGCGGGACGCCCAGCAGTTCGTAGTAATCGGTTTTTGTGGTAGTGGCCATGGGGAAGCTCGGATGCTTCAGGCGTTACATGTTGGCCCAGCGCGCATTCCATTCGGCGATTTCTTTCGACTCGCGCTCGAGCTCTTCTTTCTTCTGGCGCTGCACTTCGCTGCGACCGCCCATGGCTGCTTCTTTCTGGCTGGCGCGCTCCATCCAGCGGTCGAGCAAGGCAATTTTCTGCTCCACGCTCGAGGGATCGGTTTTGAAGCGGAGAAAGCTGCCGGTAATTTCCACCGAACGCGGAGCGAAATCCGGCGGAACTTCCTGCTGCGCGTCGTAGAACAGGCGGCGCCAGTCCGCGCTGGGAGATTCTGTAATGGAAACCTGCACGAGGAAGAAATTGTCGCGGATCTTTTGAACTGCCTGGGGCGCGCTGGAACGCCGGACGCTGCTCATAGTGGAAGCGCTCTCCTGACTTAAACTCGTGCGAATCCGAAATCGCGTGAACAGAAATCCAGGAGCCGACCGGTGGCCGGCTCCTGCTGTGTTGCGAATGCGCCTTAGTTCGGCTTCTTTGAGTCGTCCACATCCACGAACTCGGCGTCCACCACATCGCCTTGCCCGCTCGAAGATGCGTTGCCGCCCGCCGGGCCCGCACCGGGACCGCTTGCACCTGCACCTGCTGCCGAACTGCCAGCCGCCTGCTGCGCTTTGTACATCGTTTCCGCGATGCGGTGCGATGCCTTGGTGAGCGATTCGGCCGCGGCATTCAGCTTGTCCAGACCGCCATCTGCAAGCGCACTGCGCGCCTCTTCGATGGCCGCCTCGGCGGCCTTGACGTCCGCTTCCACCAGCTTCTCGCGGTTTTCCTTGATCAGCTTTTCGGTCTGATAGGTCAAGGTGTCCAGGCGATTGCGGGCTTCGACTTCCGCCAGCCGGGCCTTGTCCTCCGAGGCGTGCGAGTCCGCTTCCTTCTTCATGCGTTCCGCTTCCTCCTTGCTCAAACCGCTGGAAGCGGTGATGGTGATTTTCTGTTCCTTGTTCGTCGCCATGTCTTTTGCGGAGACGTTCAGGATGCCGTTCGCGTCGATGTCGAACGTGACTTCGACCTGGGGCACGCCGCGGGGCGCTGGTGGAAGTCCCATCAAGTGGAATTTTCCGAGTGAGCGGTTCCCGCTGGCGACAGGGCGTTCGCCCTGCAGCACGTGGATCTCGACGGAAGTCTGGTTGTCCGCCGCGGTGGAAAAGACTTCGGACTTGCGCGTCGGAATGGTGGTGTTGCGCGGGATGAGCGTAGTCATCACGCCGCCGAGCGTCTCGACACCGAGCGAAAGTGGGGTGACGTCGAGCAGCAAAATGTCCTTCACTTCGCCGCCCAGCACGCCGCCCTGAATCGCCGCGCCGACCGCCACCACTTCGTCGGGGTTGACGCCCTTGTGACCTTCGCGCCCGAAGAGATCCTTCACCAGCTGCTGGATGAGCGGCATGCGGGTTTGTCCGCCGACCAGGACCACTTCATTGATCTTGCTGGCGTCCACACCGGCATCCTTCATGCACAGCTTGCATGGCTCGATGGAACGCTTGACGATGTCTTCGACCATCGATTCCAGCTTGGCACGAGTCAGTTTCTTGACCAGGTGCTTGGGGCCCGTGGCATCGGCGGTTACGAACGGGAGGTTGACCTCCGTTTCCATCGTGGTGGAGAGTTCGATTTTGGCGCGCTCGGCGCCATCACGCAAACGCTGCAGCGCCATTTCGTTGCCCTTGGCCCGCAGATCCAGGCCTTCGTCTTTCTTGAATTCGTCAATCAGCCAATCCACGATGCGTTGATCGAGGTTGTCGCCGCCAAGATGCGTATCGCCGTTCGTAGCTTTGACCTCAATCACGCCCTCGCCCACCTCCAAAATGGAAATGTCGAAGGTGCCGCCGCCGAAGTCATATACGGCGATGGTTTCGTCCTTTTTTTTGTCCAGACCGTAGGCCAATGCCGCCGCAGTCGGCTCGTTGATGATGCGCTTCACCTCTAGGCCGGCAATTTTTCCGGCGTCCTTGGTCGCGGTGCGCTGCGCATCGTTGAAGTACGCCGGGACGGTGATGACTGCCTCGGTGACCTTTTCGCCTAGGAAATCTTCCGCCGCGAGCTTCAACTTCTGAAGGATCATGGCCGAAATCTCAGGCGGACTATATGGCTTGCCTTGCCCCATAACCGCGACATGGTCGCCCTGGGGGACCACTTTGTAGGGCACCATCTTCATTTCTTCGGTCACTTCATCAAAGCGCCGCCCCATGAAGCGCTTGATCGAATACACGGTGTTTTCGGGGTTGGTGATGGCTTGCCGCTTGGCCACCTGGCCCACCAGGCGTTCGCCGGTCTTGGTGATGGCGACGACGGAAGGCGTGGTGCGCGCCCCTTCCTGGTTGGGGATGACGGTGGGCTCCCCGCCCTGCATGACGGCGACGACGGAATTGGTCGTGCCGAGGTCAATTCCAATGATCTTGCTCATATAATGTGCTCCTGGTGGATGGCTGCCGGCCTGAGCTTCAAGAGGCCTATTGAGACAGTGCTATCATACACGTTGAGTGCCCGATTGTCAAGGTTCATGTATGAGCATAAAGCTATATATGTGTGCACATTACGGACAGTTTTGCAGCTAGTTGTGAAAGTCAATCGCATAGCGCGGATGCCAGAGCCGGCTGGCTAGTTTTCGTGCGGAGATCGGCGAACGCCGAGGCGGGGGGCCAGCATCATAGTGGCTGCGCGGCAGATGAGCAGCAATATGGAGCAACGGTCCGTATTGCCAGGCGGAAGTGGGGTTACAATATGGCTTCACATCCGTCATACATTTCTCGGAGGCGGCATTGAATCGAATATCGGATTTGGCGCGACACAAGACTTTCGTTGCAAGCGCACTGGTGGCGCTGATTTCTCTTTTCGGAGGGCTTCGCGGCGCAGCGGCTCAAGACCAGGTAGCTCCCGCGACCAAGTCCACGACGGCCACGGCAAGCAAGCCCAGCAGCGCATCAACCGGGAAGACTTCCACAAAGAAAGCCGGCAAGAGCGGAGCGAAGCCGGCTGCCGAGGAACCCGTGGGTTCGCCGAACAAAGGGGTGGGATTTCCGAGCGCGCCAATCGTGATGGAAGTTTACAGCGACTACATGTGCCCGCAGTGCCGCAACTTTTACATGGGTACGCTGAAGGCCATGATGAACGACTATGTTCCGGCCGGTAAGGTCTACTTGATTCACCGTGATTTCCCGCTGCCGATCGCGCAGCATAAATACAACTGGGACGCGGCGCGATGGGGAACGGCGGCGGCGCGCATCGGCCGATTTGAGGAAGTGGACCGCGCGCTGTATGACAATGAGCCAACCTGGGAAGCGGATGGAAATATTCAGAAAATCGTCGCGGCCACGCTCAGCCCCGCGGATTTTAGGCGCGTGCAAAAGATGGTTGCGCCGTGCCTGAGCCAGACGCCGCCGGAATTACGGCCGACGGTTCCGACGGGCGCTGCGTGTTCGCTCGATACCTTCATCCAACAGGACATCGCGCTGGGAAAACAGGTGCCGGTGCAGTCGACGCCGACCTACGTGATCACCAACAAGGGCTCGCGAATTCCTCCGGGATCGGGATTTGTGAGCTGGCCGCTGTTGAAACAGTTTCTCGATTCTCTGGGGCAATAAAGGAGCCGGTGGAAATGTCGGACGAAGCGCGCGCAAAATTTGGCCGCATCTTGCTGCTGGTGGGACGAATAGCGCTGGCGGCGATTTTTCTGGCGGCGGCCTACGCGAAATTAAAGCCGCAGGGGGCCATGCCCTGGTCCGTCGCTTCGGTAAGAACTTCGCTGGCCATGTTTGCCATGCAGGTGGATTCCTACCAACTGCTGCCGGAGGAACACGTTAATTTTGTGGCGCACACGTTGCCGCCCTTTGAACTGCTGCTGGGCCTGTGGCTGCTGAGCGGCATTGGGCTGCGTTATTCCTCGCTCATCACGACTCTTCTGCTGGGCGGGTTTTTCAGCGCCATGGTGCGCACATACTCCAAGGGGCTGGAAGTGAGCTGCGGATGTTTCGGGCCCGGCGAGCAACTGGGCGCGAAGACGCTCGTGCGCGACGGTTCGCTGCTGGCGCTTTCGCTGGCGGTGATGATCGGAGCTTTCCTGCTGCGGCGCAAGGCGGACGACGCGAGTGCCCCGGCATCGCTTCCTGCCACCCAGCGCGCCGACTAGTTCCACAACAAAATGAAAACACTCGAAGAATATCTGGATCTGGCGGCCGCGACTCACGGGCATATCTGCGCCGGGCAGGTGCTCGGCGTGCGCCTGGCCATGCTCGGGCTACGCGAATTGGGAATTGAGGACCCGGTGCGCGATCGCAAGCGCCTGGTGACGTACGTGGAAATCGACCGGTGCGTGACGGATGCCGTGGCGCTAGTGGCGGGATGCCGACTGGGAAAGCGCGCGCTGAAATTTTTCGATTGGGGAAAAGTGGCGGCGACGTTTGTGGATTTGCAGACGGGCCGCGCGGTGCGCATCGTGGCGCGCGAAGATTCGAAGAAGCGGGCGGGGGAAATGTTTCCCGCGCTCGAAAAAGAGCAGGGGCAGCAGCAGGCCTATCGCGTGCTGGCGGATGAAGAGTTATTTGAAAAGCAGCCGGTGCGCGTGGAGATTCTTCCGGAAGATTTGCCCGGATTCAAAGGGCCGCGCGTGGTGTGCGAAGCGTGCGGCGAAGGAATCAATTTCAAGCGCGAAGTGGTGTCGAACGGCCGGACGCTGTGCCGGGCGTGCGCCGGTCCTCGGTACTATCAAGCACTTCCCACCGACTGATTTCGGCACCTTCTTACATCTTGAGCGTGCATTGAATGCCATCGCGGCATCAAGTGTCTTAATGCGTTGGGAACGTCCGCGCAGATGCGGCACACCCGCCGAGAACTAACCCTTGAAGAGGAGCAGGCCGGCGAGGCCTGCAATCAGGATGAGGATCGGCTCGGGGACCCTTTTGAAGGTAAGGAGGGCGAAAGTGATAACGGCGATGGACACGGTTGGGAAATCGATGAGCGAGCGGCGGCCGAGAATGAAGGCGGCGCCGGCGATCGCGCCCACGGCGGCTGCGGTGACACCTTGCACGAATGCTTTTACTTGGCGGTTCTGAGCAAAGCGGCGGTAGTAAGGCGCTCCCAGGATAACGATGAAATAGGGAGGCGCGAATACAGCGAGCGCTGCGAGCGACGCTCCCATCGCGCCGGCAACCAGATAGCCGATGAATCCTGCGGTGATGACCACAGGGCCGGGCGTGATCATGGCCACGGCTACGGAGTCGAGAAACTGCCGTTCCGTCAGCCAGTGGTATTTGCCAACCACGCCGCCGTATAGAAATGGGACGATGGCGAGACCGCTGCCGAATACGAACGCGCCAGCCTTGAGAAAAAACAGGAACAATGTTCCCGCAACGCCAGCCGAAGCCGGCAGAAGGGGCCCGGCCAACAGTTTATTTATCCCCACGATTGCACGCGCACTTTTCTTGGCGAGGGGCAAACGCCGAGGGACCTTGATGAGCATGGAGATGAATCCGCAGAGAATGAAGAGCCAGACGATTTCGGCTTCTTTCCAGGCGGTGGTGATTGCCAGTGCGGCAAATAAAATCCACAACAAGATGTCTTTCTTCAATGTAGAGCGGATCAGCTTGTAGGCGCTGCGCGCGATGATGGCGATCACCGCTGCGCCGATGCCGTAAAAGACCCCCTGAATCCACGTGAGGCTGCCGTAGTGAACGTAGGCGGCCGCCAGCACGACAACCATCAGGAAAGATGGAAGGATGAAGGCCACGCCGGTCAGTGTGGCGCCCAGAGTCCCGGCACGAACCCATCCGAGGTACATGGCGAGTTGGGCGGCGAGTGGTCCTGGTGAGAGCTGAGAAAAGGCCAGCCCTTCGACGTAATCCTGAGACGAAATCCAGTTGCGATCCTCGACCAAATCTTTCTGCATGTATCCGGCGAGCGCGATGGGACCGCCAAATCCGATGGTGCCGAGCTTCAGGAAGTAGGCCAGGAATTCACCCAGGCTGGGGCGAGCTCCGGGTTCTACTGTCGAAGCGCCCACCTGAGGCGAAGTCATGCTGGATTCCTTGGGAAGCTGGAGCACATGCCGAAAGTTAAGCTCACGGCAGACATGGCCCAACCGAGTGCGGCAATCAGCATTTAGTGTGTTTCATAGACGCGAATCTCCGCACTTTCATCGCCTTGCCTGGGAGCGGCGGCGAAGAGTTTGTTCCATTCGGGCACGAAGAGGCCGGTTTGCGTATGGGGCGGAGTGGGATAACGAGCGATGCGTTCATAGTGATCGGGATCAGTTTGCTGAAAGACGTCGAGGACGCTCTGGCTGGTGAGTACGTAGATGCGCGCTTTGGCGGGATCGTAGAACAGATCGTCCGAACTGCCGGCGGTTTCTAGGGATGCGACTTCCTTTCCGCTTTCGGTGTCGAAGACAAGCAAACGCGGCGGCGTGCGCGTTGCCACCAGGAGGCGGTGATGCGATTCGTCGAGGGTCATCGGAAAATTCTCTCTTGCGGAGGTGACCGGCCAGCGGGCGATGACCTTGCGCTTGGCGACGTCAAGGACTTCGATCTCCTCCTTGTCCGGCACATTGACGAAAAGGCGCGTCCCGGTTTTTTCGAGCTGAAATGATTCGGGATGAGCGTCGATGACCACCTCCGCGGTGACTTTGCCGTTGGAATCGATGAAGCCGAGCCCGCCGGTGCCCTCCTGGCGATTCCTGAGAGCCTTCGCTCCGGCATATCCGACGATGACGCTTTTGCTGCGGGTGTCGTAGCGGATGTTGTCCGCGTCGTCGGGGAATTTCGCGGTGTTGAGCAGGCGGTAAGTGGTGGCGTCAAAGATCTTCACGGCGCCATCCAGCGCACAGGCAACGAAGAGGCGATTCGTGGAGGCGTCGTAGTACACGCCTTGCGGCTCGGCAAGGTCCGCAATCGTATGGACGCGCTTGCCGGATTGCAGGTCGAGAACCTCCAAAGTGTGATTTCCAACGGCAGAGACGAACAGACGTTGGCCTTTCACGTCCACGCTGAAATGATCGATGCGGCCTTTGACATCCGGCAGCGCGATCCGGGATTTTAGCGATAAAGCTGGAGAGTCCTCCCCGATCACCGGGCTGCTGAACACGAAGAGCAAGGCGAGGAACGGGATTGCCAGGCAGAGCGCTATCCAATTCCGCGTGTCACGCATCGAACGTACCCTCATTCAAAACTATCGAAGATGAAGTTCACCGCCAGTTAAACCATCATTTCGCAAGGACTTTCAAGTCGTCGAAATAAGTGACGGAGTCCGCTTTCGTCCACAGCCCGACCTTGCCGGCGTCCTTGAAGGTGTCGTCCGTGGCTTCGATTTTTTTCACGCCGTCGTAAAAGCAAATGATCTTGTTCCCGGCAATTTCGACACGCAGCTCATGCCAGTCACCAGAGGTGACTTTGAAATTCGCGCCCGCGAATTGGCGGCGCTTCCCGTCGACGACATGATAGAGCCGGTAGTTATCCTCCAAGGCGTTGGCGCGGACCAGGTAGTAGTTATTCGCGTCCCTCAGACGGAATACCAGCCCGCCGGCACGGTCCACTGTTCCGGATACCGGTTTGAATTTCGCGGACAATTCCAGGTCCTTGAAACTCCTTTCGTCGGAGATGAGCAGAGGGAAGCGATAGTCGGTCTTATCGGTCGAAGTCTGGGCCACGACATTCGGCTTCGACGGCGCGCTGGGATCGGCCATGACCGCCCATGTGCTCTCAGCGCCCTGTCCGGTGCGCCCGGTGTGAAATTTCGCGGGGACTTTTCCAACGGCGTCGCCATCGAAATTGTAAGTGAAGGATGCGCCCGCCGACTGAAGCGGCGCGGAGTGTTCCGCGGGGGCGGCAGACGCAGAGAAAAAGCTGCTATGCGCAGACACGAAGAATGCCCCAGCACCAATGGCAATTGTTCCGAGGGCAATCAGAACGGCAAAAATCCATTTCATAAGAGACCTCCTGTTGATTGAGTTGGGAACCGATTCGGGGATTGACAACACTCCCCAGGAGATTTGCCAGAACCGGTCATTTGATGTGTACCTTGTCGAGCCCGGCTTTAATTCCCTGCGCAACGGATGCTGGACTACCCAGACCCCAGAAGTGCATGAAGAAAAGGCGCGGCTGTTCCGTCAGCATATGGCTGTGCAGTGCGGTGACTTGGATGTTGTGTTGGGCCAGGGCTGAGATTACGGGGTTCACCTCGTCTGCCGTAAGGACAAAGTCACCCGTGGTCGCCACGCGATCGGCTCCCGCCTCCTGGAAATTGATGGACTCGGCCACTCCCTGCGCGCTCGTCAGTGTCATTCCGGCTTCTGTAATCTGGTCTGCGCGCGGAATACCGAAGGACAGGACCCCGCCCGACCAACGCCCCTTCGCGCCTAGCGTGTCCTCGATGGTTTTGACAAAGGCGGGTTCCTCGACGGTCTGCGGGGAAGCAGGTTTCCCGAGAGGGGTCTTCGATTCGGCGAGAGCGTCATGCAGCGACTTCGCTAGTTCGGCCGCATTGCCGTGGCCCATGTAATGCACGTAAAGCACATGCGGAGCCTCGTTCAAGAGGTGATTGTGAATCGCAGAAATCTCGAACCCGGATGAACGCAATTTCCGGATTACGGGATTCACTTCGCTCTCGAGCAAAACGAGGTCGCCCATCACCGCGGCGTGCTCATCCGTTCCACCGAATGCGGCCCACGACCCGAGCGCCAGGCCCGGCTTGATGTCCACACCTTCTGCTCGAACTTGCAGATCGGTGCGAGGGAAGCCGATCCGGTAAATGCCGCCCATTTGCTGGCCGGAGCGACCTAAGGCCGCATCTATTTTTGCCGTATCTGAAATCTGGGCGGAGAGAATTGCAGGGATGCCAAGGACGATTGAGAGAGCTACAAGAATGCGGTGCAGTAACATGTGATTTACTTCCTCCTTCATGTGAGTTTCAAGACCACTTTACTAGCCGAGCGAACCGTAAAGGCCTTCGGTCAATTGCATGCCTCGATTGAGAAGCTCCGGATCCGTAAGACCCTGGCGCGCCCAGCCATTCATGATGGCGTCGATTCCGAAACCTTCCTTGCGGCCGAATTTTTCATCGAACAGATCGGCGTCGTGAACGATTTGAGCGATGGCGTTAACTTTCTTGTCGTGAATACGGAAGGATTTCGTCAGCGTCTCAAACGTGCAGTCGTCTCCGCGGTGGCTGAATCCGGCTTCGAACATGTCAAACGGAACCGAGCCGGAGGGAACACGGCCTGCGGTCGAAAAACCGAATCGCGCTTTCGGGTCGATGAATTTGCGAATGAGCCATGCCGAAGTAACGCGGTCCACACCGGGACGCGGGCGCGTGACCCAGAGCCGCTTCTGGTATTCACGGCGAGACGGCCTGTCGGTTTCTGATTGCGGTTGGCTCGATTGGTTTAAAGCCCGCTCGACCTGCTCTCGCAACGGGCTGCCAAAGAAATCAATGGAACTGATTTCCTGGAAACGCCGGCGCAGGCGGGCGATTTGTGTGTCGCGGATCCGGGGTGAGCCGGGGACAGTCTTCAGGTCCGTCAAGAGCTCCCGGTAGTCCCGGGAGCGCGCATCGCAAAATCGAGCTTTCAGCTGTACAGGGGAGAAATTGTCAATTGCGCGCACGTCCACGACGGAGGATTCACCGCGCGCGGTGCGAATGGTCGTGGCCAGCCACTCAAAGCGTTCGCGATTCTCAGATGTATTTGGCAGAAGGTATCCGGAATTGCCAAGGGCAACGGCGCCATAGTGCTGCAGCTTTCTCCAAACCGACACCCGAAGACTGGCGTTGCGTTTCGCCAAACTGAACACCAGCAACAGCCACGCCTGCTCCGGGCCAGATTTTCTAGTAACGGTCATTTCTACATTGTTATACACCTAACAGAAGAAATTGGGAGAACAATTTTGGAAGCTTTTGGAGCCGCGCAATCTTATTGGCAAGGGCATCCCCCGGGGGCGGCTGAACGTGAAATATCCCTTGACTTAAAGTTGAGTTGAAGTTCGAGGATGGATCCCAGGGGCGCGCACTCAACTTAAGGAGAAAACATGGACAAGAAGATGGGGATGCTGGGAATTGGAGCGCTGGTGCTGGCTATGGCTGCGGGCAACGCTATGGCGCAGGAGAGGAAAGCGGAGGAGGCACCGACGCGCGCGCAAGTGCTGGATGCGTTGGTCAGCAATGCAGAGCGCGAAGTTGTTCCCGCGGCGGAGGCAATGCCGGAGGAGAAGTATTCTTTTGTTCCCAGCAATGGTGAGTTCAAGGGAACGCGATCGTTCGCGGAACAGATAAGGCACGTGGCCGCGGCGAATTATCAGTTGGCGGCGCGGATCCTTGGCGAAAAGCTGCCGGCAGGGAAGGTGGGAGCGAAGTCGGAGACGGCGCCGGACTCCGTACAGACCAAGGCGGAGGTGATGGAGTATTTGCGCGGGTCGTTCGCCCACCTGCACAAGGCGGTGAACTCGATTGACACGGCCAACGAAGTGGAACCCATCCCGGGGATCAAAGGAGTGTGGGAGAAAACGCGATTGGGCGCAGCGGTAGACGCCATTGCGCATACCTATGATCACTACGGGCAGATGGTGGAGTACTTGCGGATGAACGGCATCGTGCCGCCAGCGAGCCGGTGATGAGGGTCGTCGGTCAGCTGGCAGTGGGAAAATGCTCGGGATCGAGGCGAGTGTGAGGTGCGACGGCCGCGGGGCGGAAGTGACGACTGGTGAACTCGCCGGCAAAGAAGCAACTAGTCGAGCAGGGCGGCCGTCGAATATAATGGCGGCAAGGATTTCGAAGTCGCAGCAAGCAGATGGCCGAGGCAAACCCTTCGGGCCCGCCACCGGCGAAACGTAAGGGTAGTCATGCGCATTCAGGAAAAGGAGGACCTTGAGAGAGAAACTTAGAAATCGAGCCGTCCCGTTGGCGCTGGCCATATGTCTGGCGGTGATCTGTCTCGCGCCGCGCGGTTTCGCTCAAGACGAAGGCATGGCGCAGGAGCCCGAGGCGGCGCCAGTGCCGGAGGTGCCGCAGGAGAAAAGCGCGCCGGCCAACCTACCCAGCATGGCCGCGGACCCGGTGCCGGAGCTGCTCGAGGCCGGGTTCCATGCCATGTATGCCCTGAACTTCAAGGAAGCACGGGAGAAATTTCTGGCATATCAGCAGGCGCGGCCGGACGATCCGCTGGGGAAGGTAGCCGAAGCGGCGAGCTACCTGTTCGAGGAGTTCAACGAGAAGGGCGTGCTGACCTCGGAGTTCTTTTTGGACGACGACAAATTTCTGGGCGGCGTGGAGGGAAGCGTTTCGGCCAACCGCAACACGAATTTCCTGACCGCCAACCACCAGGCGCGCGAAGTGGCCAAGAGAAGCGTGAAAAAAAATCCGCACGACGCGCATGGCCTGCTGGTGTTGACCATGACCGACGGGATGGAATCGAACTACGCGGCGATGATCGAGAAAAAGCAGCTACAGGCGCTGAGCTTTATGCGCCAGGCGGAGAGCGAAGCGAACACGCTGCTGGCAGTCGATCCGGATCAGAAGGACGCCTACGTGGCGCTGGGGATGAGCAATTACGTGATCGGTTGCCTGCCAGGATACAAGAAAATGTTCCTGTGGTTCGGCGGCGTGCACGGCGACCGCACCCGTGGCATGCAGCAAATGCAATTGGCGGCGGATAACGGGCACTACTTGAAACCGTTCGCGAAAATTTTGCTGGCGCTGGCATTTGAGCGCGAACACCAGACGGAACGCGCGCAGCCGCTGTTGCGGGACTTGGCGGTACAGTATCCGGCCAACCCGATTTTCGTACACGAGCTGTCGCTGCTGGCGACGAAGCAGAATGTTCACAACCGCTGAGGCGCGCGGCGGCCGCTAGCGCGCAACCTCTCCCATCATTTCAATTTTGAGCGGAGGATCCACAGGCTGAAGCCTGTGCTACCAAACCCTACCACTTGACGCGCACGCGATAGTCGAGCGTGGCGCTGCCGTTTTTCTCCACCGGGATCGAGAAACCAATCGTTGTCGCGTCGAGCTTGGTCCATTTGAAATTGGAGTTCACCACTTCCCAATCGCCGCCCACCGGCTCGCGGACTTCGACGGTGACAGCACTGTCTTTGTGGTTGCGCAGGGCGATCTGGTTTTCCATTTCCGACTGATTGCTGGCAATTTTTTTGTAGTCCAGCTGCTTGCGCTCGCAGACGACATCGAAGGCGTTGCCGACGTAAATTTTCACGGACTCGTCTTTCGGGGTGTGATTGATGGTGTCCTCGCCGACGAACTGCACGCCGCCTTTTGAATCGGACTGATACACACGCACCGTGCCCGCCGGCAGTGGCATGCCCAGGCCGCCCTTTTCTTCATTCTTGAAACGATACAGCACGCGCACAGGCTGAGGGATTGGGTTCCCGATGCCCTGCGGATTGCGGTAGTAGTATTGCTGGCCTTCGACGGAAAGATATTTTTCGATCGGCACGCCGCTGGCATTCAGCAGGCTGATCTGCTTCGATTCGTTGTTCTGAATGGAAGTCCGGCGTCCGAGCGTGTACAGGTGATATTCGGAGAAACCTTCCTGCTGGAATTGCGGCGCAGCGGCCGCCTTGGTCATGATCTGCGCCTCCATCATCGGGCGCGCGGACGGCACAGCGGTGCGATGAACTTCCCCAGCGACGAGTTGGAGCTTGGCGTTGGTGTAGGCCACGCCGCTGGAATTCGTGAGTGTGACCCAGCCGTCGAGGTCGGCGGCTTTCTCATCGCGGCCAACGGTGAGGACGTAGTCGGAGCTCCAATTGATATTGCCCGCAAGATATGAGGCCTCCACTTTCTGCGAGCCAGCGCCACGGTTTTCAAGCGTCCAGACCAGGGTCGGGCGGCTGTAGAGATTTTCCGGCAATTCAGGGAAGCGGTAGGAATCCGCGGTCATGCCGGTAACGATATCGTTGCCGATCTTCCAGACCGGGCCGTTGTTGTTGGCGAGCAGCAAAGCTTTCGTTTCGACCCAGCGCGTGGAGCCGGCATCCTGTTCCTTGCGCATCAGCGTGATTTCCCGGCCGACATATTTTTGGAGCAGTTTCTGCGGGTCGAGCAGATCGTATTCGTAGTTCTGCTCGATGACGTCGAGTTTCGTGGGATCGTTGAGCGAGCGGAAATGCACGGTCGCGGGATTGATGGAAGCGGCGACGTCTTCAAAGCGCAGCAGAAAGTTCCCGGAAGGCAGATGAATCTGACGGGTATCGCGGACCAGGGCGATATTCGAGTTGTAGACCGTGACGGCGAGATCCACCTGATCTTTGCTAGTGGTGGCGGGATGCTCGGTCTGCGCGGCTACACGGGCTACCGCGAACGGGAGTAGCAGAAAGATTGCTGCAAAGATGACGGCGGTGCGAATTCTCAGATGGCGTGCGGACATTGGCTGTCTCCTTCGGGCGAGAATGGTTCCACAGATTAGAACGCGGAGGGGAGAAAATCTTGCAAGACTGGGGCTTGCAGGGAGAGCGCCGGGAGGCGGCTATTTTGCGAGCTGCCAGGACTGGCCGCCGTCGGTTGTGCGGAAGATGCGGCCATCGGCGGTGGTGACCGCTGCAGAGGAAGCATCCGAAGCGGTGACGGCAACAAAATCAGCGTCCGCGGGAGGTGAAATTTTCTTCCAGGATTTTCCGTCGGTGGTCAGCAGGATGGCGCCAGCGCGGCCGACCAGCCAGCAGACATTTTCTGAAGGGACAGCACCGGCCAGAATTTGGCTGGCGGCTTTCATGCGCTGGCCCTGCCAAGTGGCGCCGCTGTCCTCAGAGCGCTCGATGCGCGCGCCCCCGGCAATGCGGTACTGCACGTTGGCATCCTGCGACTGAATGACAGGAGCAGCGCCGGAGTGAACCGTAACGATGGCACTCTTTGAATTGGCGTACCCGCCTATGCCTGCGCCGACGCCTCCGCCCGCGGCACCGCCGGCTGCCTGAGGCGCGTCCTTTTTCTCTTTCGACAATTTGCCGGCTCGAACTGATTCCGTGGTAGTCATGGACGGTGCGCCCGCGGGAGCGGCTTCCGGCTTTGGTTGCGGCGTCGCTGCGGGGGGAGCTGGGACAGCGACTGACTGAGCAGCCGAATAAACCTCTACGGTCGAGGTGGTCGCTTTAGGTGTCTGGTCAAGCGAATTGACGGTTTCAGCGGGCGCGGGTGCTTTTGCGGGTGCTGGCGCCTGCTCGCGCGCCGATTTCTCAAGCGAAGCGCTCATGTCGTCCGACGTGTGGCGAGATTCAATTTTTCGCTGCATTTGATCATTAACGCGCGAATTGTCGGCTAGCTGATTTTGCGAATAGGCGGCGTCGAGGTCGGCCCTGGTATTTGACTGCAATCTGTTGGGTGAGATACGGGCCCTGTTCCCGGCAACGAGGGCACCGGTTTGCTGCGAATTCGACGGCGCTGGCCGTTTGTCCGCCTCCAGCCGGCCTTGTTGCGCCGTTTGAGTTTTAAATTCTGCGGGCGCAGCGGCGGGTGGGACCACTTCATATTGCTTAGTCGTTTGATCTGCGAGAGATTTCGGGGCGACCTCTGGTCTGGACATGGCGACTTGATTTTCCGAAGGAGGGACGTGAGAGACGCGCGCGAGCCGCTGCCGGGAGACAACTGCGACAAGAATAAGGGTTGCGGCGACCGGCGCAGCCCAACGCAAATGCAGTGTCCAGGAGCGCTGTAGTGGGGCTGACTTCGTCGCGGCTGGGGCGGTGGCAACGGGGGAAGAAGCCACGGCCCGCGGAGCAGCCGCGCGAGCCAGCACCTCCACTTCGGCGGGAACATCCCTCACGCTTTGGGTGCGAAATATAGCGGCGAGTTGCTCGCGGCATTTCGGGCAGGTGGAGAAATGCAGTTCATAGTGCGCGGTCTCGTCGGCGTCGAGAGATTGCTCGGAGTAGGCGGCCAGAATATCAGTTCCCGGACAGTTGATGTCGCGGGCGGCGCCGCGAGCGGCATCGCGCGCCAGGGTGCGGCGAAGCAAGCCGTCCATCGCCTTGTCGTCATCCCGCGGAACCATGGATTAATTCTCCTCCCTTAGTACGCGCGAAGCCAGAAAGCTTGCGCGCCGTGCCAATCTACTCACCCGGCGATACGGCGCGCGCGGGGCCGGAGCCGAGTCGCACCGTCAAATCAAACGGCCATTCCTCACGGGCGTACTCGAAACAAAGACGCAACTGCGGTTCGCTCAATTTCTTTTCCTGGCGCAGCGTGGCCTCCACCAGGCGGCGGACTTCCTGGCGGGCGCGTTCGAGTTTGCGGGAGACGGTGGCTTCATGTTCGCCGAGAATTTTCCCGATTTCGAGCAGGGTCAGCTCCTCGACGTAGTAGTAGGCCAGGCGCAGGCGGTCGCGAGGGTCGAGCGTATCAAGCGCGACTTCGACTGCCGCCTGCATCATCACCAGATAGCGCTCGCGGTCAGGGTCGGGCGCGCTGTTTTTGGCCGGAAGATGCAGGGTAATTCCACCGCTGCCCTCGCTATCATTTTCTTCGATGGGGTCGAATCTGCGCGTGCGGCGGATTTCATCCACGTGGCGTTGAGCCAGGATGGCGTGAAGCCAGGTGCTCAGCTTGCTGCGGCCGTGGAAATATTCAAAGAGCGAGCGGCGCGCAGCCGGGGTTTCGGGCAAGCCGAACAATTCGGTGAACAGCGAATCGGCCAGGTCCGGGGCGGCGGATTCTCCGGCGATGGCGCGGGCGGCACGGTGCAACTGCGGGCGGTACTCGGCGACGAAGTGTTCCCAGGCGGCCACGTTGCCGGCGCTGCAAGCGCACGCCAGCGCCAGATCCTGGACCTGCAGCAGAGCGAGATATTTTTCAACCGCGGCGGGAGCCGGGGCAGATTTGGAAGTCACTGTGGAAAAGCGGCGGGCCACGCTGCGCTCGAGCACAATCTGAAATTGTTCGGCAGTGAGGTTCCACCCCTTCGGTGCCCGCGAGACGCGCAGAAGCACCTCGGCTGTTGAGAGCGACACGAGTTGGGGCGGGCTGGGCGGCATTCGAAGCTGCATGGCAACCGGCTGTGATGATACCTGAGTTGCGCGAGCGCCGTTGCCACTCGATTAGATTCGTGCCGCGGCTTGTAATGCTGCCTGCACATGGTTATAGTCCGGCGCATCAAGAGGAAAATGAAGGAGGGGAGGAAATCTCGATGACGCGGCGAATGGCGGTGCTGGGATTCGCAATTTTGTGCTCGATTTCAGTGATCGCGCAATCCGGCACGCGCGTAGCGGTACGCGCCGGGAAATTGATTGACGGCAAAAGCGACCAGCCGATTGCCAATGCGCTGATCCTGATCGAGGGCGGGAAAATTACTTCGGTGACCGCGGGCGGCGCGCCGCCGGCGGGCGTGGAGATGATTGACCTGTCGCGCGCAACGGTGTTGCCCGGGCTGATGGACCTGCACACCCACGTGCTGCTGCAAGGCGACGTGACCGACGCGGATTACGACGAACAACTGCTGAAGCAGTCCATTCCTTACCGCGCGATTCTGGCGGCGCGAAACGCGCGCATTGCGCTGGACCACGGGTTCACGACGCTGCGCGACGTCGAAACAGAGGGCGCGATGTTCGCGGACGTGGACTTGAAGAAGGCCATCGAGCGCGGCGAAGTTCCCGGCCCGCGGATTTTTGCATCCACGCGCGCGATGGCCCCGACGGGGATGTATCCGCTGCGGGGGTATTCCTGGGAGCTCGAGGTGCCGCACGGAGTGCAGATGGTGGACGGAGTGGAAGGCGCGCGGCTGGCGGTGCGCGAGCAGATTTCGCACGGCGCAGACTGGATCAAGTATTACTCGGACCGCGCGTATTATTTCACGCCCGACGGCGTGCTGCACAGCAAAGTGAATTTCCGCGACGACGAAGCGCGCGCCATAGTGGAAGAAACACACCGGCTGGGGCACAAGGTGGCGGCGCACTCGATCGGGTCGGATGGAATCGCCGCTTCGCTGCGCGCGGGAGTGGATTCCATCGAGCATGGCGACGGGTATACGGATGAACTGCTGGAGCAGACGGTAAAGCAGGGCGTGTACTGGTGCCCGACGGTGATGGTCGGGGCATATGTGGCGCCCGGGCGCGCGGGCAACTGGATCAAGATGGTGGACCTGGAGAAGCATGCATTCGGACAGGGCGTGAAAAAGGGCGTGAAGATTGTCATGGGCACGGACGCCGGCGGATTTCCGTGGACGGACCCGAATTTGAACGAGGCCAAGGAATTTCATTACTACGTGGATTACGGGATGACGCCGATGCAGGCCATCAAGTCGGGCACGTCGCTGGCAGCCGAGATGCTGGGGTGGAGCGACAAGCTGGGAACTGTCGAAGCCGGTAAGATCGCCGATCTGGTGGCGGTGTCGGGCGATCCGCTCGGGGATATCACCGAACTCGAGCGCGTTCGATTTGTGATGAAGGAAGGTGTGGTTTACAAGAATGAGATGAAGTGAGCTTGGACGCTCTTCGAGACGGCGTGCCACCGGGCCGGACGTTGACGCGGGAATACTGCTAAAATCGCGCCGCGATGTACACCTGCCGGGAGTGCGAACAGACCATCAATCAGGCGACGGAAGTGTGCCCGTACTGCGGCGCGGATTTGACGGAAGCGCCTGCGGGGGAATCCACGGCGCCGGTAAAGAAATCGAGCGGGCCGCGAATCGCGATACTGTTGGCAATGGTGCTGGCGATTCTGGGGACCGTCGCTTGGTTTGCCGTGCCGTGGCACATGTCGGGGTCGCAGGCGGACGCGGAAGCGCACGCGCGCGACGCGGTGGCCACTGTGCAGGATGTGGTGGCGGCGTACCGCGCGTCCGAGGGGAGCTTTCCGACGACGCTTGATGCGCTGGGCGAGCGCGTGCGAGCAGCGGCGCAGAAGGCGCAATCAGCGGGATACACGCTGCAATATGACGCCGCGAAAGCCGATGCCGATGGGCGCGTGCGGAGTTACACGTTGACGGCGCGGGCTGGGAATTTCGGCTATCTGAATTTCTATACAGATGAGACGGGCGTACCGCGATTCACGGTTGAAAATCGTGCGGCTACTGTGCAGGACCCTCCGGTGAAAGGCAACCTGTAGCGCGGGTAGGCGCGCGCCTTCCCTGATGAAAATACCGCTTGACCCTGCAACAGATTTCACACTTTATAATTTTGATTGAGGAGTGAACAAGGATGGGTTTGCTGCGCATCGGTGAGGTGGCGCGTCAGGCGGGCGTGAGCCCGGCGACGGTGCGCCTGTACGAGCGCAAGGGATTGTTGCGTCAGGCGGCGCGGTCGGCGAGTGGCTACCGCGGTTTTCCGCCGGATACACCTGCGCGTATGCAATTAATTCAGTGCGCGCTGGCGGTGGGATTCACGATTGAGGAGCTGTCGCGAATCCTGCGCCGGCGCGACGCCGGCGGCGCACCCTGCCACGACGTGCACGCGCTCGCGCAAGAAAAGCTTGCGGAGTTGACGCGACGGAAGAAGGAGCTTGACCGGCTGTGCCGTCTGTTGCGCACTACGCTGCGGCAATGGGAAGGGGCCCTCGCGAAAACTCCACGCGGAAAGAGGGCCGGGCTGCTCGATTCGCTGGCGCGCGGGTCGGCGTGGCTGGCGGGATTGAATTCGCCGCTGCTGAATCCGAGACTGAAGAGGACGAAGAGGAGACTGTGATGGCGAGAACTATGAGATTTTGGCGGCAAGGCGCGGCACTGATTTTTTCAGCGATGGTTCTGATTTTGCCGGCACGGGCACAGGACCATGCCAAGCATGACCACGGCGCGGACACGACTTCACGCGGGAACAGCGCCATGGGCTTTGATGCCGATAAGACAACGCATCATTTTCTGCAGAATTCCACGGGCGGGACGATTCAAGTGACGGCCAATGATGCCGCGGACACTGCCAGCCGCGAGACCATTCAGATGCACTTGCAGCACATCGCCGAGCGATTTAATGCTGGCGATTTCGATATCCCCATGTTCGTGCACGATCAGGTGCCGCCCGGAGTGCCAGTAATGAAGCGGATGAAAGCGGAAATTTCCTACAAATATGTGCCCATGAACCGCGGCGGGCGCGTGGAAATCTCGACGAAAAATCCAGAAGCGGTTGCGGCCATACACGAGTTCCTCAGGTTCCAGATTGTGGAGCATCAGACCGGCGACCCACAGTGAGGCCAGAGCCCTGCTAGCTGATGGCGCATTCCCGACGCGAAAGGCCGCATCATCAAATGCGGCCTGTGCGACAATTTTCACACAACGATTTTGGGATACGCGCATCTTACAGGTATGGCCAAAGGGACCAGTCTGATTCGACGCAAACTTCTTCTGTTGATAAGTGGCGCGCTGCTGGCGACCCCGGCGCTGGCGGACGATGTGTCATGCGGAGCCTGCACGTTTGCAGATTGCTGCCCGGAAACGCTGGCAGCCATGAGTGTCCAGCAGGACCCGGGAGAACAAATGCAGGGAATGCCGGGGATGCAGCACGCCTCAGGCCACGGCGCGCACGCGCATCATCCCACAACGTTCATCGAGGAGATTCTGCATCACGGGACAGCGGGAACCAGCGCCGAGCCTGCATCCACGCCGCACGAAATGCTGATGACAGAAAAAGGATCGTGGATGCTGATGTTTCACGGCGGCGGGTCGCTGGTCGCGCAGCAACAGACCGGCGCGCGCGGCGGCGACAAAGTGTTCGGCGCGAGCTGGTTGATGCCCATGGCGCAACGCGAATTGGGACCCGGCACGTTTACGGCGCGCGTGATGATCAGCTTGGACCCGGCGACGATCACCAACCGAAAATATCCGGAACTTTTCCAATTGGGCGAGACGGCCTTCGGCAAGCCCATTGTGGACGGGCAGCACCCGCACGATTTTTTCATGGAGGTGGCGGCGCTCTACGATCTGAAGCTGGGCGAGAATGCGCTGCTTTCGTTCTATGCCGCGCCGGTGGGTGATCCGGCGATGGGTCCGGAAGCATATGCGCATCGCGACTCGGCGAGTGAAGACGTGCTCGCCCCGCTGGGCCACCATCAGCAGGATTCGACGCACATTTCGAACGACGTGCTGACCGTGGGACTGACTTACAAAAAGGTGCGCGTGGAAGCCTCCGCGTTCCACGGACGCGAGCCGGACGAATTTCGCTGGAATATCGATTATGGCGGGATTGATTCCTGGTCAGCGCGGCTGACGATTAATCCTGCACGCAACTGGAGCGGGCAATATTCGTTGACCCGGCTGAAGAGCCCGGAGCAACTGATTCCAGCGGAAAGCACGCTGCGCATGACGGCTTCCGTGACCTACAACCGGCCGCTCGCGCGCGGCAACTGGGCTTCGACGCTGGTGTGGGGACGCAACCGCGACATTCCCAGCGGGCAGGTGCTGAACAGCTACCTGGCGGAGAGCACGCTGCGATTTGCAAAGAGCAATTTTGCGTGGACCCGGATCGAAAACGTGGACCGCACCAACGAGCTGCTGCTGGGAAACAATCCCCTGCCGCCGGGATTCGACGAAAAGTTTCTGGCGCGGGTGCAGGCGTATTCGTTCGGGTACGACCGCGAGTTCCGATTTATTCCCCATGTGGCGAGCGCGTTGGGCGGGCAATACACGCTGTATGCCAAGCCGTCGTCGCTCGATTCGTTGTACGGCTCGAATCCGATGGGCTACCTCTTTTTTGTGCGCTTCCGCGCAGTGCCGTCCGAATAATTCTTTCGAGGCTTGCTTGCCGGCCCCTTCTGCGGCATGAAATCTTCCGGCTCGACTCCCAATCCGTGAGCCAAACGCGTGTAGTAATTGAAGAGCGCGATGACCTGGGTGGCGTCGTGGATTTCTTCGTCCGTGCAGTCGGCGGCGCGCAAGGCAAGGATGTCGGCTTCGGCAGCCTTTTCCGGATGACGCGTGAGCTTCACAGCGCAATCACACAGCGCGCGCGTTTTCGGGTCAAGCTTTGCGCGGCGATAATCCTTCTTCACCTGCGCGGCAAGAGCAGCATCGTTCGTGGCGGCACGGAGATCCTCCCCGTGTGCTTCCAGTCAATAAAAACAATTGTTGGCCCAGGACGAGACGGTAGCGAGCGTCTCGCGCTGCGCGCGCGACAGCGGTGACGGGCCGAACATGACGGCTTTATAAAGTTCAAGAGAAGCGTCGAGGATCGGCGGGTTGAGGCTCTGCACGCGGAGTATGTTGAAGACGCGGCCGGCGCGGCGAATGGCTTCGTCGTAGGTTTGCTTCAGGCGGCCGGTTGCCTCGTGCGGTGCGATGGTTCGTATCCGCGCCAAGTTTGGGTCTCCTCGGTCCGCGCGCGGCAGAAATGCGGGGCGGCAGACCGGCGCAAGGCTTGATGTTATACTAGACGGGCAGGCCGTCTCCTCATCAGTTGTCAATCACCGCGGAGAGGTGCTGGAGTGGCCGAACAGGGCTGCCTGCTAAGCAGTTTCACCCCAAAAGGGTGACGGGGGTTCGAATCCCCCCCTCTCCGCCATGTACCGATGGTCTGGCCCGAAATCCAAATGTCCCCTTCCCCAGAAGAAAAGCGACTAACCGGCTTTCGCAATCCAATGCTGTACACGTCCATCTTGCTCGTGGGTGCGATGGCGTACGTCGGCTGGGTGATGGCCATGCGCCGGCAAGAGGCTCGCGACCTGGAGCAAAAGGCTCGGGACAAGCAGCGCCAGGAGGCCGCGCAGACCTTTGAACAACTGGGCGGCGAGCGCTTCGAGATCTTGAATTTTTACGCCGCGCCGGGCGTGATCCGCCGCGGGGACACGGTGCAACTATGCTACGGCGTCTCGAATGCGAAAACAGTACGCCTAGAGCCGCCGTCCGGTGAAGTGTGGCCGTCGCAGGCGCGCTGCTTGAGCATAGCGCCGCAGAAAACCACCGAATACACGCTGAGCGCCGAAGACGGCCGAGGCAACACGCGAGCCTCCTCGCTCACCGTCACTGTCCGCTAGCCGCAGCTAGCTGTGGCCGCCGCCGAGTTCGCGGAGGATGTCGCCGACGAAGGATTTGGCGTCGCCGAAGAGCATGAGCGTCCTGTCGAGGTAGAACAGCGGATTGTCAATGCCGGCGAAGCCTGCGCTCATGCCGCGCTTGATGACCATCACCGTGCGCGCCTTGTCCACATCGAGGATGGGCATGCCGAAGATGGGGCTGCTGCGGTCGTTGCGCGCCGCGGGATTCGTGACGTCGTTTGCGCCGATGATCAGTGCGACGTCCGTCTGCGGAAATTCGCCGTTGATTTCGTCCATGTCCAGCAGCTTGTCATAAGGAATATCCGCCTCCGCCAGAAGCACGTTCATGTGCCCGGGCATGCGTCCGGCCACCGGGTGAATGCCGAATTTGACGTCCACGCCTCGCTTGGTCAGCGAGTCGTACAGCTCGCGCACTTTGTGCTGCGCCTGCGCCACGGCCATGCCGTAGCCGGGCACGATCACCACTTTGTTCGCGGCCGCAAGAATTGCGGCAGCTTCCTCGGGCGTGGCGCTGCGAACGGGACGCGCCTTCTGCTCACCGGCTGCCGCGGGTTGCTCCTGTCCGAAGGCGCCAAAGAGGACGTTGCTGAACGAGCGGTTCATGGCCTTCGACATATTGACGGACAGAATGAAGCCCGAAGCGCCGTCGAGCGCGCCGGCAATAATTAAAAGTTTGCTGTCGAGTACGAAGCCCATAGCCGCGGCGGAAAGCCCGGCATAGGAATTCAGCAGGGAAATCACCGTGGGCATGTCCGCCCCGCCGATGGGAACAATCATCAGCACGCCGAACAGCAAAGGAACGCCAAGAATGATGGGAAACAGCGCGGTGCGATCCGGGTGAACCACCAGGTACGCCGCCACCGCGACCGCCGATGCCAGCACTGCAAGATTGACGAAATTCTGTCTTTTATATGTGATGGGCCGCTGCGGCAGCATTTCTTCCAGTTTTCCCGCGGCCATCAGGCTGCCGGTGAAAGTCAGCGAGCCGAGGATCACTTCCAGCGAGAGCACCGCCATCATGAAGCGCGGCACATTCGGGGCACGCAGGTAAAACTCAGAGGTGCCCACGAGCGTGACGCACAGCGCGCCGAAGGCGTGGCTCAGCGCCGTCCGCTGCGGCACAGCGGTCATGTGCACCATGCCGAGAGGCACGCCAATAACGGTTCCGAGCACCAGGCCGATGGCGATCCAGCGGTAATCCACAATCCCGTGATGCAGCAGTGTTCCGGCAATGGCCAGCACCATGCCCAGCTCGCCGGCCCACACGCCGTGCCGCGCGGTGGTGGGGGAGCTCATCCACTTGAGCGACAAAATGAAAAGCGCCGCGGCAATCAGATAAATAATTTCAATGATGGTGTTGGTCGCTGGCATCCCGGTCACGGTTTCTGCGGGCGGCTGGACTTGAACATTTTCAACATGCGGTCGGTAATGAAGAAACCGCCGACAACGTTGCTGGTGGCGGCGACGATGGCGATGGTGCCGAGAATCGTCGCCAGCGTGCTTTTGTGCTCGCCGGCCAGAATGATAGCGCCCACCACGGCGATGGCGTCGAGCGCATTGGTGAGCGACATGAGCGGCGTGTGCAGCAGCGGCGAAACGCGCCGGATCACTTCAAAGCCGATGAAAGCCGAAAGCATGAAGACGTACAAGCTGGTCAGCAAGTCTCCGCTCACTGTTTTGCCTCCCTTTTCGCCGCGGTGGCCAGCGCGGGCAGCGCATAAAACTCGCGCACGCGTTCGTTCACGATCTCTCCACCGCGCGTGACCATGGTGTCGTGGATGATGTCGTCCTCGAGATTCATCTGTAGCTTGCCGCCCTGCACCAGCAGACCGAGGAACGCGCTGACATTGCGAGCGTACATCTGGCTGGCGTGGTACGGCACGCTGCTCGCCAGATTGATCCGGCCGATCACCGTCACGCCGTGCTCCACCACTTTTTCGCCCGCGCGGGTCAGCTCGCAATTCCCGCCGCGCTCCGATGCCAAGTCCACGATCACCGAACCTGGCGCCATGCTGTGAACCATCTCGCGTGTTACCAGCACGGGCGATTTTTTGCCGGGAATCACGGCGGCAGTGATGACCACGTCGCTTTCCGCCACCACGCGCGCCAGCAACTCGCGTTGCCGCTGGTAGAAAGTTTCATCCTGCGCGCGCGCATAGCCGCCGGCGTCCTGCGCGTCCTTGGCTTCAATGGCCAGCTCGACGAAGCGGCCACCCAGGCTGAGCACCTGCTCCTTGGCCGCCGGGCGCATGTCATACGCGGACGCCACAGCTCCCAATCTGCGCGCCGTGGCGATGGCCTGCAGCCCGGCAACACCGGCGCCGATGATGAATACGCGCGCGGGCGTGATGGTTCCGGCGGCGGTGGTGAGCATGGGGAAAATGCGCGGCAGCGTGTCCGCGGCAATGAGCACGCATTTGTAACCGCAAATGGTGGCCATGGAGGAGAGCGCGTCCATGCTCTGCGCCCGCGTGGTTCGCGGCATCAGCTCGATGGCGAAGGAGGTCACGCCGGTCGCGGTCACTTCCTGCAATATTTCGAGTGAGCCCATCGGGCGCAAGAATCCGACGAGGATCTGGTCGCGGCGGAAGAGCGGGACGTCGGCTTTGCCGGTCTTGTCGTTGGAGCCGTAGCAGAGAACTTGCGTGATGATGTCCGCCGAGGCAAAGACTTCAGCGCGCGAACTTGCTATCTTCGCGCCCTTGTCCTCGTACGTGGTGTCCGGATAACCGGCCTCCACACCTGCGCCCGCCTCCACAATCACGTCCAGCCCGGACTTCTTCAGCGTGGGAACAACCGCCGGGACCAGCGCGACGCGTCTTTCCCCTGGAAATGTTTCGCGCGCAACGCCGACAATCATGAACAGCCCTCCGTCCTGCTTGCCATCTCATCCTGCCCGGACCATCGTTTTGCGGGCGGGCCACACAGACTAATCGCGCATCCCGCGATGCGCAAGCGGGTGCCTGGGTGACGATTTCAAAAGCCGTGAAGGGGGTTGGAAAAGCGGAAGAGGTGGTTCCCTCCTCCGCCAAACGCATCCAGAAGTGACGATTCTATCCTGAATTTCGGGATTGTCTATTGGAAGGTGGCTTCAATTGACGAGCGCAGCCGTTACGGCGATTTGGCAGGCACCTCGGCAGGTGTCGTAGCGATTCCGCTCTTGGACTTCAATTGTGCCAGTCGAGCCTGCAGCAGCTTCAATTCGTCCTTCGAGGCTTGCAGGTCTGTTTTCGCAATTTCCACGTTGGATTCCAGTGCGGACCGTTCCAAATCGCTGGTGGCTTGACGGACATTAAACGATGCCTGGTCCAAAGCATCCCCTTTCCGGCGAATATCCTGTTCTGTTTTTGCAATCAGCGCTTCCACGGCTTCCGGTTTGTCGGGTAACTGTGAGGCGCAATTGGTTGCAGGCGGCCGGCAGGCATCGGCGGCGGAGCCGGAAGCTTTTTTCTGCGCATCCGATTGGGAATCGGCAGCAGCGTTCTCCGCTTCGGCGGCTTTGCTGGACATGTAGAGGTCGGCCGGAGTTCTCAGGCTGGTGATGGTATCGTCTGTCCATGTCCGGCTAGCTTTCGGTTTTTTCGCGGGTTCGCTGGATTGCTGAGTTTCAGCCGCAGGCGGCCTTTCTGAGGTGGTTTGCGCGGCCAGCGGGCCACAGCCCACGAGCGATATGATGACCGTGATTTGCCAGCAGCTCCGCAGCGTCGTCCTCATGGCCGCCTCCATACCTTACTCAGGAATTTCATGAAATGACAAAACCTGATAGGTCCGGTTATTGGATGCCTTGTTGATCGTGCAGCTGTTGTAAAAAATTCCATTTCCGCCACCGCCGCTCCAATTGAAGGTCGGGATTCCCACATTGTTCAATAGGTTCCCGCTGGAGTCCCGCGTCTTGGCCACAAACACGCCGCCGTTATACGAGTTGTTTCCGCCCCCGGTGCCCTGGACATTTCCCTGACCGATCACCAGGACGATTCCATTCCAGCCCACGGTTCCGGCAGGGCTGTAGGTGCCGCGGACAACCAAGGTGCCATAGCCGGTGATGTTTCCGGAAAGCGACAGATCTCCACTCGCGCCGTTGTTCGCCGAATCCACTACCACGGTCACGGGGTTGTTGGCTGTGCCGTAATTCGGCAGACTGCTGGCTGGACCTTGCACCACATAGTCGGCGCTGGACTCTATCTGTTGGACGATACTTTCCAGTCCCGCCGGAGTAGTCTCGCTGGGAGGAAGATTCGTATCCACGACTCCCACACTTGGTGTCGGCAGTCCTCCTCCAGTGTAGTTTCCAAGGCGATTTGACGGGATGCCGGCGACAGCCTGTCCAACCGCCGCGGCTCCGGTGACCCCCACAGCGGGTCGGGAAGGCTGGGGAGGCGGGCAACCGGCGCCGCCCGGAGAATGGTCGTCGCCGTTGACGACGAACGGGACGGAAGTAGGCGCCGTTAAATTGGGATTCTTGCCGTCCAATGTCAGCGCGCCGGGGAATGTAAAGTTCAGAAGGCCCATGGCCACGTCTTCCTGCAGCAATCTTCTTGCGCCGCTGGGAAGCACGGCAAAAGAAGTCAGTGTATAAACCTGCTTTTGTCCGCTGGGCTCGTTTGCCAAATTCGGCGGAGTTCCCTGAACATATTGATGGAGTCCATTGAAATAGATCGGCAGTGTTGCATTGATGTTGCCATCATTGTCGATGTCCATGTTTTCAGATTGTTCTGTCTTGGGAGTGATGCGCACCCACTTATAGAGCGGGCCGGGAAAACCGGCGGTGGTGGACACCGAACTGGTCGCCGTTGCCGAAGCTCCCAGCGAGCTGGCTGGCACCCCAAATTCGGAGTTGTACTCGCTGTCGTAATAAGCGTTACCGGAATTCGTGGGGAGCACGGATTCGCTTCCCGCTGGGTTGGTTATATAGAGCGCCTGACCCACGGCCATCGGATTCGCCAGCGCCGCCCCCAGCGCGTTCGGGTGCTTCGACCACATGCGCCCCCGCCCTTCCTCCAGGCCAGCATACGCTGCGTAATAGCTCTGCGTGGCCAGGCGGTAGTTGCCGGCGATGGAACTTTCCGTTCCAGACGATAGCAGCAGGGAGAGCCCCACCACGCTGACCAGCATCAAAATGAAAATAGCAATCAGGAGCGCAATTCCATTTTGTGATCGCTCCCTTCGCAAATCTTGTGGCCGGCTCATAGTGTGCTCCTGGCTTACTGAATTGGGTTCAGCACGCGCGCGTCGGAATTCAACGACGCGGTCTGGAATCTGCCCGTCTTTGGGTCCGGCTGCGCGGACTGCACGATCAGCGTGATTTCAATCTGACGGATGTACGGCGCGGTATTATTCGGCGCCGTGACCGCCACGTCGGTACAGAGCTTTGGCACCGGAGGGCTGGAGCTGTCCTGACAGATAAAAGTGAAAACCGGGACATTTTGCGCGGTATTAATCACGTTGGTGACGAAGGGAAACATGACTCCGGCCACGGAGGTTGCCGCCACCGCATCGGTGGCTGCCGCCTTGGGCACCACCCCGCGCATCAGCGTGGTGCCTGTAAGCGTGTAGCGAATCCATTGAACGCCAGCACCGGTCGCCGGGTTGGTGTTGACTTCGATGATCAAGTCCGAGGTAACCGGCATGGTGCATGTCACCCCCACCGTGCAGGGTGTGCCGGCCACGTACCCGGGAGCCCAAGCGAATGCCACCGCCGTGGGTTGCGATGCGGGAAAGCTCCAGCCTGTATTTGCCGGAGGGTAACCCGCGCCATGTATGTCCCGGGTCATTTGGTCAACGGCAAGCCTGGCCATCTGGAAGGAATCCAGGAATTGCGACTCCACCCGGAAGCGCTGCACCGAAACATTCAGAACCAACAGAACCGAGCCGGTGATCAGCGCGACAAAGGACATCACCGCCATCAATTCCAGCAGTGTGAATCCGGTGTTTCGTTTCGGGCGCATGTTCATTGCGTCTTTTGCTGCCAGGTATCCAGCGAAACCGGCGGCAGTATCTGCGGACCCACTTGGCGCTGGGCTCCGATTATGAACCGCTTGGAAACCGCGCTCCCGCCGGCATTCACCTGAGTGATCACCGCCCAGCGAACGTCGTAGCTCCCGTCGCTGGGGTTCTGCGGATTGGTGAATTGAAAGTTGTACCCCGCAGTTTTTGCCGCGCTGTAATCGATCTTTACAAACAGTCCGACTTGCACCAGCGGGCTTCCCACGACCGTGTTGGGGCTGGCGCTGCTTCCCAGGCTGCACACGTTCCCGTCCGTATCCGTAAAGCTCGAGTTGCTGAGCGGCTGGTTCACCATCTGATCCATTTCGCGCTGCGCGATTACCACCGACGAAGTATCCACGCGCGTCCGCAAATTCGACTGCGTTGACGCTGGCACCACTTGGAACACCGCCACCACGCCGACCATGAAAACGACCGAGGCGATCAGCAGTTCAACCAGCGTGAATCCACCCTCGCCGTTGCTTCTCCGCTTCTTGATTTGCTTGCTCATCATGTTCACCTATTGGGCCTGCCAGGTGCTCGACGGCGGCGCGAACCATACCCTGGATCGGCCGAACGGTTCCGCAGTCACCGCCTTAGCTCCGTATGACAGGTCATTGTTCAGAGTGAAATACAGGACCCACACCGTCGGTCCTCCGGGAACCGCCGTGAAATCAACTGCACCGCGTGAGTCGAATACGATGACCCCGCTGTTGGTTACCGGCGTGACCACTGGAAAGTTCATGGACGACACTGAGGCCAGCGAACTGCCCGTGGATAACACCTGCGCCGGATAGAACACTTTCGGATCGTTGCCCGCCAGCGTCCCGGTCCCATTCACATCCACCCAGGCGGACTGCGGCAAAGCTCCCAGTGAAAAATGGCAAGTGACCTTGGTGTTCTGTTTGATTGCTTCGTAGCGCGCTCGCTCCAGCAAGTCCGAAACGCTGCGGGCCGTCGCAGTCAGCTGGTAGGCATTCATCATGCGCAGAAAACTGGGGATGGCTATTGCACAGATGATCAGCACGATGACGACTACGATCGTCAATTCCGGCAGCGAAAATCCCGCGCATAGACTTGTCTGCCGGCCCGCGCGCCCGGGAGCCACTCTGCGTTTCGGCGGGCATTGCCCCAAATTGACACACGTAGCTGCTGTTCGCATGACCATCTTCTATAGGAGCATCTGGGAGGCCATACGCTCTACTTCTACGCGCCGAGAACAGGCGCGTTATACAGCCTCTCGCACGTAGGGCGAGAACCTCGTGGTTCACAATGGGACGTAATCCGAAATTGAAACAGATGAACAGATTGCGGGCTGGCTCATCAAGTTGGCGGCAAATTAATTTTCGGAGAACGCCTTCAATCGACGGGTTGCGCCGAGCGCCACGGAATAGTGATGCCGCCGCGCCATTCCCAGCCCATGTTGTCGTCGGTGATGATCAAGCGGCGGCCGAGGCGGGAGTTGAGCGATTCGGAGCTCTCCATACCCACAAAACGCGGCGTCTTCTTGAGCGATTCGGCGAGCGCCGCGTAGGCGGACAGCGTGACCTGCGAGGCCGGGTCGTCAACCGGCAGCACGGTGTGATGGTCGATGCGATAGTCGCGCAAAATGCGCATCCAGTGGTCCACGTCGGGATGAAAGGGCGAGTCGCTGACGGCCAGGAAATTCACCACGCGCAGGCCGTAGGGAAAAATGTGCAGGCCGGTGGCTACCACATCATCCGACGTGGTGGTGTTGTAGTAAAAAATTCCACCGGGGTTCAGATGACGGCGAATGATTTCAAGAAATTCGACGGAAAGCAGATCGGAACCGTGATCGCGCCAGTAGTAGCTGGTATTGGCGACGATGGCGTCGTAGCGCGCCTCGGGGTGGGCCTGCAGCCAGCGGCGGCCGTCGTCCACATAGATGTGGACCTTGGGATTGTCCAGCAGCGTGCGAATCTCAGGAAACAGGGGAATCAATTGCAGGTGGCCGGGATTGATTTCCACCACGTCGAGCGATTCGACCTGCGGATGATTGGCGACGATTTGCGCCCACGAGCCGGAAGCCAGGCCGATCATCAGCACGTGGTTCGGGTTGGGATGCAGGGCGCTCAAAGCATAAATGCGCGCAACTATGTTCACGTCATGCCGCGGGTCAATATTGAAGTAGCCGTCGTACACCCCGCCCCCGAAGATGGCGGAATCCTGCGTCACGGCGATCACTCCGTTCCGGTTTTCCACCACGTGAGCAAATGGAATATTGGCCTCGGGGCGCTGGCCGAAAATCAACCGCTCGAACAGGTTTCCATACTGGTGCGAGGCAATGGGCACGGCAACAGCCGCAAGGATGATTGCCGCAAACACACCAACAAGCGCCCCGCGTGATTGTCTGGCGTGGAACAGCAGCACGGTTGCGCCGGTCAGGACAGCCGCCAGTGCCAGGTGATGCGAAACCTGGCGAAGCCCGAAATGATGCATGAGCACAAATCCGACCAGCAGGCTGCCGAGCGTCGAGCCCAAAATGTTCGAGACGTAAATCCAGCTCACGCTGCGTCCGGCATATTGGTCCGCAGAGACAGCGAGCTGGCAAAGCAGCGGCAGCACGGCCCCCAACAGCGCGGCGGTGAGGAAAAATGCCGGCGCGCTCCAAAGAAAAGGAATGTTGCGCCACATCAACCAGCCAACCAACGGCGGCAGATAGGGAGAAATGGCTCCGGCAGCGAGCAGCAACATTCCGACCAGCCGTATGATTGCGGCCGCGCCACTTTTTTCCGCCGCCTTCTCGGTCAGATACGCTCCCGCCGCGATCCCCGCAAGAAAAGTGGAAAGCAGCAGTGCGAATGCCGGAGCGCGGTCCGCGGAAGCGAGCGAGAACACCCGGAACCAGGAAATTTCAAAGCCCAGCGCGACGAAACCTGACATCGCGGAAATCAGCATGGCCGCAGCAAGCGGGAATGCCGGCTTCCCTGCTGCTGCGGGCGCCGGTTGCACTTCGCTAGCGAGCTGAGTTTTTTCCTGGCTGCGGCCGTAGAGAAACGCCGTCGCGCCAACCAGCGTGTTCAGGCACGCCGCAATGGACACCGAGCCCGATTGCCCGAATTCGCGCAGCACGAAAGCAGCGCACAGGTAACACGCCACCGCCGAACCAAATGTGTTGACAAAGTAGAGCGTGGCCACCGAGAACCCCACGCGCCCGGAGGTGCGCACCAAGTGCTCGACCAGCAAGGGCAGCGTCGCGCCCATCAACATCGTTGGGACGATCAACAGCGCCAGGCTCAATATTAATGTAGCGGGCAGGCTCGCCCCGGCCGTCAGTCCGGCCGCCCAATGAAAAATCTTGAGCGAGCACAGCCCGAAGACGGCCACGCCCAGCTCCGCGGCTCCAAACAGGACAATCGCAAGCTGCGGAAAGCGCGCCGAGAGCCATCCGCCGGCAAGGCTTCCAAGCCCAAGTCCCAACATGAAGGCGCTCACCACCACGGCCACGGATTCCGCGTTCACCCCGTAGATGGCGAAGAGTGCTCGCTGCCACACGATCTGGTAAACCAGCGCGGGCATGCCCGATAAAAAGAACAGCCCGCAAAGGAGAAGGGTGTCCGTCCGCCGGGCCGCCGCATCGAGAAAAAAGACCGCGGCGAAAAACAGCAGCAGGTCGAATGTGAGCAGCAAGAGGACGGTGGTCGAAGCCATGGAAGCCCAATGCAGTATGCGGGCACACAGGCAGCGGGCGAAGGGGCGTTAAAGGGCGGCGTGTCATACCGATAACGGCGCTGGCACGGGGACGGTTTGCTCGTCCGGCCGGCTACAGGGTATGTTCTTCGATCACATTTGCGGTGGAACTCGCAAATCCTCTATAATCATGGAGTAATCTCATACAAATCCACGGGGGAAACCGGCCACTCCCGGCTCCTTCCGGCATTTCAAAATGACCGATCTAGCTGAGAAAATCAGAAAAAAGCTGAAGGACGAGATTGCCACGCTCGAGCACGAGCTGCACAGCGAGCTGCCCAAGGAAATCAGCGTCGCCCGGGCCCACGGCGACCTTTCCGAAAACGCCGAGTACAAATACGCCAAAGAGCGGCAGTCCTACGTCTCGGCGCGCCTCGGCCAGCTTCACCAGCGCATGGCCGACCTGTCCATGCTCAACCTGAACAACCTGCCCAAGGACCGTGCTGCCTACGGGTCACGCGTGGTGGTTCTAGACATTGCGAAGGACGCCAAAATCGAGTACAAACTTGTAACAGTCGAGGAAGCGGACGCCTCCAAAGGGTTGATTTCCACTACTTCGCCCATTGGCCGCGCGCTGCTCGGCAAAAAAGTCGGCGACGAGGTGCAAGTGACCACTCCGGCGGGCATGAAGGAATATGAAGTGGTCCGCCTCACAACCATTCATGACGAAGATTAACGGGGTGACATAACCGTTATGCTGACGCGCTCCATCGGCCGATACCTCTCCTGGCCCCTCGACCGGCTCGCAGCACTCATCGCACGCACTGGAATTCCCCCCAATTTTATTACCTGGTCGGCGCTGTTCCTGAATTTGTGGGCCGGCATCCTGTTTGCCGCCGGGCGATTTGCCACTGCCGGGGGAATGATGATCCTCGCGGGCCTGTGCGACCTGCTCGATGGCCGCGTGGCACGGGCGCAGAATCGCGTTTCGATTTTTGGCGGGTTCCTGGATTCGATTCTCGACCGCTATGCCGACCTGATTTTGTTCCTCGGTCTGCTGGTGTACTACACGCGCGTCAACCGCTTCCTCTACGCCGTGCTGGTGGGGGCGGCGATGGCCGGCGCCGTGATGGTCAGCTATGCCAAGGCGCGCGCGGAATCACTGGTCCCGAATTCGGAAGTGGGATTCTGGGACCGCCCCGAGCGGCTGGCGCTGATGATCCTTGGAGCGCTGGTGAATCGCATGCCCGTGGTGCTGTGGATTCTGGCGATCGGGTCGAACATCACCGTGATTCACCGCATCCTCCACACCTGGAAGCAAACGAAAGACGCAGCTCCGCTGCCGGTTTCCTCGCCCATGGGCGCGCGACCGGCTCAGGTCCATCCTGCTTCTCTTCCGCACGGTGTAGCCAGAGACGTGCCCGAATCGCGGCCGATTCTGACGCGCACCGCCAGCCGCGGACGCTAATCCAAATTTAGCTGTTGGGTGTAGAATGCTAGCGATACGCTGCCAACCGGAGCGGCGCAAACCATGCCAAAGCTGTTTGGGATTGTCGGTATCCTGATCGTTTGCGCGGGGCTGGACCTGCTGTGGCAGTCGCGCCACGAAATCAAGTTCTGGATGGTTGCCTACATCAAGCTCTTCCGCGCCATGCTGCACCAGCCGGAGGCTTCGGTGAAATCCTTCACCGACGGCGTTCCACGTGAAAAACGCCAGGGTGCGGTGCGCGTGCTACTGGGAATGGGCTTCGCATTTTTCCTCGGCCCCATCCTGATCGCCCTCAGCGTCACACTTTTGCTCCTGCCTCATCTTTAGGTCTCTGCGCGTCACCATTCGTCGCTCACCGGTGAATCCACGGGCCATGTCTTTCCGGGCAAATTTCGCCCAGACTTCGCTTGAACCGCAGCCGCGCACGGCGGATAGTTGAACTGGCACGAATCGAAATCCCGGACCTTTGAAACCTTCCTTGATCATTCACGGCGGCGCCTGGAACATCCCCGACGAGGCAGTCGAGGACTGTCGCGCGGGAATCCGCGCCGCGCTCGAAAAAGGCTGGAAAATTCTGGACGCCGGCGGCGCTGCGGTGGACGCCGTGGAAACCGCCATCGTCTCACTCGAAGAGGACCCCACCTTCGACGCGGGCATCGGCTCGCACCTCAACCGCGAAGGGCGCGTTCAACTGGATGCCATCCTAATGGACGGCGCCACACTAAAAGCCGGAGCGGTCGCCGCGGTCGAGCGCGTGCGCAATCCCATTCGCCTGGCCCGCCTGGTCATGGAAAAAAGTGAGCACATGATGCTGGTGGCCGAGGGCGCCGAAAAATTCGCCGCGGAAAACGGACTTGCGCTGGTCGCGCCGGATGACCTGGTTCTGGATCGCGAGCGCGTGGCCTGGCGCCGCTGCCTGGAAGATTCGCACGCCTCCGAAAATCATGTCGGCCACGAGTCCGGCACAGTAGGCGCGGTCGCCCTCGATTCGCAGCGCCGCCTGTTCGCGGGCACCTCCACCGGAGGGACGTGCTGCAAATTCCCGGGCCGCGTGGGCGATTCTCCGCTCATCGGTTGCGGCTGCTATGCCGATTCCGAAGCCGGCGGAATTTCCTCGACCGGCCACGGCGAAGGCATCATGAAAATTGTAATGGCAAAAATGGCCGCGGATCTGCTGGGTTCGAAGCCGAATTCTCGGCGAGCCCCGCGTGGCAAGTCAAGAGAGCCCGCCTCAACGCACAGTCATGCGCGGTTTGTCGCCGACGCCTGCGTCCGCAAGCTGGCCCACCGCGCGCACACCACCGGTGGCCTGATCCTGCTCGACCGTGACGGCAATCCCGCCGCGGCGTTCAACACTACGCGCATGGCCTACGGATTCGTCGAGTCGGGCGGAAAATTCCGCATCGCGCCTTAGCGCCCGCGCCTCCGTTACAGCAACCCCTCGTCTGCCGAAGGCCCATAAATCGAAGGCACCGGAACTTCATTCATGCGCAGGTACACCGTCAATTGCCCGCGATGATGAATCACGTGGTTCAGCACAAAGCTGCGCACCACCGCCGCCCGCGGCAGGGCAAAAATCTGCTTTCCGCCAGCAGACAGCGTGAAGGTTTTCATCAGTCCGGCGTCATCCATCCCGGCGATGGCCGCGCTGGCCACCGAAACATTCTTATCGAAGGTTTGCAGCAGCCCTTCGCGAGTGGACATCACGAAAGGCACGCGCGGCGGAGCCCCGGGCGGCCGGAAATCGAGCGACTCCTGGCTCAGCGCCGTGCTGATCAATCCGGGCAGTTCCGCCAGATGCCCGGCCAGCCGTCCCAGCTTCATCGAGCGCGGATGCGGCGCCCAATCGGGATTGCCCTCGGGAACGCGTTCGAGAGCCTTGCGTGTGACCGCCATTTCATGAGCGAATTCAGGCAGAAGTCCGTCACGGATTGCCATCATTGCCTCCAATAATTGGATTTGGCCGCGGTGAATTTGCTCGGCCCTTGGTTGGATGAACGGCTGAGTGAAAAGATGCGCCCGCCGCGTGAATTATGAAGGCCCGCGCGGGACGTCAAGGAGAGAGGATGGCGTTGCGCGGGCCTGTACGAGTAAATAGCGTGGTACTGGCGGACATTTTGAATCCACACGTAACTGCCGCGCAACAGAAAAATCTCCCCTCCAATCGCGGCCGGGCGCGTTCGTCCCGCCAGGCAGTCCCGCTGGTTGAATGCGCACGCAGGCATGTGCTAGCATCCCCGATTCCCGCAGGGTCATCGCGCCCAGCCGCCGGGGGGCGGCGCCGTGATGTTCGTTTCTTCGCATAGCTCGAGACGGCCAGTCGAAATATATCTCCACGAAATGCCTATTCGCAGGTCGGCAATTCCCAATTTGCACGCGTCCGCATTGCCGACCCCATTTTCCTTTTTCTCTTTTCCCTTTTCCGAATTCCCACGAGGTGAAAAATGAAATCCTATAACACCGATTGGATCCGCAACGTTGGCATTGTAGGCCACGGCGACACGGGGAAGACCCAGCTCGTGTCGTCGTTACTGTTCACCGCGGGGGTGACGCCGCGCCTCGGCAAAGTCAGCGACGGCTCCACCACCACAGACTGGGACGAAGAAGAAATCGCGCGCAAGATTTCCATCAACACTGGCCTCGCCTACGCCGAATGGCAAGCGGTGGGCCAGGCCGAAAAAACCAAGATCAATCTCCTCGATACTCCTGGCTACTCCACCTTCGTCAACGAAACAAAATCGTCGCTGATTGCCGCCGACGCTTCGCTCATTCTGGTCGATGCTGCTACCGGTGTGCAGGTGGTCACCGAAAAAGTGTGGGACTACGCCACCGAGTACGATCAGCCGCGCGTCTTCCTCGTCAACTGGATGGACCGCGAGCTAGCAAGTTTCGAGCGCTCGCTCGACTCACTGCAAAAAGTTTTCGGACGCGGCGTTGTCCCGGTCCAATTGCCCATCGGGCAGGAAAAAAGCTTCAAGGGCGTGGTGGATTTAATCGTCATGAAGGCGCTGCTGTACACCCCCGACGGCGACGGCAAAGCCAAAATGGAAGAAATTCCCGCCGACCTCGCCGAAGAAGCCAAGGCCGCTCATGAAGCCCTGGTGGAAATGGTCGCCGAAGGTGACGACAAATTGATGCAGGAGTTTTTTGACGAGGGCACCCTGCCGGTCGAAGATTTGAAAAAGGGCCTGCGCGAAGCGGTGCTGGCCAAGCGCATTTTCCCCGTGCTGCTCAGCTCCGCGCTGCACTGCATCGGCTGCGACGCCATCCTGAATTTTATCGTCGAGATTCTTCCCTCCCCCGCCGCGCGCGGAAAAGCCACCGGCCACAAGTCGCCGGACCACAAGGGCGACACCGCCGATCGTAAAATCGCCGATTCCGAGCCGCTCTCGATTTTCGTCTTCAAGACGCTCGCCGATCCCTTCGCCGGCCGCATCACCTATTTCAAAGTGCTCTCCGGCGTCTTGAAAAATGACGCCACCCTGAACAACTACAATCGCGGCACGCAAGAACGTTTTCAGCACATCTCCGTCATGCAGGGGAAAACAGCCACCGCCGTCGCCGATCTTCATGCCGGCGACCTGGGCACGGTTGCAAAACTGAAAGACACCACCACCGGCGAAACGCTGGGAGACAAGAACGGCACGATTTATTACCCGCCCGCGCGCATTCCCGAACCTTCCATCACCTTTGCCATCGAACCCAAAACGCGCGCCGACGAAGACAAAATCGGCACGGCCATTCACCGCATCCTGGAAGAAGACCTGGCGCTGCGATTCAGCCGCGACCCGCAAACCAAGGAGTTTCTGCTTTCCGGCGCCGGCCAGCAGCACATTGAAGTAGTCGTCGCGAAACTTCGCAAGCGCTACCACGTGGAGCTGAAGCTGCATCCGCCCAAGGTTCCCTACCGCGAAACCATTCGCGGAAAAGCCGACGCCGAAGGCAAGCACAAGAAACAGACCGGCGGCCACGGCCAGTTCGGCGTCTGCCGCATCAAGATGGAACCGCTCCCGCGCGGCAAGGGCGTCGAATTCGTGGACGATATTTTCGGCGGCGCCATTCCCAAGAACTGGATTCCCTCGGTCGAAAAAGGTTTGCGCGATTCCGCCGAACGCGGCTTCCTGGCCGGATTTCCGGTGACGGATTTCCGCGCCACGGTTTACGACGGCAAATATCACGACGTGGATTCCAGCGACATGGCATTTAAGATTGCCGGCTCGCTGGCATTCAAGGAATGCATGAAGCAGGCGCGCCCGGCGCTGCTCGAACCCATCATGCACGTCGAGGTCTACGCGCCGGAGCAATATTCCGGCGACCTGATGGGCCACCTGAGCGGCCGGCGCGGAAAAATCAGCGGCAGCGAGTCGCGCGCCGGAAGCGTAATCGTCAAAGCCCAGGTGCCACTATCGGAAATGCTCAGCTACGCGAACGAGCTGATCTCTATGACGCAAGGCCGCGGCAGCTACAGCATGGAGTTTTCGCACTACGACTTCGTCCCTGGTGAAATCGCAGAAAAGGTAATCGCCGCGCACAAACCCCACGCGGGTGAAGAAGAAGAAGCCACCACCGCCTGACGACACGTCATATCGCAATTGGCTACGACGGAAGGGCGGGGCTTCAGCCCCGCCGTAAACGGCCTTCTTTATAGGGCTTCAGCCCCTGAAGCCAACTTTGCAGGCGCAAAGTGGCATTGATTAGATTACTTCGACTCAGGATTTCGAGTGCAGATGCAGCGCGGTCATCATCCGGGTGAATCTTCCCTGCTTCGGCTGTGACGCATCCGCTTGCGTCGGCTGCGAAGCATCTGCTCGAGCATTCGCTGCCGGCGCGGATTGCGCCTGAGCGGCCGTTTGCGCCGGAGCGTTCGGATCAGCAGGCTGCGGCACCTGCGCCACCTTCGGCTGGCTGCTGGATGTAAGCGCGGGGCACCCGACTCCGTAACAAGGGCCGGCCACCCCCCGCAAGCAGCCCGAAGCGCCCAGCGTGGCCACGCCCAGGATCACCAGCAATCCGATGTTCTTCCGCATAGCATGCCCCCTTCTTGTTCCTGCGCCTTGCAAAGTGCAGTTTCCGGCCGTCTTACTATCCTGTCATATCAAGGTCGAACGTCCACTAATTTCCCATCGGCAACATCGCTAAAGCTAATAGGGAAAAAAAGGCGAAGTAAAGATCACCTAAGTCTTTTACTTTCAATAGAATTTCGGCAGGAAGAAACCCGTATGCCGGCGATGCTCGTCGAAGTCAGCCCCAAACTGCGCCGCCAGGAAGGCTTCCTCCTTCTGCGCCTTCCGCGCGAAACCGTACAGAGCCAGGGCCAAGCCGACCAGAGCGCGGTACTCCCCCGCCACCAGAGCGGTGCCCGCCAGCCCCAGCAGGATGCCGGTGTAAATCGGATGACGAATGTGCGCGTAAGGGCCGGTGCGAATCAACTTGTGCTCCGTGACGATTGAGACGCGCGCGCTCCAGTATAGTCCGATGTGGTGCCGCGCCCAGATCGCGAACGCCACTCCGGCAAATGTCAGCGCGACGCCAAGCAGCCCGATCCACGGCGCGTCGGGCAGGAATCGCTCGTTTAGTTTTCCCAGGCGCGGATCATCCGAGGCAAGCAGGTAAGCGGCTGCCGCCATCATGGCCAAGTGCGCCACGCGGTCGCCGAGAGGTTCTCTCACCGCCGCCCGTTTCGCCCTGATTCCCTGAACCACCCAATAGCTCGCAAACACTGCCCACGCGGCGCCGGCCAGCTCAATTGGTTGAATTCGATGCATTCTATTGCTTTCTCCAGTTGCACATTCTAATTCACCGGCGCGCCCCAGTCTCCGGCTGAAATGAAGCCATCCCGCTCTGTTGATGCCCGGACCACGCCAGTTCCCGCGACGCCGAATAGAAACCGTCTTTTTTGAGTGCGAGGGCTGGACCTCGCTTTGTTACGGCGAGGCTCGACTCGTTTATCCTGAGCGAAGTCGAAGGGCCAGCGAGGAGCAGCGCCTTGTGCTGCTCCGAGTTCTCTTCTCCTAATTCTGCGCCACGCAATGAATCCGTCTCATCGCCGCGATGAAATCTTTTCCGCGGCGCGCCCAATTTGGCCCTTGCGGTTCCGGGACGCCCTGCGGCAAGCTCGTCGGCTATGAAAAAAGCAAAGCAGCCTCGTCGGCAGGGCAGCTCCACACTCGCGATTCATGCCGGAGAAAACCGCGTCCACGTTGGCGGCCCCGTGGGCATCGAAATCTGCCGCACCGCGAATTTCACTTTTTCCAGCACCGAAGAAATGAAGCGTTGGGCGGAAGGCAAAACCTCCGCCTACATCTACACCCGCTACGGCAACCCCACGCTGACCATCGCCGAAAAAAAACTCGCCGCGCTCGAAGGCGCCGAGGCCGCCATCGTCACCGCTTCCGGCATGGCCGCCATTTCCAGCACCCTTCTTGCCGTGCTGAAAACCGGCGACGAAGTCATCTCCACGCGCCAGACCTACGGCGGCACCTACCGCCTGATGCGTGACAATTTCCCGCGCCTCGGCATCGTCGTCCGCCACGTGGAATCCGATCTCGCAGGAATCGAGCGACTGGTGAACCCGCGCACCAAAGCCCTCTACATCGAAACGCCGACAAATCCCACGCTGCGCCTGGTGGATTTGCGCAAGGCGGTCGCGTTTGCCAAAGAGTGGGACCTAGTCTCCATGATTGACAATACGTTTGCGAGCCCGGTGCTACAGCGGCCCATCGAATTCGGCTTCGACGTGGTGCTCCACAGCGCCACGAAATATCTGGCCGGCCATTCCGACATCATCGCCGGCGCCGCCGCTGGCAGGCGCCACATCATTGACGAAGTCCGCCACAACATCATCAATTTCGGCGGCTCCATGGACCCTGAAGCTGCGTTCCTTATGATTCGAGGAATGAAAACGCTCGGAGTGCGCATGGAACGCCAGTGCCGCACGGCCATGCCCGTGGCGAAATATTTGCAAAAACATCCGAAAGTCGCGCGCGTGCACTATCCCGGACTGACTTCACACCCCGATCACGCACTCGCCAAACGCCAGATGAAAGGCTTCGGCGCCATGCTGGCCTTCGATCTGAAGGGCGGCCTGCCCGCCGCTCGCCGCTTCTGTGACCGCGCGCAGATTTTCCTCCTGGCCGCCAGTCTGGGCAGCGTCGAATCCCTTGTGGTCCTCCCGATTTACACCTCGCACTACAATATGTCGCTCGATGAACTCCGCGCCGCCTCGGTCGAGCCCGGAACGGTGCGCGTCTCCGTAGGCCTCGAAGATCCCGAAGACCTGATCGAGGATCTCCGCCAAGCCCTCGCCTAAGTTGAACCAATACTAAAAATGGCTAGGGTGGAAGGGGGGGCTTCAGAGTCTGTGTGATGATTCGAAAATCCTTGTAGGTCGCGGTTTCAACCGCGACATGAATGAAGTAAAATGAAACCGGCTTCAGCCGCTGAAGTTCCTCTTTTATAGCTCTCTCGCAGACTTTTTAGCCCCTCAAGCCAAATCCCCTAGAGCTTGTGGCCTATTCAGGAGAGGGCTTTCCCTTATTTTATGCAACGCCCCCGCCCCTCGCTGCGTCTGATGTTATGGAGACCCGTGATGGACACAGAAATTCTAGTTGGGGTCATTGCCTTTTTGACGGTCGCCACCATTTCCGGCTCGCTCTTCCACATCCTCAAGAACCTCGGCCGCTGACCTTGAATCGATTGCGCCTTCCCCTCCTCTGGGAGAAGTGTGTTTCCGTCGCAGACCCGAACCAACGCATGGATGCTCAAATGGGGAACAAGTTGCATGTGTACCGTATGATCCCATCGAACTCTTAGCGGCGTCAGATGTCAGCCTTTCCGGTTCCTCACTCGCGGGCTCCCATCCGTCAGCTCCACTTCGGAGTACAAATATAGTAGAATAGGAGTTATTATGGATTGCAAAGGGATAACATGAAATCCAACCCCAAATCGAAGCTGTCGAGAAGGCGTCCAGTCACTACCGGCCGTCCACGCAAGTCCAAGTTTCAGGCAGATCTGGCCCCCGCGGATGATCAACTGGTTCGCGGACTCAAGCAGGAATTGCAGCTCGGCAGCAATTCCGATTTTCTCTCTGATGCCTTGGCGCTCTACCGCTGGGCCGTTTGGGAGCGGAAACGAGGCCGCCGCATTTTCAGTGAGAGTGAAACGGGAGAGCGCCGGGAGTTGCTGTTTCCCCGTCTGGAACGTGTGGCCCCGGAATCTTCCCTGCCCCAGGTGGATATTTCCTGGACGCCGCGCCAACTGGAAACCCTCGCCCAACTCGCCGAGGTCGAGCCCGCGGCCCCTTCCGCGCGCCTGATTCGTGCCATGAGAAGCTGAGTGGCCGTCACTATCCGCCGGCTCGAAGAGCAGGATGAAGTGGAGCACTTCGACTGTGGCGACGAGCCGCTAAATAATTATCTCAAGCGCCACGCCTGGTCAAATCAGGTGAAGAGTCTCATCGGCGTCACCTATGTGGCGGCCGATGAGTCGGCTCCAAGGCTCGTGGTCGGATACTTTACTCTGGCCACCGCCGGCGTTCCGCGCGACGCGTTCCCGAAAAAACAAGTCCGAGGGCTGCCTCCATACGATTTGCCGCTCATCCTTCTTGCGCGCCTCGCCGTAGATCGCCGCCTTTCCGGCAAAGGTCTGGGCCACGCGCTCATTTCTGAAGCCTTCAAGATTTCCTTGCGTGTAGCGAACGAAGTAGGCTGCCGATACATCATCACCGATGCCTACCGCAACAAGATGGACTGGTATGCCGGTTACGGATTCATTCCCCTGGAGGGTGGAAGTGCATCGGGCCCGCTGCGGATGCTTCTTGATATTCGCACGCTTCGGTTGGCAGCAAAACCCGGGTCATGATCACCGCGAGCGCGCCGTGCGTCCGGCAACTACGGCGGGATATTGCCGCGTGGGCGCACCGCTTGAAGTCGCGGCGGCGGAATCCGCGCTCGCTGTGGCGCTGATGCCCCAGGTGATCGCCTTGCGCGTGGCGGCCAGCGGCGCGGAATCCACAAAGCGCACACCGTTGCCATTCCTCTCGACGCCCAACTCCGCCCACAACTCGCCAAGGTCCACCGGATACGGCTGATCCTTCATTTTGTCGTAAAGCGGACGCAGCACGGCCACGCCCGTGGCCTCATCACCAACACTCAACGCCTTCTCCAGTGCCCATTCGTGGCGAATGTCTCCGCCGGAATTCAAAATCCCGCGCAGCCCGTCTTCCAGGCCTTTGCGATTGTTTGTGCGGCGATGAATTTCCACGTCGGCAAGAATACAGTAGAGCGCCCCGCCCCAGTACGTCCGTCCCCAGCTGTGCGTGTGGTCGAGCCCCTTGTCGCCTTCTGCGGGCAAGCCCTGCGGCAAGTCGCGGACCAATTCGAGCCACATCGCGGCTTCGCCCATGTGTTTCGCACGCACCCGCGCGATGGGCTCGACGTACGTGGAAATCCCCTCCTCGATCCAGTGATGCCGGTCCGCCACCGACGGGAACGCCAGATGAATCATCTCGTGCGTCATCATCCAGTCTGATTTCAATGCCGATGCCGTGGATTCATTGCCCAGATGAATGGAGATGAATCCGCCGTTTTCACCGAAGGTGCGCCCGTTGCGCACGCCGCGCCCATCGAACGGTGCGATGCGGATGGTGACTTGCTCCAGAGGATAGCGGCCGTAATAAGTCGCCACGGATTCGGCGGCGGCGCGCACCCACTCAGTAATGTCAGCTTGCGGCAAGTCCAGGCGCCCGCCCTCGACGGTGAAATTGATGCGCGCGCTGCCGATGGTGATGGTTGAGACCATGGAATTGCCCGGAGCCGAGCACATTGCGCCGAGAGTGAGAATAATAAGCGCGAATAAAGCTGCTAGGAAGATCTTCATGGCTCGCACCCCATTGGATGCAGGCCATCACTGCACCGTTTCTCAATTATCTTGCAGCGTGACTCTTCGGCGCGCTTTCAGGGTGAAGGATGAGCGGGATCGCCACCAAATAGTTTTTTGAGCGCCGTGTCGAGCGCAATCTTGCCCGGCCCAAACAGCAGGATGATGAGCGAAGCGATCAGAAATGTGTACGGCGCGGCGGCATAAAATTTATCCGGATCGGAAAAAATCGAAAACAACGCCTCGCGATCCGCAGTGATGTAGGCCACGATCAGGTTTATGGTAAGCGCCAGAGCGGTGAGTCGTGATAGAAGTCCAACCGCGAGGAAAATCCCGCCGAAAAATTCCAGACAGGAGATGGCCACAGCCGTTTGCGCCGGCATCGGCAACCCGAGACTGGTGAAGAACTCCGTCACGCGCGGCAAATTGTGCAGCTTGCCCCAGCCGCTTTGCGTGAGCTGCCAGCCCCAGTACAGGCGCACGAACAGAAGAAAAGGAGTCTGAAGGTAGGACACCAGCTCGAACAACCGGTCATGAAGTTTTCGAAGCTGCGCGAAAGCGTTTTTCATGGATGCGGCAAGGCTCCTCAGGAAAGCGAACTTAGGAATTCGTGGGCCGTTGATTCGTGCTGCAGAACCAACCAAGCGCGGCCCAGTTGCGGCACCACACCTCGATATTTTCAGGCCGTTCCGCGAGGGGAATGGAGCTCTTCTTGAACGCCACACCAATCGCCGCGCCCAGCGTCTTGCCGTCGCCCAGCGCCTTCAACAATAGAAATTCCTCGTGCTCAAGCCGCCGGAAGTAAACCGAGAAATCCAGCCGATGCACGGCCAAATAGATAGCCTTGGGCTTCAGCCGCGCCACCGCCGCCACGCGCTTTTTCTTCCGGCGCTCGTCGAACGCGTTGCTGGCGAATTCGCCGTCGGTCTCTTTTTTCACCGCCAGCACCAAATCGTCAACGGGATAGGCGAGCGCCAGCAGCCGGACGTACGGCTGCAGCCGCAATCGCAAATCTTCGTCCGCGCCGGCGCGCAATTCCTCGGCGCGCAGCGGCTCTTCCGCCTTACTATCAAAGGCCTCGATGTCCGCCCATTCCAGGCGCACCATGTCCAGCGCCAGCGCCTGTTTCGTTCCCGCCCATTTCGGATGTTTGTGCAGCCACGATTCCAGCCGCGAACCCAAATTGCGCAGCGTAAACGACTGCGAAGGGCAATCCACCAGGTACGCCTCGGACATTTTCACGAATTTCCGGTCGCCCAGAATGGCGCACAGCCCGGGAAAATCTTCCTGCATATTCGACAGCACGCGATACCAGTATTGCCGGTTGTAAATTTCCAGCCGCTCGAACGACGTCAGCCGGTCGTTGGGTTTGATGATCTTGCGAGCCACGGCGCGCATGCTGCGCCCGTCGGGCGCCACCGTGCGCATGTGATCCGAGGGTGTGAGCGGCGTCATCACCGCCCGCGCCATCTCGCGTTGAATGGATGCAAGGCTCATACCGCCGCCGCCAGCGAAGCGCTGGCCAGAAACCGGTTGGCCTTCAGCGCTTCATCGTGCACTTCATTGAATGTGGGGATGTGATCGTCCCATTCGAGCAGCGTGGCGGTGTGTCCGGCGCGCTCGATGGCCCGGGCGTACAGCTTCCACACCGGATCAATCACCGGATGATCGTGCGTGTCCAGGATGTATTTGCGGTATTTCGAATGTCCGGCGATGTGGATCTGCGCCACTCGCTCGGCCGGAACGCATTCGATGTAATCAAACGGATTGAATCTGTGATTCTGCGACGAGACGTAAATATTGTTCACGTCCAGCAGGATGCCGCAGTCGGCCTGCTCCGCCACTTCGTTCAGGAATTCCCACTCGGTCATTTCCGAAACGTGAAATTCCGCGTAGCTGCTCACATTCTCCACCGCCACGGGAACTTCCAGGAAATCGCGCACCTCGCGCACCTTCTGCGCGGTGATGCGCGCGGCTTCAAATGTATAAGGCATGGGCAGCAAATCGTGCGTGTAGCGCCCGTCCACGCTGCCCCAGCAAAGATGATCGGTCACCCACGGAGTCTTGGTGCGCTTCACCAGCTCTTTCAGCCGCCGCAGATGCTCGCGATTGGGCCGCTCGGCGGACCCGAAATACATGGACACGCCGTGCTGCACCACTTTGTACTGTTCCAGGATCTGGTCCAGCACTTGCAGCGGCCGCCCGCCGTCGATCATGAAATTTTCAGAGATGATTTCGAACCAGTCCACCACCGGCTTGCGCGACAGGATGTGTTCGTAATGCGTGGCGCGCAACCCGATTCCGATTCCGTAATCTGTGTACCCGTTGAATTGATTGGCCGGCAAGGAGCCTCTCCGCGGATCGCCTAGAAAGTTGAGGGCCGGCGTGGCAGCTCCGGCCCTCAAGAAAGATACAGAGTTGAAGTTAAATTACTTCTTCTCTTCCTTTTTCTCGTCCGGCATCTTGGAGCCGTCCGTCGCGCAACCGCCCTTGCCCTTGCACGAGTTCTTGCCCTTACAGCTGTTGTCGCCCGACTTGCAGCCGCCCTTGCCCTTGCAAGAGTTTTGGCCTTTACAGGCGTGCTTGTCCTTGTCTGCCTTCTTGTCCTTGTCCTGCGCGTTGTTGATCGAGGACTTTCCGGACAACAGGTTGGAAGCTTGCAGCGGCAGGCTGGTCCCGGCGAGCAAACCCGCCAGTGCCGCGCTTGCCATGAAGGCCTTCTTCGACTTCGTCATCTTTGGAAATACCTCCTCTTTGAACGAGTTGAGATAGGACGTCCTACTCGTACAGTACGCTTACGGGCGGGGTTTGGATTGGTATCAACGCCTAAATTGGTACCGCATACTCCCTGCCCGTCCCTCAGCACCACCCTGCGGGACGGCGGGAGCATAGACCATTCCCCCCCTCCCGTTCAATAGTCTCCTCTTCAAACAGGCCGTTACACCCCGCCCTGGCCGCCCTGTGGCGTCCTATCCAATATTAGTACTTCGATCTGGGTTTCCACGCGGTTCAGCTACATTCCCAGGTACTCGTGGTCGCTTTCGAGCACTTTCGACAGGTTCGACATCTTCAACAAATCCTTGATTCGGTCGGTCAGTTTTACCAGCTTGAACTCGCAATTGGCTTTCCGCGAAGTCACCCACAGGCCTACCAGCGATCCGAGTCCGGAGCTGTCCATGTAGCTCACCTCCGACAGGTCCAGGACAATGCGTTTCGATTCAGATAGGAGAGGACGGACGGTGTTTTGCAGGAGCGGACTTGTATTTGAAGTGATCCTCCCAGCGCAAACGACAATGGTTTCCTCGGGCCCTTTTCGAACTTCCAATTTCAATTCCAGTGAAGGAGCAGTGGCTTCCTGAGTCATGGCTGATCTCCTCTCGAAGGCTTCCGTCATACATCTGGCCGGGCGGCCCACCCTGCGGTGCACCCAACTGATGCACTGGGTGCATGAACCGGAGGTCAAATGTTGCCGAGACTCTACCTCCACCGCCCCCAAATTTCAATCGTGCTAACACAGACTTCACCTTGCTTCCACTGGGGGGAGCGAATGTGCCCTTAGGGTCGAAGGGCCCCTGTGCCTTTGTCTGTATGGAGTGCGAGGGCTGGACCTCGCTTTGTTAAGGCGCGTCGTTTGTGTCCCGACTCCCTGGTCGGGACGAGGCTGGACTCCCTAGTGGCACAGCCAATCCTGTCTGTGCGGCCGCGCTCCGCGATTCTCGGACACTCTCTAGCGCCTGGCCGAATGAAGCGCGATGGGGAGGATGGCATCATACTTCTTGAAATCAGGATCCGTGGAATAGATAGACCAACCCCGGCTGATGGCGATGGAACAGATCAGCACATCCACCAGGGAAACCACCACCCCCTTGGAACGGCATTCGTTGCTGGCCTTGGCTGCTGCTTCATGGTCCGGGGTCTGTATGGCTTCATCAGGAAAAGCGCGCAGCATCAGCCGCAGACTTTCGTACTGGGTAGCGGACTTGATTCCGGAAAGCAACTCTTGGCGGATCAAACCAATAATGCGGGGGCGGCCTTCGACTATCAGTTCGCTCAACTCCGCGACGATGGATTTCTCCTGCGGATTTAAATCCCCCGGTTTTCGCCGGAACGCCAGCGACCACACTGACGTGTCCACCAGGACGTTCACGTGCGTTTCGAGCGGCGCTCCCGCTTATAGTCGTGCGCCTCGTCGTAATCAATCGTCCCGAACAACGCGAGGATTTCGCGCTGCTTGCGCCGCTGGATGTATTCGTCCAAAGCCGCCGTCACGGTTTCCTTCTTGGTGCGATGGCGGCCCAGCTTCTTGGCTTCTTCAATCAACCGGTCATCAATGGCAAGGTTGGTGGGCATGGTGTTCTCTTGACTGCAATCCTACACATATCTATGTGTGAAGTCAACTAAGCTAGATTGTGTAGAATTCTCCGACCTACCCCCTCACTTCGCATCCGTGACCAGCCGCACTTCCTTCATCTCCGTAATCTGCTGGACGCCTATGGCGTGAGTCCCGCCGCGCTCGTACACCGGCCCGGTGATGCGCACAAATTTTCCCACGAAGGGCATCAGCCGCTCGCGCTGGTCCTTGTCCGGGATGGAGTCGGAAATGGGCGTGTAAAGCTCGCCCTCCACGGTCTGGATGATCAGCGGCGACCCGTTGCGCACGCACTCGAGAACGCACTCGATGTTGAAACTCGTCGCCCCCGCATCCTTGTTCTGGATCGGGCAGGAAATGTCCCGCACCAGTCCTTCGACCGTCCCCATCACCGACGCCGCCGGCTCCGCCTTCGCGCTGTTCTTGCCGTTGTCCTTGCTCTTTTCCTTGTCTTGGCCCGCCGCTCCAGCCGTCGCAGTCACCCCCAGAGCCGCCAGCGCGGCCAACCCCAACGCCAATCCCATACCCATCCACCATCCCCGCTTCGTATTTGCAGCCAGCTTCATGTTCCTCTCCTCCATCCCCGCGCCTCCGCACACTCCTGCCATAGCTGTTGAGACGCCGTGATGGCCCTGCTGTGAGCAAGGTCCCGCACAGAATGGTGCAGGCCGGAGCCGAAGGGGACTCATTTCCTTGACTTGGTGGCACAGGCAATCCTGCCTGTGTGCTTTTGCCTCTCTGGACTGCAGCTTGTCTTGAGCGTGGCCCCGCACCGCATGGTTCAGGGCGGAGCCAAAAGGCAACTCGCCGCTGAGTTCAGTTTTGCGGGAACTACGCCGCGGTAACCAGGATGCGCCCGGCCTTGCGGGAGCGCGGCTTTGGGCGGATCACAATTTCGATGTCGCGGTCCAGAGCATTGAGGAAGCGCATGAGGCGTTCCACGGAAAAACCTTCCAAGCGGTAGTTTGACAGCGCGGAAATTTTCGGCTGATTGATTTTCAGCCGGCGTGCAGCGGACGATTGTTTGAGGGACCTGTTGCGGAGGATGTGATTGATGGCCACCGCCAAGCGCACCTTGGTCTGCTTCTCGTCAGCATCCGGCAGGCGCAGGTCGGCAAAGGCGTTTCCCGTACCGGCCTGCACGCGTAATTTATTGCCTCGTCGTCCCATAGCGGACCTCGTAGTCAAGCTTCGCTGCGTTCAGTCGTCTGGTAATTGTTTCAACGTCCATCCTGGCTGTTCGCCTTCCGGCTGGTGATTTCTTCTGGAAAGCATGAAGTACATACGCCGCTCGAGCGAACCGGACGGTGTATACCGCGCGAAACGTGTCGCCAAAATGATCTTCGACGACTTCGAACACCCCCGAACCCGTGCCCTTCCACGGTTTCGCCTCGGGGTGCTTTCCGCCAAATTGTGCCACGCTGAGTGCTACACCCAATTCTTCGATCACTGGCTGGGGAAACGCCAGCAAGTCGCGCTTTGCCGACCCCACCCAGTATAACGGTTTTTCGTCGGCGGCGAGAAAAGGTCGAACCATGAAATTATCCCACTTCTGGGATAGGGCGTCAAGGATTATCGTGACACTCCGCAGCCAGAAATTCTATTGTGGGAAATACGGAGGCGGGTGGGCCAGCCTTAGTTATTGATTTTCGTGGCCGTGGAATCATGGCATGCTCGATCATTCACGGGTTTCGAAGGCTGGGGATTCTGAGTGTAACTCACACGACTTTTCACATGGAGATTCGCGGCGGCTCTCTTGCAACCAAACTCGACTCCTGTGCCGCCCCAACAACGGCACACCCCGTCTGCCGACGGCGGGCAGGTCACCAATGGTGGGTGCGCGCTTTTCCCGTCCCAAATGCTTCTGCGGGAAGGGCCGTGGTGTTGTACCGCGCCCTTCCTCCCTGCCTCCTCGCCTCTCCGCCCCTCAAAAATGAAGCCGACGTACCATTGACCTCCACGTTCCGTTCCGACAAAGTAACTTGGGGGGCATTCTAAAATGTGGGTTTCAGAATTGGCCGGGTGGGATCAATCGCAATCTTTCCCGAAATGGAACTGCGGCGAGGCAAACAAAAGGGCAGAGGGGAACCCCGCCGAAAGGGCAACTAGTCACTCATCACTCGCCACTAGCCACTGCATTTCTAATCGTTACACCCCGCGACTAGAACCCTCCTTAACTCACTCAAAACAAACGACGGTGGTACTTTCTAATCGTTACAAATTTCCACCCTCCGGTGAGGGCACTAACTTGCAACCTTCTCCTACTCGGCGAGCGCAACGCCCGCTCGCCATATTTGTAGGTCGGGGTTTTAACCCCGACGATTGGAGCCGGACGACTGAAATACCCTTGCGCTGGGTCACCCGCAGCAAGTCATGTGTTCAAGCTATTCCGCGGCGATTTGCTCAACCCTCGAGCGCAGGCGTGGAAAACGAGGCCCTCGCTCCGCTCTGTTCTCGGTACGCGCTTTGCGCGGACGTCCTCTTGTCGCGGTTAAAACCGCGACCTACAAAGCGTTTGGCCGACCTGCAAGGCTGCGCATCCTCCTCTGGCGTTCCACAGCGCACCGGTGGTATAAGCCTCCGCCTAAGGGCTTACCGGCACGTTTGCAAGAGTGCCCCTCACCGGGGCACGACGCGCCATCTGGCACATTGGAAAACACTAGTACTCGGTGTCCTTGGTTGGTCACTCACTGGTACGGCAAGGCCATTGACCGCGCCGCAAGTTGTTGGCAAGATTTTTGTTACGGCGAAGCATCACCCGGAGCAACTCGCCGGTAGCTGGAAACCCGGCAGCGGTACCCGGCGTGCTCTACAGTTTCACAGGGAAAGTACTGGCCCTGAATTAGAGCGGTACAGCGGGCAGCTTGACGGCTCGAACGAATCGGATAAAACAGACCAATGAACCGAAAAACGACATTCTGGCTGGCACTCGCGGCGGGCACCATGTTCCTCGCTGCATGCGACGACTCCGCCAAGAACCAGGCCAAGGTTAAGGCTCCGGCGGCAACGCCCGCTCCCGTACCGGACTATGTCCGCGAGCCGCTGCCCTTCCCGGCCGAGCGCCTGCAAACGACCCAGCTTGTCCACGGTCCGCGCCCGCAGATTGACGCGCTGGTTGACCAGGTGCGCGCCAGCTTTGAAGCCGGGCAGAAAAAATACAAGGCCGGCGATTTCGACCATGCGCGCGTGGATTTCGACCGCGCCCTCGACCTCATCATGCAGAGCGGCATCCGCGCCGATTCCGACCCGCGGCTTTCCGAGCTCTTCGACCAGCTTGACCAGACTTTGCATTCCTATGAAGTGAACGCGCAGGCCAATTCCGAGGACGAAAACCCCGGCACCCCGGCGCCGATTGACGAACTGGCCGAGCTGACCTTGCCGCCGGGCGACCCGCGCTTGGCCGCCAAGGCCGAGCAGGAATTGATCCGCGTGCACCACGATTTGCCGCTGACGGTGAACGCCTCGGTGCTCCAGTATTTGAGCTATTTCACCACCACCCGAGGGCGCGCCGTGGTCGAGCGCGGCCTCGATCGCGCCGGCCGCTACAACACCGTGATCCGCCGCGTGCTGCGCGAAGAAGGTGTCCCGCAGGACTTGATTTATCTGGCGCAGGCCGAAAGCGCCTTTTCGCCCACCGCTGTTTCACGCGCTGGCGCTCGCGGCATCTGGCAGTTCATGCCCTTCCGCGGGCAGGAATACGATCTCGACCGCAGCTACTGGGTGGACGAACGCAGCGATCCGGAGAAGGCTACGCGCGCCGCGGCCCGGCACATGCGTGACCTTTACGACATGTTCGGCGACTGGTACCTGGTGATGGCCGCCTACAATTGCGGACCCATGGGCGTGGTCCGGGCCGTCGAGCGCACCGGCTACGCCGATTTCTGGGAATTGCAGAAGCGCCACGCCGTGCCGAAACAGACACAGAACTACGTGCCCATCATCATCGCCCTGGCGCTGGTGGCCAAGGAGCCGGCCCTCTACGGCGTGCAGGTGCAGGCGGAAAAACCGTTGCAGGCGGACACCATCCATCCCGGCCATTCCATCAGCCTGCATCTGGTGGCGGACGCCAGCGGCGCGGACCTGGATGATTTGCGCATGCTCAATCCCACGCTGCTGCGCAACGTGACTCCGAACGATTCACAGTTCGAGCTGAAGATTCCCACGGGTCTCGCGCAGAAATTTTCTGAAAACGTGCAGCACGTGCCGGTGGACAAATGGACGTCCTGGCGGCTGCATACCGTCGAGCCGGGCGAAACGCTCGGCGAAGTGGCGCGCCGCTATCGCGTGACCCCGGCGGCGATTCAGAATGCGAATCACCTCGAACCGCACGCGGCGCTGCCCGCGGGGTTCCTGCTGAATGTGCCCACGCCGCCGCCTGCTGTGCGACTGGTGAGCTACCGGGTGAAGCGCGGCGACACGCTGGAAGGAATTGCCGAGAGCTTCGACGTGACCGTGGCGCAACTGAAGCGCTGGAACGGAATTCATGGCGCAACGGTAGCACGCGGCGTGCGGCTGCGGATTTATGCCGGCGGCGATCCGGTGAACGGCTTGAAGGCAAAATCGAAAGCGGCGGACAACCGCTCGGGCGGCCCGGCGATGGAAGCTGTTTCCACCGGCGCGGCGGCAAAATCGGAGAAGCTGCAGCATCGCGTCAAGCCCGGTGAGACGCTCTACTCCATTGCGCGCAGCTATCGCACCACCATCTCATCCCTGCGCCAGGCCAACCCGTTTCTGGCCGACCGCGGACTTGAGGCCGGCGACGTGCTGAACATCCAGCGCTAGGCCCTTCCGCACGATTCTCATTGTGGCTATAACTTGCTTATTTTCTGATAGATACGAAACAGGAACCACTCCCATTCTGGGCCCCGCTTGCCCCTTTCCACAAATGTTTCCATAACTTCCGGATTTTCGCCGCCTTGCTTCTTGACAAAATTCCGGGACTCCGATTAGATGCCGCGATGGGCGGATGCTCCGTCCAGCGAGCCCGAGACCGATGGAGGACCGAATGTTTCACGCCAAGATGCACGACGAGGACGACGAGGAATTGCCCCGCTACGAAGAGGAAGAAGCCGAGGGCCTGGAAAATCCGCACGACGAGATCGTAGAGGAAGTCGAAGAGACCATCGTTGTGGAGGAGGAGCCGGAAGAAGAGGCGCCCGCCGCGCCCGCTGCCCGCAAGCCTGCTCCGGCGCGGAAAGCCAAGAAGGCCCAGAAGTCGCGCCCGAAAAAGAAAGCCAAGGCCAAAAAGAAGGCTAAGAAGTCAAAGAAGGCCAAGGGCAAGAAAAAGGGCGGCAAGAAGAGGCGCCGCTAGTTTCTGCCGGTTCCGCCGCACTTCTCGGGCTGGTCGAATTGCGGGGCTGCGCTGTGCGGTGGCTTTGCGCAGCCCCGACCTTTCCTCCGCGTCCTCCCTCAAGCGTCCGTCCTGTAGCAGGCGATGGACTTCGCTCCCGGCGCCAATCTGGTCCTGCGGGCGCCGGCGTATTTCCCGAAGTGAAAAGGTTTTACTTGCAGTGCACGTGCGCCGGTGGCTAGCATACGCGGCTGATGCCGCTGGCCGTCGAGCAAGTCAGGAGAATGCGCGGAGGGGCGCAGGCGCACCTGATGAGGTGTGCGGACGAAGGGCACTATGTGGTGAAATTCCAGAACAACCCGCAGGGCAAGCGGATTCTGGCCAATGAATTGCTTGGGACCCGATTGGCGGCCCGTCTGGGCCTTCCGGTTCCGGCGGCAGAGATCGTCGAAGTGCGCGGTGAACTGATCGCGCAAACCGAGGACCTGGTGATGCAGTTGGGGCGCGGGCGCGCGCCCTGCCAGGCCGGGCAACAATTCGGGTCGCGCTATCCAGAATCACCGGCGAAGACCGTGGTGTATGACTTCCTTCCCGAAGAGCAACTTCGCGCGGTCGCCAACCTCTCCGATTTCTGCGGCATGCTGGTGTTCGACAAGTGGACGTGCAATACCAATGGACGCCAGGCTATTTTCTTCCGTGCCGCGCAGGACACCTGCTACCGGGCGCAGATGATTGACCAGGGATTTTGTTTCAACGCCGGGGAATGGAATTTTCCGGACGCGCCGCTGCGGGGGCTTTACGCGCGGCATCGCGTGTACGAATCGGTGCGCGGCATCGAGGCGTTTGAGCCCTGGCTCTCGCGCGTCGAGGAGAAAATTACGGAAATGGCGATGGAGGAAATTTACGGTGAGATCCCGCCGGAGTGGTACGAATATGATTTTGAGGCCTTGGAAAAGATGCTGGCACATCTGCTGCGGCGCCGGAAACTGGTGCGCGAGTTGATCGTGGCGGCGTGGAAATCGAGCCTGCAACCATTTCCGAACTGGAGATGAGCGGCAGGCGCCGTGGCATTGCACGGAAAGCGAGGTACGGAACATGGCTGAAGAACAGCGCAGTACTCTGCGCTACCGCATTCTCCGCTATACGCCAAATCTGCTGCGCGACGAGTGGGTGAATATCGGCGTGCTGTTGGAAGAAACCGATCGCCCGCGGCGAGCCATGCGCGTCATCGAAGAGGAACACCTCGGGCGCGTGCGGCGGCTGCATCCGGAGGCCGATCTCGATTTGCTGCGCGGATTGCCGGCGGAATTCAGCGCGCGATTAGGCGGCCCGGCCGGGCGCGTGGAGGGCGAAATCCGCAAACTCACCGATACGCTCTCGAATGGCGTGCAGTTCGGCCCCGCCAAGGGGTTGCTGGCCGGCGATTTCGACGCCGAGCTGAACCGCCTGTACGACGAACAGGTGGCCCCCATCGCGCGGGCACGCGGCGGGTTCGCGGAAAACGCGCGCAGTTGGCTGCGCAGTAGATTGCGGGATGTTTTCCGGCGCCATCGCATTCTCGGAAAAGTGAAAGAAAATGTCCGCGTCGAGGAATTCACTCATCCCGGCGACACCTTCAAATTCGACTATGGCTACCAGAACGGCGTCGAAGGCTACGTGCAATCCGTGCTGCTGGCGCGGGACATGCTGCAATCGAAAGCATTGACCTACACCGCCGAACACATCCGCAGGCGCAAGCCGGCGGCGGAGTTTACCGCCATTACCGACACAGCGCCCACGCCCGGAAACCTGCGACATGAATTTCTGCAGCGCCTCTTCGCGGAGCAAAATATTCGCATCGTGCCCATGCCCAGTGTCGAGAAATTTGCCGAAGAACTACGGTTGCGGCTTCAGTAGGCAGTGGAGGCAATTAGAAAGTCTTCAGCGGCAATTGTGGATATAAGAATTCTGTGCTGCAGGAGCGGGTTTCACCCGCTCCTGCAAAATTTCGTTAGCTGCAGCTCTCCTCGGATTGGAACTGTCGCCAGCCTCGTATTATTGATCCTGGTTCTGCGCAACAGGCAAGCAATCAACTCTCGAGGTTTTGCCGAGGCGGGTTCGTCCCGCCTCGGCAGCAAGAGATTTGGATTTTCGTGCCCGCACTACCAACGCAGTTTGGAAGGACACGGTGCTAAGCCTCGAGGCCGCCCCACGACGGCAAGCCCTGTAGGCCAAGCAAAACCTCGGCGGCCCAGGCACCGAGATAGGAAGAAAGCGCCACACCGTGCCCGGCGTAAGCCCCAAGGACGATGGCGTCCCGGCTCGCGGGATGCCAGTCGAAGACCGGCACCCAGCCCTCGCGAAATAAAATCGGGCCGCCCCAGCGGTGCGTGAACGCGACCGAGCGCAGCGCGGGATGCAGGTTGCGCACGCGCCGCTCGAGAGCCCGAAACATTTCTGCAGATTCGGCGCGTTCGATGTCCACCCTTGCTACGTCGAGTTCGTCCGGCGCGCTCACCAGACCCGCGCCCCAGATAATGGAATTATCCGCGCGCGCGCGGCCCCACAGATAGGGCAGGTCCACGGTGTAAAACGGTTTTCGCGCTGCCAGACCGGCAGCTTCGAGATTTTCGTCGCTGATCGGTGCCGTCAGCGCCGCCAGTGTAAGCCTCGGGTGCGCTCCTTCCGCGATTCCGGCAAGTGGGAGGGAAAGCGCGTTGGTGGCCAGGAGAATTTTTCCGGTGCGGACGGCCACCGCGCCCGCCGGATTTCCCGCGAGGATCAATTCCGGCCTGTCGCTCCAGTCAATACGTGCCACCGGCAAGTTTTCGAAAATCAGCGCGCCGCGGGACTCCGCTGCGCGCGCCAGACCGCTGACAAGTTTTCCGGGATCGAGCGTGCCGCCGGGAACCTCCTGCACCACGCGAACCGTGCCGGAATCGTTCCACTCGATAGGCGATCGGGCACCGCCGCCCGAGCGGCCAATCTCCCAGGCGCCCGGCAGCGAGAGATCACATTCGACCCCGAGCTTCTCGAGAATCTGCGTGAACCCGGCAAGCACGTCGCCGAGCCCTGGCAGATCGCCTGCCGCCGTCTCAGCGAGGGCCATTCCACCGGTGCGGCCGCTAGCGCCGGCGCCGATCCGCGAGGCTTCAAAGAGGGCGACAGTTTTTTCCGGAGCGAGCAGACGCTGCCAGGCGGCAGCAGCCAGTCCCGTGAACCCTCCGCCGATGATGGCGATGTCGATTTTTTCCGGGATGGGATGTGCGGCAGGTGTGAATTCAATCTTCCAAGGTGATGTTCCCCAGGATGGATAAGGATTTTTTCTCGGAGGACCCATCAACAAGATCCAAGCATGAAGTTAGTGCAATGATTCTGCTGCATGAGCGGCTTCGCCGCTCATGCAATTTCTTGCGCCCCACCCGTTGCCCGATCGACACGCAAAGCCTGCCCATTCGCCGGAATAATGGAAGCCGTGCCCCGTATCACGCATTGAGGTATTGCAGGAGCGCATGGCGCTCCTGCAGCAGAATGTTTAGGAGCTCCGATCAAAGTTTGGCGCGGGCATACTCTTTAAGCGCAGGCTGAAAACCAAAAACCAGCGGCAAAGATTTCAAGCAACCTCAAAAAATCGACTCGGACCAGTTTTCGAGGGTGTGCTTCACCTTGCCCATGAACTGATGCGCCACCGCGCCGTCAACCACGCGGTGATCGTAGGAAAGCGTGAGATAGACCATGGAGCGGATGGCGATGGCATCGTCAATCACCACCGGCCGCTTCTCAATGGTGCCCAGGCCCAGGATGGCCACATTTGGCTGGTTGATGACCGGCAGCCCAAAGAGCCCGCCGAAAACGCCGGGGTTGGTGATGGAAAAGGTGCTCTCGGCGACTTCTTCCGGCTTCAGTTTTTTCGCGCGGGCGCGTTCGGCCAGGTCGTTGATGGACCGTGCGATGCCCAGGAAATTTTTCTCTTCCGCGCCTTTGATCACTGGGACGATCAAGCCCCAGTCGAGGGCCACGGCGATGCCGATGTTGCACTCCTTGTGCAGGACAATGTTCGTGCCGTCCACGGATGCGTTGACGGTCGGGAAGGCGCGCAAGCCCTCGATCGCTGCGCGCACGAAGAAGGGCATGAAGCTGAGCTTGGTGCCGGAGGCCTGTTCGAATTTCTCTTTTGATTTCGCGCGCAGCGTGGCGATGGCGGTCATGTCCACTTCGTCCACGGAATACACGTGCGGGGAAACGCGCTTCGAGAGCACCATGTGCTCGGCGATGCGCTGGCGCATGACCGACATGGGCTGGACTTCGTAATGGCCAAAGTACATCTTCTCGCGCGGCACGGCGGTTTCGAGAGTCGCGGCAGCCGCAGCGCCGCCGGCAGATGGAGGTGCCGAGGGGCGCGCCAGAGCCGGAGCGGTAGCTGCTCCGCTGCGCGGGACGCCGCCGGATTCGACAAAGGCAAGAATGTCGTGCTTGCTGACGCGGCCGCCGGCGCCGGTGCCGGAAACCTGCGTGAGATCCACCTGGTGCTCGCGCGCGATGCGGCGAACCAGCGGTGAACTGCGCACTTTCTCGCCAGTGCTGGAAGGCGGTCGTGACGGAGGAGCGGGCGCTCCGGCGGCGGGGACCAGAGACGGGCCCGGTTTCTGTGCCGGCGCAGGTACAGGCGCTGCGGCCTTAGGCGCAGGAGCAGGAGCGGGCTTCGCAGGTTCTGGCTTCGCAGCTTCCGGCTTCGCAGCCGCTGTTGCCGCGCCGGCGCCGTCTGCGTCAATGACGGCGACGACGGTCTGTATGGGCACGGTCTGGCCTTCGTTGACCTTGATCTCTTTCAGCACGCCGGCAGCGGGCGATGGAATTTCCGCGTCCACCTTGTCGGTCGAGATTTCGAACAGCGGTTCGTCGCGCTCGATTTTGTCGCCGGGCTTCTTCAGCCACTTGGTGATGGTGCCTTCGAAAATACTTTCGCCCATCTGCGGCATGATGACGTCAACAGCCATGGTGTTCTCCTCAGAATTCGGAAACTCAGGCGGCGCTGAGACACTCCTCGTGCCAGACGCCGGGAACGCCTTCGAGCGTGTAGATTTCGTCGCCGCCGTGGAAGAATTCGACGCGCTTCACTTTGGCGACGCGCCCGGCAAAGGCCACCTGCTCGGGCTCCAGCTCGTTGTGATATTGGCCGGCTTCCAGAAAATTTTCGAGGAACGCGCGATCGGCGATGCGCACTTCCGTGCCGGCTTCAAATTCCGCTATGTTCAGACCTTTTGTTTTGCCCAAAACCCCATACCTGCTTTCTCAGAATTCAGTATCCGGCCAGTTCGCGCGCGGCCGCAACAATTTTAGCCGTATTGGGCAGGAAATGCTCCTCCAGAGGCGGTGAATACGGAGTGGGCGTATCGAGCGCGGTGACGCGTGCGATGGGCCCGTCCAAATCTTCAAACGCACCTTCGCACACCAGAGCGGCGATTTCTCCGGCGATGCCGCCGGTGCGTGTGTCCTCGTGGACGATCAGGAGTTTGCTGGTTTTCTTCACCGACGCAAGAATGGTTTCGCGGTCGAGCGGCAGCAAAGTGCGCAGGTCAATAACTTCCGCTTCGATTCCCTCGCCGGCAAGCTGCTCGGCGGCTTCGAGCGCCGGGTACATCATCGCCGCGTAGCTGAGAATGGTCAGGTCGCGGCCTTCGCGGCGGACGGCGGCCTTCCCCAGCGGCACAGTGTAATCGCCTTCCGGCAACTCTTCCTTGATGCGGCGGTAGAGGTACTTGTGTTCAAAGAAAAGCACCGGATTGTTGTCGCGAATTGCGGATTTCAGCAGGCCCTTGGCGTCGTGGGCCGTCGAAGGATACACAACCTTCAAACCCGGCGTGTGCACGAAATACATTTCCGGGTTCGCGGAGTGGAACGGGCCGCCGTGAACTCCGCCGCCCGAGGGCCCGCGCAGCACCATGGGCACCGGAGCGCCCCAGCGATAATGCGACTTGGCCACGAAATTGGTGACCTGATTGAAGCAGCAGGCAATAAAATCTATGAACTGCATTTCGACCACCGGGCGCAATCCCAGGTAGCTCATGCCGCAGGCCGCGCCCACGATGCCGGTCTCGGCGATGGGCGCGTCAATCACGCGCTCGGGTCCAAACCTTGCAAGCAGGCCTTCGGTGACTTTGAACGCGCCGCCGTAAACGCCAATGTCTTCGCCGAGGGCGACCACGGCCGGGTCGCGGTCCATTTCTTCAAAAATTGCCTGGCGGATTCCTTCGAGCATGGTCACAGGAGCCATGGTCAGCGCCTCCCCTGCTTGCCGTGCGCGCCGCGGTCGAATGATTTGCCCTTAGGTCCGCGTCCGAAAGGTACGCGCGCCGTGGCGGAATCGTCCGCTGGCGATTTTACCGCGGGCTTGCCCGCAGGTTTTGTGGCCACCTTGGCCGGCGGCTTGGCAATGGATTTTCGAACCGGCTGCGCGCCATTGCCGCCGGAGCCTGCAGCGCGAGTGGAAGCAGCGACGGAATTCGCAGCGGACCCGATGCCTTCCACTTTCCAGACGGCTTCCACGCTGCAGTTCGGTGGTGTGACTTCCTTTTTCGGGCGCTGCCATTCCGCTTCGATGTTGTGGCAACCGTCTTGGCAATACACGCCCTGCTCGGCGAGCTCCGCAGGCGGCAGCGGCGAGTCTTCTGCGAATTTCTGCTCCTCATCGAGCTCGCGTTCGATACGCGCGTCGATTTCGGACTTAGTCTTGGCGTCCCAGATTTTGTTTTCGGTCAGGTATTTTTCGTACAGCAGGATGGGATCGCGGGTTTTCCAGTATTCGAACATCTCCTTGGGCACGTATTCCGCGGGGTCGTGCTGCGCGTGGCCCTTCATGCGCATGGTCTTGGCTTCGATGAGAACCGGGCCGCGGCCGGCGCGCGCCGTTTCCACCGCGTCTTTCGTGGTTGCATAGACGGCCAGCACGTCGTTACCGTCCACGATGCGGCTTTCGATTCCGTAGCCGCGAGCGCGGTCGGAGAGATCCTTCACCGGAGCCTGCCGTGAAACGGGCGTCGAATAGGCCCATTGATTGTTTTCCAGCACCAGGACGAGCGCCGCGCGTTGCTGTGCCGCAAAGATCAGGCCCTCGTGAAACGCACCAGTCGAGGAGCCGCCGTCGCCGATCCACGTAAGCGTGACGATTTTCTGCCCGAGGTAGCGGCCGGCCATGGCTACACCGGTCATCACCGGGATCAAATCGCCAAGCATGGAGATGGGCGAGATGGTGTGGCGGTTTTTCAAGTCACCAAAATGGCTGGTGCCGTCTTTGCCCAGCGTGGGCGAAGTGTATTTCGCCATGTGCTGAGTGAAAATGTCGCGCGGCTTGAAACCTTTGACCAGCAGCGCGCCGATATTCCGGATCATGGGAGCCAGCCAGTCGCGCTTCTCCAGCGCGAAAGCAGTGCCCACGGAAATGGCTTCCTGGCCCAGGCTGGAATACAGCCCGCCGACAATCTTGTTCTGCCGGAACAGGCGCACCATGCGGTCTTCCAGTTGGCGGTTGAGCTGCATGAAGTAGTACAGGTCGAGTTGCTGCTGGCGCGTGAGATTCGGACTCATCTGGCGACCTCTGCGTGCATGGCTGCGTCTGAATGCTGCGAACGCAACACCTCATTCAATTCATCGCGCGAAATCGCGTGAATCTCGCGATCAAAAACGGCCCCAAATTGTTCCGCAAGGCGGCTACGGACATCATTCACGTTCACGGCGCGGCCAAGAATGCGCTCGAGCGACGTGGCGTGTTTCCCGGCGATGCCGCAGGGAACAATCAAATCAAAAAACCGGAGGTCGGTCGAGGAGTTATAGGCGAAGCCGTGCGAAGTGACCCATCGGCTTACATGCACGCCGAGCGCGGCGAGTTTTTCTTCCCCGCCCGGTGCGTCAACCCAGACGCCGTGTTGTCCCTCGACGCGCTTGGTGACCACGCCGAAATCCGCCGTCGCACGCATCATCGCCTCTTCGAGTTGGCTGACAAACCAGCGCACGTCGCGGCGATGCTCGGTGAGGTCAACAATCGGGTAGCCGACAATCTGCCCGGGCCCGTGATAGGTGATGTCGCCGCCGCGGTCGGTCAGGTGGAACTCGACATTCATCTGCTCGAGCAAAAACTTCGAGGCGCGCAAGTTCTCTCGTTTGCCGTTGCGCCCGAGAGTGATGACATGCGGATGCTCGCAAAACAGCAGCACGTCCGGAATCAGGCCGAGTTTGCGTGCGGCTACGACTTCGCGCTGCAAATCGCAGGCGGGACCGTAGGAGATGAGTCCGAGGTCAATCACCCAGCAGGTTTTCTTGTCTTCCGTCATCCCAGCTCTCGTGGCTCAAGTCGTCTCGTTGGTGTGCAATCAACAACTACAGGCTGAAGCCTGTAGTACCACTTCAAAAATTGATGGCCTGGCCGCGCACGGCATTGAATGCGTCGCCCATGGCTTCCCAGACGGTCGGGTGCGCGTGAATGGTCGCGGCCATGTCGTCGAGCGTTGCTTCCAGGCCCAGCGCGGCGACCGGCTCGGCGATGATTTCCGTTGCCAATGGGCCGATGGCATGCACACCGAGAATCTCGCCGTACTTGGCATCGGCCACCACTTTGATGAAGCCTTCGTGCGCGCCAAGGATAGTGGCCTTGCTGTTGCCCAGGAACGGAAATTTTCCCGTCTTCACCTGGAAGCCGGCCTCGCGTGCCTGGCGCTCCGTCAGCCCAATCGATCCGATTTGCGGCTCGCAGTACGTGGCGTTGGGGCAGCGCTTCTTGTCGAACGGCTGCACATCTTTTCCCGCCATGCGTGTAACGGCGATGATGCCTTCCATGGAAGCGGCGTGCGCCAGTTGCGGCAGGCCGGCGACGATGTCGCCGATGGCGTAGAGGCGCGGCTCGTCGGTTTCAAGAAACGCGTTTGCAAGTATGTAACCGCGGTCGAGCTTGGCCTTCGTTTTTTCCAGACCAAGGTTTTCCGTAAGCGCGCGGCGGCCTACGGCCATCAGTACTTTTTCGGCGGAGATGGTCTGCGATTTTCCGGATTTGTCTTTGTAGGTGACGGTGGCGCCTTTGGCGTCCTTCTTCACCGATTCCACCTTGGCTTCCAGCTCGATCTTCATGCCCTTCTTGCGGAAAGATTTCTCCAGCTCCGCGGATATCTCTTCATCCTCCAGCGGCACCACGCGCGGGAGAACTTCCAGGAGCGTCACATCCGTTCCAAAGGTCTTGAAAATTGAAGCGAACTCCACGCCAACAGCGCCGCAGCCGACGACGACCATGGATTTCGGAATTTCCTGCAGCGTGAGAATTTCGCGGTTGGTGAGCAGGACCTTGCCGTCAACCTCGACGCCGGGAAGCGAGCGCGCCTCTGAGCCCGTCGCCAGCATGGTGAAATTGGTTTCGACTTCGGTGGTCTTGCCGTCTTTTTCGACGGAAACGCGGCCGGGCCCGGCAATGCGTCCCCACCCGGTGATGGTTTCGACTTTGTTCTTCTTGAACAGCGCGGCGATTCCGAGCGAGTGCTTTTTGACGATCTTGTCTTTGCGCGCCAGGATGGCGGGCCAGTTGACGCGCACGTCCTTCACTTCGAAGCCGAATTCTTCGGCGCGCTTGAAATGGTCGTAAATATCGGCGTGATGCAAAAAAACTTTTGTGGGGATGCAGCCGACATGCAGGCAGGTGCCGCCGAGAAACGGGTCCTTCTCAACGACCGCCGTCTTCAATCCCAACTGCCCGGCGCGGATGGCGGCCACGTAGCCGCCAGGCCCGCTCCCGATGATGACTAGATCATATTTTGCCAAGCCAGACCTCCACCGGCGGTTCGGTCCCGCCGAGCCAATAGATGCTTGGAATGGTTGTCAAGATTGCGGCTCTTCCCGGCGTGCGAATCAGTGATTTTAGCAGCCGTACTCCCCCTCCCGCAACCTGCTACTGGAATGATTCTTGGCGCTATCCAAATGGGTTTTTCACGCGTCTGAATGCCCATACAGTTCGTATCCACCGGCATGCCAATATAGTGGGGAACAATCCCCCTTGCCAGCCCGTACCTGATGGCCGGAGGCATCACCTGATTATGACTGAACCTGAAGCCACCGGAGCCGCCCTGCCCGCGAGCCAGGACGTTCCAACCTCGACAGGATCCGGGGGGATTCGAGGGATTTTTGTGGGGCCGCGGGGCATTCGTCCCGGCTGGCGCTTGCTGATCTTCGTCGCAATATTGGCGGCGCTTCAGTTCATAGTTGTTCAGAACGGAATGCGGCGGATCCCGGCGGCCCGCGAGCTTATAAGGCAGGCGCAGTCCGGTGCACCAATGGGCCCGGATTTCCAGTTTCTGTTTGAGACCACCGCACTCACACTGACCTCTCTGGCCATCTGGATCATGAGCCGGATTGAACGGCGTCCCTTCGGGACGTACGGTGTTCCGCTCCAAAGCGCATTCGGAAAGTTATTCTGGCAGGGCGTGATCTGGGGACTGGCGTTTGAGACCCTTGAAATCTTCGGAATTTACGCGCTTGGCGGGTATTCCTTTGGAAGCATCGCGCTGGCTGGACCCACTCTCTTGAAGTATGCGATCGCCTGGGCCATCGGATTCGTGCTGGTGGGATTGTTTGAGGAGTCCCTGTTCCGCAGCTATGCGCAGTACACCCTGGCGTCCGGGATCGGCTTCTGGCCGGCGGCGTTTTTAATTTCCGGCTTGTTCGGCGCAACTCACCTGCTCAATCAGGGGGAAGGATGGGTGGGCGCGCTGTCCGTATTTTGCTTCGGCATTTTCGGATGCTTCACCCTGCGGAGGACCGGAAATCTCTGGTTCGTCATCGGGTTTCATGCCGCCACGGATTACGCGGAGTCGTTTATTTATTCCACTCCGGACAGTGGGTTATTGGTGCGGGGCCATTTGTTGAACTCCACATTCCATGGCCCCACCTGGCTGACCGGCGGGACCATCGGCCCGGAAGGCAGCGTCATGGATTTTGTGGTGTTCGCGCTGGCGTTTGCGCTGTTCGCTCGGGTATACCGGCCGAAGGAAAACGGTGCGCGCGCCTAGGATTTGGCTTTGTCTGTGCGGCAGCAGTGAGGTACAACTGGCGGCGCGCGGAGTGCAAAGGAGAGAACCAGCATGGCGAGTGAGTCAAGTTCCACGGTTTCGCATTTTTCCGTGAGCACACCGGCAAAATCGCCGTCGCTGCTGGAGATGATCTGCAAGGATCCCAACGCCATCCGTTCCGGCTGGCCCTTCCTGATTTATTTCGTGCTTGTTTTGATTTTTCGGCAAATCACGATTTATGCTTTTGGCCACCTGGGACCCATCACCGCCTGGCTGAGATCGCAGCCCACCACGGTGATCACCGCGGGCCCGCTGATTTTTACCGAATGCGCCTCCTTCCTCCAGGTGCTGCTGGCTGCCCTGTTGATGGTGAAAATTGAAAAGCGGCCGTTCGGCGAATATGGCCTGCCGGTGGAGCAAGCTTTTGGAAAGCGATTCTGGCAGGGCGTTCCGTTCGGCTTCGGAATGATGTCCCTGCTGATGGCGCTGATCGGGGTATTCCACGGCTACACCTTCGAGGGGATCAGCGCCCGGGGCACCGACATATTCAAGTACGCCATCCTTTACGGGATAGGATTTCTTTTCGTCGGATTCTTTGAAGAATACGCTTTTCGCGGATTCGCACAGGCCAAGCTTGGGGCCGGCCTCGGATTCTGGCCTTCCGCTCTGGTCCTTTCCTTTTTTTTCGGGTTCATCCACCTGGGAAATTCCGGTGAAGCCAACATCGGAGCGTTCATGGCCGGCAGCTTCGGTTTGCTGGCGTTGTTCACCCTGAAGAGAACTGGGAGCCTGTGGTTTGCGGTGGGCATGCACGCGGCCTTCGACTGGACGGAAACTTATTTCTACGGCGTACCTGACAGCGGACTACTGGCTCAGGGTCACCTTCTGGGCGGTTCCTTCCATGGACCGGATTGGCTGACCGGTGGAACCGTGGGGCCCGAGGGAAGCTACTTGGTGTTCGTTGTGCTGGTCGCTTCCGCGGTAGCTATCCATTTCATGTTTCCCGCGAAGGAGCCCGCGCAGGTGTAATTCGCAGGATGTCGTAGTTCACTTCCACGTTGTGCCCCGGAAATTCGGCGGCGATTCGCGAATTCAATTCTGAAATCGTCAGCGCCCCATTCTGCCCGTTCAAGCCCTGCGCATCGTCCATCAAGATTACGTGGCCTTTCACGGGATGGCGCAGGATGGATTCCAGTTCCACGGAGAGCCGGCGCTTGTCGCTCTCGAGTCCCGCCCAGCCGTAGTAGCCGGCGTCCAGCCAGAACAGCGCCGGCTGCGTAATTGATTTCAGCAGCGCCGGCAGGACCTGCCCACTATCGCCGTCGAGAATTTGAATATGGGGATGCGACGCAAACATCTTCGCGGCTCGCCGCGCCAAGTCGGCGTCGAACTCGATTGAAAATATGCGCTCGAAACGATCCTTCATCGCGGAAACCATCTCGCCGTAGTAGGTGCCCGTCTCGACCAGTATTTTCAAGCCGTAGCGCTCCGCGTATTCCCGCACCGCTCGTTGCTTCAGGAGATGCGGCGAACGGGCGGGCTTGCCGCGAAGCTCCCAGTACCAATAGTCGGGATAGTGGCTGAGCCTTTTGTAGTAACCGTACCCGGGAGCGTGACGCAGCAGTTTTCGAATAGCGCGCAATTAGCCCGATCCTCGCTTGGTTCAGTGATATAGCTTGCTTCGATGATATATTTTGCGGCGATTATCCGGCAAATCGGTGCGTCGCGCCATGCGTTTGGGAGTTTTGCTCGCGACGGCGGTTTAGCGGGTTTGCCAGGAGGCTGTTCGAAGTGCGGCTGTCGGTCTGCGTGATCACTCACAACGAGGAAGCCAACATCCGCCGCACGCTCGCGAGCGTCAAGGATTTTGCGGATGAAATGATCGTGGTGGACTCCGGCAGCACGGATAAGACTGCCGCCGTGGCGCAGGAATGTGGCGCAAAAGTTTTCACCGAAGCATGGAAGGGCTTCGCGGCGCAGAAAAATTCCGCTATGACCAAGGCCACCGGTGACTGGATCCTGTCGCTCGACGCGGACGAAGAGGTCAGTCCGGAGCTGGCGGCAACCATCAAAGCGTTGCTGAAATCAGAAAAACCATCGCCGGAATTCGACGGCTACGAAATGCCGCGCCGCAACCTCTACCTGAACCGCTGGATCAAGCGCAGCGGCTATTATCCGGACCGCAAGCTGCGGCTCGTGCGCCGCGGGATGGGCCAATTTGAGGACCGTGCGGTGCATGAAAGCATGCACATGAAGGGCAAGGTCGGCCGCCTGGAGGGCGACCTGATTCACCATGCTTATCCGACGCTGGAGGGTTTCATCGAACACGCCAACCGCTACTCGTCGCTAGGGGGAGAAATGGTGGCAAGCGAGGGGCCCGTCGGCTTCAGCCTGGGAAACATCCTGCTGCGCCCGCTGGTGGCATTTATCTATCGCTACTTTTTCCGGCTCGGATTCCTCGACGGCCGGGAGGGCTTGCTGGTGCATTTGAATCACGCCGCCTATGTGAGCTGGAAATTCTCGAAGGCCTGGGAAATTTCGAAGAGCTCCCGCGGCGGAAAACCTAGTGGACGTCACTAACTCGATGGTCCTCGCCTTTGATCCTCGCGAAGGAAGTTACCTCCCGTGTGCTGTTGTGGGACTCGCCGCGGCCACGTTGGTGCTGCGGAGCGATCTGCGGCGCCGGAAGATTCCATCGAATCCCTATCTGATCGCGGGTATGGCCAGCGTGTCTGCACTCGCTGCCTGGCTTTTACTCAGGGAAACTGGGCTTGCCGGTCTTGCAGCGCTTGCCGCGTGGTCTAGTGCCATAGCGTTTCGCGCGCCCTTCGAAAAGCTCGCGGTGTTTGAGCTGCTGGATGCCGGCTCGCCCGCGGCGGCGGCTGCGATCGCCGGCGTGAATCTGGTCCTGTTCCTGACCATTGAAACGGTTGTCAGCGTAACGGCCAGCGGAACCATTCAATTGATGCCGCTGTATGAATGCCTCGTCTGGGCGGCCATCGCGGCATTCTTGTGGCGCATGAGCGCCAGGGCGTCGCTCGGTCCCCGGCCCAAGGGCGAGATTTTTGCAATCCTGCTCATGCTGTTTGGCGTAAGCGGATTCATCACCGAGTGGGTGTTGCTGCACTCGGTCCGATTTGTTCCCCTCGCGCAATTGTCGCCCGCGCAGTTGTCACCGGCGCAGTTTGCGAGTATCGGAACATTTGTCGTGGGGGGAATCCTGCTCGGCTTCATCTTCAGCCGCTACCACGGCGTGAGTAAGGAGCACCGCATCCTGGAACATGCGGCCGCGCGCGGCAACGTCGTGCAACCGGAGTATCGCAAGCCGACGCTCGAATGCCCGCATCCGGAGCGCTGGCGCATGTACGACTCCATGACCGCTGAGGTGGAAGTGCTCGAATTTCTGAAGACTCTCGTCACTACAGTGAAGCCGGAACTGGTGGTCGAGACCGGCACGTTTCTGGGCATCAGCACGCTGCATATCGCCGAGGGATTGAAGGAGAACGGAATCGGGCGCGTGGTCACCTGTGAATTAGACGCCAAGGTGTACGAGGAAGCGCGCAAGCGCTTCGCAGTTTCGGGGCTGGATGCGTGGATTGAGCTGCGAAATGAGTCCAGCCTGGAAATTCAAATTGACGACCGCATTGACCTGCTGTACTGCGACAGCGACATGCCCCTGCGCGAGCAGGAGGTGCGGCGGTTTCTGCCGCAGATGAATCCGAACGGGCTGATCGTGCTGCACGATGCCAGCTCCGACCTGAAAATCGTGCGCGAAGGAGCGCTAAAACTCGAACGTGAGGGCCTGATCTCGGTGGTGTTTCTACCCACTCCGCGCGGCCTGGTGGTGGCTCAGAAGCGCGAAGGCCGCGCGTAAGAGTCCCCAGTCGAAAGGCAACCCGATTCCCCTTGACAAGTTAGTAACCCCTGTGATACCATCGGCGCGGCATGATGGCTCGTTCCAATCCGGGAAAGCACTCCTTGGCTAATCGCTTTCGCCTTCGGCCCCAGGAAATTCTAATCGCAACACCGATAAACCGAATTCGCCCTAATCCCTCTCCTTTCAACCACTTAATTTTTTCTAATCGCAACAAAAAGACCCCCCTCCCCCGGGTACTAACTTATAACCTTTCATTCGCCTTTCCTTCTCCGGCGAAAGGAGCCATCCGATGTGGATGGCTCTCCCGAAGCGGGGTGCAGCGAGGGATCTGCTGGTTGGCCTTTGCCATCCGATGAGGATGGCCATCCTGAGCGAATCCGCCATGGCGGATGAGTCGAAGGGGCCCACCCGACGAGGGTCGGTGTCCCGCCTGCTTGCACTGAGCGTGCCGAATGTGTCCCGAGCGAAGCCCCGCACAGAATGGTGCAGGGCGAAGTCGAGGGGAAGTGCGTTACACCTCGAGTTGTCCGGGAAAGCACGTCTCCCCCGGCCGCGCGGCCATCTCCTGCTGCCTCTTCCCGCTCAAACATTTCCATCGAGCCAGGGGGATACCATGTGAATAGGTTCAACCGCCCCGATTTGACAAGCAGGCCACGCATCGGTAAAATCGTGCGTTTTGAGCAAGGCTTTTTGCCTTGCCATGGGACCCAACGATGGATAAGAAGCGGTTGGAGTATTACAAAAAGAAATTGCAGACCCGGCGCGAGGAATTGCTCCGCGGAATCGCCCGCACCGAGCAGGAAGGCCGTGAAGCGGACGAAGATCCCACCGTGGATCTTGCCGATAAGGCGGCCAACTCCTACACCAAGGAGTTCCTGTTCGGGCAGACGCACAACGACCGGTCGCTGCTGCAACTGGTGGACGACGCGCTCGATCGCATCAAGGAAAACGAATTCGGCGAATGCGCCTCCTGCCACCAAGAACTGCAGCAGAAGCGCCTGGAGGCCGTGCCGTGGACCCGTTATTGCATTTCCTGCCAGGAAAAGACGGAGCAGGGACTGCTGTAAGCCTGCAGTAATTCCTTCGAAATTTCGCGGGCATGGAGCACGGGTGTCCCCCCGCCCGTGCTTCTATCGGTTCCTACCCGGCCACAGGCGCTCCGTACGTATTAATGCGAATATCCCGCGCCTCGCATTTGCGATAGCGTTCCTGCGCTCCTCGCCGGTTGCCAACAACATGTTGATCCTGCGCCACGCACTCGACGCACTCGCGTCTGTGTTCTTCCCCGCGCCATGTCGGATTTGCGGAGAGACGCTGACGAACGCCAGCCGCATCCCGATTTGCCCGGCGTGTCTCGATTCCTTCACGCGCGTCACTCCGCCGATGTGTCTCTGCTGCGGCCGGCCGTTCGTTTCGCCCGTGACGGAACAAGCCATCCAGCCGCTCTGCCGGCTGTGCCGCGGGAAGCAGTACGCCTTCGAGCGCGCCCGCACCTTTGCCATCTATGACGACGCTATCGGCGCCGCCATCCAGTTGCTCAAATATGATCAGGTTATGCGGCTGGGCGACTGGTTCGCCGCGCGCCTGGCCGAGGTTGTGGCTCAGGGCGGAGCGGAGATGCACGCGGACGTGGTTGTGCCCGTGCCGTTGCATCCCTCCCGGCTGAAGGAGCGCGGCTACAATCAGGCCGAACTGATCGCCCGTCCCCTGGCGCGCCGGTTGCGCTGGCCGCTGGGCACCTATCTGCTGGTGCGGACCAAGCCGCGGCCGGCCCAATTCCTGCTCACGCGCCGGCAGCGCTGGGAATCCGTACGTGGCGCCTACGCCACGCGCCAAGGAGTCCAGGTTGACAAGCTGCGCATTCTGCTGGTAGATGATGTAATGACGACTGGCGCGACGCTTGATTCATGTTCTCGAGCCCTCCTGAAGGCAGGCGCGGCCGCAGTAGTTGGCCTGACGGTAGCGCGAGTCGTTTCCGGCTGGGCCGTCTCGGGATTCCCGCAGCGGGGAATTGCATCCAATGAGGCAAACCAGCAGGGTGCGGCGAGCATCCTTAGTAAGGAAGGATAGCCGTCGAGCGACGCGACGGCGGCGCACATGGACAACCGGCTCAAGATTGGCTTACGCCCCAGGCCCATTATCGGGCTTGTTGGACTCGCGCCGGATACCGCGCTCAGACCATCCATTTCGCCGGCCAGCCGGCCTTCGGTAATGCAGGCGCCGGTCCTGGTCCTCAACGCCACTTTCGAGCCTATCAACGTGACGGCGGTGCGCCGTGCGCTGGTCCTGATGCTGAAAGGCGTGGCGCAGGCCGAAGAAACCAATCACACCGAGGTGCATTCCACTTCGAAGGCCATTCGTGTGCCGTCCGTAATCCGGTTGCTCACTTACCGGCACATCCCGCAACAGAGCCGCGCTCTTTCGCGAAAAAATATTTTGCTGCGTGACCGCAATACCTGCCAGTTCTGCGGGGCGGCGTTTCCTGCCTCGGACTTGACGCTGGACCACGTGGTGCCGCGTTCGCGCGGCGGGCGCTCCTCCTGGGAGAACCTGGTGGCGTGCTGCTACACCTGCAATAACCGCAAGGGCGACCGCACTCCGGAAGAAGCTGGCTTGAAACTGCAGCGCCGGCCGCGCCCGTTTACGCTGCACACCTCGCGGCAGTTGATGCGCTTGATCGGACACCGCGACGAGAAGTGGCGCAAATATCTTTTTTACTGATTCCGATTTTGCGCAACCTTTTCGCACCCCGCGCATCTAAATGTACAAATCACTTCTAGGACACACCCCGGGAAGTGGCACTGGCCAATCCAGTCCGCTTCCCTTCTTTTTTGTTCACACTGAAATTCATGCTACTGACGGAAGACGATTTTCAGACCGCGGCGCCAATTCTCGCTTAAACCGATCCGCGTGAATTGAATTTCCGGCGAGAGGTATTTCAGCAGGATTTCCGTCGCGGAATGGAATCGCAATCCCGGCGCCACCAGCCACACCAGCGGCGGCCGGGGATCCAGCTCCTTGCTCTGGAAATAGCCGTGCGACTGGAAATCGCCTTCCTGCTGGAGGTGGCGCACGCGCAACCAATAGTCCACGGCTTGAAGCGGCATCTGGATATCTTCGGAAGCTTTCAACTCGATCACCACCAGGCGGCCGAGCGTTGTCACGCCGAGCAGATCGAGCACTCCGCGATCTCCGGCCGCGAGCGCCGGCACTTGGGAATAAAGATGCGCCGGGTCAAGATGGGCGTCCAGGCGTGTCGCATCACTTCGTACCAGTGTCTCCAGCCATCGCTCCGGGGCCGCTCGATACAGCGGATGATTCGTCTCTTCGGCCAGCGAATTGCGATGCAGGTCGAGTTGGCGAATCAGGCGTTCGAGCTTGTCCTCCGTTTCTTCGCTGAGTTTTTGCCGCGCGTCCCCGATTCCAAAATAGACTCCCTCGCGCGTGCAACGCGCAAATTCAAGGCCACGAAAACCGAGCGCCACTTCTCGGGTCCCTGCGGGCACGCGCGTCGCAATAGCTTCGGCTGCGCCGGGAACAATCGCGCGGATATGCGCCGTGGCGTTCGAGGCTTCCGCAAGAGTGGATTCGATCTCGCGACGCGGCACAAGGCGTCCCTCTAAATTTCCTACGTCGCCGGGGTCAATCTTCAGCATGCGGCCTTCCGGCTCGTTGAACTCGTAGATTTCCGTCCGTGCCGCGTTGGAAAGCGCCGGAACCCGTTCGCGCAGCACCCGGCTGGTTCCCTCGGGGACCAGCAGCCGCAGCCCCTCAACCGCGCGGCGCTCGGCGTGAGTTCGCGTCCAATCGAGCCACAGCAGCCCGAACGCCAGCATGCCTTCAATGGCCGCCGCGTCTTCTGCGGGCGAAACCGCCATCACCGCCCACGAACGCGTACCCTCGTGCATCTGTCCTCGGACATAGAGCCCGGAAAACGAATGCTCCAAGTTCGGCACAGCGGTCAGCGAATCCACGCTCGCATCCGGAAATCGCTCGGCGAGAACGCGGTAGAGCCTGGAGCGAAACTGTTCGCGCGTGATGCGCCCGGGCGAACGGCGGGAATCGGCGCGCAGAAATTCCAGCCGGCCAGGCTTCGAGTGGCCGAACCGCTGGACTTCCAGGATGATGTGATCTTCCGAGCGCTCGCGCACACGCAGGACGCGGCGCGTCAAATTCCGTCTGTCGGACCACAGATGGACAAGGGAATTTTTCCCCTGGCGATGCAGTTCGCAGTGCATGCCGGCAAACTCCGCCAGCCATTCGCCGTCTTCATGCACTTCTACATTTGTGGAGGACGCAAATTCAGCGAGGGCGCGATCAAGTTCCGCCCAATCGTCCGCGGGCGCTTTTATAGACATATCGCCAACCGTTTAGATACAGCCTGCCGAGATTCCCTATGCTACTCCAAAATCAGCCCGGTGACACGCAGGTTTGGATATTGCTGGCTCCACGTCGCCGGAACGTGCTCCAGGGTGATTTGAAAATCGCTGCGCTGCCCGCCTTCGATGGGTTTCGTATCAGGACCAACTATTTGGCGCGCCTCGCGCAGCACCACTTCATTCATCGGGTCGCGGAACTCCAAGGTTATTTCCATAGCGCGAATCGTGCGCGTGCCATCGTTCGAGACGGTGCCGGCAACGTAGGTAAATTCCTGGTTCAAGAAATTATTCGCGCGAGCCATTTGGGGGTTCAGGAAATGAATGCGTTGCGCGTAGGTCTGCTCAGCGCTGCCGAAGGGAAGCTTGGGAGCATTGGCTGGCCCGTGTCGTTGCGTCATGCGCGAGGTCAACAACAACGCGGCCGCGCCCAGCAAGACGATCCCTGCACCGGCCGCGAAGATGACCGGCATCCGGCTGCGTTCTTGTTCGTAGGAACTCCGTCCGGGATCCATGGTCGTTCCGGTCGGCTCAGCGGCCAAACGAAAGGCGCAGAATCAACGGCTCCGGCAGGCCGGCAGCCGCCATGCGCTTCTGCACCGCTTCAATCTCGTAAGTGATGCGCCAGAATTCTACGGCCTTGCGATCCAGGTCGGCGATAGCGAAGGCCGCGCGCGTATCACCGTCGCGCGGCTGGCCGATGGAGCCGGGATTCAGGAGATAGGTGGTGTCGTCTTCGATCGTCAAAGTGTCGAATTGTTTGCCGCTAGCGGGCTTGAAGTGTAGAACGCCGACCGTATCGCGCAGCGTAAAAGCTCCCTGAAGATGGGTGTGCCCAAAGAACGTAACGGGTGAAGGAGCATCCAGCAGGCTGGTAAGCGCCTGCGCAGGCGCAAAAACGTATTCGTCTTCGTCGCGGAAAGCGCCATGAACAATCGAGAATCCGTCCACGGTCAGCGGCCCAACGGGCAGCTTCTCCAGCCAGTCGCGGTTTTCCGCACGGAGCTGCTCGCGCGTCCACAGCGCCGCATTGCGCGCCACGGGATTGAAATCATCGGCATTGGCTAGGCCGCTGCCGGCCTTGTCGTGATTTCCGCGGATGGTGACCGCTTCGAGCGCACGAATCCGATCGATCACTTCATTCGGATCCGGCCCGTAGCCGACCACGTCGCCCAGGCACACCGCTTGGTCCCATTTGCCTTTGGCTGCTTCCAGCGCGGTGTCGAGCGCGGTAACATTCGCGTGGATGTCGCTCAGGATTAAATACCGCATTCCGGCTTCCCCGTTAGTAGGATGCGGATTATAGTCGAAGCCGCGTTGGGTTGCACCAAACTCCCGAATTTTGGTAGCGTCCCGGCTTGATCTGAATCGCGATATCGAAATTCCCTGGAAACCGGAATCCCCCCAGGGGTTTCGGGAACTTCATGGGAGGGGCGAATGATTTCCGGTGCTCACGTGATTGTGTACAGCAAGAATGCCGAGGCTGACCGTGCATTTTTCCACGACGTACTGAAATTCAAGTCCGTGGATGCCGGTCATGGCTGGCTGATATTTGCCTTGCCGCCGGCAGAGGCCGCATTCCATCCAGCCGAAGAAAATGGCGCCCACGAACTCTATCTCATGTGCGATGACTTGAAAGCCGAAATGGCTTCGCTGGCAAAGCAGGGCGTCAAAACATCCGAAATTCACCAAGAGCGCTGGGGTTCCATCACCAAGTTGCAGCTTCCCGGCGGCGGCAAGATTGGTCTGTACCAACCGAAGCATCCCACGGCTCTGGGCTTGAAATAAGGCGCTACCAGGTCTTAACGGATCAGCATGCAATCTCCGTAGCTGTAGAACCGATAGCCGGATTCGACCGCATGCCGGTAGGCGCGTAAAACCTGCTCGCGTCCTGCAAACGCGGCTACCAGCGCCAGCAGGCTCGATTTCGGCAAGTGGAAATTGGTCAGCAATTGGCTGACGGCTCGAAATGGCTTGCCGGGATACAGAAAAATCTGCGCCTCGGGATTGCCCGGCTCGATGGCTCCTCCTTTTGAGGACTGTTTCTCGCAGGCGTCTTCCAGTGCCCGCACCACGGTTGTGCCGATGGCAAGAATCGGCCGCTTCGCTTTCCGCGCTCGCTCAATCGAATCGGCGGCCGCAGGCGAAATTTCGTACGTTTCCGTGTGAATCTTGTGCTCCTCCAGGTGCTCTGCGCGGACGGGCACGAATGTTCCCAGACCGACGTCGAGCGTGATCTCTGCGATCTCCACGCCGCGCTCGCGCAGTTGCCTCAAAATATCCGGCGTGAAATGCAGCCCGGCGGTCGGCGCGGCCACCGCGGCACCTGCTCGTGCATACACCGTCTGGTAACGCTCGCGGTCTGCCGCAGTGTCGCTGCGCTTGATGTAGGGCGGCAGCGGAATGTGACCCAGCCGGCCTAGCGCGTTCTCAAAACCATTCTTCGAAGTGAATTGCAGCACGCGAAGCCCGTAATCGCCGCGCGACTCCACACGCGCCTCCAGTTCCCCATCGCCAAAAATAATGCGCTCGCCCACTGGAACTTTCCGGCCCGGTTTAACCAGCGTCTCCCACCTGTCTGCTGCCAGCTTTCGCACCAGCAGCACCTCAATCTGCGACTGCAGAAACTCGGTACGCGCGGGATTACTCTCCCCCGGTTTTTCCGCTCGCAGGCCGGCGCGGCGGCCAAAGAGCCTGGCGGGCAGGACGCGAGCGTTGTTCAAAACCAGCAGTTCATCACCGCGCAGTAACCCGGCGAACTCGCGGAACCGGCGGTTTTCAAATTCCCCTGTCGCTCGATCGACCAGCAGCATCCGCGACGCGTCGCGCTCCTCGAGCGGCTGTTGCGCAATTCGCTCCGTCGGCAATTCGTAGTCGAAGTCGGTAAGTTTCATCGCGCGTTCAATTTCAGACGGAACTGGCACATCCCCGGAAACTGTGCTAAATCAGCGGCCGCGGGCATCGAGTGGGCAACTGCCGGTGCTCCGGACCGCGCCGACTTGCGCCTCTCCCGGAGCCATTGTAGCGAAACGGCCCGCCAGTTCACTCGCCGGGGGAGGAACTGTGGCGGAAGGCACGGTGGTCATCACTTCGCGGGGAGTGGAACGCCTGCGCTCCGGCCACCTGTGGGTGTACCGCAGCGATGTGCGCTCCGCCTCCGCGGAAGCCGGAGCCATCGTCCGGTTGAATGATGAACGCGGCCGGTTTCACGGCCGGGCCTTCTACAGCGACAAATCCCAGATTGCCGTCCGCTTGCTGACGCACGACGACGTGCCGGTGGATCGCGCGTTCTTTGCCGAGCGGTTGCGCCGCGCCGCGGATTACCGCAGCGTGATCGTCGAGAACACCGACGCGTACCGTGTGGTGTATAGCGAAGCGGACCTGCTGCCCTCGCTCATCGTGGACCGTTACGGGGATTATCTCGTCATTCAAACCCTGAGTCAGTCTACCGACCGGCACAAAAACCTCTTCGTCGAAATTCTCACCGAGATTTTCTCTCCCAAGGGCGTGCTTGAGCGCAATGATCCCAAGGTTCGTCTGCTCGAAGGGCTCGAGCAGCATGTCGGCGTGCTCGCCGGAAACATTCCCGACGAAATTCAGGCGCGGGAAAATGGAATCACATTCGTGTACGATCTGCAGAAGGGGCAAAAGACCGGCTCGTTCCTGGACCAGCGCGAAAACCACTGGGCCGCCCGCCGCTATGCTTCCGGCGAAGTGCTCGATTGCTTCAGTTACCAGGGCGGATTTGCGCTGACCATCGCGGACAAATGCAAGCATATCGAAGCCGTTGATATGGCCCCCGCGGCGCTGGAGGCCGCGCGGCGCAATCAGAAGCTGAACTCCATCTCGAACGTCACCTTCCGCGAGGGAAATTCGTTCGACATTTTGAAGGAATACGACGAAGTGGGCCGCGAATTTCAGATGGTGATTCTCGATCCACCGGCGTTTGCCAAAAATCGCGATAGTCTCCCCGCCGCGCACCGCGGCTACAAGGAAATCAATCTCCGCGCCCTAAAGCTTCTGGCACCCGGCGGATTTCTGCTGACCTGCTCCTGTTCCTACCACATCACCGAACCCCTGTTTCTGCAAATCCTCGCCGAAGCTGCGATCGATGCGCGACGGAGCATCGTAGTGGCCGAACGCCGAACTCAAGCGCAAGACCACCCGATCCTGCTTACCATGCCGGAAACACACTATCTTAAGTGCATGATAGTGAAGACATTATAATTGTATTGGCGCACTTAAATTACACAAAATAAAGACTTAACATACAACTTGACAATTATACGCGCATATTTTATCATTACGTCGCGCTAATTAGCGTAGACACTTTGTAGGAGGCTTCAAATGAACACCATTACTCGCTGGGATCCCTTTCATGGCCTCAATTCCCTTCAGGAACAGGTCATCCGCTTGTTTGAGTCCAATTTGCCGGCCCGCACGGACAATTCCGCGCTGACCGCTTGGGCTCCGGCAGTGGATATTTACGAGACAGAGAACGAGTTGGTCCTCAAGGCAGATCTTCCCGCGGTGGAGGAGAAGGACCTGGATGTCCGCATTGAAAACAACATGCTCACCATTCGCGGCGAACGCAAGTTCGAGCAGAATGTGAATGAGGACAACTACCTGCGCGTCGAGCGGACCTACGGTTCGTTCAGCCGCAGCTTCAGTCTCCCCAACACCGTCAACACCGAAGCCATCAAGGCCGAGTACAAGAATGGCGTGCTCTCGATCGAACTGCCCAAACGCGCTGAATCCAAACCCAAGCAGGTGAAGATCAGCGTCACAAACGGCAGCAAGTAAAATCTCTTTGAACGACGGGGGCCGGGTGTTATTCCGGCCCTCTTTTATTGAACTGGAAAAGTGAGAGAATTCCACCATGATTCGATTTGACAAACTGACCATCAAAGCCCAGGAGGCCGTGCAGGCCGCCCAGGAGATGGCCGCACGCGCAAACCAGCAGCAGGTTGAGCCGCTGCATCTGCTCTGGGCCCTCATCGCCCAGGGCGACGGCGTGGTCCCGCCGCTGCTCGAGAAGCTTGGCGCTGCTCCCACGCGCTTGGCCTCGGAAATCGAAAAGCAGATCGAGCGCCTGCCGAAAATTACTGGAGTTGCGGACCAGTATCTGAGCAAGGCCACAAATGCAGTCCTTGAGCGCGCCTTCGATGAAGCGCAGCGCTTGAAGGACGAGTACGTCTCAACCGAACACATTCTTCTTGGTATAGCTTCGGCCGACAAGGATCCCGCTGGGCAGTTGCTCGCTCGCAATGGTGCTGGTCACGACGCCATCCTGCAGGCCATGGCCACCATTCGGGGCAGCCATCGCGTCACCTCGCAGAATCCCGAAGCCACCTATCGCGCTCTGGACCAATATTCCCGCGACCTGACCGATCTGGCGCGCCGCGGCAGGCTCGACCCGGTCATCGGCCGCGACGAAGAAATTCGCCGCGTAATGCAGATTCTTGCGCGCCGCACAAAAAACAACCCCGTCCTGATCGGCGAACCCGGCGTGGGAAAAACCGCCATCGTAGAAGGACTCGCGCAGCGCATCATTTCCGGCGATGTCCCGGAAGTGTTGAAGCCCAAGCGCATCGTGGCGCTCGACCTGGCGGCGCTGGTGGCCGGCGCAAAATACCGCGGCGAATTTGAAGACCGCCTGAAAGCTCTACTGAAGGAAGTCACGGAATCCGAGGGCCAGGTAATCCTCTTTATCGACGAGCTGCACACTCTGGTCGGCGCCGGAGCCGCCGAAGGCTCCATGGACGCCTCGAACATGCTGAAACCGGCTCTGGCACGCGGCGAACTCCGCGCCATCGGGGCCACCACGCTCAACGAGTACCGCAAATACATCGAGAAGGATCCGGCGCTCGAGCGCCGTTTCCAACCCGTGCTTGTCGGCGAGCCGTCGGTTGAGGCCACTATCGCCATTTTGCGCGGCTTGAAGGAACGCTACGAAGTTCATCACGGCGTGCGCATCAAGGATGCCGCCATCGTCGCCGCCGCCATGTTGTCGCAGCGCTATATCACCGACCGCTTCCTGCCGGACAAGGCCATTGACCTGGTGGATGAAGCCGCCGCCGGACTGCGCATGGAAATCGATTCGCTGCCCGCGGAGATTGATGAAATCGAGCGGCGTGTAATGCAGCTTGAAATCGAGCGGCAGGCGCTGAAGAAAGAATCGGACGCGCATTCGCGCGAGCGGCTTGGCCAGATCGAGAAGGAATTGAGTACGCTGCGCGAGAAATCGAACGGCCTGAAGGCGCACTGGCAAACCGAAAAAGACGCCATCCTGCGCATCCGCAAGCAAAAGGAAGAAATCGACCGGCTCAAAACCGAAGAACAGAAGTTCGAGCGCGCGGGCGATCTTTCGCGCGTCGCGGAGATTCGTTACGGCAAGTTGGCTGCCGCAGAGAAGGAATTGAAAGCGGCGCAAGACCGCTTGGCGGAGCTACAGAAAGACCACCCTATGCTGAAGGAAGAGGTGGGCGAGGAAGAAATCGCAAAAATAGTCGCCAAATGGACGGGCATTCCTGTCGGCCGCCTACTCGAAGGCGAGGTGCAGAAGCTCGTGCACATGGAAGAGCGCCTGCGCCAGCGCGTCGTGGGACAGGCCGCTGCGCTCACCAGCGTTGCAAACGCCATTCGCCGCAGCCGTTCCGGCTTGGGCGATCCCAACCGGCCCATCGGTTCATTCCTGTTTATGGGGCCCACCGGCGTGGGGAAAACCGAACTGGCTCGGGCGCTGGCCGAATTTTTGTTTGATGACGAGCGCGCCATCATCCGCCTGGATATGTCCGAGTATATGGAAAAGCACTCCGTGGCGCGGATGATCGGAGCGCCCCCGGGCTATGTGGGCTACGAAGAGGGCGGGCAACTGTCCGAGCAGGTCCGCCGCCGGCCGTACTCCGTCGTGCTGCTCGATGAGATCGAAAAGGCGCATCCGGACGTGTTCAACGTTCTGCTGCAAATCCTCGAGGACGGCCGCCTGACCGATGGAAAGGGCCGCACCGTAGATTTCCGCAATACCGTCATCATTATGACTTCCAATGTCGGCTCCACAGCCATCTTCGAATTGGCGGAAAAAGACATGAAGAAGGCGCGCGAGCAGGCTATGGCCTCTCTGCGCGAACTCTTCCGGCCGGAATTCCTGAATCGCATTGACGACATCGTGCTGTTCCGTCCGCTGGGCAAGGATCAGATCGATCGCATCATCGACATGCAGATCCAGCATCTAATCAACAAGCTGGCGGAGCGCAAGATTACGCTCAAGCTGACTCCCGCGGCGCGCACGCTGCTGTTCCGCGAGGGCTATGACCCGGCGTACGGTGCGCGGCCGATGAAGCGCGCCATTCAGCGGCTGATTCAGGATCCGCTGGCGCTGCGAATTCTGGATGGCGAAGTCCATCCGGGCGACACCGTGGTCGCAGACGCCGACCCGAGGAGCGATGAGATGAAGTTCAAGACCGAGACGGCCAAGGCCGGCGCCGCTTAATTCATTGCATTTATATGTGGGGACAATATGAAAACACTTAAAACTACTTTCTTACTCACTGCTCTGACGCTTCTGCTGCTGGGCCTGGGCCAGGCATTTGCGGGCCAGCGCGGAATGTCAATCGCGCTCGTGTTCGCCGTGCTCATGAATGGCACGGCCTATTTCTTCTCGGACAAGATTGCCTTGGCCTCGAGCGGCGCTGTTCCCATCAGCCGCGAACAAGCGCCTCGTCTCTACCAGGTGATGGAGCGGCTGTCGGCCAAGTCCAACATTCCCATGCCCAAGCTGTACATGATTCCCCAGGAAGCCCCCAATGCTTTCGCCACCGGCCGGAATCCCAGCCACGCCTCCGTGGCCGTGACGCAGGGGCTGCTGGAATTAATGAACGACGACGAACTCGAAGGCGTCATCGCCCACGAGCTTTCGCACGTCCGCAATTACGACATCCTGACTTCTTCAATTGCCGCCACGCTCGCCGGCGCCATCACCTGGATCGCGCGAATGGGTTTCTGGTTCGGCGGTGGCGGAGAGAACCGCGAACGCGGTGGCGGCCTGACGGCTTTGCTGATGCTGATCCTAGCGCCGCTGGCTGCGCTGCTGCTGCAACTCGGCGTTTCCCGGCAGCGCGAATTTCAAGCCGACGCCTCCGGTGCGCAGATGGTCGGCCATCCCTATGGATTGATCAGCGCTCTTGAAAAACTGGGTGCCTATAACAAGCGCATTCCCATGGATGTGCCACCCGGCACATCCGCACTGATGATCGTCCAGCCGCTGACGGCAGGCCAAATCTTCTCCAGCCTGTTCAGCACCCACCCGCCGCTCGGGGATCGCATCGCCGCGCTGCGCAGTATGACTGTGACCCGGTAGGCCTTTAACCGGCCTTTTGACCTCGTGGCAGCTCACAATCGGCCGAATACGGCGATTGTGGGCCCCGTCACACAACCGCGCAGATTTAATTACAGTCGCGTAAAAATTGCAGCCTCCGACGATCGAAATTTCACCCACCCCGCCAGAAAGCACCTACATAACCTGTTTATTTTCAATTAACTATGGGTGACAGGCCCACTCCGGCACGATTGGTTCTGCGCGTGCTCCTATCCCCCACGCAAGGGATTTCACGGAGGCAACAGGCATGAGCGAATCACACGAAATAGTACCCCAGGACGCAGCGGCTCCCCGTTGGGTGGGGATTATCGTTGTCGCTTTGGCGGTAGTGTCACTGGCGGCATTGGGCGCAGGCTGGACCGCCTCGACGCGATCCAAGGAACTCGGGCAGAGCCTGGACACGCAATCCAAACAATTCAAGCAGAACGAAGACGTGTTGAATCAGCGGCTGGCGAAAGCCGAGGACGTCAACGCGCAGCTCCAGGGCGAACTGAGCGTCGTGACCGACAGGATGAAGCTGACGCAGGGCGAACTGAAGAAGGCTCGTCAGCAGGCCACCAAGATCAAGGAAGAAGACGCCAAGGAGTTGGCGGATCTCCAGACGCAGACGACCGCGCAACTGGCCACCAAGGCCAGCATTGACGACGTCAACAAGCTCGGCACAGACGTCAGCGGCGTGAAGACCGATCTCGACTCCACCAAGAACAATCTGCAAATGGCGCGCGGCGAATTCGGCACATTGATCGCCAAGAACCACGACGAGATCGAAGAGCTCCGCCGTCTAGGCCAGCGCGATTACTTCGAGTTCACCATCGACAAGAAGAACGACCGCCAGAAGGTGGGCGAATTGATGGTCGAACTCCGCGGCGTCAGCACCAAGAAGAACCTCTACACCGTGGCCATCTATGTGGACGACAACCGCTACGAGAAGAAGAACCGCTCGGCCAACGAGCCCATCTACTTCTTCGTGCACGGCACGCGCGCCCCGCTCGAGTTCACGGTGAATTCCATCGGCAAAGACAAAATCTCCGGTTACCTGAGCGTGCCCAAGATCAATGCCGCGGCACACGCGCAGGCCTCCGGCAACGGCAACTAAACGCAGGATCAGCACACCGCGCTTCTGGCGCGGAGCAATCACCCCGAAGGGGCGTCCATCGGACGCCCCTTTTTTTTGTTCTAAGCGGACTTTTTGAGGGCCCGCATCTTGCGGCGCAGGAACTTCTTGGCCAGCGAAGGGAGCTTGTCGTGCGTAATCTTTCCCTGTTCGTAGAGCTTCACTTTTGCCTTGGCCTTCTTGCGGTGGCGGCGCTGCCGCTTCTGGGCTACGTACCGCTTGTCGTATGACATCCCAATTCCTCCTCAATCGAGTGCCTGACGATTGTAGCGGACTAGGAAAAGGATGCAAGGCTCGCCCATGATTTTGCCGCGCGCTTCGGTTAGCATGTTTTTGTGATGACTGCGACCGCCATCTACGCCGGTTCCATCCTCACGCCTCACGAGGAGCTGCGCGACACTCTCATTCTCGTCGAGGACGGCAAGATTACCGGCCTGGGCCCGCGCGACGAAGTTCGCGTACCGGCCGGCGCCGTCCACTTTGCCGCGGGCGATAAGATCGTCGTCCCCGGGTTTGTGGACATTCACATTCACGGAGCGGGTGGTCATGACGTCATGGAGGCGAATGCCCGCTCGCTCGACCGCATCACCTCCACCGTCGCGCGCCACGGCACTACTTCGATTCTCGCCACAACGGTGAGCGCACCTCTCGAAGAGACCTGTCACAGCCTGCAAGGCATTGCCCGGCACATCCGCAACCGCGAAAAGTTGGAGGACAATTCGCGCCACGCCGCGGAAATCATCGGCATCCACCTGGAAGGCCCATTCATCAACAAGGCGCGCCGCGGAGTGCATCCCTCCGATGCGCTGGCGCGGCCTTCCGCAGAAACATTCGCCCAATTCAAGGAAGCGGCCGACGGCCTGATCAAGATTGTGACCATCGCTCCGGAATTGCCGGGCGCGCTGGAATTGATTTCTGCGGTCGCAAGCGATGGGATGGTCGCCGCCGTGGGCCACACCGACGCGGACTACGACCAGGCGCGCGCTGCATTTGCCGCCGGCGCGCGTCACGCCGTGCACTTCTTCAACGCCATGCGGCCATTCACGCATCGCGATCCGGGCGTCATCGCCGCTGTGCTGACGGAGCCGGACATGACCGCCGAAGTGATTGCCGATGGCGTGCATGTGGCCGGTCCTGCCATCCAGGTATTGATTGGCACCAAGGGGTTCCACACCGTCCTGCTGGCCAGTGACGGCACGGCGGCAACGGGCATGCCCGATGGAAATTACCGTCTTGGAAATTTCGAAGTCACTGTGAAGGGCGGCGTGTGCCGGAATTTCGAGGGAAAGCTTGCCGGCAGCACGCTGACTCTCGATCGCGCCCTGCGTTACATCGTTGAGCTTGGCGTGCCGTTAATCGAAGCCGTGCGCATGGCCACCATTCTGCCCGCGCGCCGCATTGGCCTTGCGGGCAAGAAAGGCGTCATCGCCCTCGGCGCAGACGCAGATCTGGTGATCCTGACGCGCGATTTGCAAGTGGAAGCCACCATGACCCGCGGTGTCGGCCTCTCTTGAATCATTCGCTTCCTTAATTTGAAATGGAGTTATCCCGCAAATCGCCGTCCGTCAGGGCACGGCTTCAGCCGTGCCAAGAAGCAGTGTGATTTCAGGGGTTTCAACCCCTGAGGTTCGTGTGATCATCAGCTTGGGGATTTGTAAGATAGCTTGATCGGAAAAAATCAGGGATTCAGCGGGATCTTCAATTCCTCAGCCAGTTTGTAGGGATCAAACGGGCTGCAAGAGAAGTAGCGGCCATCCACTTCAATGGTAGGAACTTTGCGGCGCCCATCATTGGCGCGCATGACGATTTCCTCGGCTTCGGGCGTCTCGTCAATATTTACTTCCCGGAAGGCAATGCCTCGCTCGCGAAGGAACTTTTTGGCCCGCCGGCAATCGCAACACCAGCAGGTGGAATAGACGGTGATTTCACTCATGGATAGCGGTCTTCAACCTCTTTCTACCATAACTATCTGATGCTGGGGAGGGCACGAGGATGCGCCGGTGCGGTAATCGCCATGCCCGTAAGCGCTTGATAAATAAACTAATGCGAAGCCTCAGAACCGGCTGCAGCTCCGCCCTTGTTGGCCACCTGCACACGGATCACCGCTCGCTCGAGCGCCGCGGCAGCCGCTTGCCAGTCCACTTCCTGTGATCCGGCCTTGGCCAGCTCCACCTGCGCGCGGTCCTGCGCCGCACGCGCCCGCACCACGTCAATTTCATCGGCGCGTTCAGAGGCCTCAGATAGCACGATGACGCGATCCGGAAGCACTTCCGCATACCCGTGAATGATGGTCAGGTAGTGCGCCGCGTTCCCCTCAAGGTAGGTGAGCACACCCACACCCAACTCGGTGATCAGCGGAGCATGTCCCGGAAGAATTCCCAAGTAGCCGTCTTTGCCCGGCATCTCGATCGATTCCACCCGCGCGCTCAATACGTGCCGCGCCGGCGTCACTACTTCGAGTTCGATGTTTTCCGGTAGCATGTTTAGATCCGCGCGCTCCCCCGCCGTCTAGGCCGCCGCTGAAGCAGCCAGTTTTTCAGCTTTCTCCCGAGCTTCCTCGATAGTGCCCACCATGTAAAACGCTTGTTCGGGAAGATCGTCATGCTTGCCCGCGACGATTTCCTTGAAGCCGCGCACGGTGTCCTCAACCTTCACATACTTGCCTTCGAGTCCGGTAAATTGCGCCGCTACATACATGGGCTGCGACAGGAAGCGCTCGATCTTGCGCGCGCGAGCCACGGTCTGCTTGTCATCGTCGGAAAGTTCTTCGATGCCCAGAATGGCGATGATGTCCTGAAGCTCCTTGTAGCGCTGCAGCACGGATTTCACTGATCGCGCCACTGCATAATGCTCCTGTCCCACAATGCGCGGGTCCAGAATGCGCGAGAAGCTGGCCAGCGGATCGACCGCCGGATAAATTCCGCGCTCGACGATCTGGCGGCTCAAGTTGGTTGTCGCATCGAGGTGCGCGAACGTCGCTGCCGGCGCCGGGTCGGTGTAATCGTCCGCCGGTACGTAAATCGCCTGCACCGAAGTGATCGAGCCGTGCTTCGTCGAGGTGATGCGCTCCTGCAACTCTCCGATTTCCGTGTTCAGGTTCGGCTGGTAACCGACGGCCGAAGGCATGCGACCAAGCAACGCCGACACTTCCGAGCCTGCTTGCACGAAGCGGAAAATATTGTCGATGAACAGCAACACGTCCAGGTGTTCTTCGTCGCGGAAGTATTCGGCGACAGTCAGCCCCGTCAATCCCACGCGCAAGCGAGCGCCGGGCGGCTCCGTCATCTGGCCATAAATCAGCGCGCACCGTGACTTCTCCGAATTCCCCGGCACCACCACGCCCGATTCCTGCATTTCCAGCCACAGGTCGTTGCCTTCGCGCGTGCGCTCGCCGACGCCCGCGAACACCGACACGCCGCCGTGCTTCATGGCTACGTTGTGAATCAATTCCTGAATCAGCACGGTCTTGCCCACGCCCGCGCCGCCGAACAATCCGATCTTGCCGCCCTTCAGGTACGGCTCGATCAAATCCACGACTTTAATTCCCGTCTCGAACATTTCCAGCGTGGTGGACTGGTCGTCAAGCAGCGGAGCCGGACGATGAATCGGATATCGCTTCTCGTACTTCACCGGGCCGAGCTTGTCCACCGGCTCGCCCAGCACATTCAGCACGCGCCCCAGCGTTCCGCGGCCTACCGGCACAGAGATCGGCTCGCCGAGGTCCTGTGCCTTCATCCCGCGCACCAGTCCTTCAGAAGGCTTCATGGCAACGGCCCGCACGCGCCCCTCGCCCAGGTGTTGCGCCACTTCCGCAACCAGATCAATCGGGTCGGGCACGTCGAAACCCTCGCTGGTGATGCGCACCGCGTTGTGAATCAGCGGCAGATGATGCTCTGGGAATTGAATGTCCACCACCGGACCAATTACTTCGACCACCCGCCCGAGAGGCTTGCTATCCGTCGCCATCGATTGCTCCTGGAAATTCTTGATTCGTGAACATTGAACTAAGATTTTGCCGACGTCGCTCCGCTGACGATCTCGATCAACTCCTTCGTAATCGCTGCCTGGCGAATCTTGTTCATCTCCAGCGTCAACTTGTCGATCAGCTCGCGCGCGTTCCTCGTAGCCGAATCCATGGCCGTCATCCGCGCCGCGTGCTCTGCCGCCGCTGATTCCAACAACACGCGAAACACTTCCGCCTCCAGGTAACGCGGGACAAGGCCGCCGAATATTTCTGCCACCGGCTGCTCGTAGATGTAGTCCACCAGCAGCGCGCCGGAGGGCGAAGGTTCAACAGGCAGCGCCGTTCCCGGTGCCGCATGGCTTGCTGCGGCAACTTCTTCCGTTGCGCCCGCACCTGCAGCGAGAACCATTGGATCAATGGGAAGCAGCTTTTCGGCACGCAGTTTCTGCACCATCACGTTTTTGAATTCGTTGTACACCGCGTAGACCGCGTCCACTTCGCCGCTGGTGTACAGTTCCGCAATCCGTGCAGAAATTTCCTTGGCCTTGAGGAAATCCACGCTTGCGGAAACATTCATGTACTCAGCCTTGAAGGTGAAGCCGCGCCGGCGCAGAGTGTCGCGCCCTTTGCGGCCTACCACGATCAATTCAATCTTCTGCGCGGAATGCGCGCGGATAAATTCAGTGGCGTGGCGAATCACGTTGGAATTGAACGCGCCGCACAAGCTGCGGTCACCCGTCAACACCATCACCAGCAGACGCTCTTCCGGGCGACGCTCAAGCAAGGCATGAGCGGGCTTCTCCATGCGCGCCGCCGCGGACCGCAGCACGCGCAGGATCTCGCGCGCATACGGACGCGCCGAAAACACGCCCTCCTGCGCCCGCCGCAGTTTCGCGGCGGCCACGAACTTCATCGCGCGCGTAATCTGCTGCGTGCTCTTCACAGAGCGAATCCGCCGCCGGTAATCAATCAGTGTGGGCATCAGTCAGTTTTTGTCGCAGCTTCAGGGCCGCATCGAATTAATCCGCTGCCGCCGCGGTGCCGGAGGAGGCCTTGAATCGCTCCTTGAACGCGTCCAGCGCCTTTCCCGTTTCCGCTCTCAATGCGTCGTCGAACGCTTTCTTTTCCCGAAGCGTCTTCAATACGCCGCTGTAATTCGTATCCATGAATGGAAACAATTCCTGTTCGAAGCGGCTGCATTCGGAAACTTCCAGATCATCCAGGTATTTGTTCGTCGCGGCATAGATAATCAACACCTGCTTCTCCACCGGCAGCGGCTGGAATTGATCCTGCTTGAGGACTTCCATCAGCCGCTGGCCGCGCGCCAACTGCGCCTGCGTCGCTTTGTCCAGTTGCTCCGTGCCGAACTGCGCGAACGCCGCCAGGTCGCGGTACTGCGCCAGGTCCAGACGCAAAGTGCCGGCCACCTGCCGCATGGCCTTGATCTGCGCGTTGCCGCCCACGCGGCTGACGGAGATGCCCGCGTTGATGGCCGGACGGATGCCGCTGTTGAACAGGTCGGCCTCAAGGAATATCTGACCGTCAGTAATCGAAATTACGTTGGTCGGAATGTACGCGGAAATGTCGCCGGCCTGCGTCTCAATGACCGGCAGCGCGGTCAGCGAACCCGCGCCCAGCTCATCACTGAGCTTTGCCGCGCGCTCCAGCAGGCGCGAGTGCAGAAAGAATACGTCTCCGGGGAAAGCTTCGCGGCCGGGCGGACGGCGCAGCAGCAGCGAAATTTCGCGGTACGACTGCGCGTGCTTCGACAGGTCGTCATAGAAGCAGATGGCGTGACGCTTGGTGTCGCGGAAATATTCTCCGATGGCGCAGGCCGCGAACGGCGCGATGTACTGCATGGACGCCGCCTCGGATGCCGAAGCCGCCACCACGATGGTGTGCTCCATGGCGCCAAAATCGGTGAGCGTCTTCACAACTTGCGCGATGGTCGAGCGCTTCTGCCCCACCGCGCAGTAGATACAGATCAGATCCCCGCCGCGTTGGTTCAAAATCGTATCAATGATGATGGCCGTCTTGCCCAACTGGCGGTCGCCGATGATCAGTTCGCGCTGCCCGCGCCCGATGGGAATCATCGCGTCAATGGACTTGATGCCCGTCTGAATTGGCTCACGCACCGGCTGGCGGTCAATCACGCCCGGCGCCAGGCGCTCGAGAGGATTGCGCTTGTCCGTTAGCACCGGTCCTTTGTCGTCAATCGGCTGGCCCAACGCATCCACCACGCGGCCGATCATAGCGTCGCCCACCGGCACGGACATGATCTTGTTGGTGCGCTTGACCACGTCGCCTTCCTTGATTTCGGTGTACTCTCCCAGCAAAACGGTGCCCACCTGGTCTTCTTCCAGGTTCAGCGCGATGCCGAACACGCCGTGCGGAAATTCCAGCATCTCCCCGGCCATGCACCGGTCCAGTCCGTGCACGCGCGCGATGCCGTCACCCACGGAGATCACCGAGCCGACTTCCTCAACCGCCACGGTCTGCTGGTAATTTTCAATCTGCTCACGCAGTATTTTTGTAATCTCGTCCGCTTTGATATTGGCCATCCCTGCTCCTATTCCGATTCGAGCTGCTGCCGCAGCCGGTTCAATTGCTCGCGCACGGAGCCGTCGTAAATCGTCGATCCCAGCCGCACAACCGCGCCGCCGAGAAGCGCTTCACTTTCCTGGAAACGCGCTTCAATCTTCTTTCCCGTGCGCCGCTCGAGCGCTCTCGTCAATTCCTTCTTCTCCTCAGCGTTCAGCGCGTGCGCCGAAGTCACATCCGCTTCTTCAATTCCCAGGCGCGAATTCAACTCCTCGGAAAATGCCCGCTCGATCTCGCGCAGAATCTCGGTCCGGTGGTGATCCACCACCAGGCTCATGAAATTGCGTACCGCCACATTCCACCCCGCGCGCGCCGCAATCGTGGCAATCACTTTGTTTTTCACTTCGTGGTTCAGCGCCGGACTTTCGAGCGCATTTCGCAGATCGGGCGTGCCATAGAACATCTCGATGAGCGCGGCCAGGTCGCGCTTCACGGCATCGGCGCTCTTGTGCTCCACGGCCACATCCGCCAGAGCCGCCGCGTACCGCTGGGCCACCACGCTCAATTGACGCTCCTCTCCAGTTCCTGGACAAACGCCTGGAAGAGCACGCCTTCCGACTTCGGTGTAAGTTCCTGGCGCAGTAGAATTTCGGCACGCTCCACAGCCAGCCGCGCTGCATGGTGCTTTAATTCGATCCGCGCGGAACGTTCTGCGGCAGCGATTTCCGCCTGCGCGGCGCGTTCAATTTTTTCAGCTTCTTCGCGTGCCAGTGAACGCAGCCGCTGCGCTTCGGCTTCCGCATCCCGTTTGGATTCGGCGCGCATGGTCACCACGTCATTCTCCAAATTGGCGAGCTTGGCTTTCACCTCTGCGCGCTGGCGCTCGGCAGCCTCGCGCGCGCGGGTGCCCTCGGCAATCTTTCTGGAAATTTCATCGGCCTGTGCACGGAAGTAAGGCGCGCCCTTTTTGACGGTCAGGTAAGCGATAGCGCCAAAAACAATCGCAAAATTCAGCCACCGGAAAACCCATCCCGCCGTAGTGTCCGCGGGCGAAGCCTCGCCTTCCTGCGCCCACACGGGGAGCGCCAAAAGGAACAACAGGGAGACTAAGGAAATTGCGCGCCGGAGGGACTGCATCATCTGGCGGCCCCTCCGCGCAACGGAGAGGGTTTTTCTAATATCGTCCGCGCAATTTCCGCGGCCAGCGCCGGTGTCTGCCGTTCAACGTCGGCGCGTGCAGCCGCCAACTCGGCGGCAATTTTCTTTTTCGCCGCGGCTACTTCATCGAGCGAGCGGGAGCGAATGGCCTTCAGCAGCTTGGCGCGCTCATCCAGAACCGCCCGGCGCGCCACTTCCTGCTCGGCATAAATCTGCCCGCGCGCCTTCTTCAGCGCCTCGTTGTAGGCATCCAGTTCCTGCCGCGCCTCGGCCTCGACTCGCGCCGCCTCTGCACGCGCGCCTTCGATTCGCGCGCGCCGCTCGTCCATGGCCTTCTGAATCGGCCCGAAAAAGGCCCAGCGCATGAACAGATAGAAAAGAAAGACGATAACGACCGTGGGCAGAGCTTCGAGAAACAATTCGCCGAGCTGTTGCAGGATTTCCATGTCCGCTGGATCGTTCTGCTGCCGCGCCCTCGCTTACGATCTTGTGACGTGCCCTGAAGTTCCGTTCACCCAAACGGAACACACTTCTAGGTCAAACAAAGCCCGTGATTATCGCATTGGCCTTGTTTCTCGTCAACGATTCGCGAGCAATGTTGATGGGCCAGTTTTCGAGCGCGCGGAATTCGTCCGGAGTCACCTGGGCTATTTGGGGAACCGAAGCGCCCTTGACCGGTTACCCGGCTAAACGGGAGTCATCCGATCAGGGGTAAGTCCGCGCGACGCCATCCGGGCGTGGAAGACGTTAGTGGGCAGTGGCGCTGGCGGTGGACTGATTTTCGCCTTCGATTTGAGCCAATTCCGCGCGCAGTCGTGCCGCTTCGGCGCGATACTTTGCCGCTTCGATATGGTACTTGCTGGCAGGGACGCTGCCGATCGCATTAAACATCTTGGTGAGGGCATCGTTCTTGCCTTTGCCGGTGTGTTCGAGCTGATCGGCAAGATCGTCTTGGTTTTGTGCGTCGCCCTCCAAACCGGCAATGCGGCGCTGAAGATCGTCGATCTTGGCCCAGCGCTGGGCCCGCTCGATGGCAGCATCGGTGACATGGGCATTGGCGGCTTCCCACTCCCCCGAGCCGCGGTCCTCCAGCACCTCTTCGAAGGCGTGGAGATTGTCCATGCCGCGCCGATTGCTCAGATCGGCAGACATGCGGTACCAAGTCACAGCTTTGGCGTCGTTGGGCTGCACGCCTTGCCCGAATTGATACATCCATCCGAGCTGATTTTCCGCGTCGCTGTTCCCCTGCGCCGCGGCTTCGACGAACCAGGACATGGCCTTGGCATAATCGGTTTGCACGCCGAGGCCATTCTGAAACATATAGCCGATATTTTCCTGGGCGGCGTTGCTGCCATGCTCCGCCGCTTTGTAAAACCAGGAAAGAGCCTCGGCGTAATCCTTCGGCTCGCCCCACCCTTCCTCGGCAAAGAAGCCTAACTGGTTTTCGGCGTCGGAGTTTCCGTGGCCTGCGGCGCGGAGATACCAATCATGGGCTTGAGCGTAGTCCCGCTTGACCCCATATCCGCACTGGTAAAAGTAGCCGACTTGCTTTTCCGCCTGCGCGAGATTCTGGTCGGCTGCTTTGCGGTACCAACCAAGGGCTTGCTTGTAATCACGCTTGACGCCAACACCATTCTCGGACATGCCGCCCAGGTTGTACTCCCCGAGCGCATAGCCCTGATTCGCCGCGGAACGATAGTAGGCCAGGGCGCGCTTGTAATTCCGCGGCACGCCAAACTTGTGCTGATACATGTAGCCCAAGAAATTCTGTGCAGGAGCGAAGCCCTGGTTAGCGGACTTGTCATACCAGAGCAGAGCCTGCCTGTAGTCCTGGGCAACGCCGAGCCCGTAGAAATAGTGGTTCGCCAGGGCGAATTGCGCCTGGGCGTCCCCCGCAGCGGCAGGCTGGCGAATGGAGTAGAACTCATTGTCCGGCGGCGGTGCCGTCGCGTGCGTCAACGTCTGCACTGGTGCCTGCGCTCGCGCGGCGCAAACCAGGGCGAACATGAAGAAAGCTGCCACCATGGCCCTAGTCAGAAACTTCATGGACATGTCCCCCTTCGGGAAATTTCAGAGAAAACACCAGGAAGGATGGGACTGGAATGGCAACTCTCCACTCTATTCCACCGGCTCCACCGCTGCTCTTCGCCAAGCCCGTATCCCACCGCAATCAAATGCCATCTTCCAAGACCTTGGCACATGGAAGCGCGTATGACGATAGGCCGCTAGTACTAAAGGAACAAAATGTGCTCTATTTTTTACTTCCAGGGCGGGCCGATGTCCGGTTGAGCTGGCAGCGATCTCCGGACGATTGCAAGCACCCCTAACGGTACTGCAGCCGTGGCTAAAAGTTTGGCGAGAACCGCGAGTGATTATTCCACGCGGGTAAGGCGTGCTCACAAATTGACCGACACCTCACGATGACCTCGGGAAAGTAGTCGCAAAACCTCACCGGCTCTCACCCTTTGCAGCGAGACTTCCACGCAAGATCGTGACCGACGCAGCCGGCAATGTATAAGCAGTGCGCTCACTGGCCTTAACTATCGCGGTCACTGGCGGGCCATCCGGGTCCGCATAGCCTCGCCTTCCTGCCGGGTGCCAGCGATACTGCCCCTTACCGAAGCTGATTGTCGTCACCGGACCGGTAAATGATGACGCGCTTGTCGCGTTGTTTCGAAATTCAATGCGCATGTCGTGGGCATGTTCGTAGTCCTTGTTGATCGCCATCACCGACCACTGTCCATCCGGCCGCAGCAACGCATAGGCCGTCACCAACACATGCCCGTTCGCATCCTTCAAGTCGCTCCGCGCCTTGAACAACTGGTGGTCGGCATCCACCGGCTGGGCCCATTCCTGGGTGATCATCTGCGCCGCGAAGAACTGCGATGTCTTCGAGCGAATCTGGTAATTGCGGTCCACCATGAACATGCGATAGGTGCCCCAACTGTTCTTGCAATTCGGATGCGGCGGTGAGTACGGCAAGGCGTGATAGTAGAAAGTCGCTTTTCCGCCGGCGGTCAGGAATCCCGCAAACGAATCGGCCAGCCACAGGGCTCCAAAGACATCCACCGCCCCTTCTCCGCCGTGGCTATTCGTTTCCGTGTCGTACATCGGCACACCCGCAGGCAAACCATCGTCACGCCACACTTGCATGATGTGCTGGATCAGGCGCGGCTCGTCATAGAGCGCGCTCCACGGCGTGTCGCAGCCATCAAACGGATAGTGCTCGAATGACATGAAGGCCAAATCCCCCAACCGCCCGTGCACCTCCAGATAATCGAGGAATCTGTGAAACCACGAGTTCCGGCCCCGGTCGTCACGCCACGCTTTGATGTCTTCCGTCACTCCTTCAAACACCGGCCCGCCCAACTTCAAATTCGGATCCACGTTGTGCAACGCCGTCGCCCACTGAATATACAAAGCAGCGTAATCCTCCGGCAGCATGTACTGCCCGTCTGCTTCCTCGCCCATCTCCACGCCGAGGATCGGATATCCGCGCCGCTCGATGTACGAAATCTCGGCCGCGGAATCCTCGGGCGTACCGTAGAGCAAGGCGATGGGAATCATCGCCGGCAGGCCGCGCGTGATTCCGCTGGTGTAAAACAAATCGAATCCCGGCTGATCGCCGGATTCCATGCGGTCGGGAGCGACTAAGAGATTAGACTGCTCGTGCCAGGGATCCACCGAGGAGCAAAACGTCGCCGTCTGCTTCTGGCCGGGCGAGTGGCGCATCCAATCCACAAATTTCTCTGCGTTCTTATCGCTGTCCCTGCCCGCGTAGATTTCTCGGATGGCGTAGCCCACGCAATTGCGCCGGTCGCTTTCTCCGTGCGTGTCGCAAGTGTTCGACGATTCCGTCATCAGCACGCGCACGAACTGTGTGACCACAGGAGCTGCCGCCAACCGGAGCCACTCGTTACTGCCGCTGCCGCCGGTGATGACTCCCGCTTCGAAATCCTTCCATTCGCCATTCGCGGGATCATCCATGGCACTTTCGCCGGTGAAATATTGCACGCGGTACGACCGTGCGTACGGCGCCCCCCACGCGATCCGTATCGCGTTTACCGGCCGCTTGCCCTCGAAGTCCACGACCACCCACTGCGGGTGCATCCAATCGTCCTCTCCCGTGAACATTTCCGTCAGGTAGGGATTGCTCTTCCAATACGTGCTGGGGTCGCCGTCGTCGAGCCGCGAGAATCCGGTGTCTTCCGTTCCTTGATTCCGCGTGAACCCCCGGTGCGGCAAATCGTAGCCGTAGGAATGCCGGATCGGCTCGCCGGGACTTGCGTCGCCGGTAAAATATCCGCGGCCCAGCGGATCGCTCCACGTGCCCTTGGGATTCCAGTGCCAAGCCTGCACGAACAATTCCGTATTCTGGCGGTAGCTCACCGCGCCCCAACCGGCCGACAAAATTTGCTTCAGCGCTTCGGGCTCGAAGAAGGAGTCGGTCGCATTGCTCGGCACGCGATCGACCGTGGTGCCCAGCGCGCGCAGCGGACTAAAAGTGTTCACTGCGCGTTCTGGTGCAGCATCGACGACGATCGTTTGCGCGAAGGTCCTCGTCGTCATTGTGAGCGCGGCGATCAGAAGCGCAACCCTCATCAGACTCCGCCTTGCCGCGCGCGTTCGGCTATTCGAGCGCATGAAGTTCCTCTCTCAATTTGACCCCGCTCAAGCTTGCTTCCATCATCCGCGCCGCCAGATCCAGGATCCGCCCGGCCGCCCCCTCGTGGCTTACGCCGCGCGCGTGGATATTCGAAATCAGATTCCGCTCCGCATCCGTGTGCCCGGCGCGTGGCTGGTAAGCCATGTACGCCGACAGGCTTTCCGCGGTAGCCAATCCCGGCCGCTCGCCAATCAGCAGGACCGCGACTCGCGGGTCCCGCAATTCGCCAATCTCATTCAAAATTCCCACGCGGCAGTGCCGAATCACAAACGGCTGGCCGCAGCTCCACCCGCGCGCTTTGGCGCCCTCCACCAGCAGCGGCAGCAGCGCCGGGACTTGCTTGATGACAGCGGAGACGGACAGCCCGTCGGCGATCGCAATTTGAAAATCATTTCCACAAGTGCAGCACTCTTGAATTTGTGCTCGGGACGCCTCGTCGAATCGCCGTCCCAGGTCCGGCCGTAAAAGGTAAGCCTCTTTCTCACGCGCTTGCGTGTTCACGACGAACAGTCCCCACTGCTTCACAAACTCCGCGCCGAAAGCAATCTCCAAATCCAGTTCCGCCCGCACTGCGTCGCGAGCAGCGGCATGCGCCTCCCGCAGTTCCAACTGTGTGCCAGTGCGATACGCAGCCCCTGCGCGGCCCTCAAGCAGGCGCGCCGGAGTGCGTGCGCGAATTTTGCGTACCACTTCGGATAAATCCGCCGGCGAAAGCTGCTTGCCGCTCCCTCGCTCCATTTACACCATCCCCTCGACGGACGACTCGAATCCCTGCATCAATCGCCGCCGCGCAGGTGTATCAAGCAGAGCGGGTTCGTCATCCCGGTAAAGCCCCGACTCGCGCAGCCATTCCAGAAATTCCGGCGCCGGCCGCAGATGGAACAGCCGCCGCACCGCCAGCGCGTCGTGGTAGCTGGTGGATTGATAGTTCAGCATTACATCGTCCGAGCAGGGAACGCCCATGAAGTAATTGCATCCCGCCGCGCCCAGCAGCAACAGCAGATTATCGGCGGAGTTCTGATCCGCCGCGGCGTGATTCGTGTAACAGACGTCGCACCCCATCGGCAGCCCCAGCAGCTTGCCCATGAAGTGATCTTCGAGGCCGGCGCGAATGATCTGCCGCTCGTCGTAAAGATATTCGGGGCCGATGAAGCCGACCACGCTGTTCACAATAAAGGGATCGAAGGCCCGCGCCACCCCGTATGCGCGCGCTTCGAGCGTCAACTGATCCACTCCGTGGTGCGCCTCAGCCGAAAGCGCGCTGCCCTGTCCGGTCTCGAAATACATCACGTTCGCGCCTTTCCAAGGCACATCGCGTCGCCGGTGGTGTTCCAGCACCCGCTCGCGCCCTTCGCGCAGCATTGCGAGAGTAATCCCGAAGCTGCGATTCACGCCCTCGGTGCCGCCTACGGATTGAAACAGCAGATCCACCGGAGCACCTCGGTCGAGCGCCGCCAGTTGCGTGGTGATGTGCGCCAGACAGCAGCTCTGCGTGGGCACGCGATAGGCATCCACCAGGCGATCCAGCGCGCACAGAATTTTCTCCACCGTCTCCACCGCATCGGTGGCCGGGTTCACCCCGATTACGGCGTCGCCGCATCCGTAGAGTAGCCCTTCGAATGCAGCGAGTAGAATTCCGCTCACGTCGTCCGCGGGATGGTTCGGCTGCACGCGAATTCCCAGCACCCCGCGCTGGCCCATGGTGTTGCGACAGCGCGTGACGTTGCGGATCTTGGCCCCCGCCAGCACCAGGTCCTTGTTGCTCATGATTTTCGCAGCGGCCGCGGCAATTTCGGGAATCACGGCGCGGCCGATTTTTTTCAAATCCTCTTCCGTAGTCTCATCATCCAGAATGTGCTCGCGGAATTCGCCCACGGTCATGCTTGAGATGGGCTGGAAAACCTCCCGGTCGAATGTATCGAGTATCAGCCGGCTCACATCGTCCTCATCGGGGTCGATGAGCGGCTTCTGCGCGATCTCTCCAAGCGGCAAGTCGGCGATGGCTCGCTTGGCAGCCACGCGTTCACGCTCCGACCCCGCCGCGATACCTGCCAGTTGGTCGCCGGACTTCTCCTCGTTGGCTTTGGCAAAGATTTCGCGGAGATCGGAAAACACGAATCGCTCAGTCATAGCAGAGTCGTTCGAGGCTGAACTGTGCTGCTCCAACGGCAAGCTACCACCAATCGCGCGGGAGGAGAAGGCGGGGTGGGTCGGAGATATCGAACGGTGAAATTTGTAACGATTAGAGAGTACTACGGCTCTTTGTTTTGAAGGAGTTAGGTCCGGTTCTACTTTCGGGTTGTAACGATTAGAAATGCTGGAAAACTGCCGGGAGATGCGGTCCGCCGCGGCGGACGCGTGGGTCAGGGCCTGGGGCGGGCCTTGTTCCTCGCGCATTGAGAGTTTCGTCGTGTCATTTCGAGAGCCATATTACCATACTGGTTACGTTCCGTAAAGAGAATTCAGCGGCCGGTAGCGGGACAGTGTGAAGTCACGGCACTTCTCCGGATGGCGCGTTTATCAGGCACCGGGTCGCCGCCAAAGCTGCTTTCGATTGGCGCGCACATTCTGCGGCAGGAATCTGACCCACGCGGGAATCAGCCAGCGTCCAAACTCGACAGCGGCGCTGAGGGTGGAGAGCGCTACGCCGCCGAATCTCACGCGCCTGGTCCTGTATTGAATGCCGGGGAGCCAGAGCGTATGATGCGCCTACTCCATAGCAAGCCGAGAACGCGTCTTAAGATCTCCAAGGGTTAAAGGAGGTTCCCGCCATGCAACGCCACCCGGCCCTGGTCATTACTCTGGTTGCTTTGCTTCGATTTTCTGCCCCCCTGCATGCTCAGCAGCAGGCATCGTTCAACCCCTCCCCGGCCAGTCTCAACGCGGCGAACGGCCTTATCGCCATCCCCTGGCCCGACCTCGTTGATGACAAACTGAAGCCGTTTCGGAAGCACCTAACGGATGTGAGCGGTGAAAAATTCGTGGACGGCTCCGGCAACGGTTGGGAATTTTCGCTGGCCTTCGACAATCTGAGGCTGGACACGAACACGGCTGCTTTGGCGCCCGGCCTCCAGTCAACACCGGGCGGATTTATTATGCGCGCTCCCCTTAACGGCTCCTGGAGCTTCGCCATCGCGGGCGATATCAAGGCCCATGCGTGGGCCGGAAGCAAAACCACCATCGGTGGAACTACAATCAAAACAAATATCGTCGATCAAGACGTGATTGTACCGTTCACGATGGGCGTCGATGATATCTCGGTTGCCGGCTTCGCAGGGCTCGACACGGGTGATCCTGTTCACCCGCGACTGATCAACGCCGTGATTCAGGCTCACGCACGCGTCGGTGGTTCCGTCCTGTTCCCTCCATACCCCATCGACCTTGGTCTCGCCCGCCAACCCGACGGCTCGCTCTCCGGAGAGTTCAGCCTGACCAGGGAGTTGGGGATCCCGGACTTCGTGGCCGTGGACGAGGGCGTGAGGTTGGTGATCCGTCTCCTTCCTTTCTCGACGAACAACACCTGGATTCTGTTCGTCGGTCTGGAGGGAGCGCTATACGTGCAGTTTCCCGATCCGATCGGACGCGTGAGCTTGCCTTCCAGCCCCTTCTTCAGTATGCCGCTAGTAATTCCGAGCCCCGCCATGTTCAGTGAAAACATTGCTGCCTTTGTTGAAATAGCGCGTGGTCCTATACCGCGTCCGTGGCCGCCGGCGGGCAGCCCGCCGCCGCCAGCGGCTTCCTTACAAGTGTCGCCACCTGCTTCATTTGACTTCGCCACGGCGCGTGACGCCATCGAGGCGGGCATTGCGCCGGCGCGCATTCCTTCGCATATGCCCTCTGGCATGGTTCTCTCCATCGATTATGCGCCACCGGATTTAAGGCCCGTGCCCATTCACGGAAACTTGACCCCGGCCTTTTCCTACGGAATTGATGCGGATTCGCCCATCTGGACGGGCCACTACCTCACCGCCGAAGCATTTCGATATGCGGCGACGCACAGTTCAGAAGCGCTCGACAGAGTGAAGGCGGCGATCGCAGGCCTTGAAATCAACTTCAACGTTACGACGGACGTCGTGCTTGCGAACCATCAGTACGTGGTCGTCCCTGCAGACATCGCCGGGAATGTGTTTGCCCGGAGCACGCTTCTCCACAACGATGGGCCGGGAGAGGCGCTTCCAGACTGGATTGACTCAATTACTGCGCGCAAGACCAGGGGGATGTGCCTTTATGTCAAACCCTCGGGCGGCTGGAAGGTCGGCAAGGTGAAATTTCCCACCTACGCGGCTGCTCAGGCTGCACCCAGGCCGAAAGGTCCCCAAGGTGGGACGCTGACGCCCGCACCAGTGGATACTCAGCCGATCAGGTACGGCAGCGGCTGCGGAAGCAACAGCGAATCCGATAACCCCATCAGCCGCGATCAATACAGCGGAGTCTTCATGGGTCTTGCCTATGCGTATGCACTTGTGCCGGATGTCCAGGCGGACGCAAAGAAAGACATCGAAACGGCGCTCGACTTCTTGCTGATCCATCACTGGAACGTGCCGATGCCGCCGGATCGGACTATTTCCACGACGTTCATCGGCAATATTGACGTTCAGCTTTCCATGCTTCGGATCGGTGCGAGCATCGATCCGACGCACGTGCCGCAAGGCACTTCGCAGAGCTATCAACAGCTGTACACAAGGTACGCGCCGGCTTCGGCCCTTTGCTGGCTCCCGGTCTGGGTGAGCACTTTCGATCCGCTCGACAAATACTATAAGTACAATCTTTCGCATGCTTACTTCAGCCCGCTCCTCTTCCTGGAGACGGATCCGGCGCTTCGTGCCAACTACCTCACCGCTTACAACATTATCCGTGCGGCGACGGCGACGCACCGCAACGCCTACTTCAATCTTGTGGACATCCTGGCCGGCGCAGCCACCAGCTCGTCGCCCTCAGCTGCCAACCCTCAGTTGACTTTCGGTGACGAGATCAAGGGCGATATCGCCGATTGGGTCACGCGATGGAATGCCGTCAAGGATCCAGACAGCATGCCCCGGAACGTGACTTCGGAGAGCGCAGCTGTCTATTTGAAGGGCCTTTGGCCAGATTACGTAAGGCTGTACACCAATATCCCGGGCGGAGTGACCGGGCCCCTCAGCCAGAGTTGGCGTTCCACCTACCCGCTCCCGCTCCAGGACCGCATCGGCTCGGGTATGGAATTCATCTGGCAGAACACCCCGTCCGAAGCCGGCCTCGACTGGCCGCCCCCAGGCCGGCACGTGTCACCTATTGGGTTAAGCCCTCGCCCCCAAACTTATGACTGCAGCACAAATCCCCCGACGACCACCCAACTCGTCTTGTGCTCGTCCGAATCGAACTCGCAAAGCCCAGGCGTCGATTACCTGCTGGCGTACTGGCTTGCGGTCTACTTGAAGGTGTTGACGGCGCCCTGATTTCCCGGATTGTTTGACCGGAAGCTGCGGCATTCGGTTCCCCACTCGCGCATGCCCTGTTCCCGGGTAGCGGGAGCTTGAAGCCGGGCAGTTGCCCGGATGGCGCGTTCATCACGCGCAGCCGCCCGGCGCTGGAACTTTGCTTTCCTTCAGTGTACAGTTTCTCTACCTATGACACAGGACGAACCTCGTCCATTCGCATAGCGACGAAAATGCAATTCGCAGGCAAATTAACGGAAGCGGATTTGAACGGCGTGCGAGTAGATACTCGCTCGAATGCGCAGCAGCGTGCCAACTGGCTCGCAGCCATCCCCAAAGTCGTATTTCGCTGCTTTGAAGTACTCATCGCATTGGCCAGCTTCGCTGCCGTTTTGCTTATGGCCGCGCTTTCCTTCGGAGGCTACGGTGCGGCCAGGCTTCTCGGGAAGATTCGTCCCTTACGCGACCCCTATCAATTTCTCTCCCGGGCTTACGACCGGTTGATTGACCGGCTCGGCCAAAAAGTTCTGCGGGACCAACGAGACACTCCCGCACTGCGGCTCATGGTCTCCCTCACCCTTACCACCGTCCCAATATTCGTAACTCAGCTCGTCCTGGGGAAACCTCGGCTGCTTCTCGCGATCGCTTTCTATCTTTCCCTCTGCGGCCTCAAGTTTCACCGCTCCGCCAGGATGTTCAGCGCCAAACACATGGAAGCGCACCGGCTCCAAGGCTACTTCTCGGATAAATACGACAGGTTCCTCGGCCGCTACGTCGAATTCTTTCTCGGCTACTTCTACGGAGACCTTCCCGAACTCGGCCGCACCGCTCATGTCCGCCTTCACCACAAAGAAAACGGTGGACCGGACGACACGGTCGCCACAAGCGGTTACGATCGAACCAGCCCTGTGGATTTCCTTTGGTATCTTGCGGACAACATTTGGACCGCCCTGGGAATTGTCCCCTACGCGTACTTCAGAGCCAGAGGCGATGAAAAGAACGCAAAGCGAATGTTCTGGGGAATGGCGCGCTACGCCATCTTTTTCGGAGCGGTCTTTATTTACGATTGGAGAATCGGCATCGTGTTCGTGTTAATTCCGCTTCTCTCCATGAACTTCATTATGGCCATCACCGCCTGGGTGCAGCACGCCTTCTGCGACCCGCAAAATCCCGAGGATTATTTTGCCTGCACCGTGACCGTCATGGACGAGGTGAACTTCATGAACGAAGGCTACCACCTCTGCCATCACCACCGCTCCAGCCTTCACTGGACCGAAATGCCCGCCCATATGGAACGCCTTCGCGATCAGATGAAGGAGTCCGGTTCCCTGGTCTTTCGCGACCTGGATTTTATGGATCTCTTTATGGAGATGACTCTTCTTCGCCGAATGGATGTGCTCGCCGAGAAGCTGGTCCCCTGGGAGCCCATGAATCACGACGAGCGGCTGGCCTTGCTGGCGAAGAGAACTAAGCCTGCCAGAGCCGTTTCGGCATCGTCAGCAGCTGCCTAGCGCCCGACGAGCCGGCTTACCGGAAATCGGATTCCCGGACATGAAGTCATCTCCTAAATGGCATTTCGTCAGGGCACGGCTTTAGCTGTGCCGAAGAGCAGCGTGATTACAGGGGTTTCAATCCCTGAGGTGCGTGTGATCGTCGGCAGGTTCTACTTCGACTGGCTCTTACCTTGTTTTTGCTTGGCAAACATTGCGGATTTCTGAAGCGCCTCCTGTGACGCCTTAAACGCTTTGGCCGAGTGTTCCATGGCCTGTTGAGAAAGCTCGTGTCCAGTCAGGTGATCTTCCTTTTGGTGATGCGCAGCGGCAACGCGGTGGGCGTGCGCGGCAAGATCGTGGAACTCTGCGGCTCTCTGGTGCGAATCATTCGGCATGATTGCCTCCCTCTCGCTCACGCTAACGATAGCATGCGCGGCGGTCATCGTGTCTGTCCCCGGCTGGTTGGCGCTGCGTGGCGCTACTTCGATAGAATGTTTGGGCTCAATCTTCAGCGGGCCGCATCGCGTCCGGTGCCGCACCCCACGGCCGACATCATCAAGGAGAAAGTGGATGCCCTCTTTTTCAGGAGTCGATTTCCTGGAGTTCGATTCCCTGATCAGCGACGGAGAGAAGCTGGCGCGCCAGACCTCCCGCCAATCACGATGCCGACGGCTTTCCAGATGCGCGCCGTCACCGTTCCCGGCACATACCTTTTCTCTGGAATATTTTCTACCACGTGGTGCACTTCGGAAAGCGACACCGGCACGGGTAAAGTCATCACCCATAGCAATGGTCGCCCACTCGCAGTACTCCATCTATCAAGCAAAGCGTCAGTACGACCACGATGATCACGAAAAGCACCGTCGCAAAGTCGCGGGACTCATCCGCTGAGCGCGTTTAACAGGCGGCCAGCCGGGGCGCGACTCGCTCATCGTCTGGGGTGTAAGCTTAAAATGGCAGTGATGTACTCAGCCGACAGCAGCTTTCATCGGTACTGTGCCCCATCTCCGGCTAAGTGTCAGATTCTACGCACAATGGCAGGAAGCCGAGATTGGCAAGCCCGCTGCTTACCTCTGCCTACAGTCCGTGCCTGTGGCGAAGGGAGGTTCCAATGATCACCAAATTCTGCGCGGGATTGTTACTCATGCTGATTTTCCTGGGACCCTCGCTGGCCGAGCAGACCGCGCCGTCAAGCTCTCCATCGGGTGCGCGTTACCTGCTGCTGGATGAAAAAGAGATTTCTATCGCGGCGCAGAAGCTCACCGAAGCTGCCGCCAACGGCTATCACGTTGTCGCTGTCGCTCCGAAAATGAAAGACGGATTCGCGTCCGGTGTGAGCATTATTCTGGAGGGAAATGAAAAAGGATCGTCGGCACGCGAATACCTGCTGCTCGATAACCGCAGTGACGGATTATCCGGACGCGTCGACGACGCTTTGATAAAGGGGTACAGGCTGGTAACCCGCGGCGGATTCGAACACAAGAGTCACGATTTTGGCCGCGATTTCGCCGAAACCTTCATCCCTTCGCTCATCGAGCAGGCCACTCATAGCCGCTACCACGTCAGCACCATCGACCATACCAAATACGATGTCCACACCGCGTATTTGGTGATGGAGCGAGGCGACAGCCGGTCTGCCCCCATCTGTGGATATTATTTAATTAACCCAGGCCAAACGGCTGTCTTAGAAAATATGGTTGCGGGTAAGAACCGCATCGTAGCGGCCGAAGGTTCGCTCTGGGTAATGGAGACCTGCGCTGCCAGCTTTGAATCCGACGCCACAGCGCCCGGGCCCGTGACCATCCGCAGTCTGCCTCTCTCAGGGAAACAGGAAAAAGACCAGAATCAGCTCAGCCGCGCCCTGGCCGATGGCTTTCAAGTTTCCTGCGCGGCCGGCCCTCATTTGACGCTCGAAAAAGGCGGCTCGCTTGTCCCTCCGCGCGAGTACCAGATCGTATCCAACAGAAGCGCTTCTTCCTTGCAGAAACTCCTCAATTCCTCAGGACAGTTCCGGCTCATTCCCGGCAGCTTGTGGGTGAAACTGAATGTCTGGGGAACCGAAAAACTCTTTGTGCTCCTTGAAAACAACCCTGACCAGGCAATCGCTTATCGCTATCAGGTCCTGCAAAGTGACGTCAGCAAGGATATCCAGTATGACCTGAATCGGGCAGCCGAACAGGGCTTTACGGTAAAGGATCTAGTCCGCGACGGAATGGGGATGACCGTAGTTTTGGAGGCACCCAGGTAACAGGCGCCTCTCCTGGTGGCCTCAAACGCTTGAGTCCTGGCGGGCCAGAATTCCATGCTGAACCTCTTTGATAATCTCCCCTGCTTCCCTCGATAGAAATGTCCCCTAGACTGCGGCCCCCGCCCATCCCCTGGGGGCGTCTCCGGCAAACCAGCCCCCGGCCCAACCAATCCTTCTTCCCGCTCCCGTCCCGTCCCCCCTTCTTATAGAATGGGTTGTTTTGATGCCCCTCTGCCAGGGGTGCTATGACCACCGCCGCCACAAGGAGACAGTCCATGCCCACATTCTCCGGAGTCGACTTCCTCGACTTCGATTCCCTGCTCAGCGACGAAGAAAAGCTGGCGCGCCAGACCGCCCGCCAATTCGTTGACGACCAGATTATGCCCATCATCGAGCAGTACAACCGCGAGGGCAAATTTCCCATTCAGCTTGTCCCGCAAATGGCCGAGCTGGGCCTCTTCGGCGCCAGCCTGAAAGGCTACGGCTGCGCCGGAATGTCCAACGTGGAATACGGCCTGGTCACCCAGGAGCTCGAGCGCGGCGATTCCGGCCTGCGCAGCTTCGTCTCCGTGCAATCGGCGCTGGTGATGTATCCGATCCACTCCTACGGTTCCGATGAGCAAAAAAATAAATGGCTCCCGCTCCTGCAACAGGGCAAGGCCATCGGCTGCTTCGGGCTCACCGAGCCGCAGTTCGGCTCAAACCCGGGCGGCATGTTGACGCGCGCGGTGAAGAAGGGCGACAGCTACATCTTGAACGGCGAAAAAATGTGGATCACCAGCGGCTCGATTGCCGACGTCGCGGTGGTCTGGGCAAAAAGCGAGGACGAAAAAATCCGCGGCTTCCTGGTGGAAAAGGGCATGCCCGGATTCAAAGCCTGGGACGTGCACGGAAAATATTCGCTGCGCGCTTCGGTCACATCCGGTCTGGCTATGACCGACTGCAAAATTCCCGCCAGCAATCTGCTGCCGGGAGTCGAAGGCCTGAAAGGCCCGCTCTCCTGCCTCAATCAGGCGCGCTACGGCATCGGCTGGGGCGGCATCGGCGCGGCCATGGCTTGCTACGACACGGCGCTGCGCTACTCGAAAGAACGCAAGCAGTTCGACAATCGCCCCATCGCCTCTCACCAGTTGGTCCAGGAAAAGCTGGTCTGGATGATCACCGAAATTACGAAAGCCCAGTTGCTGGCGCTACAGGTCGGCCGCCTGAAAGATCAGGGCCGCGCCCACCCGTCGCACATTTCCATGCTGAAGATGAACAACGTCTGGATGGCGCTCGAAACCGCCCGCATGGCGCGGCAAATTCTGGGCGCCAACGGCATCGTCGACGACTACCCCATCATGCGCCACATGAACAACCTGGAATCGGTGATCACCTACGAAGGCACGCACGACATCCACAAACTCATCATCGGTGAGCGCATCACCGGAATCGCAGCCTTCGCATGATCTCTTCTTTGTGCACTGTATGGAGTGCGGCGGCTCGCCGCCGCTTTCGCCGGAATCGAGCCTCAACAACAACCGACCACCGGGAGGCTTGCCTCCAGGGCCAAGCAGGCTATCGCTTCCGCGGTTTGGTGGCACAGCTACTGCTGGCTGTGCTCTTTCTTTTCATTTTTCTTGTCTGCCCTCTCCATGCCGCACCTGATGCACCCCAAAAACCAAAAATCCGCGCCGTCACCGCCTTCGTGCGCCTCGACCGCGCCCAATACAAATCTCAAATCGCCGACGCCCTGAAATTTCTCCGGCAGGCCAAAGCCGCCTACGAAAAATCCGGCTACGAAGTCCAAACCATCCGCATCTCCACGCAGCCCTTCCCGGAATATACCAAGGGACTGACCGTCGAACAGGCTCTCGCGTTCTTCAAGGACTACGACGCGCTGGCCATCAAGGAAGGCTTCGACGCCTCCATCGGCCCGGCCATGATGAAAGATTCGGACGATGCCGCCGAAGCCGAACTCGTCGGCAAGATTCTGTCCCAGTCGAAGACACTCAACGGCAGCGTGGTCATTGCCGGAGAAAACGGCGTGCACTGGAAAGGCGTTGCCGCCGCGGCAGCCGTGGTCAAATATTTGGAAGAGCACACCCCGCACGGCCAGGGAAATTTCAGCTTCACCGCCGCCGCGCTGGTTCCCTCCGGCACGCCGTTCTATCCCGCGTCCTATATCACCGGCCCGGGACATCAATTCGCCATCGCGCTCCAGTCCGCCAACGTGATCGGCCAGGCACTCGACGGCGCCAAGTCCGCCGACGCTGCCGAAGCTCGCATCCGCACGCTTCTCGGCAAATCCGCGCAGGAGATCGAAAAAACCGCCGAGCAGCTCGCTCTTCAGACTGGCTGGAAATACGGCGGCATCGATCTCTCGCCCGCTCCCTTGAAAGACATTTCCATCGGCGCAGCGCTCGAAAAATTTTATGGCGCGCCCATCGGCACGAGCGGCACGCTCACCGTCGCCACCATCATCACTCGCGGCCTCCGTGCCGTCCCGGTCACGCACGCCGGCTACTCGGGCCTGATGGTGCCGGTGCTCGAAGATTCTGTGCTGGCCCAGCGCTGGAGCGAAGGCCACCTGACCATGGACGCACTGCTCTCCTACTCCGCCGTCTGCGGCACCGGCCTCGACACCATCCCGCTCCCCGGCGACATCACCGTCGAGCAGCTCTCGCGCATCCTCGGCGACGTCGCCAGCCTCGCGGTGAAATGGCACAAGCCGCTCTCCGCGCGCCTGCAGCCCGCCCCCGGAAAAAAGCCTGGCGAAATGACCGAATTCGACGATCCTTTCCTCGTCAACGCCAAAATCCAGCCGCTGCCATGATCTTTCCGCGCGCTCGCAGAACAGCAGTGTTCCAGAGCCGATTTACATTTGGGCGGCACGAGCAATCGCGGCCGAGTCTGACACCGGGACCAAGGAGATTGGCGCACTCAGCGAAGAGTTTCTATGAATTTCCAGAATTCTTTATTCTTTCGGTATGGCAGAAACGAATCGTCTTTGGTTGGATCAGGCATCTTCTCACCGGCAATCACATTTGCTTTGCGGGTGAATGCCTGTTCCAGATGAAGACGAGCATCAGCGAGATCCTTCTCCTCGGCATCGGCGCAAGCCAGGTTGTAATAGTACATCGGGTAATCTGGGTCCTTCGCGATCGCGGCGTTGAAGAGGGCACGCGCTTTCGGAATGTCTCCCGACACGCCATATGCCATTCCGGCCTGGTCGATGGTTACGCGCCGCATCGTCAAATGGTCCATATCATCCTTCAACAACGTCAGCGCCTGTTCGAAGATCGGCGCTGCGGGCCGGAACATATGGTGCTGATAAAGTATTTGCGCATACAGAAATGCATCCTCAAACTGAGGCACGTAGTTCGGATCGAAGTGATAGCTTGCAAAGATCTTCTTGAGATCCGCATCCTCTCCGCTGATCGGGCGCTCACTATAGAATTCAAGATCGCCGCAGATGTCCCCGGTTGCTATAAAGCCACGCACTCTGTATGCCGTCGTGCCATTTTCGCCTCGCACCGTGTAGTTCACGATGACCGTGGGCAGGCTTTCAGGATTTTCAATACTGGAGGCCGCCAAAATCTTCAGCGATGGGTTACCTTTCTTGTCCATCTTGATGGCCTCATCCTGACACTTCTGACTGGTGAGAGGCGCTTCTTCGGGAACGAGGAACAAAAAGCCGAGAAAAGTAAGCCGCCCCGATTCATCCTTACCACGGATACCGATTTCTCGACCGTTCGCCTTAGCAGAAGATTCCACGATCTTGAATCCGTCAGCGTGCCAGCGCAATTGGCCGGGACGAGAAGGCAGCGCGATCTTGAAAGTCGCAGGATCGTCTTTGGTCTGCGCCCAGCCAGAAATAGCAACCGACAATATTAACAACGAGAGGACGGCCGTCGATTTCATAGCGGGAGTGTAGCGTAGCTGCTTAGTTATCACAATGGAATCCACTTTGCACGATGCGGGCCAGTTGCGGTTATAGAGTATGCATCTCGAAGGTCGACTCTCGATCAAACACAAGTGCGGTACACAATTTGAATCCCAATCCGCTATGATAGCCGCCCCGGGAGCGTCCTCTGCCCCGGTCTCTGCGTCGCATCTCAGGAGCCGCAATGGAGAAAGCGCTTAGCCTGGAATTTCTGCGCGTCGTCGAACGCGCCGCCATCGCCTCCGCCCGCACCATGGGCCTGGGCGATCGCCACAAGTCCGACCAGATGGCCGTCGAAGCCATGCGCTCCGAAATGGACACCGTGCACATGGACGGCACCATCGTCATCGGCGAAGGCGAGCGCGACGAAGCTCCCATGCTGTTCATCGGCGAAAAAGTCGGCGCCGCTGCTCGCACCAAAAACAGCGACTACCCGCAAGTGGACATCGCCGTGGACCCGCTCGAAGGCACCAACCTGTGCGCCACCGGCGAGCCCAACGCCATCGTCGTCCTGGCCGCCAGCGAACGCGGCGGCCTGCTGCACGCGCCCGATTTGTACATGGAAAAAATTATCGTCGGCCCATCCTGCAAAGGCGCCGTCGAACTCGATGCGCCGGTGGCCGATAATTTGAAAGCCATCGCCAAGCGCCTGGACCGCGACGTGGAAGATCTGGTGATCATCGTCCTCGACCGCCCGCGCCATGAAAAGTTGATTGCCGACATTCGTGCCACCGGCGCGCGCATCCGCCTGATTTCCGACGGCGATCTTTCCGCCGGCATCAGCGCTGCGGTCATCGGCACGGGTGTGCACGCGGTGATGGGCACGGGCGGCGCGCCGGAAGGAGTCCTCACCGCCGCGGCGCTGCGCTGCTTGAACGGCCAGATTCTCGCGCGCCTGGTGGTCTCCAAGCCCGAGCATCATAAGCGCATCGCAGAAATGGGCATCAAGGACCCCAAACGCATCTACGACACTAACGAGTTGGCTCCGGGGAAAAATATCATCTTCGCCTGCACCGGCGTTACCGGCGGCGGCTTGCTCCGCGGTGTGCGCTTTTTCGGTGAAGGCACGCGCACTCACTCGCTCATCCTCACCTCTCATGAGCGCCAGGTGCGATTCATTGACACCGTGCATCTCGAAAACCGTCCGGACGTGAAGGTCGTCTTCTACTGAGGAACAATCATGTTGCCCGTGGCGTACAGTATGGATAGGAACAAGCAAGGGGTGAACTATGTCTAGCGGACCGACTCCTCCTCAACCGCGCGCGCCTCAGACGCCACCGCCGCAGCCTCAGCCGCAAAAAAGTCATACGCTCATGTGGATTTTCGGAATCATCGGTGGCGGCATCGTGCTGATGGTCATCCTCGGACTGGTTGTCGCCGGTGTGTTCTTCCGCCGCATCCACGTGGATGAATCCGGCAATAAAGTGGAAATCGAAACGCTGGCAGGCAAAATCAAAGTTGACGCCGAAGGCCCTCACCGCACGGGATTGCCAATCTATCCCGGCGCCACGCGATCCAACACCGACGGAGCCAATATTGAACTTTCCTCCAAGAGTGGCGACGCCGTCGGAGTGGCCATGGAGAAATATTCCACCCCTGACGGTCTGGACAAAGTGATCGCCTGGTACGCGCAAAAATTAGGTCCGAACTTCCGCCGGGAGGATGAACACTCGCGCACGCGTACGCATGCGTATGGCCAAGGAAATGCCGACGTAGTTTTCGTCGAAGATCGCGGAGCCGGCGCGCGCGTCGTGGCTCTTACCAAGACCTCTGCGGGCGCGGACATTTCACTGATTCGCGCGGGCGTAAGAGAAGCCCAGTAAAAATCCCGCCAGTCCTTCAGCCGGAGCTCTCCCCGTTTCGGGAGCGGCCCGGCGATCCGCCCTTGCGGCTGCGCCGGGCCTGTCCTGAATCTCAAGGGAAAACTGGCCGTTTTTTACCGGTGAAATGCCGCGGCAGGAGGGCCCGCGTGCTGTTGCCGGCGAGGCATTGTGTGGGGCAGTCTTTCGGCGGTTTGGGGCGGCATCGGACGCACGTGATGATTCGTGCTCACGTGCTCGCTGATGGCCTGCAGCCGCTTCAGAATGCCTTGCCACTGTGCCCAATCGAGCTGCCGCAGGTATGGCCGGAGCCCCTGAATAAAGGGGTCTTCCAGCACCGTCTCGCCATTCGTCTCCGGCACGAAGAAACGGTTCAGCCCGACGCCCAGCGCTTCGGCAATTTTTTCGAGCGTGCCGAGGCTGGGAGTCATCTGACCGCTTTCGATCCGCGACAAATAGGAGCGGCTGACGCGCGAACGCGCCTGCAGCTGGCTCTGCGTCATCCCGCGCGACTCCCGCAACTGGCGGATTCGCTGGCCGATGTTTTCGACAGTTTCGCGATTCGGCCAGTTCTCGAACAGTTGGCGGTCGTCCCCCGGCAAATCCTGCGGCGACGGCGTCGGAATGACGAACGTCACCTTCGGGGGCAGCATGCGCAGACACCTTCGGCAGTTGTCCGTGCGTGTGCGGTATTGCACCAACCCGCATACCTGACAGCGTATTACTTCCCGTTCTTGTTCCATGCTGGTTGCTATGCCATCTTTTTCCGCCACCGGGTCTCCTCGCAGACTATTCCGGCGAAGCGAAGGGGAGGAACGTCACTACAGGGGAAGGCAGAAGCTGGCGCGGCAGTGATTCTCCACAGCGTGCCATTTATTGTCAAGCCTTTTTTGCGGTCCCCCTCCAAAAAAATCGTAGCGCGAACCCTCACCCCGTTTCAAATCAAAAGGTTGGCGCGGTTTCTTTCTCTCCGAGCGCCTTCTCAATTCTTTCGCCTGACCGTTCGCGGCTATTGACGCTTTCGCGAAACCAGCCGCCGTTCGTCAACTTGACACATTTCGCGCTACTCTGTTCTATCGTCTGTAGGGCGAAGCTTCTTTAGCTGCCCAAAAATTGAGGCGGAATAACAGAGAAGAAATACCGAATCGGGAATATGGAAGGGCGGAGTTTAGATTTCGTGTGCCGGCGCAAGAATCTTTGTGGGTCGCGGTGGAACCTGTCCCGATGAAATCGGGAACCGCGACACAAATGAGCCAAAATCTACCCGGCTTTCACGGTCTTAGTGTCCCGATTGTTTACATCGGGAAGCCGCTGAAGTTCCTCTTCGGCGGTTGCTACATCACTGAGCAAGCCAGCCGAGCGCCCAGTGGTGGGTCAGTATCCGAGTAGGTGCAATCCGTCCGGAACCTCGTGGGCCATTTCGGGGGGATCCGGCCCACTTGTCCGGTTATGCGACTAATCGGGAGTTAGGCCGTCGTTGCCTATTGCTTCAGGATGGACACTGAAGATAGGAGAGCGTATCTTTCGACAACGTGATGGGTTCCTTCTAGAAGACTGGACTACAAAAAGGAATGAAAGAAAACGTTCGCACCGCCCGCCAAACCATGTTCAAGACAACACTGTGGTTCTTTTTCGCCGGTGTCTTGCTGGCCGCAACACTTGAAGCTCTTTGGCGAATGGCTGGCTACGGTCCGGTCAGCTATGCCGTGGAAAGGGTTTCGCGTGTTCTCTGGCCGAGTTCTATTTTCAAGATGGCACTTGACGGGGAGAGGGATTCCGCTTCCCAGGTGGCCATTATCTACACTCTTTCGTTCGCCGCAAACGGCGTGTTGTACGGCTTCTTCGGCTTATTGGTTGGTCTTGCTAAGAAAGTGTTTGGCACCACCACTGTGAATTAGGCGACTGGATTTTCCCGTGAGCCAGTTGACCCAGCACCCCCCAAGTCCCGATTAACGCGCTAACCGGACAAATAA
>Ga0210407_10000095_pt1 | contig 114526 bp, 95 predicted proteins | sample IncBWC27MmetaG_FD_150860 | JGI IMG/M metagenome (GOLD analysis project Ga0210407, IMG submission 150860) | Forest soil microbial communities from Barre Woods Harvard Forest LTER site, Petersham, Massachusetts, United States - Inc-BW-C-27-M | ecosystem: Environmental > Terrestrial > Soil >...
GCCAGACCTGCATGGGGGCATATTCCGCCTGTTGATGGCCCCAATGAAAACTTCCACAGCCGTCGAGAAAAATGAGCAAATCGAAATGCTCGCGGGAGGTGGACGCGGCCACGCGCCGCGAGAATTCCCATTTCACGGTGACAAAGTAGCGGCACGCGGCCAGATAAGTTTCCGATAAATCGCCGTGTTTCGTCTGAACTGGTTGGATTTTTCCGCCCCGTTGCTCGCCGAAACGAATCACGTCCAAGGCCTTCTCGATGTGCAGCTCGCGCGATTTTCCCTGCGCGTCGCGGCGATTGTAATCGTACACGCGGTAGGTGAGGTCGGAATATTCCTGAATCTCGCAGAGCACCAGGCCCGAGCCGATGGTGTGGATCGTGCCGGCGGGGACGTAGATGGCATCACCGGGCACCACCGGAACGCGCGTCAACAAATTTTCCGCCGTGCCATCCTGTATGGAGCGCCGGAAACATTCTTTCGATGCGGCGGGCTGGAGCCCGACCATTACCTCTGAGCCGGGGTGGGCGTTTACGACGTACCACATCTCCGTTTTACCGCGGCCTCCGGCGTTTTTTTCGTGGCGCGCGGCGTAGTTGTCATCCGGATGGACCTGCACCGATAACTTCTGCTCGGTAAAGATGAATTTGACGAGGAGTGGGAACGGGGCATCACGGCTAATAGATGTCCCACGCCATTCCGCCGGCATTTCCCGCCAGGCTTCGCCGAGTTTCTTGCCCGCGAAGGGCCCGCCGGCAAATTGACAATCCAAGCCGCTCATCCAGGCTTCGCCAAGCGGCTCGGGCAAATTGGTTTTTTCGGGGAAAAATGGCGCGAGCGAAAGTGAACCCCAGGGCCGAGGGCTGAAAATTGGTTCAAGCCGCGCTGGACAAAGAATCACGTTGCTCGGCCGAAGAAGCGCCCCATGCGCCGCAGTCCCTCTTCGATTCGCTCCATGGATGTGGCGTAGGAGATGCGCAGGTGGCCCGGCGCGCCGAATGCCTCGCCGGGGACCACGGCCACGTGCTCGCGTTCGAGGAGTTGCTTGGCAACGGCGTTGTCGTCCGGCATCGCTGCGGTCAGATGGGCCGAAACGTTGGGGAACACATAGAACGCACCTTGTGGGCCTGTGCAGGTGATCCCGGGGATGGCCCGCAATCCGGCAAGGATGCGTTCGCGGCGGCGGGCATATTCAGCGAGCATTGTTGCGACGCTGTCCATCGGGCCGCGCATTGCCGCGAGTGCCGCGTATTGCGTGATGGAATTCACATTGGAGGTGGACTGGCTCTGAAGCTTGGTGATCGCTTGCACTAGAGGCTCGGGTCCGAGCACATATCCGAGGCGCCAGCCGGTCATGGCGAAAGTTTTCGAGACGGAGCCGGCGATGATGGCAGTGTCACGGGCGCCGGGCAGGCTGCCGACGGAAAACGGCTTGGCATCGCCATAAGTGAAATGCGAGTAGCACTCATCAGCGAGGAGCCATACGCCACGGCGGCGGCAGACTTTGACGAGTCGCGCGAATTCATCCGAGGGAATCACAGCGCCGGTGGGATTGCTGGGCGAATTGACGATGACGATTCTGGTGCGCGGGGTGATGGCCTTTTCAAGCTGCGCGGCGCGGAGGATGAAACCATCGTCGGCGTGCGTTTCCAAAATCACGGGCGTGCCGTCGGAGCACTTCACGATGTCCGGATAGCTGACCCAATACGGCGCCGGAATCACGACCTCGTCGCCCGGCCCAACGAGCGCGGCAACGGTGTTGAAAACCGCGTGCTTGCCCCCGGCGGTTACGATGGCTTCCGCCGGTTGATAGGACGAGCCGAGTTGCGCGGCGTGCCACTCGCAGATCGCCTGGCGCAGCGGGGCAATGCCCGCCGTGGGCGTGTATTTAGTGCGGTTCTCGTCGAGGGCTTTCACCGCAGCGCGTTTGATGTGGTCCGGGGTGGGAAAATCGGGCTCGCCCGCGCCGAAATCGGCAACGTCGATACCCTGGGCCTTCAAACGGTCGGCGGCTTGCAGCACGACCATGGTCGGCGACACGCTGATGTGACTGACTCGTTCGGCGAATTGGATCACTTGTTCCATCTTTTTCCCCGTGGCAGCTTCCATGCGGTTTCCTCTTATTTGACTCTGGCGCGCAGGCGCTCTTCCACCAGCGGCGGGACCAAATCTTTCACCGGCCCGCCCAGGCGCGCGAGTTCTTTCACCAGCCGCGAGCTGAGGTAGCTGTATTGGATGGCGGGCATCATGAATACGGTTTCAATCTGCGGCTCTATTTTGCGGTTCATCATGGCCATCTGCAATTCATACTCGTAGTCGGAGACGGCGCGGATGCCGCGCAGAACCACCAGGGCGTTTTTCTCGCGGGCATAGTCCATCAGCAACCCGTCGAATACGTCCACTTCCACGTTTTTCCAGTTGTAGGTGACAGCTTCGAGCATATCGACGCGCTCTTTGACGGCGAACAGCGGGTCTTTTTCCAGGTTTTGTGCAATGGCCACGATGAGCCGGTCGAAAATCATGGCGCCGCGCTCGATGAGGTCGAGATGGCCAAAGGTTACCGGGTCGAAGGAACCCGGGTAAATCGCGGTGACGGACTTGTTGGTTTCGGCGTCCAATCCGTGGGCCATTCTAATTCATTGTTTGCGAAATTCATACGCGGATACGTGCGAGGCCTCAAAGCTCCGTCCTGACCTTTGACCCCGGGCGAGCATTCACGGTGGATGTTCGGTCACAGGAGAGGCTCACGTGGCGGCGGGGCAATTCCTGGTCCCCCCTTAGTGCGAGTGCTTATCCCACTCAAGCGGTGATAGCAACCAATCAGCCTCAGATAGGCACGGTTCGCTGACGTGGAATTGACCTATACGACTAAAATGGTCGTGGTTTAAGGTGTTGGCCTGCTTGTGTTTGGGGACATCGGTGAGGCTTGACAATCAGGCGCCTGGGAGCTAATATTCAAGTGCGACTGAATCAGTCGTATATGCTGCCATCATGATGAAACTGTCGAAAAAGGCGGATTACGGGTTGATCGCGCTGAAGCATCTGGCGACGCACAACAACGGGACATCATTTAGCGCCTCAGACATCGCCGAGGGCTACCGCATGTCCACGCCGCTGATGGCCAAGGTGCTGCAAAAGCTGGCCAAGGGTGGTTTGGTGGCGGCGCGGCATGGTTCGAGCGGGGGATACACGCTGGCACGGCATCCGTCCTCGATCACGGCGCTGGATGTCATCCGCGTGATTGATGGGCCGCTGTTCATAACTTCCTGTGTGACTTCCCACGGGGAGTGCGACGTGCATACCACCTGTTCGATTCGCGAGCCGCTGCGGCGGGTGAACGACAGCATCATCGACGTGCTGGCCAAGGTGACGATTGCGCAGATTTGCGGCGAGTCGCCCATGTCCGAAGTCGTCGAATTACGAGTTTAGATTCCAGAGGTGAGGAGAACGAGAATGGCAATCAAGCTTCCTATTTATATGGACAATCACGCGACCACGCCGGTGGACCCGCGGGTGGTCGAGGCCATGCTGCCTTATTTCGGCGAAAAGTTCGGCAACGCCGCCAGCCGCAATCATGAGTTCGGCTGGGTGGCGGAAGAGGCGGTTGAGAACGCACGCGGACAGATCGCCCGGCTGATCAATGCCACGCCGAAGGAAATCGTGTTCACCAGCGGCGCCACGGAATCCACGAACCTGGCCATCAAGGGCGTCGCGGAAATGTACCGCGAGAAGGGCAACCACATCATCACGCAAGTGTCGGAACACAAGGCCACTCTCGATACATGCAAGCGCCTCGAGAAATACGGCTATGAAGTGACCTATCTGCCGGTCGAAAAGGATGGCCGCATCAACCTGGACGATTTGCGCCGGGCCATTACGCCCAAGACGATTCTGATCTCCATCATGTACGCGAACAATGAAATCGGCGTGGTCCAGCCCATCGCGGAGATCGGCAAGATCGCCAAGGAAAAGGGCGTTTTCTTCCACGTGGACGGCGTGCAGGCCGTCGGCAAGATTCCCGTGGACATGCAGAAGGACGGCATCGACTTAATGTCCATTTCCGCGCACAAGATTTACGGGCCCAAAGGCGTCGGCGCGCTGTACGTTCGCCGCAAGAATCCGCGTGTGCAACTCTCCGCCATCATTGACGGCGGGGGCCACGAACGCGGCATGCGCTCAGGCACGCTGAACGTTCCCGGCATCGTGGGGCTGGGCAAGGCCTGCGAGCTTTGCCAGAACGAAATGGCCGAGGAGAGCGCCAAGCTGCGGCGCCTGCGCGAGAAATTGACGCATTCGATCATGTCGCGGCTGGACGAGACATTCATCAACGGCTCGATGGAGCATCGCCTGCCGCACAACGTGAACATCAGTTTTGCCTATGTAGAAGGCGAATCGCTGCTGATGGGCATCAACGACGTGGCGGTCTCGAGCGGGTCGGCTTGCACTTCGGCGACGCTCGAGCCGAGCTACGTTTTGAAGGCCCTCGGCGTGGGCGAGGACCTGGCGCACACTTCGATCCGCTTCGGCATCGGCCGCTTCAACACCGAAGAGGAAGTGGATTACGTAGCGAATCGCGTGGTGGACACAGTCACACGCCTTCGCGAACTTTCACCGCTGTACGAAATGGCCAAAGAAGGCGTGGACATCAGCAAGATGAAGTGGCTGGCGGCATCGGATTCGCACTAGACGGGCAATGAAATTTTTGAGATTCACGATCAAGGAGCAGACAGAACATGGCTTATTCAGACAAAGTAGTTGAGCACTACAACAATCCGCGCAACGTCGGCTCGCTGGACAAGAAAGATCCGAACGTTGGAACCGGATTGGTGGGCGCGCCGGAGTGCGGCGACGTCATGAAGCTGCAGATGAAGGTCAATCCCGATACGCGAGTCATCGAGGAAGCCAAGTTCAAGACCTTTGGCTGCGGCTCGGCGATCGCCAGCTCGTCGCTGGCCACCGAATGGGTGAAGGGCAAGACTGTCGAGGAAGCGCTGGCGATCAAGAACACGGACATTGTCCGCGAGCTGTCGCTGCCGCCGGTGAAGATTCACTGTTCGGTGCTGGCCGAGGACGCCATCAAGGCCGCGCTCGCCGATTGGAAGAACAAGCAGGGCGAGACGGAGTCGAAGACGACCGAATCCGCCACGGCGCACAATTAAGACGGCCATTTTGAGGAGCCAGCCACGCGCCCGGCGCGTGGCGCAAACACGGGTATGAGCATGATTCACGTGACCGAAAAAGCGGCGGATAAAATCCGCGAGCTATTGGCGAAAGAGGGTGTGCCCGCTGAATCCGGCGGGCTGCGGGTGGGTGTGCAGGGGGGCGGGTGTTCGGGGTTGACCTACGCAATGCGGCTGGACACGGAAGCGCGCAACCGCGACAAAGTGTTTGAAGAAAATGGCGCGCGCATTTTCGTCGACCCCAAGAGTTATCTCTACCTCCACAACACCACCCTCGACTACCACGAGGACCTGATGAAGCAGGGCTTCGTCTTCCAGAATCCCCAGGCTTCGCGGAGTTGCGGCTGCGGGAGCTCTTTCACCGCCTGAAGTATCTCTAGGGCGGCTGATCCCTCGAGCCGCCCGATGACCAAGCGATTCATCAGCGCAATCGCGGCCCCGCCTGGAGTTCAGCACTCCATCAGGACGAGAGAACGAATGAGTGTGACGCAAACCCGAAGCAATCGAAGCGCCGAGGCTGCCGCTCGGAAATGCTGGAGCTGCAGCGCAGCCGTCGAGGGCGGGCATTTCTGCGCCGCCTGCGGCAAGATTCAGCCGCTGCCCGCGGGCGCGGACTATTTCGGGTTTTTTGCGCTGCCGCAGAAGTTGACGATTGATTCTGCGGCGCTGGAGAAGGAATTTCACAAGCTGAGCTGGAAGCTGCACCCCGATAATTTCGTTCGTTCGAGCGAGTTCGAGCGCAATCTCTCGCTCGAGCGCTCCTCGGAACTGAACGACGCGTACCGCACCCTGCGCGAACCCATCGCGCGCGTGGAATATCTGCTGCTGCGCCTGGGGCTGCGCAAGGAAGGCACCAGCAAGCAGCAGGCGCCGCCGGAATTGCTCGAGGAAGTGTTTGAGCTGAATGAATCGCTCGATGAATTACGCGAGGCTCGCGCCGACGGCGGTGACGTTGCTTCACTGCGTGAGCGATTGGTTGAGGCGCAACAGAATTTTCAGCAGAAGCTTGGAGAGCTGGACGCGGAGCTCGCTACCGCTGGGCGCGACTGGGATGAGGCGCTTGACACCGCCGCCGATGAAGCGAAGAAGAGCGCGCTGCTCGCACGAATGAACGAAATTCTTAATCGCCGCAGCTATGTCCGAAACCTGGTGGCGGGTGTAGAGAAGGAACTAGCAGGGGCTTAAGGGGACGCATGGGACGCACCGTAGGCATTGACCTTGGGACAACGTACAGCCTGATTGCGTACATGGACGCGCAAACGGGTGCGCCGAAGTGTATCGCGGGGCCGCACGGATCAACACTCTGTCCCTCGGTGGTGAGCGTTGACGCAGACGGAAAGATTATTGTCGGAGAGCCAGCGCGCCAGCGCTTGCTGACGCAGCCCGACCGGACCATCTACTCCGTGAAACGGCTGATGGGCCGCGGGGTGGCTGATATCCAGGACGAGCTGAAGATTTTTCCTTTCCGCATTGATGCCGCAAGCCAGAACGTGATTCGCGTGCGCCTGGGCGACAAAGTATTTACACCCGCTGAAATATCGGCATTCATCCTGCGCGAACTGAAATCATGGGCGGAAAATTTCTTTGGCGAGCCGGTGGACCGCGCGGTGATCACCGTTCCGGCGTATTTCAACGACGGGCAGCGCCAGGCCACAAAAGATGCAGGGCGCCTGACCGGTCTCGAAGTCCTGCGCCTGGTGAACGAGCCGACAGCCGCGGCGCTGGCGTACGGCCTGCACAAGCAGAAGCGCGGACGCGTGGCGGTGTACGATTTCGGCGGCGGTACATTCGACATTTCGATTTTGAAATTAATTTCGACGGAAGAAGGCGACATCTACCAGGTGCTTTCGACCAACGGCGACACGCATCTCGGCGGCGACGATATTGATAACGCCATGATGAAAGTGGCCCGCGAGGCGATTGCACGAGGGCCGCTCGGGAAATCTGACCTGACCGGCGAGGCTGTTCAGCAACTGCGCAAAGAGTTGATTCGAGCGAAGCATGAACTCTCCGCGACTGAGAAAGCATCTGTAACACTTCAAGCTGCGCCGTACGCCATCGACCTGAATTTCACGCGAGAAGGATTTGAAGATTTAGTTCGCCCTATCATTGCGCGGACAATGCAGCCGGTGAAACTTGCGCTGGCGGATGCCAAGCTCTCGCCGACGGAAATCGACGAAGTTGTTCTGGTGGGCGGCTCGACGCGCATCCCGCTGGTGCGCAAGACAGTCGGCGACTATTTCGAGCGGCCGCCACATTGCGAACTGAATCCGGACGAAGTGGTGGCGCTCGGCGCGGCGGTACAGGCGGACATTCTTGAGACCGGCGTAAAGACCATGCTGCTTCTCGACGTGACGCCTCTTTCTCTGGGCATTGAAACGATGGGCGGCGTAGTGGCGAAAATTATTCCGCGCAATTCCACGATTCCCGCGAGCGCGCAGGAGATGTTCACTACCGGCGTTGAAAACCAGACCGGCATTGATGTCCACATCCTGCAAGGTGAGCGCGAGCTGGCCAAGGATTGCCGCTCACTGGCGCGCTTTCAACTGAAAGTGCCGCCCGGGCCCGCTGGGTTGGCGCGCATAGAAGTGAAATTCCTGATTGACGCGAACGGCATCCTGCAAGTGGCCGCGCGCGATTTGCGAACCGGGCAGCAGCACTTCATCGAAGTGCAGCCGAGCTACGGGCTGACGGATGAGGAAGTGGAGCGCATGCTGGAAGAATCCATCGAGCATGCCGAAGAGGACTTTACCGAGCGGCAGTTGATTGAGGCGCGCACGGAAGCGGACGCCATCCTGCATGCCACGGAAAAAACGCTGGCGGAACCCCGCGCTGCCGCCATTGCGGCTTCGGAGTTAACGGCGGAAGAGCGGCGTACGATTTCGACGTCCGTGGCGCAGCTTAAATCGGCGCTGACGGGATCCGACTACAAACTCTTGCGCCAGCGCATTGACGAGCTGAACCAGGCCACCATGCACCTGGCGGAAATTTTGATGAACAGCACGCTGCAGACGGCGCTCGAAGGCAAGCGCCTGGAAGAAGTTTAACGGAAGGAAGGAGTTTCACCATGGGCGGACAGAACCCATACATTGAGGAAACAAAATACACGCCCGCGACGAAGAAGTTCAAGGTCACCTTCATCAAGGACGGGCAACCCATCGAAGTGGACCCGGCGAAGATTCCCTACGGCCACGACGGCCTGCCCGGCAGCCTCCTGGATATCTCGCAGGGATTTCACAAAGGGCTCGATCATGCCTGCGGCGGAGTGTGCGCTTGCTCCACCTGCCACGTGATCGTTCACGAGGGCCTGGAGACTTGCAATGAAGCCACCGACGCGGAGCTCGACCAGCTCGATGAAGCGCCTGGCGTGACGCCGAAATCGCGGCTCGGCTGCCAGTGCGTTCCGGATGGGACGAAAGATCTGGTGGTTGAAATTCCCGAGTGGAACAAAAACTACGCCAAGGAAGCGGACCACTAATCGGAAGGAGCGCGGATGCCGCTTGCATTTGATTGGGACGACCACGAAGAGATCGGGATTCAGATGGCGGACCGTTACCCCAATCTCGACCCGCTGACGGTGCGTTTTACCGATCTGCACAAATGGGTTACCGAGCTGCCCGGGTTTACCGGCGATCCCAAACTTTCGAATGAAGGGAAGCTCGAAGCCATCCAGATGGCTTGGCACGAAGAATTTAAGGACCGCCAGAGCTGACCTGGCCCTTTCCCTTAACAGGTTGCGGAGAAATTCAGAAAAGCTCACCTCAGGGGCTACAGCCCAATGCAAGCAGGGCGGTTATGTCGGAGCTCCCTCGTCTTCGCTCAGGACAAGTTCAGCTCCGACCCCCTAATGGAAAAAACTTTTTCCACGACCTGTAGAGTCAGCCGCGCCAAAAACCTGCTAGAATTCACCCAGCGAGTGGGGAAATCGAGATTTCATGGAAGCAGATCTGCGTTACCCCATTGGAAAATTCGAGCGCGTCGAATCACTCACCCCTCAGCAGCGCCTGGAACACATTGACACAATCGCAGCAGCGCCGGCGCATTTGAGGGCCGCTGTCGCCGGCCTCAATCCGCAGCAACTCGACACGCCCTACCGTCCTGGGGGCTGGACCGTGCGCCAGGTGACGCATCATGTGCCGGACAGCCACATGAATGCTTTTATCCGATTCAAGCTGGCGCTCACTGAAGAGGTGCCTACGATCAAGCCGTACAACGAAGCGCGCTGGGCAGAGCTGGCCGACGCGAAAACTCCGATCGAAGCGTCGCTGGACCTGCTGGAAATTCTTCACAAGCGCTGGGCTGTATTGCTGCGTTCCATGGCGTCGGCGGATTGGGCGCGGCAGTTCCGCCACCCAGAGCTGGGATTGCTCACGCTGGACCAGAATATGGCGATCTATAGTTGGCACGGCCGGCACCACGTGGCGCATATCACTGCGCTGCGCGATCGCCAGGGTTGGACCTAAACGCCGCTGAAAATGGAAAAGTGAAAATAGAAAATGGGAACAGCCGCTACGATTCCGATTTCCGGCCTCGAGCGGCGTTCCCATTTTTTGTCGCAGTTATTGGAACGCGAGCAGCTTGTCAATTCGCGCGGCATCCCCGATAATTAACTCAGTTCCGCTGCCCTCCATTGTGGCGCTATGGTGCAACGGTTAGCACGCGGCCCTTTCAAGGCCGAAATACGGGTTCGATTCCCGTTAGCGCTACCAAATCCGAAGGTGCAAATTCCTCGTTTTAACCCTGGCGCACTTCCAGGGCGTTTTCTGCCAACGTCTCCCAGCCCGGGTGTGTGAGTACGACGGAGTGCCTGACCGGGAACTGCGCACGACATTTTCGCCAGTGGTCGGTTAAGATAGAAAGGACGACAAATCCCTTTCAGAGGTGAAACCCGGTGGCTAATCTACTGCGAACTTCCAACCCGGCGCTGAACGATAAGGCTTTCAGCGGCGAGCAGGCTGCATTCGGCGAGGCCATGACCCTGAATGGCACGGTCAACAAGACCGGCATCCTGCTGCTATGTTCCGTGGCCACGGCGGCCTGGACATGGAATCAATTCGAGCACTCCACCATTGCCGTGATGCAATTGGTCCTGCCCAGCGCAATTGGCGGATTTATCTTTGCTCTGGTGACTATTTTCAAGAAGACGTGGGCCCCGATCACGGCGCCGATTTATGCGCTCCTGGAAGGCGTGGTTCTCGGCAGTGTATCCGCGCTTCTTGAGATGCGTTACCACGGGATTGCCATTCAAGCGGTATCGCTCACCTTTGGAACGCTGGTCGTGCTGCTGCTGGCTTACCGCTCCGGGCTGATTCCCGTGACGGAAAAATTCAAGCTGGGAGTGGTGGCAGCGACGGGCGCCATCGCCCTGTTATATTTCATCGAAATTATCCTGGGGTTCTTCGGGGTTCACTTCACCACCATCAACGGGGCGGGCCCGATTGGAATCGGTTTCAGCGTTGTCGTCGTCGTGATCGCGGCGTTGAATCTGGTGCTGGATTTCGACTTTATCGAGAATGGCGTAAAGACTGGGGCGCCCAAGTATATGGAGTGGTACGCCGCCTTTGGGTTGATGATCACGCTGATCTGGCTGTATTTCGAGATCCTGCGGTTGCTGTCGAAGGTGCGCAGCCGAAGGTAATTCCAGCTTCCCGTTGTGCCGGTTGGCGGGCCTTCGCTTTTCTTGCACTTCTGCCCTACCAATGAGGACCTCAGCCAGGCCTGTCACCCCAGCCTGGTTTTGTAACCTTTCTACCCCACCTTGGGGGCCCCCCTGAGGGGGCAGTCATTCCTTTAGTCCTAACCTGAATCACATCAGTACATTACAGACAGCCCCCGCTGGCCAGCCAGTTGCACCATAAGGTTTGGATTTCAATCAATCGCTCGTCTGTCAAGGGGCGATTCGAGGGTGTGAGCGTGAAAAAGCAGGAAACATTTTCCACCGGGGCGCGCCAGGAACGGAACGGCGAGCGCGGCTTCACCATGTGGGAGTTGGCCATCGTCTGCGTGCTGATGCTGATCATTTCGGCCATGGCCATGGTGCAGTTGCACCCCACCATCCAGCAGCAGCAAGCGGACGCCGCCATGGTGGAAGTCGCCTCCATGCTCCGCCAGGCGCGGGAAATGGCCATCTCACAGCGCCGTCAGATTCGGGTGCAATTTATCGGCACCAACCAGATTCAGCTTAACCGGCTGAACATTAATCCTGCGGTCGTCGGCGGGGTTCAGATTCAAGCGCCGATGACTTACCGCCTGATTGCCGGGAAGGGTGACACCCCGGACGCATTTGGCAATGCTGGCCCGATCGAATTCGGAGGAGTGGTGAACGGTCCGCCGACGATGATGTTCCAGAGCGACGGCACCTTCGTGGGGCCGACGGGCGCACTGCTGAACGGCACCGTCTTCCTGGGAATGCTGAATGAACCTTCTACAGCTCGTGCGGTGACGCTGGTCGGCGCTACGGGCCGCATCCGCATGTGGCGCAATAACTCCGCAGCGTGGATCAACTAAGCGAGGAAATGAACATGCCAACCAGCATTCAAAAAAAGTCACAATCGGGATTCTCGCTGCTTGAGACCATCATGGCGATATTCATCCTCTCCGTCGGCGTGCTGAGCCTGGCGGGAGTACTGGCCGCCGGCCTGGCGTTCATGAGCACATCGCAGATGGATTTCATCGCCCAGCAGAAAGCGGCGGAAGCGGTGGAAAGCATTTTCACCGCGCGTGATTCCGGCGCACTGACCTGGCCGCAGATCGCCAACGTCGCCGACGGCGGGATTTTTTCCGCGGCGCCTTCGCAATTGCTGGATCCCGGCCCGGACGGCATTCTCGGCACAGCCGATGACCAACAACCGGTGGATTGCATCTTCAACCCCGGTCCCGATGGAATTTTGGGCACGGCGGATGACACTTGCGCGCCACTGAATCCCTTCACCCGCACCATCACCATCTCCACCAATGTGAACGGGGACACCGCCTTGCGGCAAATCACCGTGACCATGAATTACACGGCTGGCCGGCTTACTCGCCAATACCAGCTCATCACGTTTATCTCCGCCGTCTACTAAGACGGAAACAGGGAGCCCAGAATGCGGCGACAAAAAGGTTTCAGCTTGATGGAAGTGATGATTGCCACGGCGGTGATGATGATCATCATGGGCGCCACTCTCAGCGCGCTCTCCGATGCCATCCATGCCAACGAGGCGGTCACCAGCATGGCGGACATGCAGGACAACCTGCGTGCGTCCATGAACCTGATGATTCGCGACATTGTGCAGGCCGGCGGCGGAATTCCCATCGGCGGCATCTCCATTCCGTTTACGGACCCAGCCAACAATCCAGGCAATGCGCCCATTCCGCCGGCCATGAATCGCCCCAGCCCGCCGACAAAGGCTTACACGTTTCCGCTGGCCGCTTCGCTAACCGCCGTGAATCCGGGCTTTCAGTTGGGGCCAACCCTGCTGGGCCAGCAGACCGACATGATTACGGTGATTTACGCGGATAACGAATTGGCGTGGACGACCATGGCGCCCATCAACAACCCGGCCAATCCGCAATGCAACGGCGTGCTCCTCGGCAGCGGCGCCTCCATCACCTTCGACACGGTTACTGCCGGTTGCGCCACGCTGACGAACGGCAACGTGTCCGTCACTCCGGGCGACTTGATCATGCTCTCGAATAACCAGGGCGGAAACATTATTCAGTCAGTTTCAAGCGTGGTCGGCAGCGTGGTGAATTTCGCGGCCGGCGACGCGTTCGGTTTTAATGGCAAAGCGGCTGCTTCCGGTACCATCGCTCAATTGCAGACGGCTCCCGGCGTGTTTCCACCTACCAGCGCCACGCGCATCTGGATGGTCACTTACTACCTGGACGGCGTGACGGTTCCGAACCGGCCGCAGCTGGTTCGCCAGGTGAACTTCAATCCGCCGCAAGTAGTGGGACAAGTTATCGAAGGGATGCAGATTTCCTACGACGTGGTAAACGCCGTGGCTACGGCGCCGGCGAACAATGCCCGCAACATCGTCGCGCCGGATTCACCGACGCAAATCCGCAAAGTCAATCTGGGCCTGGCGGCGCGCGGAGAAAATCCGTATTCCGTCACCAAGCAGTATTTCCGCTCCAATCTTTTCACTCAAGTCGGGCTGCGCGGATTGTCGTTCCAGAACCGCTATAACTAGATTTTCTTTCGCCAAGGAGAACTACAGTGAGATTCAATCAGGAAAAGGGAATGGCACTGATCACGGCTCTGCTGGTGATGCTGCTGATCTCTTCCATCATCGTGGGCTTTTCGTACCTGGTGATGACCGACCAATCCATGGGCGGCTTCACTAACCAGCGGCAGAAGGCTTTCTACGGGGCCGAAGCCGGCATGGAAAAGCTGACCGCGGACCTGAACAACCTGTTTGCTCAGAACTACGCTCCTTCGGCGGGTGAGGTCAATGCGCTGACCACTCTGGCCCAGAATCCGGTAATCCCAGGCATTTCCTACGTGGATCCGGCCTTAGGTACCAACGGCTCGGGTTACTCCATCGCCTTTCCGCCCGACGGCGCTGGAAACCCGGCGGCCAACAACCACACCATTACCTCCGGTCCGTATCAGGGGCTGGTCGGCTTGCTGACTCCTTACCAGCTGACGGTTATCTCCCAATCCGCGACCGGCTCTGAAGTGAAGCTGCGCCGCACGGTGAACACCGTCGGTATTCCCATCTTCCAGTTCGGTATCTTTTCGCAGACGGACCTGAGCTTCTTCGCCGGCCCCAATTTCAATTTCGGCGGCCGTGTCCATACCAACGGCAATTTGTACCTGGCCGAAGGCGACGGCAGCACCCTGACGCTCGGCGACAAAATCACCGCCGTCGGCGAAGTGGTCCGCACGAACCTTTCGAACGGGTGGCCCACCAACAACAGCTACAACGGCAACGTGAGCATCATCACCGCACCCGGATCCTTCCGCAATCTGGCGCAAACCGAAGGCAGCCTGGTAGGGACTCTTGGATCGGGTTTCAATGCCGGCTGGACCAACCTTTCGCTGGGCACCTACAAGAGCTACCTTCGCGACGGAGACCTTTCCCTGCCGCAATACACCGGCGTAAACGGCACCGGTGCGAGGACTCTGAATCTTGCCATTGCCACGCCGCAACTTGGCGGTACTCCCATTGATCTGATTCGCCGCCCGGTGGTGAACGAACAAGCAGTTGCCCCCGGCAAGCTTGGCACCCGGTATTTTTCCGAAGCCAGCCTGCGGATTTTGATTTCGGACAATCCGGCAGACATCACGAATCTTCCTTGCATAACCCCCGGCGCTCCACTCGACTTGAGCCAATTGGCACAGCCTCCGGCTGCTTGGCCTGCTGCCGACGCAGGCCTCGTCGCCAAGATGGGCGCCTATGGCACACCCCAGGTCCCGCTGGCGGCTTCCGGCGGTGGCGCAGCATACAACGCCGGCAACGGCTACTGGGTGCCCGCGAATACCGCCATCATCACCGGCTTCATCAAGATCGAAGCTCAGACCACTTACGGCGTCCCCTGCGGCACTTACGTGGACGTCACCAATGAAATTCTCGGTCTTGGCTACGCCGGCAGGAACCTGAACCCTGTGGCCGGCACGGCGCCTCCGACGCTTCCAGGATTGCCGGCAGCACAGATCGCGCCTTCCGGCTGCGCCGATCCGCACCCGAACGCCGTCATCCGCCTCGAGCGGGTGCGTGACAACCCCTCCACACGCGCAACAAATGCCGGCTGCGGCGTCGGCGCCGGAGTGGTGCCGCCGAATCCGTCCGACTACTGGCCCAACGTGCTGTTCGACCCGCGCGAAGCGAGTTACCGGGACTGGTGCCCCAACGGCGCCGGTCTGGGCAATGCCTGCAAGCTCAGCCCCATGCTCGGCGGCGTGATGCAATACGTCGAGCTGGACGTGAACAACTTGACTCGCTGGTTCCGCGGCGTTATCGGGACCACCGGCGCGGCTACGAAAGACGCCGCCGTCTCGCCGAATAACTTCACCGTGTATTTCTCCGACCGCCGGGGCAACTATAACCCCGTGCCTCTGGCCAGCGGCTGGCCACCGCCGTCTTTCTCGGGCAATGAGACGGGTGAGTTCGGATACAACGATAACGTCAACTTCAACACCGCCAACGGCTGCCCGGATGGCAACATTGATGGCGGCGAGTTGGTGGATTCTCCCAACGACGCCACCGCGCAGTACTACGGTGCACAGCCGGGGCAAGGTCCTTACCCCACGGGCACTCCTTCGAACGGCGTGTACACGGTCAACGGCCTGTTCAATGCAATGGTGGCATATAGCCCTCCTGGGCCCAAACTCCCCCAGTTGAGCGCAAACTGGGTGTGCGGCAACCCGGCGTATATCACCACCAACCCCAAGGTTTGGCCGGGGTGGTATGTCGTGGCGCCCAACGAGGCGCGCGAAAACCCCACGCTGTTCTTCCGCCGGGCATTGAAAATGGTCAATGGCTCAACCATCAGCCTTGGCGTGTGTCCGAACACAGTGAATTGCGGATTGGCTATCGCCACGGAAAATCCGGCCTACGTTCAGGGTGATTTCAACGCCCCGGGCGGGGCTTTCGTGGCTCCTTATTCTGCCACTTCCGTCGTGGCCGACTCGTTCACGTTCCTTTCCAACAGTTGGAATGACGTGAACTCGTTTACTTCCACCTACGATGCCGGCGGTGGCAGCTTCCGCAAGGTCAACGTCGGCGGCGTGAACCAAACGTCGTACCGTGTCGCCATCGGCGCCGGTAAGGGCATCTCATTTCAACAGCCGGCGGGAACCGACAGAGACTTCGGAACCGACGGCGGCGTGCACAACTTCCTCCGCTATATCGAAAACTGGGGAGGCGCGACGCTCAACTTCCGTGGCTCGATTGTCAGCCTCTACTACAACCGCCAGGCCATGGGCACCTACAAGTGCTGCACCACGGTGTATAGCCCTCCGGGCCGCGGCTACAACTTCGACACGGACTTCCTGACGCCGAACCTGCTGCCGCCGCGAACTCCGATGTTCCGCGACGTCAACACCATCGGCTTCTCGGAGTACATATTGCCGAACTAACGGCTCTCAGTTCACCCCGCAACACCCGAAGCGGCTCCCATTCCCCCCGGGAGCCGCTTTTGTTTTTCGCGCGCCGTCCGCCGCTCTTCAGGGTCCCGCCGGGCGCACTCGCACGCTGAAATTTGTATCCATCGCCGGAGTCGAGCATTCCGCCGCCCCGCCCGTGCCGCACAGCTCCGTAAGCGCCAGCGCAAAATCTCCGGGGGTGGCCACGCCATTCACGGGCTCGGCATAGATTTTGTAGTTGTGCCCCACGGCCAGCCGGTTCAACTCGTAAGTGCCGTCAAATTTCGCCGGCGGATTTGCGGCATCGCAACTCCAGCCGCCGACTGTCCCGGCGATCACCGCTCCGGTATCGGCATCGAGCACCACTACGTGCGCCCCGAATATTCCAGTCACGGATTTCCCCGTAGAAGGCGCGGGAAGGTTCGCCAGCGCAAACGGGTTGGCGGGCAACACCCGGCCGCGGATAGAGCCCTGATGCAGCGAATCGCTCGGGTCCGGATACAGGACACGGATGCCCGTGCGGTCGTCGTCGCCCAGCGAACCATCGGGTGCCTGCTGCGTCGGCCGGTCGCCCAGAAAATTTCCCGGCGGCGGCGCAAATGGAAACATCATCGCGCGCCACACCGCCGAATGGCTCAGCCCGAACCAGTGCCCCAGCTCGTGCGTGAGCAGCGATTCCAGATCGTATGCCCCGGCCCCCTGCGGCGTGCCCAAAGCTTGGGGCGTCGCGAAGGTGGCCAGCCCGTCATTGCGAAACAGGGTGTCCGAGTCGAGAAGCTGTCCGGCAAATGCTGCTGGCTCGCTTGCTCCCACTGAGACGCCGGGCGCGTTTGCTGTGATCGTGCGCGTGAACGCCAGCACGCCGCCGGTGAATGCCAGGCTCACTTGGTTGAAGCAAATTGTGTTTAGCCCGTCCACGTTGCTTTCCGCATCATTCGAGCAGGAGTTCGGATCGCTGGCGCGCCCGAGCGCGGCAACCAGCCCTGGATGCCAGGTGGCATTGAATGTTGTCCCCGTGACTCCGGCCCACGCGCCGTAGGACGCGGTAATCGCCTGCTCGATTTCATTCAGTTGCGCGGCGCTCCCCGCGGCCGCCACCGTCAGCACCGTCGTGTGCTGCGGTGAAAGAGAAGTACTCCAGCGGCGGTTCAGCGGGGAAGCCAGCGCCAAATTCCAGCGGTCTAGCTGCGGACACCCTCCACCGGACGGAATCGTTGCATCAGCCACATAGGCTCGCAACGCTCCCTCGGGCATCGTGGCGGCCAGCAATCCCCCCAGGGTTACAATCGCGAGCGCTCGTCTCATTCGCCCCTCCCGGCTTTTTCGCCGAGCGCCGCTTCCACTTCCTTGCGCAGTTGCTCGAGCCGCCGGTTGCGAATGCCGTTCACGATAAACTGCCGCGTCACGGGATCGAAGGTGGCGAACGCAGCGGTATCCTGTGTCGCGGATGCCCGGCCTGTTTCCCGGTCTCGCGCTACGCGAAACGTGCCCTGCATCCAACTCACAACGGAATAATCCCCGCGGCCAGTGGCCGAGAGAAAAAGCACCACCTCTTCACCGGCACGGAATCGCGGCACGCCGTCAACACTGGAGGTCAGTTCTGCCGTGGTTCCGCCCAACAATCGCACCACGATTTGCCGCGGCGGGCTGCCTTTCCAGGCCTCCTCGATTTCGAAAGTCGTGAATGTCCAGATTTCTCCGGCGTCCCACCTCACCAGGCTCTCAACACATCTCGCGCGCACCACCAATTCCGCTACGTGCGTCATGTCCCTGAGGGTCATGCGCGCGAGTGTGGTTGCGTGTGCCGCTGCGCCAGCAATCAGCACGACGCAGATCAGCCATCGCATCTGAATTCGCCGCATCATCATTTCACCTCCAGCATTCCGGTTGCCGCGGCGCGATCATGGTTGAGCGTGGTGATGAACAGCGCGCGCACTCCCGGCAATGTCGTGTTCGAAATCTGCAAATCGAGTTGCATGGTGTTGGGGAACAGCCCGTTGACAGCAGTTGCTGTGACGCCAATGTCCCCGCCCAGCGGCCCGCTGAACACATAAGAAAATGTCGGGTCCAGCCCGTTTCCATGCACGCACAGGCTTACCGTTGTGGTGCCCGACACAGGCCGCGTCACACTGATCGGCGACCCTTGCACGCCACAGCTATTTCCGCCGGTCAGCAGCCCGATGAAATCCACATTGATTGCCGCCGACGCCGCTGCCGTGGTGGGCTCAACTACCACAATGTCCTTTCCCGCAACTGCCGTTTGCGATGCGCTCAATGCGATCACGTCCTCGGTCGCGTCAAACGGCGCAATCACAAACGGCACGGGGTTCGACAGCGCCCCGGGCGCTCCCGGATTCTGCACCTGCACCGTCAACGTGCCAGCGGTTTGCACGTCCGCGGGATTCAGCGCCGTGGAGCAAGTGGTTCCCGTCGAACATGTCGTCCCGCGCGCCGCGCCGTTCAGCAGGATTACCGACGCTCCGCTCCCGCTGCCGGCCACAAAATTCATGCCCTGCACCGTCAGCGGAAATCCCTGCACCGCCCCGGCCAGCACACTCGATGGCAGCATCACGTCAGTCAGCGGCCCGGAGGTGATGGCAATTGTGCCCGTGGCGGATTTCGTAGGGTCTGCCTGGCTGGTGGCCATGATCGAAATTGCATTTGGGGATGGCGCCGCCGTCGGTGCGCTGTAGAGCCCGTTCGCATCCACCGATCCGCACGCCGCGCCGCCGCAACCTTGCCCCGAAACGCCGCTGTGTACTTGCCAAGTGACGGACTGATTGCCGGTCCCGGACACGCTTGCGAAAAATTGCAGACTGCTGAGCGTTCCGGTTGAGGGCGCAACGAACGCGTAGGGAGGTGAAATTTCGACGGTCACCGGTCCGGAAATTCCCGCGATGGTCAGCAGCGCGCTGCCATTTTTTCCCCCGTCCGCGCGGCTTGTGGCCGCGAGCGTCACGGGATTTGTCGCCGGCACGGAAGCCGGCGCCAGAAAGTCCACGCTCCCGGCAGCGGGCCCGGCCGGCGCCGTGCACGGGTTTGACCCGCTCACGCACACCTGGCCCGTGAGCGTGTTGCCGTTGAGAACGCCATTCACCGTCCAGGTCACCGCAGTGTCCGACGTGTTCGTTACATTGGCCGTGAAGGATTGTCGCTGGCTGGTGGACACTGTCGCCGTCCCTGGCGATACGTTCACTCCAACACTGCTCGTGACTGTCACTGTTGCGGCGGCCACGCCGGTGCCTCCAGTCGCCAGATTCGCCGTGGCATGAATCGCGACCGGATTCGAAACCGGCAGATCGCCCGGCGCGGAATATATCGCTGTGTTCGTGCCGGTGCTCGTAATCGTCCCAAGCACCGAATTGCCGCCGGCAATTCCGTTCACGTCCCATGCAACCGTGGCGCCGGTCGCGAGGCAAAAGGACGCGCTGAACGCTTGCGTCAGCCCCAGCCCCGCACTGGCTGATGGCGGCGCGATGGAATTTGTCGCTGCGCAAGTAATCGTGACGCTCGTGCTCCCGGATTTGGTTGTGTCCGCTACGCTCGTAGCCATCACACTGACGGTTGCCGGCGAAGGAGGCACCGCAGGAGCCGTGAACACCGCCGTATTCGCGCCGTTCGGTACAATGGTTCCAACCGTCGAATTTCCTCCGGCGATCCCATTTACGGTCCACGTCACGCCTGTCGCCGGATTTCCCGTTCCTTGCACGTTTGCCGTCATCACCTGAGCACCGCCGTCCGGCAGGGTTACAGGATTGGGCGTGACGGTCACAACGATGTCGTCCTTCAGATCAACCGCAGCGAACGCGCTCGCTGCTGAGTTCGCATTGCTCACAGCCTCTACAGTCACACTCGCTGGCGATGGCAGCACCGTTGGGGCAGTGTAGGTCCCGCTCGCAGAAATCGTTCCTGAGGTCGCGTTTCCGCCTGGAACGCCACTCACCCTCCAGGAAACGCTTTGATCGCTAGCTCCAATCACGCTGGCCTGAAACGGCTGCGTTTGCCCAAGAAACAGGCTCGCACTGGTTGGCTGCACACTGACCGAGACATTCGAGGGGCCAGTGGAAGGTGAACCCGTGTTGCCGCACCCGGGCAGCACAAAGAGATTGGCGCCGAGCAGTGCCAGCAACAAGAATCGCAGGCGCACACCGTTGCACTCGAAGATCCGCCCTACCGATTCTGCGGAAGGGAAGTGGGCCGGCCCGATCGTATCGCCTAGTGACATACGCGTGCTGGCTTAACGCACGATGTGTGCCACTCCGAATCACCGTGCACATATCGGCGTCACTCGCCCGATCGAAAGGCTGGCCGAGACCACCAAAGCCCTAATCACTTGATTGGCTGCGGCTTACAACTGAGAGGACAGGAGGAATTCTTCCTGAACAGAATTATCAGCGGAACAATCACTTCTGAATCTTCGACCCCCATCCCGAATTGGCACGCACCCCAGTCCAATTCGGGAGAGCGATGCGCTCCGGCCCTCTCGCCCGCGTCAGTTGACACGCCGAACCCGCCGCCAAATAATGCCTCCATGCCCAAGCCGGAAACAGTCCGCCGCATCAAGAGCTACTCCGCAGCCTCCGGCTACGTCTATCAATATCAATTCCAGGATGTTCATCCCGCCACGCGCGGAGCTGCCTCCGGCAACGAATACGTCTATTACGTTTCCGCCGACCGCAAATCCATGTTCCCAGTCCGAATTCTCGTCCGTAGCGACGCCCTTGAGGCCTGGAAGAAGCAAACCGGCCGTGCGTGGACCGGAACGGAAGAATACGCCGTGGCGAAAATGCGCCTGTTTCAAGCACTCGATCAAGTGGAAGACTTCGCTACCTCACGCCCCGATCTGACCGTTGACGATTCAAACCTCGCCGTCTTGCTCGAACGCCTGGATCTCTAGCGCTTCTCTAACTGTGTTGACATTCTCACCACGCAGACTGCGCGGACACCAATAACTACGGGCCGATTCTGCGAAGTGCGGCGGCTTGACGCCGCTTGCATACGGCGAGGCTCGACTCGCCAGCGAGGAGCAGCGTTTTCTGCTGCTCCGAGTTCTCTCCTGCCCCTGCGCTACAGTGGGGATACCAGCCGATCCCGATGGCGTCTAGGTTTGAATGGAGGTTTGCTGAAACTGAAGGTCCCGCTAGGATGCGCTGCGCGATTTTTTCGTCGAGGCGGGCACAATATCCGTCACCACAAACACTTCGTTTGAATCCGCCAGATCTCGCGCCGCGGGCGTCACGATGGTCTTCGGCCCGATATAGATCTTCGCGCTCTTCGCCAGAGCGGTTCGCACTTCACTCTCGCTCACGAACTCTTCCACTTGAATCGCGGGAGGCGGCGCGCTAGGTTTCACTGCGGCGCCGACACCCGCCGCAGCGGCCACGGCAATTGGCTTCGAACTTTCCGCAGCAGTCGCAGCTGCTGGCGGCGAGCTCGGGGCTGCCGCTGGCGCCGCCGCGGGCGCCTCCGCTTTAGCCGCTCCACCGCGTGGAATGCCGCGCTCGGCCAGCACACGTTCGACAATGCGCGCGACCGTTTGCCGATCGGGCAATGCCGCAGGGGCTTTGGCCGTTGTCCCGGTGGTGGCCGAAGCAAGAGCGGTGGCGCTCCCAGCATCCGCTGCTCGGGACCGCGGAGTGGCCACAGCCGTGGCTGACCCCGCCAGCCGCTGGTCCGCCGGAATCGTCCGGTGCTCGACAGCCCTCGATTCCCAGGCCACGCGCTTCACGTTCATCAAATGCTGCGGCCCGATATTGTCCGAGGTGATATTTCCGCCGGGTGAGCCGCATCCAAGCGTCATGGCCGGAAAGAGATTCGTCGAGTAACCGATCGAGCCGTGCACGGAAGCGCTGTTCACCACCACGCGAAACGCCGGCATCGCCAGTCCATACTGTTTCACCGCCGCTTCATTCTGCGAATGGATCGAGCAGGTGTGTCCCAGCCCGCCGTGATGCAGCAATTCCTTGCATCGTTCGATGCCCGCGGCAAGGTTTGCCGCGGAATAGAAAGCCAGGATGGGCGAAAGTTTCTCCGCCGAGAGCGGCACGTCGCGCCCTACGCCTTCCAGTTTGGCTATCAGTACACGCGTCATCGCCGGCACATTGATTCCGGCCATTTCCGCGATGATCGTGGCCGCGCGTCCCACCACCTGCGTGTTTGGGACGTGCGCGCCGCCCAGAAACACCAGCGCCCCAAGACGCCGGATCTCGTCATCGGTCAGAAAATAGGCGCCCTGCAACTTGCATTCCTCGAGCACCTGCTCGCGCACCGATTCTTCCGCCACCATGGCCTGCTCTGAAGAGCAGATCGTTCCGTAATCAAACGTTTTTCCCGCGAAGATATCTGCCACCGCCTTGCGCACATTGGCGCTGCGCTCGATAAACGCCGGCACGTTTCCCGGCCCGACGCCATACGCAGGCCGCCCCGAACTGTACGCCGCGCGCACCAGACCGGTCCCGCCGGTCGCCAGGATTACGCCCGTCAGCCGGTGGCGCATCAATTCCTGCGTACCTTGCGCCGTGGGATGCTCCAGGCAATTGATCAGCCCTTCGGGTGCGCCCATTTTCAGCGCCGCCCGCGACAAAACGTCCACGGACTCGCAAATGCAGCGCATCGCCGTGGGGTGAGGGCTCAGCACCACGGCGTTCCGCGCTTTCAGGGAAATCAGCGTCTTGTAGATGGTGGTCGAAGTGGGGTTCGTGGAGGGAATCACGGCGGCAACCACGCCCACCGGATCGGCGATCTCCAAAATTCCTTTTTCGCGGTCCTCGCGGATGATGCCGACCGTCTTCATCCCGCGAATGGCGCGCGGCACGTCCACCGACGCGAGGCGGTTTTTGATGATCTTGTCCGGTACGTTGCCGTACCCCGTCTCTTCGACGGCCAGCCGCGCCAGTTGCTCGCCCGCTTCCGTTGCGGCAGCCGCGCAGGCCTCTACCACGGCATCCACTTGTTCCTGGGAAAATGCGGCGAACTTCTTTTGGGCTTCACTTGCCCGCTCGACGGCTTGGCGGGCTTCCTGGATGGAGATCAGGTCGCGGTCGCGCAGGCTCAAAGCACCTTACCGGATCGGGCTTCCGTGTTTCGCCTCTCAGAAGCGCCGTTGTGCATTTTGCCGGACCAGGAGCTGGCCGGCTATTTCTTGGCTGCCCGCGACGCTCCGCCACCGGGCAGAATATCTTCCACCAACTCGTGAGGCCGCGGAATCACATGCACGGCCACCAATTCTCCCACGCGCCGCGCCGCTGCCGCGCCTGCATCGGTCGCAGCCTTCACCGCGCCCACGTCTCCGCGCACCATCACGGTCACGTATCCCGCGCCGATGTATTCCTTGCCGATCAGAATCACGTTGGCGGCCTTCACCATGGCGTCGGCGGCTTCAATCGAGCCCACCAGTCCTTTGGTCTCGATCATTCCCAGCGCTTCGTTGGCCATTCTTCCTCGCTCGCCTCGATGATCCTCGATGGTTGCTGCTACGGAAAGAAGAAATCGTGGGCAGCCTAACACGCCCCTCAGAGTGAATCAAGCAGCGCCGCTACTCCTGTGGAAATCTTGCCTCGCATCCTGGGGCCCATCGGAATTGAAAGACACACACGCGATTCGTCCTTATAATCTACGCCGGCCTCGGAATCATGAAACGTAAGATCGCCGTCATCAGCACCTCTCGCGCCGACTACAGCCATCTCTATTGGCCGCTGCGTGATCTCTCCGCCCGTGAAGATGTCGATCTCCAAATCATCGCGCTCGGCTCGCATCTCTCACCCGAGTTCGGCCACACCATCCGCGAAATCGAACGCGACGGTTTTCCCATCGCCGCGCGCATCGAATGCCTGCTCAGCTCCGATACCGACGTGGGCATGGCCAAGACCATCGGCCTCGCCACTCTCAGCCTTAGCGACGCGCTCGGGCAAATGCGCCCGGACCTGCTGCTGCTGATTGCCGACCGCTACGAAATGCTGGCCCCTGCTTCCGTTGCGCTGGCTCTGCGCATTCCCATCGCCCACATCGAAGGGGGAGAAATCAGCGAAGGCGCCATTGACGACGCCGTCCGCAATGCCCTCACCATGATGAGCCACATTCATTTCACATCCACGCATCAAGCGCGGCAACGCATCATTTCCATGGGTGAAGAGGAATGGCGCGTTCATCGTGCCGGCGCTCCGTCACTCGATCACCTGCGCCGCCGCACGCTGCTCACGCGCGAACAACTGGAGGCTCAGCTTGAAATCTCTCTCCAGCAGCTGACAATTCTCGTCGCCTATCACCCGGTTACCATCGCGCGTGACACACTCGAAGAAACCGACGCGCTTTTCGCCGCTCTCGAAGAGCTCCCGGGCCAAATCTTCTTCTGCTACCCCAATGCCGACGCTGGCAGCCGCGCGCTGATCGTGCGCACCAGGTCATTTCTCGACGCCCGCGACCATGACCGAGGGCGGGGCCGCGTGTTCATCAATCTCGACGCGCTCACCTATTGGAGTCTTCTCGCACAGGCAGAGATCATGCTGGGGAACTCCAGCTCCGGCATCATGGAGACCGCCTCGTTCGCGCTGCCGACGGTGAATGTCGGCTTGCGCCAGCAGGGACGCGAGCGCGCCCGCAACGTCCTCGACGCCGCGGCTGAAAAAACTTCCATCCTCAAGGCCGTGCGATTGGCCCGCAGCCCCGAATTCCGGAAATCTCTCGCAGGGATGACCAATCCTTACGGCGACGGCTGCGCCTCCGAAAAAATCGCGCAAGTGCTTACCAGCGCGCCTTTGTCACAAGCGCTTCTGATGAAGCGGCATCTCAACCCGCCAATTCCTGGCGAACGTGCGCGCAGTGTAGGCGGAGAATAGCCATCCCTCACTCGAACTCCATCCTCATTTTTGTTATGAAATGTTACGCGTGCGGAAGGATTCCCACGCTGGCAGCAGCCACGCTGTCGCGTGTCGTATTCTTCACCAGGTACATGGCTTCGTCGGCCAGATGCAGCAACTCGGCCTTGGTTCGCGAATCAGAAGGATAAGAAGCCACTCCCACGCTTGCGGTGATGTGCACATTCAATCCAGGTTCTTTCAACCACACCGCCTCGCGGGTTAGCTTGTGCAATCGTCGCGCCACGCCCATGGCATTTTCCTTGGACGTCTGCGGCAGCAGCACCACAAATTCATCGCCGCCATACCGGAACGCCAGGTCAATGAGCCGGCACTTATCCTTGATGGCCGCGCCAATCTCCGCCAGCAGCTTGGAACCCATCAAATGCCCGTACGTATCGTTCACCGTCTTGAAATGGTCCAGGTCAATGAAGATCAGCGAAAACTCGAAGGCATACCGGTGTGAGCGGTAAATCTCCGTGTCCAGCATAAAATTCAAGTGCCGCGCGTTGTACAGGCTGGTGCAGTCGTCGGTGATGGTCAGTTCATGAATGCGTTGCACGTGGCGCGCGTTTTCAATGGCAATCGCCGCGTAATCCGCCAGCGCTTCCAGCAGCGCCAGGTCCCGCGGACTGAATCCATCTGGCCCGACGCAATTGATCAGCTCGATCACCCCCAGGCAGTGATCCCGGAACTTCACCGGCACGGCCACAATCGAGCGCGTCTCCATTTTGGTGCGCGCGTCCACCTGCGCGAAGAACCGCGAATCCTTGCTGGTATCTGGAACCACCACGATCTCGCCCGTCTGCGCCACCCATCCAGCCAATCCCTGGCCCAGCTTGATGCGCACGTCCTTCAACGCTTCGGCGCCTTTGCCCGTGGCGATCTGGAAATACAGCTCCGCTTTGTCTACATCCATCAGCAGCAGGGACCATGTATCCGGCCGCAGGACCTCATTGATTTTCTCCATGATGGTCCGCAGCACCTGGTCTAGTTGCAGGGACGACGTGAGGGCTTTACCAAGTTCGTGAAATACTGTCACTTCGCTGGGTTCCGGCGCTTCCACGGCGATGCGCGGAGTCCGGCGCCGTTCCACGCCCTGGAAGTTCTTGGAGTCGCCGGCGCTATTCCCAGGGTCCGTCGAAGTAAGAGGCTTCGAGTCTCGGGTTTCTTCGGGCAACCTTTGCATTATAGTGAACCGTTTTCCGACTGCGCAATGAGCTTGAAGGCTCGATTGCCCTAAGGCATATCGGTAAAAATGCCCGGCCCCCTTGGGCAAGCCTTCGCCAGGGGCTTCCGTCCCGCTGCAGCCCGGCAGCGATTCGGCCGCAGGACTCGATGTCCACCCCACCACTGCCATTGACACACCCTCCCCCGACGCCTATATTTTTTCCGGCGGTGGAACGGGGCGAATGTCAACGGCACCCTTCGGCGATCAATTGAAGCGCGAGCGCGAAATGCGCGGTGTTTCCTTGGAAGAAATTTCGGCGGCCACACGCATCAGTACGCGCTTCCTCGAAGCCCTGGAAAACGATCAATGGGACCTGCTTCCCGGCGGAGTCTTCAACCGCGGATTCATACGTTCCGTGGCGGGCTTCCTCGGACTCAATGAAGACAACCTGGTGGCCGAATACGATCTCGAAACCAAGCATCGCATTGATGCCGGCGTCGTCCCCGATTCCCCGATGGAAATGCGCCGCCGCTATGGCCCGGCCATCCTCGCACTCGTCCTCTTGATCGCCATCATTGCCGGCGCCTGGCTCGGCTACAAGTATTTCGGTCCGCAGCTTTTCGCACACCTGCGCGCCTGGCGTTCCGTTCCTGCGGCCGCGGATCGCTCGCCCGTGACTGCTCCTGAAACCGCGCACGCGGCCGGGTTAAACGCTTCCGCCGACTCTACTCCCGCTCCCATTGCAGCAGTCCCGGCTGCTCCCTCCGGCGATCCCACCACGCCACTCGCCCGTGCCAATGCGCCGCTGCAACTCAAAATCGAGGCCGGCAAGCCGGCCGACTTGAAAGTCCTCTCCGACGGCCGCACCATCTACGATGGCCACGTGGACGCCGGCAACGTCATGCGCTTCGAGGCCAGGGACTCGCTCGAAATCACCTCTAGCGATTCCGGCGCGCTGCTGCTTGAGCTCAACGGTCAGACCGTCGCGCCTCTGGGCCTCCCGGGCCAGCCCGCCAGCGTCAGGCTCACGCAAAACGACGTGAAGCCCCCCGCAGGAGGCGCCCATTAGCGCCGAACTCCGCGAAGAAATCCGCTCTGGGCGCGCCCGGCCCGAACGGAAACTCGTCGTATGTTCCGGCGGCGGCTCGCTTTCCCCTGAAGATCGCGCCGAGCTGCTGGCCATTCTTTCTACGGACGCCGACGATGCCGTCGCCCAGCGCGCCCAAAGCGTCCTTCTAACTCTGGACGCGGCCGCGCTCCTGCTTGCCTTGGCACGGCCGGACGCCGACCCGCGCCTGTTCGCTTACTGCGCCGACAATGCAGGAGAGAAAACCGGTGTCGCCGATGCGCTGGCCAAGAATTCCGCCTGCTCCACGGACAGCGTCACTCGAGTCGCGCGCTTTCTCACCTCTGCAGGGATTCAGGCGCTCCTCGAAAATCTCGAGCGCCTTACCTCCGACCCGCAACTCATCGCCGCGCTGGCCCATTCCCAGGCCGCTTCCGTCGAGCAGCAGGAACTCATCACCGAAATCCAGAAGAACGAAGCTGCGAATGTCAAGGAGTTGGAGGAAGCTGCTGCGGAATCGGAGCCGGATCCCGTAAAACGCCAGACCCTGATGCAAAAACTCACGCACATGAACGTGGTTGAGCGCATCATCCTGGCGCTCAAAGGCGGCCGCGAGGAGCGCATGCTGCTCATCCGCGACCGCAACAAAATCGTTCAGCGCAGCGTGCTGCAGTCCGCTCGGCTGACGGAATCGGAAGTGGAATCCTTCGCCGCCATGGCCAACGTCACCTCCGACGTGCTGCGCATCATCTCCCTGAACCGCACCTTCATTAAAAGCTACGCCATCGTCCGCAACCTGGCCAAGAATCCCAAGACCCCGCTGGACATTTCACTCCACATCCTCCCGCGCCTCACCGCCACCGACCTGCGCATCCTCGCCACCAACAAAAATATTCCCGAGACTCTGCGCAACGCCGCCATCAAGCTGCAGCGCTCGAGAAAGTTATCCGGCGGTAGCCACTAGAATTTGATTACAGACACAGCTGACCATGCCCCGACTCTATGGAGTGCGGTGGCTCGACACCGCTTTGTTACGGCGAGGCTCGACTCGCCAGCGAGGAGCAGCGACTTCTGCTGCTCCGAGTTTTTTCTTGCTCTTGGGCCATACTGGGCATGTCAAAAGAGCCGACTCATCTCATTGAAATTCTTTTAGTGGGTCGGAGCTTCAGCTCCGACATCCAGAGTATGGAAGACTTGGGCTTCAGCCCCTGAGGAGCGTCCTGATAGGTCAAATGATCTTTGTGCCGCCGGCTCTTCGCTCTATCGTGGGTGTTCAGTGGGGAACAGCTACTTCGCGGGGTTCACTGCCAGCGAATTCTCAATCTTCTTCTTGTACCCGCGCGCCTTCGCAAGGATTTCCTTCTCGTCGAGCGTCAGCGCCTTTCGATCTTCAACCACCACTTTGCCTCCAACGACGACCGTGCGCACATCCGATGCCTTCAGCGCATATACAAGCTGCGAATACACGTTGTACATCGGGGTCGCATGCGCTGCGCCGGTATCCACCAGGATTAAATCCGCTTTTTTCCCGGCCTCGAGCGATCCGATGTGTTTTTCCATGTGCAACGCCCGCGCTCCGGTGATCGTCGCCATCTCCACCACCTGCTGCGCCGGCAGCGCCCGGGGATCCCGCCGCGCGCTCTTCTGCAGCTTGGCAGCCAGATTCATCTCCAGAAACATGTCCTGATCGTTGTTGCTCGCCGCGCCGTCCGTCGCCAGGCCGATGGCCTCGCCCGCTGCCAGCATCTCGACAACCGGCATCACCCCCGCCGCCGTTTTCATATTGCTCGAAGGATTGTGGACGCAGCCCACGCCGTAATGCGTGAGCGTTGAGATGTCTGCGGCATCCACCCAGATGCAGTGCGCGCCGGTCACGTCCGGGCCCAAAATTCCCGCGCGCTGCAGATACTGGACCGGTGAGATGCCGTGCTTCGCCCGGCTCTGTTCCGCTTCGAATGGCGCTTCGGCTATGTGAATCAGAATCGGCGCGCCGTTCTTGCGCGCCAGCGCCGCCGAGTCCTGCAACGTCTTTTCCGAGCACGTGTAAATCGAATGCGGCGCCACCGCCGCCACGATCAGCGCGTCGCCTTTCCAGTGGTCGAAAAATTTCTGCGTGTAGGTGTAAGCCTCCGCCAGGGTCTTGTTGTCCGGGGCAGGGAAGTCGATGATCGTTTCGCCCAGCACGCCGCGCATCCCCGCTTCCTTCGCTGCCCGCGCCACCACGTCCTCGAAGTAATACATGTCTGCAAACGTGGTGGTCCCGCCTTCCAGCATTTCCAGCAAACTCAGCCGTGTGCCCCACAGCACGAAATCTTCATTCACGTTCCGTGCCTCGGCCGGGAAAATATATTTGTGCAGCCAGTCATCGAGCGAGAGATCGTCCGCCACGCCGCGGAACAGGCTCATTGCTGCATGGGTGTGCCCGTTAATCAGCCCGGGCATCACAACCGCGCCGCGCGCATCAATGGTATTCGCCGCCTCGTATCCCGCCGCGATTTCCGCTCGCGCCCCAACGGCAACAATGGCGTCCCCGCGGATGGCCACCGCCCCGTCCTCAATCACGCGCCTCTGCGCATCCATCGTCACCAGCGTCCCGCCCGCGACTATGATGGCCACTTTCTCTTTGGCGGAAACGGTGCACGCCAGCAGTCCGCAAATGAGCGCAGCCACACACAAATGTGCGCCGGCAGCAGCTATTTTCAATTTTCCCTTTTCCATTTTCTGCTTTCAGAGAAATGACGAATCGAACGCATGCGGCAGCAGCTTCCCCGAACTCGTCAGCTCAATCTTGCCTTTCAAATTCGTCAGCACCACCGGAACCTCCCCGCAAAATTCCCAGATGATCTGCCGGCACGCCCCGCACGGCGGCGTCAGCGTGTCCGTATCGGCCGCCACGGCAATGGCGTCGAATCCGTGCTCCCCCTCCGACACTGCTTTGAAAATCGCGACGCGCTCGGCGCAGCAGGTCAAGCCCAGCGTGGCGTTCTCCACATTGCATCCGGTAAAAATTCTTCCTGATTTTGCGCGCACCGCCGCCCCCACTCGAAAATTCGAAAACGGCGCGTGCGCATTCTCGAGCGCCTGCTTGGCGGCATTAATCAACGCATCGTATTCGCTCATGCGCGCGATTCTATCATCCGTCAGGGCCCGGCTGAACTTGTCCCGAGCGTAGCCGAGGGAGCAGTGCCGTATGTGAGCGCCTTAGGCGTGGCAGAAGTTAGCCCCGCGCGTGAGCCCGGGAGTTCCGATTGACGAATATCCCCCAGCGCCGTAGGTGCGGCACATGCACCTTAGAGGATTGCTTTGACCACGCCACCATCGGCCCGAACTGCCGCGCCATTCGTAGCCGAAGCCAGCGGGCTCGAAAGGAACGCCACCATGTCGGCGATCTCCTCAATCGTAGTGAACCGTTTCAGCAGTGATGTGGGGCGCACGGTCTTGAAAAATTCCCGCTCGAAGGTCGCCTCATCCTGGCCGGTCTGCTTCCTCATACGCGACATGAATATTTCCGCGCCCTCCGACCGCGTCGGGCCCACCAGCACGCTATTCACCGTGATGCCCGTGCCCGCCACGGTTTCTGCAATCCCTCGCGCCACGGCCACCTGCGCCGTCTTGGTCACCCCATAGAGAATCATCTCCGCTGGTATCTGCACCCCGGACTCACTGGAAATGAAAATGATTCGTCCCCAGTTTCTCTCGCGCATACCGTCCAGGTAGTGGCGCGATAGCCGAACTCCGCTCATCACATTCGATTCGAAGGTGCGCATCCATTCTTCATCGGAAGTTTTATCAAACGGCTTGGGATCATAAATTCCCATGTTGTTGATGACGATCTCCGCCGACGGCACTCGAGCGATTATTTTCCCGCAGCCGGACGCGTTCGAGACGTCCGCCGCCACGCCCGACACTTCCGCGGCCGGATGCTCCCGCCGAATTTTCTGAATCGCGGCCTCCACTCGCGCTTCCGTACGGCCGTTGACCACCACCGCCGCGCCTTCTTCGGCGAGCCTGTTCGCGATGGCGAACCCGATCCCCGCCGTCGACCCGGTCACCACTGCCCGTTTGCCTTTTATTTGCAGGTCCATGTGCTACTCCTTGCGCTGGTTGTGCATCCGGTCCCATTCACCCCGGAAAATCATCTTTGAATGTTGCCCGGGGCTGCAGCCTCGAGCCTTTCTCCCAATTTCCATTTTCACTTTTCTCTTTTCCAAATCCCCCGAGTACTATTGCGCTCCGCGTTTCCGTTTGCCATGCTGCATGCGGGAAAAACTCGGATGCTGGTCGCCCACGCCGCTGAGCGCGTCCAATTTCCATACCTTCCAAAGACAAACGCGAAAAAGTCGAAGAAAAGGCTAATCGCGACACGAACTTTACAGAAACCTGCTCTAAGTCATTCAAAACACAGCCAGGTAACGATTTCTAATCGCAACTTCAACCACCTATCCCAGGTCCGCAGCAATCCGCGGAATCACCCCTCGCAGCAGCGCCACGAAATGGCTCTTTACCCGCTCGCCGGTATCCAGCACTTCCTGGTGATTGATAGGCTGGTCCAGAATCCCTGCGGCCATGTTGGTCACGCAGGAAATTCCCAGCACGCGAATTCCCATGTGCCGCGCCACGATCACTTCCGGCACCGTGGACATGCCCACCAGATCAGCGCCAATCGTCCGCAAATACCGAATCTCCGCGGGTGTCTCGTAGCTCGGCCCACTCAGCGCGGCGTACACGCCTTCGTGCACCTCGATGCCCAGCCTCTTCGCTTCCGCCATGGCCGATTGGCGATAGGACTCCCAATAAGCCTGGGTCATGTCCGGAAAACGCGGGCCCAGGCGCTCATCATTCGGGCCAATCAACGGATTCGTGCCTTGCAAATTTATGTGGTCGCGCAAAATCACCAGCGCGCCTTGCTTCAACTCCAGATTGATGCCGCCCGCGGCATTGGTCAGAATCGCGGCGCGAATTCCCATGCGTCCCAGCACGCGCATGGGAAACACCACTTCATTTGCAGAGTAGCCCTCGTACGCATGCACGCGGCCTTGCATGGCCGCCACACAAATATTTGCCGCGTGCCCAATCACCAGCCGCCCTGCGTGGCCGATGGCCGTCGAGCGCGGGAAGCCGGGAATTTTTCCGTATGGAATTTTTGCGCTGGCGGTCAATTCGTCGGCGAATGCGCCCAGCCCGGAACCGAGAACGAGCGCAATTTTCGGCCGCAGCCTGGTTTTCTGGAGGATGAATTTTGCCGCGCGCTCGGCCCGCGCGAATTCAGAGTCGCGCGCTGTACCCTTCGGCCGCGCCGGGCTCATCCCAGCATGACTCCCACGATGGAAGCGGACATGAGGTTGGCCATCGTCCCGCAAAGCATGGCGCGAATGCCCAACTCGGCCAGCTCCGACCGCTTGTTGGGCGCCAGCGCGCCGATGCCTCCAATTTGGATTCCAATTGAGCTGAAATTCGCGAAGCCGCAAAGCGCAAACGTGGCGATAGTGAAAGAACGCGGATCGAGGGCATCTTTAATCAAGCCGAGCCGCTGGAATGCCACCAGCTCATTCGTCACCATGCGCAGCCCCAGCAGGTTTCCGATGGTCGGCGCATCTTTCCAGGGAATGCCGGCCAGCCAGGCGATGGGCGCGAAGAACCAGCCGACAACGGCCTCCAGGCTCGATGGGAACCAGGCGATGGCGTGCGAAGCGAGAAAATTGTGGACGCCCATGAATACTCCGTCCACCAGGTAAATCATGGCGATGAAAGTGATCAACATGGCGGCAACATTTAATGCCAGACCAAGGCCGTCCGTCGTGCCGCGCGCCAGCGCCGCCAGCGCGTTTTTGTCGCGCTCCATCTCCGCCATCTGCACCTTGCCGGAGGTGAGCGGCTGTTCCGTTTCCGGAACCAGAATCTTCGAGAGGAGGATCGTTCCGGGGGCGGTCATGATCACCGCGGCCAACACATGTTTTGCTTCCACGCCGTACGCAATGTACGCGGCCATCATTCCGCCTGAGACGTGCGCCATGCCGCTGGTCATGATGGTCATCAACTCCGAGTGCGTGACCTCCGGAAGGAATGGGCGAATGGTGAGTGGCGCTTCCGTCTGGCCCATAAAAATGCTCGCGGCGACGTTGAGTGATTCCGCGCCGCTCGCGCCCATCAGCCGGGTCATCACGATGGCGGCGATTTTGATGATGAACTGCATTACGCCCAGGTAGTAGAGCAGCGCAAAGAAGGCGGCGATGAAGATGATTGTGGGGAGAACTTGAAACGCGAAATAAAAACCGAGGGTCGAGCCTTTCTTGCCCAGCTCGCCGAACACGAACTCCGACCCATAGAAGGCGAAGCTCAACAGCCATTTCACGCCGTCGCCGGCCTGCTGGAAAAGATATCGCCCCGCCTCCCAGCGCATCACCAGGAACGCGAACACAATCTGCAGTCCCAGGCCCCAGGCGACTGTCTTCATGCGGATGGCGCGGCGATTTGTGGAGAACGCGTACGCCAGCGCCATCAGTACCAGCATTCCCAGCAGCCCGATAAAACGATGCATGTGACCTCGTCTCCTCGCCCGCCGTTTGGGCTACTTGTACCCTTCCGCGCCAATCACTTTGCGCACCAGGGGAATTGCCGGCGGTGCCTGGGGACCGATTTCATAACTTTTTTCGAGCAACTCGACAGAGTGAACCAGGCGCGCGTCCAGATTGTAATGTACGGTGCACAATGTCTCGCCGGCCTTCACCGCCGCGCCAACTTTCTTCTCCAGCACGACGCCCACGGCCGGATCCACGGCGTCATCTTTCTTCTCTCGTCCGCCGCCGAGCATCATGCTGGCCACGCCCACTTGCTCACAGCGTATGCCGGTTACGAATCCGTCGCGCGTGGCATTCACTCGCGCCTGGTGCCGCGCCCGCGGCAGGCGGCCGAGATTATCCACCACTCCGGCGTCGCCACCTTGCAGCCGGATAATCTCGCGGAATGTATCACGAGCGCGCCCCGAAGCAATCAATTCCGCGCTCAACTGCTTGCCTTCGGCGACGGACTTCACGCACCCACCCAGAAGCAGCATCCAGCCGGAAAGTTCGTGGCAGAGGTCGCGCAAGTCCTCCGGGCCTTTTCCATTGAGGATCTCGATGCATTCCTCCACTTCCAATGCATTGCCCACTTTGCGGCCGAGCGGCTGCTCCATGTCGGTGATCAGCGCTACAACTTTCTTGCCCATGCGCGTTCCGGTCTCGACCATGAGTTGCGCCAAATATTCGGCGTCGGGTTGTTTCTTCATGAACGCGCCGTCGCCGGTTTTCACGTCCAGCACCAGCGCGTCGATTCCTTCGGCCATCTTTTTGCTCATGATGGAAGCGCAGATGAGGTAGGGGCTTTCCACCGTGGCGGTGACGTCACGCAAGGCATACAGCCGCTTGTCCGCTGGCGCGATCTCCGGCGTCTGGCCGATCAGGCCGCAGCGAATTTTCTCCAGCACGCGGCCGAACTCATCAATCTTCAGATTGACGTTGAAACCGGGGATGGACTCGAGCTTGTCGAGCGTTCCGCCGGTATGGCCCAAGCCGCGGCCGCTGATCATCGGCACGTATAGGCCGGCTGCTGCCACCACGGGAGCAATTACGAGCGAGGTCTTGTCGCCCACGCCTCCGGTCGAATGCTTGTCCACTTTTGGTGCGGGGAGTCGAGACCAATCGAGTGTAGAACCCGAGTGCAGCATCGCCTCAGTGAGCGCGGCCAATTCGGCGCTGGTCATGCCGCGCCATACGACGGCCATCAGCCAGGCGGCCAATTGATAATCGGGAATGCGATCGTGAGTGACGCCCTCAATGAGGAATTCAATTTCCTGGCGGGAGAGTTCCGCCGCGTCGCGTTTCTTGCGGATGATGTCAACGGCGCGCATCAGAATGAGACGCCGAGCAACCTAGCACGCAACGATGAAGAGTGGCAAGGAGCGGAAAAAGAGCGGGAACGAACCAGAAATGCATGGACGGATGCAGACATTCTTACAGTCTGCGCGTTACTTCTTCGCAGTTGCAATTTCCTTTCGGGGCGTCATTTGAGCGCGAGCGGTTTTCACGTACCCCTGGAACCGGTGGGCCAGTACGCGGATGCGGGATGCTTCATGCAGACGAATCGCATTTCTCGGAATCAATTCGTTACCCACGCCAAGAGCGGTGGCGCCCGCGAGAATGAAGTTCACGGCTGTCACTTGGTTGACGCCGCCCGCAGCTACCAGCGATACCTGCGGCAACATCGCTTTGACCGCATGGATATAGTTGTCGCCGCCGACCTGTGCGCAAGGGACCACTTTGACGAAGTCGGCTCCGGCTTTCCAGGCAGCGGTTACCTCTGTGGGCGTCAATGCTCCGGGCAGCACCGCACAACCGACCTTGGCGGCCAACTCCACGACTTTCGCGTCGAAACCATCACTGGTCAGAAAGCTCGCACCCGCATCGAGGCAATGGCGCGCGGTCTCGGCGTCCAAGACCGATCCGGCGCCAACGATCGTCCCTGGCAAGTGTTGTGCGAGATGCGAAATCACGTCGAGTGCGCCGGGAACGGTCATGGTGATTTCGACGATGGGAATTCCTGCAGCAGAAACGGCTTCAGCTGCAAACCGGGCGTCCTCCGCGGAGGAAACGCGCACGGCGGGGATGATGCCGATTTCAACAATGCGCGCGCAAACGTCTTCTTTTTTCACCGAGTGAAAACCTCAGCCGGAATTAACCAGCACTTCGTTGCTGCGAATTCTATACGAAAACCGAGGATCTCAAAATCCACGGACCGGTCTCATCTGGTAGAAATGCCACTAACTTTCAAAAGCCTCTTCGGGCTCGGGCAACCGGTCGCCTTCACGGGCCACCCAAACGTAGAGTGTCGGCAAAAGGATGACGCTGATGAGAAGCGCCGCGAGCAAGCCGCCGACGATCACGATGGCAAAAGGCCGTTGGGAATCGGAACCAATCGCGTGGGAGACCGCCGCAGGCAGCAATCCGAGGGTGGCCACGAGCATGGTCATCATGATCGGACGGAGCCGGAGCACGGCGCCTTCGATGGCGGAGTCTTCGATCGAATGGCCACGGGCGCGGAGCTGATTGATGTACTCCAGCATGATGACCCCTACCTGGACCGATACGCCGAAGAGGGCGAGAAACCCGATGCCGGAAGAAACGCTGAAGTGAGTGCCGGTCATCAACAGAGCCAGCAGGCCGCCGATGGGGGCCATGGTAACGACGAGGAGAATCAGCAGCGCCCACTTGTAGGAACGGAACATGCTGTACAGGATGATGAAGATCAGCAGGATGGTGAGCGGAATAATGAGCAGCAGGCGCGCTTGTGCGCGCTTGGCACTTTCATACTCGCCTTCCCATTTGATCTGATAGCCGCGAGGCAGCTGAACCTGTGTGTTCACCTTTTGTATGGCTTCTTCGACTGCGCCGCCGAGGTCGCGACCGCGCACGCTGTACTTTACGGCCACATACCGCTGGGTTCCCTCACGGTAAATTTCCGAGCCGCCTTCTCGCTCTTCGATATTGCAAAGCTGGGCGAGCGAGACGCGCTGTCCGAGGGGCGACAAGAGACGGATGTTTTCAACGGCTTCCTTAGTGTTGCGGAACTGGGGCAGGTAACGCAGGACGAGGTCGTAGCGCTGCTCGCCTTGCAGAACTTGCGTGAGCGCATTCCCTCCGATGGCCGTTTGGATGGCGTCCTGTACATCGGCCACGTTGATCTGGTAACGCGCTGCCTGGTTTCGGTTGACCGAAACGTTCAGATTGGGCTGGCCCAGGACTCGAAGAACACCGAGATCCTCGATTCCTCTCACCTGCCGCATCACGTTGATGATTTGGTCGGCCTTCTCTTCAAGAAGCTTCAAATCGTCGCCATAGACCTTGGTCGCAAGCTCGCCCTTTACGCCGCTGACGGCTTCTTCCATGTTGTCTGCGATCGGCTGAGAGAAACCCCAATCCACGCCGGGAATTTTTTCGAGTTCACGGCCCATGGCTGCGATCAGCTCGTCTTTGTCTTCATGGAAGACCGGCCGCCACTGCTCCTTCGGCTTCAAGTCCACGAAGTACTCCGTGTTGAAGAAGCCGGTTGTGTCCGTTCCGTCATCGGGCCTTCCCACTTGACTGGTGCATTGCGGCACTTCCGGAAACGAGCAAAGCACCACGCGCGCCTGGTTCATCAGGCGAATCCCTTCGGTTGGCCCGGTGCTGGGCGCGAGCGTGCCGCGGACCCAAAGCGCGCCCTCATCGAGGTGGGGCAAGAATTCAGACCCAATCAAGGGGCCAAACCAGAGAAACAAACTACAAAGGAGGACGAACCCGGCACCACCTACTGTTACAAGACGGTGTTCGATGGCCCATCTCACAGAGTGACGATAAATTCGCTTCATAAACTCCATCACCGGATTGTGCCACTCGCTAGCCCCGCCGGCAGAAAACAGGATTGCGGAAAGCACAGGCGCGACGAGGATCGAGAACAGCAATGCGCCCAGCAGTGCGAAAGCGACGGTCCAGGCCATGGGTTTGAAGAGACGCCCCTCGACACGCTGGAGTGTGAAAATCGGCAGGTAGGCGGTGATGATGATTCCAATGGCGTAAAACACGGGACGCTGGACTTCGTGCGCTGCCTCCCGGATACACTTCATCGGTGTTCTGGGAGTCTGATCCTGGCGGCTCAAGTGCCGGACGATATTTTCCACCATGACCACGGCGCCGTCGACCACCATGCCAAAATCCAGCGCGCCAAGAGAAAGCAGGTTTGCGGGAATGCCCTTGAGATTCAGGCAAGTCGCCGCGAACAAAAGCGAGAAAGGGATTGTAAGCGCAACGATGAATGCGCCGCGCACGTTTCCGAGAAACAGGAAGAGAACGATTACCACCAAGATGATGCCTTCCGTGAGGTTGTGCAAAACAGTGTGAGTGGTGTAGTGCACCAGGTCACTGCGATCAATAAAAGGAACAACCTTTACGCCAGGCGGCAAAATCCGCTCGTTCAGCTCCTTCACTTTTTCATGGAGTCCACGCAGCGCCGAATCAGCATCAGCTCCCTTTCGCAACAGCACGATGCCGGAGACCACGTCGTCATTGTCGATAATCTTGCCATCCTCGCGATGAATGGCTCGCGCGAATTGACCGAGCCGGATCTTGGGGCCCTGCGCAACGACGGCAATGTCTTTGACACGCAACGGAGCGCCTGTCTTGGTAATCAAAACCGTGTTTTCGATGTCGCTCACATTCCGCACCAGGCCGACTTCCCGGACGTTGATCTGCTGGAGACCGGCCTCGATGAAGCTGCCCCCTGCGTTGGCATTGTTACTGGTAAGTTGCTGCTCCACCTGAGCGAGGCTGAGCCCGTAGGCAACGAGTTTGTTGGGGTCCACCCGGACTTGGTATTCGCGAGTGGGCCCGCCGAAGCTCGCGACATCGACAATATTCGGGACGGCCTTGAAATTCTTCTCGACCACCCAGTCTTCGAGGGACTTCAGCTCCATAGCGTCGTAATTCGGATTCGTGCTCTTCAAAGTGAAGAAGTAAATCTGACCGACCGGGCTCCAATCCGTGCCCATTTGTGGAACGACTCCCGGCGGCAGAGTGGCTTGAGACAGCCGTTCGAGCACGCGCTCGCGGTTCCATGCGTTTTCTTCCTCGTCATCAAAGATCAGCTTCAAGTCGGAAAGCCCAAACAGGGAGAAGGAACGCAAATGCACGACGTGCGGGATGCCGTTCATTACTACTTCGAGAGGAATCGTGACCTGCTGTTCAATTTGCTCCGCGGAGATTCCCGGCCACTGCGTGATGATTTCGACGTAGTTGTTGGCCACATCCGGGTAGGCTTCCACGGGAAGCTGGTGAAAGGATATAGCCCCCCAAACGAACAGGAGAATCGTGGTAGCTACAACGATAAAACGATTCTCCAGGGCGAAGTCAACAAGGAGCCGGATCATCTATTGCTCCACAGTATTCTGGAACACCAGCGCATTTTGGATCACTTGATCACCCGGCTTGATTCCCGAGATTATCTCCTGCAGGTTTTCGGGCAACATGACGCCGGTGCGCACTTCCACTCGGTGGAAACTCTTGTCGTTGGCCGGCACATACACCCAATTCCGGTCGTGCAAATGCAGAACAGCCGTGGCAGGGACGGCCGCGTGAGTATCTTTCTTGAGGCCGCGGAATTTGGCCGTCACAAACATCCCCACGCGCAACATGCCTGGATTTTGCACCTCGATGCGAACCTTCGCCGTGCGAATGACCGGGTCCAGAATCGGTCCGATGTTGCTCACCTTCCCATTCAAGGTCAGGTTCGGGTATGCGTTCAGATGAAGGTCAGCGGTGTCGCCAATGTGAACCTGAGGCAGGTCGATCTCGTACACATCGCAGAGGACCCACACAGTGGACAGGTCCGAAATTGTGAATGGGTTGGTGGAAGAAAATGCCTGCACACCCGCCGCATTCGTTACTTGCTGGTCGGTGATCACGCCCGCGACGGGAGCAAAAATGTCTACAACCATTTTGACGTGATCCGGGTCATTGCCCAGCAGCCGCAAGTGCTCGGCCGTGGTTTCCAAATCTACCTTCGCCTTATCCTCATTGTCTTGCGCGACTTGGAGGTCATTCAAGGAATTCGCTCCATGCGCGTACAAGTCCTTGGCGCGAGTGAGTTGCGTTCTGGCGAGGAATTCGTCCGATACAGCCTTTCGGTAGTCGGAGTAGCCCATAGCTACGTCATCGCTGCGAACGGTCAACAAGCGCTGCCCCTTTTTCACGGTGTCACCCAGCCGGGCGTAAATGCCAACGACTCGGCCGGAGGCCAAAGTAATCACCGGGACAGTTTTGGCGATGTCTGGATTCACGGTGCCGGTCACCGCCAATTCCGGCGCGGCGTCGTGCTTGACGGCAGCGACCAGGGGAAAACGCTCGGGATGGTCAACCTTGAAGATGCCTGCGTCCTGCTCGTGCTCCACCTGGACTGGTGGAGGAGCTTCCGCGGCGGGGTTTCGTTCGGAACTGCCACAACCTGCCGCCAGGACACACACATGCAGACAAACAAGAATGGCGAACGATTTCATGGAACTAACTCCATCTCGGGTCCTCGCCTGATCAGGGGCCCAGCTATGAAAGACAACCTACGGAACTCGGATTGGCCGAGCTCTCAAGGAACAGGAATTAATTTCAGGACTGAATAGTCAGCGCCGGGGGTCGATGACTTCGTGTCATGCGAATCCGGTTGTGGGAGAAAGGATGGAGGAGCTCTGCCAGAGGTTACGGCGAAATTGAAATGTGAAATCACAGCGGAGTGCACGACCATAACTATGCCGAACTCCGTCAATGGCATGGTTGTCGGTTCGTAGTGAAATACGGCCGGCGCAGTGCCGCGCAACGTTTTTGCCGAATGGCAAGACGGGCCCACGGTGGGCGAATGCCGCCGGCCTGCAAAGCAATCCTCTGCGAGTATGATCTCCGCATGGAGGTCGTCGGTGAGCGACACGGCGAAAAAAAGCAAAACCAATGCGCAGGCGAGCGCAGTCCATTCCTCGAGCGGTTTTCGTTGGATTCTACGAGGAAGCTGCGCCCACCGCGTCCGCCAAATTATTGTGGCGGTCGCGGCGATCACTACCCAAAGGAGATTGAGGAGCGTTTCCATGAATTCACGCGGCGAAGGCGCAATGCCGGGGTCGCAGTGACAATTTACTATGGCGCATGTTTGGCGGCAATAGGGCGATCTGGTTCATTGGCCTCCTCCAAAAAGTAACTACGGTTTCGACTCTCCGGCCAGCATGCAAGAGGCCACATCGGCGGCGACAGTTTGCATTTCGCCATGAATCCGTCCGTTGGAACAGAGAATTTCAAGGTCTCCCGGATGATACGGGCGGCCGGCGAAATCGGTGACCATGCCGCCCGCTTCCTTGACAATCAATGTTCCCGCGGCGGTATCCCAGGACTTGAGCCCAAATTCCCAGAAGGCTTCGAATCGCCCGCAAGCCACAGCACACATATCCAGCGCAGCGGATCCATCGCGCCGGACGCCGTGGGTGCGAATGGTGTAAGCCCAATAGTAATTAATGTTCACACTCTGGCGGACCTTGTCGGTCGGGAAACCCGTGGCCACAAGACTGGTCGCCAAATTTTCAACAGTCGAAACGTGAATGCGCTTGTGGTCCAGGTACGCGCCTTCGCCGCGCACCGCGGTGAACAACTCGCGGCTCACCGGGTTGTACACAACACCGGCCACCGGGTCGCCATCCTCCAGCAGACCCAGCGAGACGGCGAAGCACGGATAACCGTGCGCGAAATTCGTGGTGCCGTCGAGCGGATCGACGTGCCAGCAATAGCGCGCCGCTCCGGCCGCTCCCGCGCCGCCTTCCTCGGCGACAATGGCGTGCCCGGGAAAATGATCGCGAAGCCGGCCCACGATCAGGGCCTCGGAGCGCCGGTCGGACTCCGTGACGATATCGACTTCACCTTTATAGCTGATATTTTTCGGGCGGCTGAAATCGGCGAGAAGCAGGGCGCCGGCATCGCGGGCGGCATCCACAGCGATTTCGACGAATTGGTTCATCAGTTGGCCGCCGTGAAATATTCTTTGCGGTGCCGAACGACATCGCCGGTGTTTACGTTCACCTCCACGTGCCGAATGCTGTTCGGAGGTGGAGTCGGAGTGGCATAGTAGCCCAGCAGATACTGGGTGCGCAGTTCGCGATCAATGCGATCGAACATGGCATCGAGCTGGTTGAGATCGTCGAGGACGAATTGCGCGCCGCCGGTGCTGTCGGTAATCGTAATCAGGGCGTGCTCGCCGGCGGTGTTGCGGCCGCTTTCGCTCTTCACCGGACGGATCACCACAGTGTAAAGAAGCGCTTCGGAAGCAATGGCCGCGCGCCGGGCGTCTTCAAATTTTGACACGCTAGTGGTTTCGCCCGCATCGGTGACCATGACGATGGCCCGGCGGCGGCCAGACGGGCGGCGCTTCAAAGTTTGGCCCCCGAGCACCAGGGCGTCGTAGATAGAGGTTCCCGCGCCGGGTGTGATGCGCCGCGCCGCGGCCTGCAACGTCGCCACGTTGTCGGAAAATTCCGAAAGTTCCGTCACCGACTCCGAGAATTCAAATACCGCCAGCGTGTCGCCGGGCCTGACCACCTGGCGAATGAAATGGGCGGCCGCCTCGTTTTCAAACTTGAGATCTTTGAAAGTGCTCATGCTGGAATCAACCATCAGCGCCAGATCCAGCGGACGGTTTGTTTCCGCTTCGAAGCGTTCGATTTTTTGCGCCACGCCTTCTTCTTTCAATGCAAAATCGGTGACGATCAGATCCGGGACAGGGCGGCCGTGCGCGTCAATGACGCTTGCCAGGATATTGACCAGGTCTGTTTGCACTCGAATTTTATTGGATTTCTGTTGCGACTGAGCCTGAACCAAAATAACCGGAGCGACGAGCGCGAGGAATCCGACGGCGGCCGCGGCAATCCCTCTCACAGCAGTTGACCCCTGAACGGAGGCCGTGGCTGCCGGAAGAGTCCTAATAATCGTTTTCACAGGGGTTTAGATTCGTCCTGTTGGGAAATGGCTTGCTGCGCAGGGAATTCGCCCTCGGCCCACACTGCGCCGCCGGCAAAATATTCTTTTTTCCAGATGGGGACATTGCGTTTGAGCGTGTCGATGGCGTAGCGGCAGGCGTCGAAGGCCGCGCCGCGGTGGGGAGAGCTGACGGCAATAAGAACGCTGGTCTCTCCGATTTCAAGGCGGCCCAGACGGTGAACGATGGCCAGGCGGTGAATCTGGAATTTCTCTCGCACCTGCGCACCGATTTCACGCATCTTGGCGTAGGCCATGGGCTCGTAGGCCTCGTACTCGAGATAGAGCGTGCGCTGGCCCTTGAAATTATTTCGAACAAATCCATCGAAGACCACGATGGCGCCGTCTTCCGGTGCTTTCAGGCTTTCGACGATTTCCTGCGGGCGGATGGATTCACGGACCAGAAGAAAAACATCCTCTGCCACGGCCGGGTGTTGCCCGCCGCTTACCGGCGGAAGAAATGCGACCTCATCACCACTCGTGAGCGGAGCGCGCCATCCCGCGTATTCCTGATTCACCGAGGCGGCAATCGAAGGACGAAATTCGGCCAGTCGCGGGAAGCGGCGACCGTAGCGCTCAAACAGATCTTCCACGCGGGCGCCGTCCGACAGATCGGCATCCTCCTGAGCGATACCGGTAATTTCCTTGAGCTGGCCAAAAAACAGAACGCGCACACGCATCGGTGTGATTCTAGCGCGGAGCGCCCTCTGCCGAGAATCCCAAGAGCCGCTTTCGAGGCGCCGGCGAATATTTTCCGCAGCCTCGCTGAGGCGGAATCGAGTTGAGAAAACTGGAAGCATCAATTTGCCTTTTCCTGTGCGAGACGGGTCACGGTGTCGAGTGTAGCGGCGGCACGCTGAAGAGCGGCAGCCAGGGATTGCACTTCGCGGCGGAATGCAATCGCGTCCTTGCGGTCCAGCGCTTCGGTTGGTCCGGGAAGAATCTCCGCGGCGTACCCGGCATAAATTCCGGGGGCGTAAATAGTGTGCCTATACCAGGGGCGTCCGGACAAGCCCTCGGGAGCGAGGAACGACTGCTCGAAGTTCGCGAGGGCGCGGTTAATGGTTTTTGCTTTTTCGGGGCTGTAGGTTGTTGAGGACAGATCCTGGAGTGCTTGAGCGGTGCGGGAAGCGGATGCCGTCACTTGGGCGGAAGCGTAGACGATGGCGTTCGTGGCGGTGTTGTCTGCTCCTTCTCGCGTTGCGCGGGCCGCCAAATCCGTTACCGCTCGCGAAATTTCCAGAGCATAGGCCGAGAAATCGTAGGGAACGAGATCGGCCTCGTCGAGACGCAATGCTACGGTGCCAACAATCCGGGCCATCGCGGCATGATAGTCAAACGTTGGATCGCCAAAATGTTTCATCCAATAGAAGTCGTCATACAGCGCGTGGTAGACGCCATAGTCGCCGCCAAATCCCATATCCATCGAAGGGATTCCGGCGTGGTCGAGGAACGGACAGAAGTCGGAGCCGGCGCCCAACCTGCTGAGGGCGACTTCGCCGGACGGTTCCTGTTGGGACTCTGGACGCCCAGTCCCGGAATTGTCTTCTTTGGCGTGCGCGGCGTGTTCGCGCCAGGCTTCATAGACGCTGTGACCTGTGCGTGGATCTTTCACTTCGCGCGTGGCATCGCGAACGAGCTCTTTGAGTGAGGGAGTTGCGGACGCATTGAAATTGGGGCCTATTACGCCAACGTCGGTATTGATGTACACCATGGCCTTGGCTTGCAGGGCGGCGCGATTCGCTTCCACCCACTCGGTGGACCCGATCAGGCCGGGTTCCTCGCCGTCCCATTCACACATGACAATGGTGCGGCGAGGCTTCCAACCATCGCGAACCAACTGGCCCAACGAGCGCGCGACTTCCAGCATGACGGTGGTGCCACTGTTGGGGTCGGCGGCGCCAAATACCCAGGCGTCGTGATGATTGCCCATGACGATCCATTCATCGTCGCTTGAGCCGTGAATTTTCGCGATGACGTCATTGACCGGCCGCTGCTGGTAATCCATCACCAGCTTCATGTGGACTTGTGCGTCACCCGGGCCGAGGTGATAGGTGAACGGCAAACCGCCCTGCCAGCCCTTGGGGACGTGCGGCCCGGTCAAGTTCTGCAAAATCGCGGCGGCGTCCTGGGCATTGATGGGCATGGTGGGAATTTTGGAGACATTCACGGCGTCGGCAGGCGCCAATCGTTTGGCCGTGGGAGTGGCGGCGACGCCGGGCGTCAGCGGATCGCCCGGATAAATCTGGGTGTAGAGGACGGAGCCGCGCTGGATACCGGTCATGGGCCGCCACGGGCCGCGGGGAAACACGTCACCCGCTACGTAGCCGTCATCCTGTGGATCGGAATAGATGATCAGGCCCAGGGCATTGTGCTCCTCGGCGATTTTCGTCTTGATGCCGCGGTAGCCTTTGCCGTAGCGGGCGATGGCAATTTTTCCTGCCACGCTGATGCCGTGGGCATCGAGCTCGCGGTAGTCCTCCTGCATTCCATAGTTCACGTAAACGACCGCGCCGGTAATGTCCGCGGAAGGAGAGAAAGCATTGAAGCCGACAACGGCGCGCGCGTCCGAAGTGTCTTTGTCCACGTCGTAGGCACGTTCGGGAGAAGCGAGTTGTTTTGTTTCCGGCGCGGTGAGCTCCAGGCGAACTTCGCGGGGCTGGGGAAGCCAGGCGCTGAAGGTGACGATCTCAGCGTCAAAACCGAAGCTGCGGTACTGGTCGCGCAGCCATTCCGCGACGTGACGACTGCCGTCGGTGCCAACCATGTGCGGCTCGGAGGTGAGGTGCCGCAGATTGCTTTCTGCGCGCAGTGGGTCCGGGATGGCGCGCAGCTTTTGTTCCAGTTTGCGTTCGGCGTCCACGCGAGCCGATTGAAAGCCGCGGATACCGGCGTTGTCTTCGCTGCCGCCGGAGATGGCCACGGAAAACAGAAATGTGAAGCAGAAAATTGCCGCGGAGCCAGCCCAGCGAATCCAGGAGCGCATGCGCACCTCGCGAAAAGAATTAGCATCGTATCGCAGCCGGGGCGGATTCGAAAATTCTCCGGCCTGGTTGACGTGGCGGGGTTCTTCCCCGGACGGAGGAAGAGACGCAGGGGCGGGCTCCTGGTTTGCAGCTTGGAGAGCAAATGTGCAATGTGTGACGATTAGAAAATGTGATCTGCTTTGATTTGATGGGGATAGCAGGAATTCTAATTCCGGGATGTGACGATTAGCCCTCCAAAGTGCTGGCGGGCAGGAAATCTGGAGGCAAGGACACATGGAGACAGGGAGGCAAGGATCGAGCGTGGCGGGGGAGGTGAACCGGGAGGATATGAATAAGAATGATGTGGTTGGAGTCGCGATCAGATTTTGGGATGAGCTTTGTTTTGAGTGAATTGCGGGGAATTCAGAATCAGTCGGTGTCGCGATTAGCCTTTTGTTCGCCTTTTTCCTGCTCCATTTTGGGAATGGCTGCCATTGACCCCGCACGATTGAGCTCAAACACCGCACCGAAAAATTCCCCTCAGCCAACATGCCAGGCCGAAATGCAAACCTCAATGGTACAAAAGTTTCAATTTTGTGGGCACGAGTCAAAAGACGGACTCGCACTGGGCGCTCGCTGGCGAGTCCAGCCTCGCCATAACAAAGCGAGGTCCAGCCCTCGCACTCCATAAAGGCGGGCGACGAATCCTGACGCATCTCAGGCGCTCGGGGAAACCTGAGGTCGCATCCTCAGCCCCGCGCGGCCGGGGTTCGGACTCCCAGCCAATAGCAAAGCGCCAATCAGGAGATTGGCGTTCCCAGGGACGGCTCGTGTCGCTTGACGTGGATGGTGGCGAGACTTAGCGTAGAGGAGTTCAGGCGGGCACAGAGGAGAGACAGCCGATGCGAGTATTGATTGCCGGGGCGAGCGGGTTGGTGGGCACGGCGCTGGCTGCGGCGCTGCGAGCCGAGGGACACATGGTTAGCCCCATGGTGCGGAGCGGGGGCAACGCGCAGCAGGGAAGCGTGGGATGGGACCCTTCGAAGGGCACCGCGGACTTGGCGGCAATGGAGGGAGCGGATGCCGCGGCCTGCTTGAGCGGAGCAAGTATCGGCGAGCGACGATGGAGCCCGGAACGCAAGAAACTTTTGCGGACCAGCCGCGTGGACGCGACCAATGTATTCGTCGATTCGCTCGGAAAACTTAGCCGCAAGCCGCGAGTATTCATTTGCGCCTCGGCCGTGGGAATTTACGGAGATCGCGGCGATGAAATGCTGACGGAATCGAGCGCGCCCGGGAGCGATTTTCTGTCATCGCTGGCGCGCGACTGGGAAGCGGAAGCTATGCGCGCAGAGAAAGCGGGAATCCGGACCGTGAATGCACGCTTCGGCGTCATTCTTTCACCATTGGGCGGGGCGCTGCCGCGGATGCTGTTGCCATTCAAGTTGGGAGCGGGCGGGCGGCTGGGCAGCGGGAAGCAATGGATGTCGTGGGTGGCGCTCGTGGACGTGGTCAACATATTGCTTTTTGCGCTTGCGAACGAGGGCGTGCGCGGGCCCGTGAACTTGGTGGCGCCGACGCCGGTTCAAAATGTGGAGTTCACGCGCGTGCTGGCAAAAGTGTTGCGGCGGCCGGCAATTTTTCCAGCGCCGGCTTTCATGCTGCGGCTGGCGTTGGGGGAGATGGCGGATGCGCTGTTGCTTTCGAGCCAGCGGGCGATTCCGGAGCGGCTGCGGGCGGCGGGATTTGAGTTTCGATTTTTGGATTTGGAAGAGGCGTTGAGTGCAGACCTCCGCGGGAAAAATTAGGAAGAAGCCCTTAGACTTTTTCGACATCCTCAATATGGCGCAGGCATAAGAAAGAACTTGGAGCAGCAGACTGCGCTGCTCCTCGCTGGCCCTTCGACTTCGCTCAGGATAAACGAGTCGAGCCTCGCCGTAACAAAGCGAGGTCCAGCCCTCGCACTCCATACAAACTGCGGATGTTGTTCGCTGCAAACCTGTCACCTATACTCAGCTTCTAACGGGGAGGAGGTAGTTTCGCGGTGCAAAACCGGGAAGCGGCGCGATATGCGCGCTGGGCTGCGCTGGCGGCCGGGCTGGTCACCTTGACGGTGGCCGGAGTTTACGCGCGGCGCGCCTACCGTGAATCGCAGGCGCGACGCCACGCCCCCAAAGCAGTTCCCGTCACGGTGCAACAACAATCTGCGGAGTTCAAATTTTCCAAGGTGGAGCAGGACATCACCATCTTCACCGTGCGCGCCTCGCAGGCCACGCAGTTCAAGGACCAAGACCGCAGCGTTCTTCAGGACGTGTGGATCACCATTTATGGACGCGAGGGAAATCGCAACGACAACATTCACACGCACGAATGCAGCTACCGGCCAAGCACAGGCGATATTCGCTGTGAGGGCGAGGTGCAGATCGAAATTCACGGCACCAGCAAGGAGCCGGACAAGCCCGGCGCGCGAACTTTGGAGGTGAAGACTCACGATCTCACGTTCAATCGCGAGTCCGGGGAGGCTTCCACGACCGAGCCGGTGGAGTTCATATTTGCCGAAGGGCACGGGCGCGGGATCGGCGTGGTTTACAGCACCGGCGATTCTCAGATTCGATTGCTGCGGGCGGTGGAATTGGATTTTTCTCCGGGGAGCGGACGACGGGGAGTGCCGATTCACGCCACGGGCAGCAGTTTTGAAGTGCGGCGCGATCGCCGGGTGATGTTGCTGCATGGGCCTACGCGGGTGAAGCAGGCGGACCGCGAGTTGACAGCCGAGCAGATTTCGATCGAACTCGATCCGGAGTTTCACGCGCGGCACGTGGTAGCCGGTGGGCGTCCTGCGGTGCACGCGGTGCAGGCGGGCGGGCAAATTGCGATCACCGGAGACCGCATCGAGGGATTTCTGACTCCTGCGGGCGGCGTGGAGCGAGTGCTGATTGATGGGAACGTGCAGGGGACACGAGAATCCGTGGCGGGAAAAGATCACGTGTCAGCGGCGCGCGCGGAATTTACCGTGCAGCCCGAGCGCAATCTGATCACCGCGCTGAGTGCCACGGGCGGCGTGACGCTCGATTCCAATCAAGGGAGCGATTCGCGCTCGCTGAAGACGGAGGCGTTGCTGGTGAAATTCGGGCAGGGGCGGCGCGCGGACCAGCAGCGGGTGGAAAGCGCGGAGACCATGGCTCCGGGAATTATCGAGACGAAGAGCCGCGATGACTCGACGATGCTGAAGGCGGCGAAATTTGTGGCCCACCTTGATGGCGCTGGACGGATGGATCGATTGGACGGGCACTCGGGAGTGGATGTGCGGCGGCAAATCGGAACGGCCGCTCCGCAATCCATCACCTCTTCGGAACTTGCAGCTACGTTCGACGCCAAGGGTCAATGGAAAACATTGGACGAAACAGGAAAGGTGCACTTCCAGCAGGCGGACCGGCAAGCCACCGCGGCGCACGCTCGAGTGGATCACCGAACGGACACCATCACGCTTGATGGCTCTCCCGTGCTTTCTGACGCAGTGAGCCGGACGGCAGTGCAAAAGGAAGTGATCATTCACCAGATATCCGGCGAGATTACCGGGACGGGCGGCGTGGTTTCGACGTACCTTGCGGCTGCTCATGGCGCGGGCACCGTGAATATGGGGAGCGGCCCGGCGCACATCTCTGCAGATGCCCTGACCGGCTCGACGGTGTCAGGCCACGCGGTCTATTCGGGGCACGCGCGGCTGTGGCAGGACCAATCGCTGCTGAATGGCGACCAAATTGAGGTCTGGCGCGACGAGAAGAAGCTGCAGGCGACGGGACATGTGGACGCCGTCTTCCCGCAGAGCGCCGGTGCGCCGGGAGTTTTGGGCAAGAACCCGGCTGCTGCGGCAGGCAAGAAGCCGACGGTCGTATCCGCTAGCACGCCTGCGGGGCCGGTGCTTTGGGAAGTGCGCGCGCCGGTATTGACCTACTGGAGCGACCTGGGGAAGGCGCACCTGGAAGGGGGCGTCTCGGCCAATTCAGAGCAGGGAGAAATGGTTTCCCGGAGCCTGGACGTCTTTTTGGCGCCCTCCGCGGCGAAAGGCGCGGCTCCCGCGGGCCCGGATACCGGCGCATTGGCCACGGCCACGAGCCGCCAACTGGAGCATGCCATCGCCACAGGGGACGTGGTAGTGCGCCAGGGGGGCCGCCGGGGCACGGCGGAGCAGGCAGTATACACCTCCGCAGACGGGAAATTCGTCCTTTCCGGCGGCAAACCAACCATAATCGATGCTTCTGGAGACACGACCACGGGCCATTCGTTGACCTTCTTTGTGGCCAGTGATACGATTTTGATTGATTCGCAAGAGGGTTCGCGCACGCTGACCAAGCACCGAGTCGAGAAATGAACGGGCATGTTGAAACTCCAAGCCGCCGACCTGAGCAAGTCGTATCGAGGCCGGAAAGTTGTAGATAACATCAGTTTGGAGATTCAGCAGGGCGAGGTGGTTGGGCTGCTCGGGCCGAACGGCGCAGGAAAGACCACGACGTTCTACATCCTGGTCGGGCTGGCGCGGCCGGATAATGGGCACGTCATGCTGGATGGCGAGGATATCACCGACCTTCCCATGTACCTGCGGGCCCGCAGCGGCATCAGTTACCTCCCTCAAGAACCTTCTGTATTTCGGAAACTGACGGTGGAAGAGAACCTGCAGGCCGTATTGGAGACGCTGCCGATGACCCCCGAGCAGCGGCGCGACCGTGTGGAGGAGCTTTTGGCGCAAATGGGACTGGAAGGGGTCCGCTACAGCCAGGCTTATGTGCTGTCCGGTGGTGAGAGGCGGCGGCTGGAAATTGCGCGGTCGCTGGTGCTGTCACCTTCGTTCGTTTTGCTGGATGAGCCGTTTTCGGGAATCGATCCGCTGACGGTCGTTGATATTCAGAAAATTATCGCGGATCTGAGCGGGGCGGGAATCGGAGTGCTGGTGACGGATCATAACGTGAGGGAAACGCTGGCGGTGACCCACCGCGCGTACATTATCAGTGACGGCAAAATTTTGTTCGCCGGATCGCCCGTGGATCTTTCGGCGAACATCGAAGTCCGGCGCATTTATTTGGGAGAGGGATTCCGGCTGAATTAAAACTTATGAACTGGCTCCAACCCAAGCTCAGCCTCCGTGTGGCGCAGAAGCAGATATTGACGCCGGGGCTTGTGCAGATGGTCAGCGTCCTGGCGCTGAACCGGCTGGAGCTGAGGGAAATGATCAACCAGGAGATCATGGCCAATCCCGTGCTGGAAGAAGCGGCGGAAGAAAACCCCGCCACAGCGGATAGTTACACCGACGAAGCCTTCCTGAAGAAAGAAACAGAAAAAGTACCCGAGACGGAAGCAGCCAATCCGTTTGATGAATTCGATTTTGGATCGTTTTTCACGCAATACCTGGATACCGGCGCGGAGCGCGCCGCCGGCAGTGAGCGGGAAGAAATCGAAAAGCCCTCCTTTGACAAATTCCTCTCATCGCCGCAAAGCCTGGCAGACCACCTGACCTGGCAGCTCAGCGTCAGCATCAGCAGTGAGACCGTTCGCAAGATCGCTGAATCCATCATCGGCAACCTGGACGAAAACGGATACCTGACTGCCACGCTCGAAGAAATTGCGTCGTCTGGCAACTACTCCATGGAGGACATGGAAGAGGCCTTGGCCATGGTGCAGGAATTCGATCCCCCGGGGATCGCCGCGCGGAACCTGGAAGAATGCCTGCTGATGCAATTGAAAGTGATTGATCCGCAGAATACGCTGGCGCAGCAAATCATAGCCGAGCACCTGAAGCTACTGCAGAACAATCAGCTGAAGGAAGTGGCGCGCACGCTGAATCGCCCTGTGGAGCTGGTGAAGCGCGCTGTGGATGTGATCAAGCGGCTCGATCCCAAGCCGGGCCTGCGCTACAACAAGACCGAGCCGCGCCTCGTTGAACCCGACGTGCAATTTCGCAAGTCGGAGGGCGAATGGCAGGTGTTTATGAATGATGACGACTTGCCGCAGTTGCGCCTGAACGCCACCTATCGCCGGCTGTTGTCCCGCGATGCTGCCGATCGCGACGTTCGAAATTATGTGAAAGAGCGATTCACCGCCGCAATTCAATTGATGAAGAACATCGAGCAGCGCAAACACACCATCCTGCGCGTCTGCCAGTCCATTCTTCGCCGCCAGGGAGATTTCCTGGATTACGGCCCCGACCACATGAAACCGATGATGATCAAGGAAGTGGCAGAGGAGGTGGGCGTACATCCATCCACGGTAAGCCGCGCGGTGGCCAACAAGTACGTGCACACGCCACAGGGCGTCATCGAGTTGCGCTACTTTTTCTCGGAATCCGTGAACGGCCCGCAGGGCAGCGAAATGTCGCTGCTGTCGTTGAAGCGGCGCGTGAAGAAAATGATCGAGGATGAAGACACCGCGCACCCGTTGACCGACGAGCAGATTACTAAGATGCTCAGCGACGAAGGCATTCACGTGACGCGCCGGACGGTGGCGAAATATCGCGAAGACTTGCGCATCCCCAGCACCCACCGCCGGCGAGTGAAGGGCTAGTCGTCGCGCCGCCGTGAAGCGCCCTCTCCGGTATCGCCGCACTTCCATTCGATCCAGTAGAAACCGAAGCGCCCGCCAACTGGTTATCCTCACGGGATTGTCCGGATCCGGAAAAGGCTCGGTACTGAAAACCTTCGAAGATCTTGGTTTCTATTGCGTGGACAATCTCCCTGTCGCGCTGATTCCCGTTTTCAGCGAGCTGTACGACGAAGGCCGCGGCGAGATCGAACGCGCAGCTTTGCTGGTGGACGCGCGCGAGGGCGAGCAAATTGAAAAACTCCCGGTCTTTTACCGCGCCTTGGCCAGCGACCATCCTGCGACTCTGGTGTTCATCGAAGCGAGTGACGAAGCCCTGCTGCGGCGTTTCAGTGAGACACGCCGGCCACACCCGTTGGGTCGCGATCTCTCGATTGCGGAAGGCATTCGCGAAGAGCGCCGGCGGATGGCGCCCATTCGCCGCCTTGCGGACGTGGTCATCGACACCACAAAATTCAATGTCCACGAGTTGCGGCAATTTATCATCGACCGGTTTCAGAATCCCGGCCGCCGCCCGCTGCTGGTTTCCGTGGTCAGCTTTGGATTTCGCTATGGCATACCGGCAGACGCCGATCTGGTTTTCGATGTGCGCTTCCTGCCGAATCCGCACTTTGTTCCGCGGTTGCGGCCCCTCAGCGGCAAAGATACTCGTGTCGCTCGCTACATCCGTTCGTTCCCGCAGACCAACGAATTCTTGCGACGGACAGAAAGCTTGCTGACCTATTTGATTCCCCACTACATCCGGGAAGGGAAGAGCTACCTGACGGTGGCCATCGGATGTACGGGAGGCCGGCACCGATCGGTAGCGCTGGCGGAAGTGATACGGCGCGCCATCCAGGAGGAAGGGTACGCGGCAAAAGTGGTGCACCGGGATTTGGATAAGACCCCGGCTTGACATTTGTCGGGCGCGAACCTAGCGTTGGCAGCTCGCGTCAAGCGGAAATGATTTTGTGAAACCGATTCCACAAGTCAAACACAGCGGCGAAATCAGGCGTTTGCTGAATTTCGTTTGGCCGTATTCCGCGCGGCTGTTCGCCGGGGTCATCCTTTTGGCCATCATGGCCCTGGCCAACGTGCTGGCGGTCGTGTCCATCCGGCCGGCCGTGGACATCGTCCTGAATCCGCAGTCGGTGAATCAGCGGCTGGCGCTGTTTCAAATTCCTTACGGCGGGCCCACCATCTCTCTGAATTCCTTCGTTCCCAGCCGCATTCACCATGTGTGGTCGGTGTTCGCAATCGCCGTGGTGTTGTTATTTCTGGTCAAAGGTCTCGCAGAGTTTTTCGGCAGCACGCTGATCCAGCACGCCGGGCTTTCGGCGGTGACCGATATTAGGAACCAAGTGTACGAGCGCGTGGTGCACCAGCCGGTGGGCTTCTTCCACCACAATCCCGTTGGGCGGGTAATGTCTGCTGTGATCAGCGACGTGGAACAGATGCGCGCGGCATTTTCCGATTATCTGGCTGATTTCTTCCGGCAACTGTTTACTCTGATCGTGTTCACCCTGGCGCTGCTGGCCATTGATTGGAAGTTCGCCGTCGGCTCGGCAGTCCTGGTTCCTCTGGTGGTGTGGCCGGTCGGGAAACTGGCGCGGCGAATTCGCGGATCGTCAGAGAAGAGCCGCTCGCGGTTGGCGGACCTGAGTCAGATCCTGCAGGAGACAATTAGCGGCAATCGCGTGGTGAAAGCCTTCGGGATGGAGAGCTTCGAAATCCGCAAATTCCGCGAGTCGGCGCGCAATTTGTTGCGGGAAAACATGCGGTGGATCCGGGCCTACGCGGTGACGTCTCCGTTGATGAGCCTGCTGGGAGCGGCGGTGATTTGCATGATCCTGCTGTTTGCCCGGGACCAGATCCGCGCCGGAGCGATGAGCACGGGAAGCTTTATCGCTTTCGTATTCGCGCTGTTCTCCGCCTACGAGCCGGTCAAGCGGCTGGGCAACATTTATCAATTATTTCAGCAGGCCGTGGGAGTTTCGACGCAGGTGTTTTCATTTCTGGATTTGCAACCGGAAGTGATGGAAACGCCCGGGGCCAAGACGCTGCCAAAATTTGCGCAAGGGATTGAATTCGACAACGCCAGCTTTGCGTATGAGGATAATGGCGGCAATCTAATCCTTCGCGACATTAATCTGACGGTTCGCGCCGGGGCGGTGGTGGCGATCGTGGGTTCGAGCGGCGCGGGAAAAACGACTTTGGTGAATCTGCTTCCGCGTTTTTACACTGCAACTGTAGGAGCGGTTGTTGTGGACGGAAATGATGTCCGCGGCCTGACCCTTCGTTCGCTGCGGGAACAGATGGCCATCGTCACGCAGGAAACCATTCTCTTCAACGATACGATTTGGAACAATCTCTGCTATGGCCGGCCGAACATGCCGCAGGATCAGGTGTACGCAGCAGCAAAAGCGGCGCTGGCACACGACTTCATCATGGACATGCCGCAGAAATATCAAACTCTAATTGGTGACCGTGGCCAGAGATTGTCTGGCGGCCAGCGCCAGCGCCTGGCCATTGCGCGGGCGCTTCTGAAGGACGCACCCATTCTGATTCTCGACGAGGCCACGTCGGAGCTGGATTCCGAATCGGAAATGCTGGTGCAGAGCGCGCTCAACAACCTGATGACCGGCCGCACCGTCTTCGTGATTGCCCACCGGCTTTCCACGATTCGCCGCGCCGACATGATCGCCGTTCTGGAAGGCGGCACCATTCGTGAACTCGGCTCGCACGAAGAATTAATGTTGCGCGGCGGCGCTTATGCGCGGCTTTACGAAATACAATTTCGGGACGTCGAGCCGGCATCGCGCGCCGCAGGTCCCATGTGAACATGTCCGGCATCGGCTCCCAGTCCGCGCCAGAAAATCCGCCGAGGACGATGCCGTCCGGTTCGAAGGCGCTGCGGTCCATGACCGGCTATGCCCATGCGCAGATTGTGGAGCACGGCTGGAGCTTGCGCGTTTCGGTGCGCAGCGTGAATCATCGCTTTCTCGACTTGCATCTTCGCGTGCCGGATGGCCTCGAGCCGCTCGAGCCGCGCATTCGCCAGATTGTCCGCGAGCGTGTCCGCCGCGGCCATCTCGATGTGACCTTGCACTACGATATCGCCGGCCCTTCTGCCGTGGGCGTGAACCGCGAAGTCGCGGCTGCTTACCTCCAGGCGGTCGAATCGCTGCGCGAGGAATTTGGAATCACGACGCCCCCGGACATTGCAGCGATTCTGCGGCTCCCGGGCGTAATCGGTCCTCCGGCGGCGTCGCTCGAGGAAGAGCTTGGGCGGCTGGAACCGGTAGTCACGCGCTGCCTGCATGAAGCGCTCGACAAGCTCGATCACATGCGCGAACACGAAGCCAATCACCTGCGCGAAGAAATGTCCGCGCGGCTTCGCGGCGTTGCGCAGTTGACGGCGCAAGTGGAACAAATCGCCGAACGGGCGCGGCCGGCTTTTGCGCGGCGATTGGAGACGCGCCTGAAGGAATTGCTGGCGGAAACACAACTGGACCTGGCGCGGGTAACGCAGGAAGCAGCCATCATTTCCGAACGCAGCGATGTGAGCGAGGAATTGTCCCGGCTTCGCAGTCATGTGAATCAATACGAGACGCTCCTCACCGGCGCCTCCGACGTGGGGAAGAAACTGGATTTCCTTCTCCAGGAAATGCAGCGCGAAACCAACACGCTGCTTTCCAAGACGCCCAGCAGCGAGGACGAGGGCCTGGAAATTACGCGCCACGCTCTGGAGATTAAATCGGAGATCGAGAAATTGCGGGAACAGGTGCAAAACATCGAATGAGCGCGTCCGAGCCGCTGGTGTTGATCGTGTCCGGCCCTTCCGGCGCCGGTAAATCATCCATCGTGCAGAGAATCCTGGAGCTGCCGGGAACCATGCTGTCCGTTTCGTGCACCACGCGTTCGCCGCGAGAGACGGAGAGCGACGGCAAATGGTACAATTTCGTAACCGAGCAGGAATTCCAGCACATGGTGGCGCGCGGCGATTTTCTGGAATACGCCCAGGTGTTCGGCAAAAATTGGTACGGCACGCCGAGGAAGTGGCTGGACCAGGCGCGGGAGCAGAAGAAGGACCTGGTGCTGGAAATTGACGTACAGGGCGCGTTACAGGTAAAACACAAGGTGCCGGACGCCATCGCAATTTTTGTGCTGCCGCCTTCGCGGGCCGATCTGGAGAAGAGGATTCGCGCGCGGGGCCAGGATTCGGAAGACGAAATCAAACGGCGGCTGGAGCGTGCGCGGCAGGAAATGCTGAGCTACAGCAGCTATGACTTTGCCATTATCAACGATAATCTTGAGCGCGCTTCGCAGGAAGTCCGGGCCATCGCGCTCGGCTCGCGCTGCCAGGTGGCGCGCAATGAAGAACGCATCCGCGAAATTTTGAATTCTTTTGGAGGCTGATCATCACATGGCTGTCCTAAGAGAAGTACCGGAAAGTCAGTTTGCCTATGTCGTGATCGTCGCACGGCGGGCCCGGCAATTGATGATCGGCGGGCGGCCGATGGTCGATAATCCGCGGTCGCGAAAGACGACGCGGCTGGCCGAAGAAGAGCTGCACCAAGGATTGCTGGAGTACGACTTGATGGGGGCCACGGACGAATTTGAAGACAAGGACGGGAAGAAGCGCAAGTAGGACCACCGAAAATTTCATGAAAATCGCACTGGGAGTGACGGGAGGAGTGGCCGCTTATAAGGCGGCGGAGCTCGTCCGGCGGCTGCAACAGGAAAAATTGGACGTGCAGGTGGTGATGACGAGGGCGGCGCAGGAATTTATCACTCCGCTCACGTTTGCGGCGCTGACCGGGCAGAAAGTCATTACCGACATGTTCGGTGATTCCAGTGCGGGGCCAGCGAATGTGGAAAGCGCCATTGAACACATCGCCGTGGCGCAGCGAATCGATCTTCTGCTAATTGCGCCTGCGACTGCGGACATACTGGGAAAGCTTTCACACGGGATCGCCGACGATTTTCTTACTACCCTGTATCTGGCGACTAAAGCGCCGGTCGTCGTGGCGCCGGCCATGAACGTGAATATGTGGGACCATCCGGCCACCCAGGAAAACATTGCATCTTTGCGAACGCGCGGCGTGCATGTGGTCAATCCTGATGAAGGCTATCTGGCCTGCGGAATGACAGGTGCTGGCCGGCTGGCCGCGACCGAGGCGATCGCTAAGAAAGTATGTGAAGTACTCGGGCTCCGCCGAGATCTTGAGGGTCAAACCGTGCTGGTTACCGCGGGGCCGACACGCGAAGACATTGATCCGGTGCGCTTCCTCACCAACCGCTCCTCGGGAAAAATGGGGTACGCTCTGGCTGAAGCAGCGCAACGGCGCGGCGCGCGGGTGATTCTGGTCAGCGGGCCCACGGAGAGAAAAATTCCCGAAGCCGTGGACTGGATTCCGGTGCGAACCGCGGAGGAAATGCGGCGCGCTGTCAATGAACATGCCGCCGGTGCAAGCATCATTATTATGGCTGCTGCCGTGGCCGACTTCCGCCCTGTGTCTGCGCAGCGATCCAAGATCAAGCGCGGCGAAGGAAAGCTGATGCTGGAGCTTGAGCCGACTCCCGACATCCTCGCCGAGCTCGGCCGCCAGCCGCAAAGCGAGAGTTCCCGGCGAGTGATCGTCGGGTTCGCCGCCGAGACGGACCGCATGGTGGATAACGCCCGGCAAAAACTGGCGCGCAAGGGCGCGGACATTATTGTGGCCAACGACGTCACCCAGGAAGGCGCGGGCTTCGATACGGACACGAACATTGTCACCTTCTTCCTTCGCGACGGCCGGGAAATTCCGCTTCCGAAAATGGACAAGCTGCAGGTTGCCAATCGCATTCTCGATCAAGCGCTGGAAATTCACAGACAATCGAAGTAGATTCCACCGGGGGATTCGATGAATCCAGAACAGCGCGCTCGTGTGGAAGCCTGGCTTCGCTTTGGCGAAGAGCTTGGCATTGCGCCTTACTTTCGTGATCGCTCGACACCGGCCCCTGTACTGGCCCCTGTGCCGACCACTGTCCCGGAAGCAATCCTAGAGAGGCAGGCTCCCGCCATGAAACCGCAATCGAGACCAGCGCCACCGCCGGCTGCGATTCCCTCGACGCCAATTTTTGCCAAGCCGGCCGCGCCGGCACCGTCACTGTTTGAGGCGATCGATCGCGTTCCAGATGATTCGCTCGAACGCATCCGCGAGGACTTGGGCGAATGCACGCGCTGCCGCTTGCATACAGGACGCACCAAAATCGTTTTCGGCGTTGGAAACCCAAAGGCGGAACTTGTGTTTGTCGGCGAAGGACCGGGGCGCGATGAAGACGCGCAAGGCGAACCGTTCGTGGGACGCGCCGGCAAACTGCTGACGCAGATGATCGAAGCCATGAGCCTACGCCGGGCGGACGTCTATATTTGCAACGTGGTGAAATGCCGCCCGCCAGAGAATCGTCTTCCTGAGAAAGATGAAATCGCCACGTGCTCACCGTTCCTGACGCGGCAGTTGGCGGTGATTCAGCCGAAAGTGATCTGCTGTCTCGGCGCTTGCGCGGCGCAGACCCTCCTCGCCACCAACCAGGGCATCTCCAAATTCCGCGGCGAATGGTTTGACTACCGCGGGGCGAAGCTGATTGCCACCTACCATCCCGCTTACCTGTTGCGGAATCCCAACGCCAAGGGCGAAGTCTGGAAGGATTTGCAAAAAGTAATGGGCGTTCTCGGAATTCAACCGAAACGCAGATAGCACGCACGCCGCGAAGGAGATTCTGTGGGAATCATTCTCGGACTCGCGGGTGCCGTCTGCTGGGGACTGGCGGATTTCTTTGCGCGTTTTTCCTCCCGCCGCGTCGGGGCGTACCGTACCCTCTTCTTCATGCAGTTCTTCGGCTTCGTGGCCCTGAGCGTTTACCTGCAATGGGCGCACGGATTCGCGCGAACCAGCGGACACGGATGGCCGCCGTGGGCTTTCGCGGCGCTGGCCGGGCTGATCAACATGGCGGCGTCTTTGGCGCTTTACTATTCGTTCCAGATCGGCGTCATGAGCATCGTCGCGCCGGTGTCTTCGAGCTATCCGGCGCTGACGGTGATTCTGGCGATTTCCAGCGGCGAGCGTCTGACGGGACGGCGCGCGGCCGGACTTGCGGTTACGCTTGTGGGCGTCATACTCGCTTCCACCTCGTTGAAAAGTGGAGCGGCAAAATCTCCCACGGATGCGAACGGTGGGGCACACGCGCAGCTGACTAAAGGAGTCGGGTGGGCCATTGTCGCAGGGATTGGATTCGGATTTCTTTTCTGGTTCCTCGGATTTTATGTTGTGCCTGTCCTTGGGAGCGCAGTGTCGGTGTGGATGATACGAATCGTTTCTTTCTCTGCGCTCCTGATTATCGCGGGGCCTGCGCGTCAAACTCTTGCTCTGCCGCGAGGCTCGGTGTGGTGGCTTCTCCTCGGCGTCGGTATTCTCGATACGGCGGCGTTCGTTTTCAATAACGCGGGGTTGGCGACGGGCCAGGTTTCCGTGGTCAGCGTGCTTGCGTCGCTCTACGGCGCCGTCACTGTACTGCTCTCCTGGATTTTTCTGCGAGAACCGCTGGAGCGGAGTCAATGGCTCGGCGTGGTCCTGATTTTCGCCGGGATTGTTCTCGTCAGCCTCTGAAATTGCCGCCGGTGCCGCGAGATGAGAAGGGCGCTCGCGGGCTGTTACACTACCATATGGTTTACTGATTCCATGACCCAGCGATACTGCGAAGTCGCCTTGCCGGTACCACTGCGCTCCACGTTTACTTACGCGCTGCCCGCTTTGCTGAATGGCGAAGAACTGATCGGCCGCCGCGTGGTGGTGCCGTTCCGAAATCGCGCCATGGTCGGGGTGTGTGTGGCAACAGCGAATCACGCGCCGGAGCGTGCACAGGCTACTCGCATTCGAGAGGTTGCGGAAATCCTTGATCCGCTGCCGGCCTTGCCGGAAAAGTTGATCGAGCTGGGCAACTGGGTCAGCCGGTACTATTTCGCACCGATCGGTGAGACGTTTCGCGCCATTCTTCCGCCGGATATCGAGCTGCGCGAGGACCGCGAATATTGGCTGACGGATGCCGGTCGTTCCTACTTGCAGGAACTTACTGCTGGTGCGGAGCTCACGCCCGAGGAAACCGAGGAGCTAAAACTGCTCAGGCATTTTGACGTGACGGAGGATTCCGCTGTTCGCTTGCCCAATCGCGCCCGGAAATCGGGCGAAGCTGCCGCCGAAAAGCTGGTTCGCCGCGGCTGCCTGGGAGCGCAGGCGGTGCTGCACAACCGGCACGCGCGCACGCAAAAAATCGTGGCGTGGAACCCGGCGAACCCGGATGCGCCCGAGACCGGCGCGGAGGAAACAATCCGCGAGGTGCTAACGGAAACGCGAGGACCGTTGCCACTGCCGTTGCTCACACTGAAGGCGGGAGTTTCGCGCGCACTCGTCGAGCGCCTGATCAAGACCGGCCGGCTGTTGACGTGGGAGGAATCGCTCACGCCCGAGGATGACACCTGGCAAACGGATTTTACGCCACCGGCGAATGTGCTGAACGCGGAGCAGAAGCGCGCGCTCGGGGACATCTGGCGATGGTTGGTGGCCGGGAAATTCAAGGCAGCTTTGTTGCACGGCGTAACCGGCAGCGGCAAGACGGAAGTTTATCTCGGCGCGGTTGAGGCGGCCCTTTCCCGTGGCAAGACGGCCATCGTGCTGGTACCTGAAATCGCGCTGACGCTGTGGGTGGGCCGGCTGGTCCGCGCACGATTTGGAGAAGGAGTCGCGATCCTGCACAGCGGCCTGCCGGAGAGGGAGCGGTCGCGCGAGTGGTGGCGAGTACGGCGCGGCGAGGCGCGGATTGTTGTGGGAACTCGCTCCGCGGTTTTTGCCCCGCTCGAGAATCTCGGCCTCATCATTGTGGACGAGGAACAGGAATACAGTTACAAGCAGGAAGAAGCGCCGCGCTACAACGGACGGGACACGGCCGTCTATCGCGCGCAACTCGAGGGTGCCGTCGCCTTGCTGGGATCGGCGACGCCTTCACTCGAATCGTTCCACAATGCGCGCGGCGGGAAATATCAACTGCTTGAATTGACAGCGCGAGTGGAGAACCGCCCGCTCGCGGAAGTGCGGGTTGTGGACCTGCGCGAGGAATTCCGCCGCGAGCACAAGGCCGCGCCGGTTTCTGAGCCGCTGCGGGAGGCCATCGCGCTGCGCCTGGAAGAAAAGACGCAGGCGATGGTGCTGATCAATCGCCGGGGCTATTCGTGGTCGCTGCTGTGCCGAGGCTGCGGCGCCGTGGTGCAATGCCAGAATTGCAGCATCGCGATGACGTATCACAAGAGCCGGCAGCGGCTGGAATGCCACTACTGCGGCTACTCGATTCGTCCGCCCAAGCAATGCCCCAAATGCAAGGGCGAGTACCTGTACTTTGTGGGCGACGGGGCTGAGCGCGTGGATGAATATCTGCGGGAGCAATTTCCGACGGCACAGATTGCGCGCCTCGACCGCGACACGGTGCGAACCAAGCGCGAATACCAGCAAGTGCTCGGCGCGTTTGCGAAAGGCGAAATTGACGTGCTCGTCGGCACGCAGATGGTGGCCAAGGGGCACGATTTTCAGCGCGTCACGCTGGTCGGTGTCGTGGCGGCCGACCTGGCTCTGGGCCGGCCGGATTTTCGCGCAGCAGAGCGCACGTTTCAGTTGCTCACGCAGGTGGCCGGGCGAGCAGGGCGCGGCGAACTCTCGGGCGAGGTGCTGGTGGAGACTTACTATCCCGAGCACTACGCCATTCAGCACGCGGCGCAGCAGGACTACGTTTCCTTCTACGAGAAGGAAGCGCATTTCCGGCGCATGCTGCACTACCCGCCGTTTGCGGCGCTGGCGAGCATCCTGGTGCGCGACCGGAAAATCGAAAATGCGATACGGTGGTCACGCGCGCTGGCGGACTACTTCTCGCCGTTTGAAAATCGCGGGGTGAAAATCCTGGGCCCGGCGGCGGCGCCGCTGGCACGTTTGCGCCGCGAATACCGCTTTCAATTCGTGCTCAAATCTCCACAGCGCTCGGCGTTGTCGCAGGTGCTCAGCGGCTGCCTGGACTTCTGCGCTTCGAAAGAAATTCCTGAGACAGCCGTGATTGTGGACGTTGATCCCACCAACCTTGCGTGAACCGGGGGCCCTGCCGGCTCCTGCTCCACGCTAGTTGCCGGCCAGGGCGTGAAGCAGAGTAGAAAAATCAGAGCCGCTCCGACTGCCCACGCACGTCTCGAAGGAGTGAGCGGTTGCGAGCGATCCATGATCGGCGGATGACGGAAGCGCAACGAAAGAATGAGCAGGATGCCGCCCCAGCCGTACCACAGCGGATCCAACTGGCCCATCGCGATGATAGCGAGCGACAGATAAATCGAGATGCGCCGGTGATATTCTCCGGCCAGGCTGAAAACAATGTGCCCGCCGTCGAGCTGCCACACCGGGAGCAAATTCAAGGCCGTCAAAAACAAGCCCGCCCACGCGGCGCGGCCAATGGGGTGCAGCAGGATGAAAGCCTCACTCACGCCTGGATGGAAAAAGGCGATGAAAGCTTTCACGAGCAAAGGATTGCCGAAGATGATGGCGGCGCTTGCCTGAGAGCCGGGAATGATTTTCGAGGCTGCGACAGCGTATGCCATCGCCGGCACGGCTAGCACGAATCCCACGACGGGGCCGGACAGGCCGACATCGAACAGCGCACGGCGCGTGGTGATGGGCGAGCGGATGCGAATGAAAGCGCCAAACGTGCCGAAGAGAGTTGGCGCGGGAATGAAGTAGGGGTAGCTGGCGTCAATGCCGTGAAGTTTGCAGGCGAAGAAGTGACCAAGCTCGTGTGCCAAAAGAATTGTGAGCAGGGTGAAGGAGAACGGGATACCGAGGAGCAGCAGCCGCGGATGAAGCAGCGGAGAGAACAGCATGACAAAGTAATTTTGATTGCTGGTGAAGGGTTGCTGATCGAGAGCATAGGAGCGCGCGAATTCGACGCCGACGCACAGAGTGGTGGTCACCGTGAGGAGGAAGAGAATCAGCGGGGGCCAAATCGAGCGGCGGCGCGGCCGGGCCGGAGGCAAGTCCACGAGCTGTGGAAATTGGCGTTCGAGAATTTCTACGGGGGGCTGAGTGTGGCCGTTGCTCCCGTTGCCGTCAGGGGTCATAAGAGTTTGGATGCGAAGGGTCGAGTGGGCGGTCCAGCGACTTGCGGCCCGGTCTCGGTGGTGTTGTGGCGGTGCGCAGCAAGCCGGCGCGTCAAGACTTGCCCGTGGGGAGTGCTTGCAGCTCCTTGCCGGGCTTGAAGCGGACGGCCTTGCCCGGCGGGATGCTGACCTGCTGCCCGGTGCGCGGATTGCGGCCGATGCCGGTCTTGCGCGGCTTGACGGTGAAGACGCCGAAGCGGCGGAGTTCGATGCGTTCGCCGCGGCCGAGTGCGTTCTTCATGGCTTCGAAGACGGTTTCAACGGCTTGTTCGGCTTTGGCGCGGGTAATATTCGTCTTCGTTACGATGGCGTTGACGATATCTAGCTTGATCACACAATCCTCCAAGCGGGCGGAAGCCTATGCTAGACAGGGGTTTGCGGGTTGTCAAGCACCGTCCCGTGTAATAAGATGCGCGCCTCTCAACAGGCCGCCGCAATGAGTTTCTGCCATGAGGAGGATGGGGATGTCGGTGAAGTCTGATAAATGGATTCGCAAAATGTCGCTGGAACACAAGATGATCGAGCCCTATGAGGATCGCCAGGTGCGCGACGGGGTGATCAGCTACGGCGTTTCGTCGTACGGATACGACATGCGCGTGGCGGACGAGTTCCGGATTTTTACCAACGTGAATTCTTCGGTGGTGGACCCCAAACATTTCGACGCCAAGTCGTTTGTGGAATTCAAGGGGGCGGTGTGCATCGTGCCGCCGAACTCGTTTGCGCTGGCACGGTCCGTGGAATATTTCCGTATCCCGCGCAACGTGCTGACGATTTGCGTGGGCAAGTCCACGTATGCGCGGTGCGGGATTATCGTGAACGTGACGCCGTTTGAACCGGAGTGGGAAGGGTTTGTGACACTGGAGATCAGCAACACCACGCCGCTGCCGGCCAAGATATACGCCAATGAGGGTTTGGCCCAGGTGGTGTTCTTCGAGTCCGACGAGCAGTGCGAAGTGTCGTACAAGGACAAGAAGGGCAAATACCAGGCGCAGCAAGGAATTGTCCTGCCGAAGATTTGAACCGCGCTGGAGCGAGCCGCCCCAAAAATCTCCGGGACGAATGTGCAGCGAAGCGGGACCTCCTCTCTTTCGAACGCTACGAAGATGATGGGCATCCGGCCGGTACCAAGAGGATCGGACCGGCCGGACGCCCTACGCTCAATGAGGAGTGGAAGTTAAGGGCGCAGACCGCCGGCCACGGGGATCACTTGGCCGGTGATCCAGCCGGATTTGTCGGAGGCCAGGAAGGAAACGACGTTGGCGATGTCGTTCGGCTGACCAACGCGGCCGAGCGGAGTGCGCGGCACAAACTCGTTCTGGAATTGATCCCACTCGGGCATGGCGTGCGTTCCTTCGGTTTCGACCGGACCGGGAAGGATAGAGTTGACCAGGATTTTTTTGGGGCCGAGTTCCGCGGCCAATGTCCTGGTAATGGAATCCACGGCAGCCTTGGTGGCGCTGTAAACAGCGCCGGCCGGAATGGCGGCCTGCGAAGCGAGTGAACTGATGTTGATGATTGCGCCGCCGCGGTCACCGAATGCTTTGGCCGCCGCCTGAGTGGCGAACAAGAGTCCCTTGACGTTGAGATCAAAGATTCGATTGTAGTGTTCCTCGCTGATTTGCTCGAGCGGGGAGAATTGGTAGATACCGGCATTGTTGACCAAGATGTCGACCTTCCCAAATTCAGCGATGGATGTATCGATCAGCCGCTTGGCTTCCGTGGGCTTGCTTAGATCCGCGCGGACGGCCTTTGCTTTTCCGCCCGCGGCCTTGATGCGAGCCACGACGGATTCCGCCTGGGTGGCACTGGCGGAGTAATTCACGATGACTGCGGCACCTTCGCCGGCGAGATGTTCGGCAATGGCGGCGCCAATGCCTTTTGATGCGCCGGTGACGACGGCGACTTTCCCCTTCAAACTTGCCATGTTTGCTCTCCTTCAGCGCGGAAGACGCGACCGGCGTGGATGAGACGCCGCCGGGCTTCCGTGAGCTATGGACATATAGACAACTGTCTATATGATGGGAGAAGATGCGGAGGGGATTCAGCTATTTCCGCGAGCGGCGGGAATACGGCGACGCATTTCCGCGAGGTACGCGGCCCATAACTTGCGGTCCAGGCGGAAAAAGTGGAATTTCGACTGGCGGCGGGATTTGATGAGTCCCGTCGCGGAGAGCTCCTTTAGATGATGGGAAATGGTGGGCTGTGAGACGTCGCATTTGTGGATGAGAACGGCGCAAGCCATCTCTTTCGAGGCCGCGATCCGTTCCAGGATTTCCATGCGTGTCCGGTCGGCAAGCGCGCGGCTGATGCGATAGAACTGGTTCGCATTCATGGCGCACAGGATAGTACAGCATTTGCGAGGGGCGATACACTGGGGCGCGCGTGAGTCGAGGAGAGTATGGCAGCGTCCAAAGAGAGTGCGGAGGGGAGCAGGATGAAACTCAGTCTTGACCAGATCCGAGCGGCGGAGAAATTGCTGTGCAAGTATTTCGCGCCGACGCGGCTGGTGGAGGCGGGGTCGCTTGAGCGGGCCGGTGGCGGGCGCGTGTATTTGAAGCTGGAGTCGGAGCAGCCGACCGGGTCGTTCAAGGTGCGCGGGGCGGTGTACGCGCTTTCGGCGCGGATGGAGCGGGGAGGAGTGCGGGAAGTGACGGCGTCGAGTACGGGGAATCATGGGGCGGCGGTGGCGTATGCGGCGAAGCTGCTCGGAATTCCGGCGACGATTTTTTTGCCGTGCGATCCGAATGCAGTGAAGCGAGCGAAGATTGCGGAGCTGGGAGCAAAGATTGTCGAAGAGGGGAAAGATAGCTTCGCGGCGTTTGAGGCGGTGCGCGACTATTCGCGACGTGACGGAGTGTATTGGCTGAACGATGCGACGGACGAGGACTTGCTGGCCGGCCCGGCGACGATTGCGTCGGAGATATTCGAGCAAGCTCCCGAGACGGACGCGATTTTCGTGCCCATGGGAGACACGGCGCTGATTCGCGGGATTGCAAGCGCGGCGAGGCACCTGCGGCCGAAGACGCGCATTGTCGGCGTGCAGGCGGAGCGCGCGCCGTCGTATTACTTGTCATGGAAGAAACGCGAAGTGGTGACGACAGAGACGTGCGACACCATTGCAGATGGACTGGCGACGAGAATTCCCGAGGACGCGAATGTGCGAGTCATTGTGGAGTTAGTGGACGAAGTGCGGCTGGTGAGCGAGCGCGAATTGCTGGCGGCGGTCCGGCACCTGATGGACAAAGAGAATGTGATAGCGGAGCCGGCGGGGGCGGCGACCACGGCGGCGCTGCTGCAAGGGGTGCCTGAGGGCGCGCGAAACATAGTTTGTGTTGTGACCGGCGCGAATATTTCCGAAGAGGTGTTGAAGCAGGCGCGCGGCGAAGCCGGGGGTCAATCAGATTGATTGCATTTTGGCCGTCCAATTTGGCGGTCGTTCTTTTTTCTAGATGAAATCCTGCAGCTGATTCTGACGAAAATTCCAAAAAAAACTGCGACCGAATGCTGCTGACATAGTCTAACTATGGCAGGAGGCCAGTCTTGCCACGAGACGAAATCCCACCGGGGACCCTGTATATGCTGATTTTGCGGACACTTGCGCGCGGCGGGGAGATGCACGGGTATGAGATTGCGAGCTTCATCAAGTCGGTATCGGACGAGGTGCTGCAGGTGGAGGAAGGTTCGCTGTATCCGGCGCTGCAAAGGATGCTGGTGAAGGGCTGGGTGACGGCAGAGTGGGGCACGACGGAAGGAAACCGGCGAGCGCGATATTACAAATTGACAGCGGCGGGACGAAAGCAATTGGAAGCGGAGGTTTCGCAGTTCGAGCGGGTGATGGCGGCAATTTCACGGGTAATTGAGACAGCCTAGCGCGGAGAAATTCGATGGCCAGGATCGCCGGGTGGTTTGGAGATTTGGGCAGACGTGTCGTCATGCTGCTGCGGCGGGAGAAGTTTGACAGCGAAATGGACGAGGAGATGCGGCTGCACCGGGAGATGAAACAGAAGGAGCTGGAGGCTGAGGGCGTCGAGGCCCGGGAGGCTCGCTACATGGCACAGCGGCAGATGGGGAACGCGTTGCGATTGAGGGAAGAGAGCCGTGACGCGTGGGGATGGAATTGGGTGGAACATTTTATGCAGGATGCGCGGCTGGCGCTGCGGCAATTGCGGAGGAGTCCCGGATTTACGATCGTGGCGATCCTAACACTGGCGCTGGGGATTGGGGCGAACACGGCGGTATTTACGCTGGTGCATGCGGTGCTTCTGACGCCGCTTCCGGTGAAGGATCCTGGGCAACTGTACAGTCTCGGCGACACGCAGTTGTGCTGCGACACCACGGATTTCGCGGACATCCGCGACAACTTCGCGATGTTTTCTTACCCGCTTTATAAGCAACTGCGGGATAACACACCGGAATTTTCGGACCTGGCTGCGTTTCAGACCGCGCCGGCACATTTGAGCGTGCGGCGGAGCGGTGCGGCCACGCCCGCTGAACCAGATTTCGGCGAAATCGTTTCCGGAAATTATTTCGCCACGCTCGGCGTGGGTACGTATGCCGGACGCACGCTGATGCCGGCGGACGACCAGCCGACGGCGGCGCCTGTGGCGGTGATGAGCTATCGCACCTGGCACCTGCGTTACGGCGGCGATACCGGAGTGATAGGCGCGACATTTACATTCAACGGCTTGCCCGCGACAGTGGTGGGCATAGCGCCGCCGGGATTTTATGGCGACAGCCTGAAGAGCGACCCCCCGGACTTCTGGGTGCCGTTGGCGATGGAGCCGCTGCTGAGCCCGGACAATGCCTTGCTGAACCGGACCAATCACTACTGGATGTACGTGATTGGGCGGTTGAAACCGGGAGTTCCGGCAGCGCAAGCGGAGGCACACGTGATTCTGGAAATCCGCCAATGGCTGACGAGCCTGGTGGGATTGTCTGACTACGACCGGCAGCTCATCGCCAAAATCGGATTCCATCTGAACGCGGCAGGAAGCGGCGTGCCCCGGCTGCGCAATTCCTACGGCGATGGCCTGCGGTTGCTGATGATTATTTCCGGACTGGTGCTGCTGCTGGCCTGCGCGAATATCGCGAATCTTCTGTTGGCTCGGAGCACGGCGAACCGGGTGCAGAACGCGGTGCGCGTGGCGCTGGGCGCGGCGCGCGGGCGGTTAATCCGGCAGATGATGACGGAAGGGTTGGTGCTGGCGCTTCTCGGCGGGATCGCAGGAATTGCCGTGGCGTTCGCGGGAACGCGCGTGATCTTGTCGCTTACGTTTCGCGAGGGCGGCTACGTGCCGATCGATGCCACGCCGTCGCTGGCCGTGCTGGCGTTTGCTTTGGGCATCTCTCTAATGACAGGAGTGGTTTTCAGTTGCGTGCCGGCGTGGATTGCGTCAAACGCGCATCCGGCCGAGCCGCTGCGCGGAGCTGGGCGGTCGGTGGGGGACAGATCGGCGTTGCCGCAAAAACTGCTGGTGATGGCGCAGGCCGGGCTTTCGCTGGTGCTGCTGGTGGGCGCGGGGCTGTTGATTCAAAGTCTGCGTAACCTGGAGCGGCAGAAATTCGGATTTGAAACCGAGGGGCGGCTGATCGTGCGTGTGCGGCCGGGAACCGCGGGCTACACCATCGATCGCTTGCCCGCGCTATACCGCGCGATCGAGGAGCGGCTGAGCCAGATTCCCGGGGTGGGGAGCGCAAGCCTGGCGCTGACCAGCCCACTGGCCGGCTGGAATTTCAATACCTCGGTTTTCATCGAAGGGCGCGCGCCGTCGGCGGATCTGTCGCAGGACGTGTCGTTTTACGATTTCGTGAGCGCGCATTTCTTCGAGTCCATCGGGAACCACATCGTGCGCGGCCGTGCCATCATGGAGGGGGATACGCCGACGGCGCACCACGTGGCGGTGGTGAACGAGACATTTGCGCGGAAGTTTTTTCCTAACGAAGATCCGATCGGCAAGCACCTGGGCATCAGCGACGCGAGCCACGGGGGCGATTACGAAATCGTGGGAGTGGCGGAGGACGCGAAATTTACTAGTGCCAGGAAAGCTGTGGTTCCGATGTTTTTCATGCCGCTGCTGCAGATTGAAAAGTACAAAGATGAGGATGACCAGGCCTACCAGTTGTGGGCCAATTACATTGACACGATTCAATTGCACGTAGCCGGGCGGCCGGAAAATTATCAGCGCGTGGTGCAACAGATGCTGGCGGACATTGATCCGAACCTGACCGTTCCCAAGTCGATGACCATGGAGGAACTGGTGAGCGGGAGCTTCAACAGCCCGCGGCTGATGGCGCAGCTGACCAGCTTGTACGGGATTGTGGCGCTGATTCTGGCATCCATCGGATTGTACGGCGTGGCGGCGTACATGGTGGCGCGGCGGACGAGCGAAATTGGAATCCGCATGGCGCTGGGAGCGCAGCGGGGAAGCGTGATTGGCATGGTGTTGCAGAGCGCGATGCAGCCTATCGGACTAGGCCTGCTGGTGGGAGTGCCGGTGGCCTTGATTGGCGGGCACGCGATTGCGAGCCAGCTATTTGGAGTGAAGGGATACGACCCACTGATTCTGACCGGGGCCGTGGGTGTGCTGGCCGCGGCTGCGGTGCTGGCGGCGATTATTCCGGCCCGGCGGGCGGCTTCGATCGATCCTATCCGCGCGCTGCGAAACGAGTAGAGCGCCGGAATTTTTTATGTCGGAGCGGCGTCGCTGAAGAGCAGTTCCTTTGCGCGCTGCGAGGCTTTAACCACGGCCTTGATCAGCGTGACGCGCAGGCCGCCTTCCTCGAGCTCGAGGATCCCGTCAATGGTGCAGCCCGCGGGAGTGGTGACCGCGTCCTTCAGCAAAGCCGGGTGATCTCCAGTTTCGAGAGCGACTTTTGCAGCGCCGAGTGTCGCCTGTGCCGCGAGCAGCGTGGCGAGCTCGCGCGGCAAACCCATCTTGACGCCGCCTTCCGCGAGCGATTCGAGGATGATGTAAATGAAAGCGGGCCCGCTGGCGGAGAGTCCGGTGATTGCATCCATGTGCTTTTCATCGACCACGACGGTCTTGCCCACGGCGTCGAACAGCTTCCGGGCTGATTCGAGATGAGCGTCGGTGGCGTATTTTCCCCGGCAGATGGCGGTGATTCCTGCGCCGACCTTGGAAGGCGTGTTGGGCATGGCGCGGATCACCGGAATAGGGCCGGTCAAACGCTGCTCGATGTAGGTGGTTGGGACCGATGCAGCAATGGAGATGATCAGCTTGGAGTCGTTCAACTCCGGGCGGATTTCATTCAGCACGGCGCCTACGGTTTGCGGTTTGACGCAAAGCAGAATAATGCCGGCGTCTCGAGCAGCGGCGCGATTGTCAACGCCAAGCGATATGGGACCGCCGGAAAATTCGCAGCGAGTTTGGCTCTGGTGATGAACCGTGGCAGAAATCGTGTCGCGCGAAGCGAGTCCCTGCCGCAGAAACGCCTCGATCAGAATTCCGCCCATCTTTCCCGCGCCAAGAATCGCCAGCCGGTTGTGTGCTGAATTAAGCGCCATCGCAATGACCCTCCAATGATGTCTGTTAGAACGATAGCGCACGCAGATGGATGCACGTAGTTATAATAATTTGTTCAAACCATCTATCGCTTGGATTGATTTTTGCGATTGTACTCTCGCCGGACTGGTAGGGTATAGAACATACGGAGATTGCCGACCCCAACTTGCTTCAGGAAACCTTGAATTGACGGGCAGGTCGCCAGCCGTAAAGCATCACGCTTTGTTATAATCCGACGCAGAATTCCATGGATTTCGATCACCTCACTACTTTTCTGGAAATCGCAAAGTCGGGCAGTTTCTCGCGCGCAGGGCAGAAGCTGTACCGCTCGCAGCCGGCGGTGAGCGCGCAAATCCGGCAACTGGAACAGGAATACGGCGAGAAGTTGTTCGACCGGGTGGGCAAGTCCGTGCGGCTGACTTCCGCCGGAGAGGTGCTGCTCGACTATGCTGGACGGCTGTTGAGCCTGAAGAACGAAGCGCTGCACGCCGTAGCCGACCAAGCCAGGGCGCCGAGGGGGAAACTGGCCGTGGGAGCCAACGAGGCGACCTGCCTGTACGTGCTTCCCCACGTTTTTGCGGAATATCACCGGCACTACCCGCTGGTGCAAATCAGCATTTACCGGAATTTCAGCCGCAAAGTGATCGAGAAGATCGAGGATGGCGCGCTGGACGTGGGCATCGTGACGCTGCCGGTAAAATCTCCGAGCCTGCGGACACATTCGATTTTCCGCGACCGGCTGATGCTAATGGTTGCGCCATCAAACCCGCTGGCACGGCAGAAAAGCGTGCGCATCAAGGAAATCGCCGAGCAGCCATTGATTCTTCCGAAGACGGGTTTCACCAGGCAGCTGTGCGACAAGCACTTCCGGCCCTACCGATCGCGGGTGCGCATTACCATGGAACTGCCAAGTGTGGGAATGATCAAGCGGTTCGTGGCTGCGGGATTGGGCGTGTCGTTGATCAGCGAAAGTTTTGCGCGGGATCAGGTGCGCGCCGGTGACGTGAAATTAATCGCGATTTCAGACGTAGAGCTTTGGCGCGAACTGGGTGTGATTTACCGGCGCGATCGGACCCTGCCGCGCGCGGCGGCGGCATTCGTCGGGTTGCTGCGGGAAGAGGGCGCGCTGAGCGCAGACGGCCGCGGGACGCGTGGCCGTTGAATCCTGAACAAAACGGGAAGTGTGTATGGCCATCCTGGTAACAGGCGGCGCGGGCTACATTGGAAGTGTGACCGTGGAGCTGCTGCGCGCGAAGAAAGAACAAGTTGTGGTGCTGGACGATCTGGCGCGCGGGCACCGCGAATCACTCGACGGCGACATTCCGTTTTTCCAAGGGAAAGTGGGAGATCGTGCGCTGGTGGCGCGCATTGCCAGTGAGCACGCCATCGAGTCGTGCATACATTTTGCCGCGCTGACGTTTGTCGGAGAATCAGTGCAAGACCCCGCGAGATATCTCGAGAACAACGTGGAGCAGGGAGTGGCGTTTTTTGGAGCGCTGGTCCGTGCCGGAGTGAAGCGTGTGGTGCTGTCCTCGACGGCAGCCGTGTATGGAGATCCCGAAAAGGTGCCCATTGCGGAGAGCAGCCGGCAATGGCCGGCGAATCCGTATGGCTGGTCAAAATTCTTTCTGGAACGCACGCTTGAGGCATTCGACACGGCACACGGAATGAAATTTGCCGCGCTCCGCTATTTCAATGCCGCAGGAGCGACTGAGAAACACGGCGAGGACCACGATCCGGAATCACACTTGATTCCGAATGTGCTGAAAGCGGCGGCGGGCGAGAAAAAGGAAATCTCGGTATTCGGGAACAACTACCCCACGCCGGATGGAACGCCCATCCGTGATTACATTCACGTGGAGGACTTGGCGGATGCTCACGTCCGCGCGCTGGAGCACCTGCGCCGGGGCGGAACTTCGGACTATTTGAATTTGGGGACGGGGCGGGGCTATTCGGTGATTGAGGTGATCGAAACGGCCCGGAGGGTCACGGGCAAGGCGATCCCGATGCGGATTGAAGCCCCGCGAGCGGGAGATCCGGCGCGCCTGGTGGCAGATCCGATGCGGGCTAAGAGCGTGCTGGCCTGGAACCCATTGCGGTCCGATTTGACCTTGATTATCCGCAGCGCCTGGGAATGGCGCGAACGGCATCCACAAGGTTACGCTTCCCGCACTGGGAAGTAATCCTGTACCAAACCATTGATAAAATGAGGGTTAAGAGACAGGGGCGAGAACGTCCCATTGCCAAGTTTCGGTTTATGCGGCAGTCTCTTAGAGAGCTTCGGCGCATCCAACAGTGTAACGTTTTGCGTAATAAGGATGATTAAGTGACAGGGCCGAAGGAGTGGTATGAGCGAAAAGAAATCCGCTGAGCTGACCTACAAGGACATCACGCCCAAAGGGGTGTACGCTAACCGCCGCAATTTTCTGTTGGGATTGCTGGCCACCACCGGGGCCGTGGCGGGCTGGAAAAAATTCAATTATCTGCTGCTGGGCCCGGGAATGGGAACAACGCCAGTGAAGTTAAATGGCGTGATCAAAGGACCGTTCAGCACGGACGAAAAGCAGACGCCGTTGAACGACGTGACGCACTACAACAATTACTACGAGTTCGGAACAGGGAAGGAAGAGCCGGCGCAGTATGCCAAGAATTTTGTGACGTCCCCATGGACCGTTTCTGTAGTAGGGGAAGTGAAAAAGCCGCGCAACTTTACGATGGACGAGATATTGAAACTTGCGCCGCTTGAGGAGCGCATTTACCGGCACCGCTGCGTGGAGGGCTGGTCCATTGTGGTTCCGTGGATCGGATATTCGCTGAGCACGATTGCGAAACTGGTGGAGCCGACTTCGAAGGCGCAATTTGTGGCCTTTGAGAGCTATTACGACGTGAAGCAGATGCCGCAGGGCCCGTATGCCGGAATTCAGCTTCCTTATGTGGAGGGGCTGCGGCTGGATGAGGCCATGAATCCGCTGACCCTGCTGTGCGTGGGAATGTACGGGGAAACGCTGCCGAATCAGGATGGCGCGCCGGTGCGCATAGTGATCCCCTGGAAATATGGGTTCAAGAGCATCAAGTCGATTGTGAAAATTCGCTTCGTGCAGAATCAGCCACCCACGACGTGGAATCTATACGCCTCGAACGAATATGGGTTCTATTCCAACGTGAATCCCAACGTGGACCACCCGCGGTGGAGCCAGGCCAAGGAGCGGCGGCTGGGCGAGTTCCTGCGCCGGCCGACGCTGATGTTCAATGGCTATGCGGACCAGGTGGCCAGCCTCTACAACGGGATGGATTTGAAGAAGAATTACTGACCGGAGCCGCGGGGTGAATTCCATTCTTACCAGCAAATGGACCAAGGTCGCGGTGTTCGCGCTGTGCCTGGTTCCTCTGGCGGCGCTGATTTTGCGAGCCCTGCAGAGCGGCCTTGGCGCCAACCCCATCGAATTCATCACGCATGCCTCCGGGGATTGGACCATCCGGTTCTTGGTGATCACGCTGGCCATCACGCCGGCACGAAAAATTCTGCGGCTGCCGCAATTGATCCGCTTCCGGCGCATGTTGGGGCTGTTTGCATTTTTTTACGCTTTCCTCCATTTCAGCACCTGGATTGGGGTCGATAAATTCTTCGATTGGCACGAGATGTGGAAGGACGTGCAGAAGCGAAGATTCATCACCGTCGGCTTCACCGGATTTTTGCTGCTGATTCCGCTGGCCATTACGTCCACTGCCGGGTGGATTCGGCGGATGGGCGGGAAGCGCTGGCAGGCGCTGCACCGCGCCGTCTACGCGGCAGCAATAGCCGGCGTGATACACTACTACTGGCTTGTAAAATCCGATGTTCGCAAGCCGCTCCTCTATGCCGGAATGGTCGCAGTCTTGCTGGCCTACCGGTTGGGGTCCTGGCTCTACGGCCGCGGAAAACAGGTGGCCGCCGGGAATGTCCCTCATGAGGGGATTGTCACGGCTGAGACGATATAACCCCCTTCCCCTGGCCCCTCGGCGGAGGTCTAGAACTGGCCCGGAACTGTACTTTTGTACAGGTGAAGAATCCGGGATCGCTGTGTAGGCTTAACAAGTACCCCAGTCCCTGAAAACAAAAACGGAGCTCCCATTGAGATTCCGAAGCGGTGTCGGTGTCGCAATCGTGGTTCTTTCGGCCATGGGCGTGTTTTTAGCCGCGTGCGGGAGCACGGGCTCGAACGGGAATCCCGGCAATGCCACGGTGCCCCAAATCACGACGCAGCCTGCTGATAAAACCGTGACGGTCGGCCAGACGGCGACATTTTCGGTGACAGCTACGGGTACCGCACCGTTGACGTACCAATGGCAGCGGGGCACCCAAAACGTCGGGACAAATTCGAACACTTACACGACCCCCGCGACTCAAGCTTCCGACAATGACGCAAAATTTCAGGTGATCATCACGAATTCGGCGGGGAGCGTTACGAGCAGTCAGGCGACCCTGACGGTTAATTCAGGAAGCGGCGCGCCGGTGATCACGCGGCAGCCCGCCAGCTTGACCGTGACCGTGGGGCAGCCCGCAAATTTCACTGTCGCAGCCACTGGCACTGCGCCACTGAGTTATCAATGGACGAAAAACGGCGCCAATGTGGGAACGAACTCCTCGACCTACAACATTGCCGTTACGGCGCTTGCTGACAATAACGCCATGATTCAAGTGCGAGTGAGCAATGCTTCCGGGAATATGCTGAGCAGCACGGCAACGCTGACAGTGAAGCCACCGCCTCCGCCCGGAAACGTGAATGTGCTGACATTCCACAATGACAATGGACGCACCGGGCAAAATCTGAGCGAGGCGGCGCTGACGCCGACTACAGTGAATTCGACGACCTTTGGAAAACTAGCCACGCTTCCCGTTGACGGTCTGGTGGACGCCGAGCCTTTGTATGTATCGAACCTGATCATCGGCGGAGCGCCACACAATGTGGTGTTCGTGGTCACCGAGCACGATTCAGTGTATGCCTTCGATGCGGATACGTTCGTGCAACTGTGGAAGGGAATCGTCCTTGGGTCAGGTGAGTCCACCAGCGACAATCGTGGATGCGGACAGGTGTCACCTGAAATCGGCATCACTTCGACGCCGGTGATTGATACCAAGGCGGGGGCGCATGGAACCATTTATTTGGTGGCCATGTCGAAAAACGGTTCGAATTATTTTCAGCGCCTGCATGCGCTCGACATCACCACTGGGGCTGAGGAGTCCGGAAGCCCGGTGCTGATTCAGGGGTCGTTCACACGACCAGTGGTGGGAGGCTTGACCACTTTTGATCCCAAACAATACAAGGCGCGCCCCGGTTTGTTGCTGATGAACGGTGTGGTCTATATAGCGTGGGCGTCGCACTGCGACGGCGGCGCTTACCAGGGCTGGGTGATGGGCTACAGCCAAAGCACACTGCAACAGGCCAGCATCATTAACGTGACGCCCAATGGAAGCGAAGGCGCCATCTGGATGTCGGGGTACGGACTGGCGGGCGATTCGACTGGGAATATTTATTTCCTCGACGCCAACGGCACGTTCGACGACACACTGGACATCAACAGCAACCCCAATATGGCGGACTACGGCAACGGGTTCTTGAAACTTTCGACGGCGGTGAACACGCTGGCCGTGGCCGATTACTTCAATATGCACAACACGGACGCGGAATCGAACGCGGACGAGGATCTTGGATCGGGGGGCGCCATGGTGCTGCCCGACGTGAAGGACAATATTGGGAACACCTGGCATCTGGCTGTGGGCAGCGGAAAAGACGCGGCCATTTACGTGGTCAACCGCGACCAGATGGGAAAATTCAATGTCACCAGTGACGCTGCCATCTACCAACTTCTTGGAGGCGCGACCGGTGGCGGCGTCCGCGGCGGCCCGGCCTATTTCAACAATACTGTGTATTTCAGCGGCGTGGGCGACACGCTGAAAGCCTGGCCGATATCGAATGCCAAGCTTGCCACCTCGCCGAGCTCGCACACGGCTTCTTCGTTTGGCTATCCGGGGAGCATTCCCAGCATCTCGGCAAACGGGATCACGAACGGCATCGTGTGGACGGTGGAGAATGCCGGCGGCGGTTTGCTGCACGCCTATGACGCGACCAATCTGGGGAAGGAACTGTACAACAGCAACCAGGCGGCCAACGGGCGCGACAATTTCTCGAACAATAAGTTCATCACGCCGATGATTGCCAACGGGAAAGTTTTCGTAGGCACGCCGAACAGCGTGGTGGTCTTCGGTTTGTTGCCCTAGGCCTGATTCATCCGAGCCGTCAATCGAGCGGTGGGCCGAAGCTTACGGATGAATTCCCAGCTCGTCGTTTTCTTCTCCCTCTGCGAGCGGGCGAATGCAGAGAGCAGTGCCTTGCTGACCGCACTGGTAGACCTGGTAGGCGGGCAAGTCTCGCGCCGCCACATCGTAGTCCCCATCCTCCATCGCCGCCGCGGCATTGCCTTCCGTCATGTTGTAAGCATTTGGCCGCAACGCACGAACCCGAAACATCTCTGTCGTCGGCTCGTAGTTGCCGTAGCTGAAGCAATGGCCAATGCACGCGCGGTCCAGCATGTGCTGGATCAGAACGCGTGAGCCCTCCGGCGGCTTGATGGTCCCGAGCACGCGTTGATTTGGCGGCAGAGTCCTTACCAGCCCCTCAACCTGTGCCTCCATGTGGTTCAGCCGGGCGGTGTCCCGATAAAGAAACGTGAAAAACGTGGCGACGACGGCGAACACGGCGATAGCGTGCCATTTTCGCGGCGTCACCAAACCCAAAATGCAGCAGAAAAGAACTGCCGAGATGGACGTGAGCCGTTCCGTGATCAACGCGAGCGCGGCCGAAATTCCGGTGAATCGGATGCCGTCGGGAAGGAGGAGAACGCCGAGCTCCATGAGCACGAAAAGTTGCAAAGGGATGGAGTACGCCGCCCATGCGTCTCGGATCGAGCAGCGCTTAATGATATCCGCGAAAACCGCCACGGGCGCGAAGATCAGCACGGCGAACTGAACAATTTTGTAGCGCGCGCCAAACAACAGGAATTGGTCCGCTCCGGTGAAGAGATAGAGCGGGTCTTCCTCGGCGTCCACGATGAAGTGGCTGTCCACGTAGTAGTGGAGAAAAACGATGCCTGCGGCAGCCAAGAGAAAGATGACGAATTGCCAGTGGTCCGGGAGGGACTCTGCGGCCACGATATAAATTGCTGCTCCGACGAGCCAAACCAGCGCGACAGGATGCGCAATCACGATGAGAGGCGCGGGTGCAAATGCGAGCAGTCGCTCGAAGCGGTTTCCCCTCCAAAACAACGCCAGCGCGAAAAAGGAAAGGCCGAGAGAAATGTAATAGTTGAAAAAGCCCATCTCAAACGTCCAGCCATAGCTGACTATGGCCAGCAGGGGAGCGACGAACCAGGGAACACGACGGGCGGCGGCGCACATCAACGCGAATGCGCCCCAGAAGAAAATCAGGACGGAGACTGAAACGGCAATTTTTTCCGCCGCTGCAAGTCCAACAATCTGACCCAACCCACTCAACATGAAATCAAAGACTATGTTGGTCCAGTTGGTAACGACGGTGAGGCCGGGGGCCTGTCCCCGGGCGATGAGTTGCGCTAGCCAGGCGTTGTAGAGGTGACTGCCCAGATCGCCGGCCATAATCCGGCGATGCCAGAAGCAGGGCACGAGCACAGCCGCGGAAACCAGCACAAATCTGAGCCAATAAATGCGAACGTAATCTGCGACTAAACCGAGGACGGGAAGCCGGCCGGCAGGGTTCAAGTCTTGATTGGGTGGGGCTTGGCTAACGCCGAGGATTGAATGGGGAGATGGAGCCGTCAAGCGATCGCCTCGTTGGACCCGGCTGTACCTGTGCGTGGCGCTCAAAGATACCACGAGTCAAGCGGGTGGAATGGGGAGCGCGGGTTACGGGGAAATCAGGGTGTGCATACAAAAAAAGAGCGGGCCAGCGTGTGCCGGCCCGCCCTTTCGACTAGAGGCTAGTGACGTTCGCAGCCTGCAGGCCCTTGGGGCCCTTGGTGACTTCGAATTCAACCGCCTGGCCTTCGTTCAGCGACTTGTAACCCTCCGCCTGGATGGCGGAAAAGTGGACGAAAACGTCCTCGCCGGACTGGCGCTGGATGAACCCAAAACCTTTGCTGGCATTGAACCACTTCACTGTTCCTTGTTCTCTCACTGATGTACTTCCTTTGTCATTAAGCTATTTGTGCTTCTCGACCGCCTCCAGCCGTAAAGCAAAAGAGGCTGCAAGTTGTGACTTGCAGCCCCTTCAAACGAATCTAAAGGTGTTACAAGAGCAACAAACGCAAAACCATAGTACCACAGACGGGCCGGGTTGCCAACTGGAATCTGAAGCGGTGCTTATGGGACAGGGTTTACGACGCGATCGGCCTGCGGAGCACGCTCGACGGGCGTTAATGTCCCATTCTGGATGTAGTACTCGCCGTCGCGCCAGCGGACGCGATTGCGCGCGAAACTGGCGAACAAAATAATGATGGCCAGCGCGTCCCAGATGGGGATTAGCCAGAATTTCTTGACGATGGAGGGCTGCCGGAGGCCCCAGAGAGCAATCAACCCGGTCATGAACACGCGCAAGACCAGGTAAGAACCGAGGTAAACCGCGGCGACAGTCAAAGTCGGATGCACGGCCACGGCAATCAGCGACCACAGCAGTCCGAGCGTCAGAAGCAGGCCGGTGTGGCCCCAGGGGCGCATGTTTTTCTGCACCACTGCCCAGCGCATGCGCTTGGCCAGGAATCCGCGCATGCTTTCGAAATCGGCGACGGCGCGGACGGCATAGGGGAGCAGTTCGACGCGATAGCCCTTTTCGGCAATCAAGCGGCCTACCAGCATGTCATCGGCAGGCTTGTTTTCGATGGCCGCGAACAGGCCTGCTTCGGCGAGCACTTTCTTGTTGGTGACGATGGTGGAGCCCAGTGCGAATTTTACTCCGTCGAGCAGCCGCGCTACGGTTAGGCTGGCGTAAAAGTCCGAAACCTGGCCGATGGTTTGCAGGCTGTTGGCAAACGATTTTTGGTCCGTTTGCAAATAAAGACAGGTGACGGCGCCAACTTTTGAATCACGCAGCGGCGATACCACGGTGCGCAGATAGTCGGGTTCGACGCGGATGTCGCTGTCACTGAAAACGAGATAGGAAAATCTGGCTTCACTCGCCAGCCGGGAAAGCTTGGACACTTTGTCGTTCGTGGCGTTGGGATCGGAACCGAGCAGGAGGCGGATAGAAACCTGGGGAAAGTCGCGCGCGAGCTTCTGGATCACCGGGACATTCGGGTCGTCGACGCTCCCGACGCAAAACAGCAATTCGTAGTCCGGGTAGTCTTGGCGGCAAAAACTGGCGAAATTCTCGTAGGCGTCTTCATCGAGACCGCGAACCGGCTTCAGGATGCTGATGGGAGGAGTGAAATCCGTGTTGGGCCGGAGGCGCCGGGAGAAAAAGCGCTGCGATGCAAAGATGGCGAGAAGGTAGTAAACGAGTGGTGAAAGAGCGATGACCAGCACTAGCAGCTCAAAGGGCGTCAAATCGTTCATCTACCTGTCCGGCCCCCGCGATTCATCCGAGATTTCAACTCTATCACGCTGTTACCTTCCCCCAATGGTGCCAACGGCGCGCAACCGGCGATCGGAATCCGGCGCGCCGCCACTCCAACTCACATTGGGCAAAATGGTTTCCATACGGATGCGCTGGTGTGCTTCGGAAATCTTTTTCAACATGCTGTCAATCAGCTCATCGGAAAGAAGGCGGGGTTGCAGTCCGAGACCCAGAAGATGGTCGTGGACCACGTTGTAATAGTGCTCTTCCATTTCGGTGCGCGGATTGGGCAGAAAATCAACCCGGACATCGAATCCCAGCCGCTGAGCCTGTTTCTGGACCATTTGAGCCAGTTGCGCGATGGAGAATATTTCCGTGAGCTGATTGAAGACGCGGAATTCGCCAGGCTTCGCCGGGTTGGTGAGCGCCAATTCGACGCAGCGTAGCGTGTCGCGAATATTAAGGAAGCCGCGTTTCTGAGCGCCCTTCCCGTACACCGTTAGTGGAATACCGGCGATGGCCTGCACGCAGAAACGGTTGAGCGCGGTGCCGAAAACCGCGTCGTAGTGAAAGCTGGTTTCAAAGCGCGGGTCGAGTTTCGATTCTTCCGTCTCGATGCCATACACCACGCCCTGGTTCAGGTCTGTGGATGCAAGCTTCCAGACGCGGCAGGTAAATTGGATGTTGTGACTGTCATGGACTTTGGAGAGATGGTAGAAGGAACCGGGTTGCTTGGGGAAGGGAAGGCGATCCTTGCGGCCCTTGTGCTCCACCTCCAGAAAACCTTCTTCGATATCAATGTTGGGAGTGCCGTACTCCCCGAGCGTGCCGAGCTTTACCAGGTGGCATTTTGGCGCCACGCGTTTCATGGCCCACAGAACGTGCAATGTGCCGACCACATTGTTGACCTGAGAAAACACGGCGTGTTCGTGGTCCATCATGGAATAGGGCGCGGAGGGCTGTTCGCCGTAGTGGACGATAGCGTCGGGGCGGAAAGATTCCAGGGTTTCGTGGACGAAATCGTATTCCTGAAGATCGCCGACAAAAATGGGGAGTTTCTTGCCAGTCACTTCGCGCCAGGCATTGGCGCGCTCCTCGAGGGTGCGGATAGGGAGCAGCGGCTCGGCACCGAGCTTGGCCTCCCACTGGCGTTTGCCGAAATTGTCGAGCAAGGCGACCTCATGGCCGCGTTGGGAAAGATACATTCCCGTAGGCCAGCCGAGGTACCCGTCGCCGCCTAGGACCAAAATGCGCATGCAATTCCCCCTAGTGATTGTCGCAGCATTACAGCAAAAACTCAAAAATACAATATTTGGGATTGAAACTGAAACAGTATTTGCCTCGGAGTGCCAGTTGAGCATGGTAAACGCCAGAACCGGGTGCGGCGGTAATAAATCCCAACAGAGATTTCCCCCCGCGCCGCTTCGTGGTATCTATTTGCACTAATTCTGGGGAGCGAAGGCATTCCTGGCGTGCGCTCGAAGCAAGGAGGCAGGCGATGAAACGAATAGCGCTTTCTGGCCGAAGCTGGCAGTCCCTGCTGTTGTCGCTGCTACTGGCAGGATCGGCGGGAGGAAAGATTCGTTCCGCGGAAATGCCAACGCCGGCCGTGCGACCAGAGGCGCCGAACACGGCATTGGATCTCCCACCACAGCAACTGAGTGCGCAGGGGCAAGTAGCATTGCGGACGATCATTGAGGATGGAAGGCTTGAGGAACTGAGGTGGCCAGATTTCAGCGACTATCGCAAGCACCTGGTGAAGTTCTACGAAGCCTACGGGTACGCTTTGCCGTGGACAAGAGGCCTGCAGCCGACTGCGCAGGCGCAAGCGGTGATCGCCATTCTGATGAAGGCCGATCAAAAGGGCCTTTCGGCGGAGGATTACGACGCGCCGCGCTGGGGCCCGCGTATTGCAAAGCTTAAACCAGTGGCGCAGCAGCCAAGGGAGGAAGATGCAGTGCGTTTCGACGCCGCGCTGACGGTTTGCATGATGCGTTATATCTCCGACCTGCACATCGGCAAGGTGAATCCGCGGCACTTCGAATTCGGTTTCGACGTGGAGACGAAGAAGTATGACTTGCCCGATCTGTTGAAGGACCACGTCGTAGACGGGCCGAGTGTTGAAGCAGTGCTGGAGCAGGCGGAGCCTCCAATTCCCGGCTACCGGCGCTCTATTTTGGCACTGCAGGCTTATATGGAGCTGGCGCGCAGAGATGACGGGGAGCAACTCCCACCAGTGAAGAAAACGGTCGCCCCGGGGGACACCTATCCCGGCGTTCCCCGGCTTGCGCGCTTGCTGCGACTGGTGGGCGATCTGCCTGCAGACGCGAACGTGCCGACGGACAGCCTGGTGTACCAAGGCGCGCTGGTGGACGCGGTGAAAAAATTTCAGAGCCGGCATGGCCGAGATGCCGATGGGCGAATCGGCGCGCAGACAATTGCAGATATGAATGTTCCGCTCAGCCAGCGCGTGCGGCAGATGCAGTTGACACTGGAGCGCTGGCGATGGCTTCCGCTGGGTCTTCACGGCGGTCCGATCGTTGTGAACATCCCGGAATTCCGGTTGCGCGCTTACGATGAACATCTGAAAACCGGGCTGACCATGAACGTCGTGGTGGGAAAGGCCTACAACCATGACACGCCATTGTTCGTCGATGCCATGGAGTACGTGGTGTTCCGGCCGTACTGGAATGTTCCTTACTCGATTGCCAAAGCCGAAATGTTCAAGGGAATCGAACGCGATCCGGACTATCTGAGCAAGAAAGGCTTTGAAGTGGTGGACAATCGCGAGAACCCTGTGGGGTCAGGGACAGTAATGCCGGATGAATTGCAGCAGCTTCGCGCCGGAAAACTTTTCATCCGCCAGAAGCCAGGACCGAAGAATTCGCTGGGCCTAGTGAAATTCATCTTCCCAAACAACTATGACGTGTACATGCACGATACACCGGCGACGGAGTTTTTTTCGAAGTCACGGCGCGACTTCAGTCACGGCTGCGTGCGTTTGGAACATCCCGCGGATATGGCAGCGTGGGTTCTTCGGGATAATCCCGGCTGGAACATGGAGCGCATCAAGGCGGCGATGAACGGAGAGAAATCGCAGCAGGTGAATCTGGCTCACCCCATCCCTGTGCTCATCGTGTACGGGACTGCGGTGGTGCCGGAGGACGGACTGGTGCATTTTTACGACGACATCTACGGGCACGATGCCGCGCTGGAGAAAGTGCTAGAGAAGGGTTACCCGTACCCCGGCTAGTCGCCGGCGCGCAAATTGGCAGGACAGTCGAAGCACCACTGGCGCACCCGGCCAGTGTCCACATGGATGAAATCCGAGTGAGGATAGTAGCCGACCCCGCCCCGGTGAAGGGCCAGTGCGGCTTTGCGCAGCTTCAGCGTGTTGACGCTGGGAATGCGCAGGTCAATGGCTTCCGCTTGTAGGTGCAGGCTGGTTTTGGATACGCCAGTAGTGTGGGCACGGAGAAACTCGTTCGTCAAGGGAGACCTGTAGCCGCAAATGATGTCTACTTCGGCCCCAGGGTGCCCCATGGATATGGTGAGTTGCTCCATCATGTCGTAGAGCTGGGGATCGAAGTGGCGGACGTCACCGGTGCGATGATCGCGGAGAAAGTAATCGAGTTTTGCGATGGCGTCCGGCAGGTATCGGTCGCCGCGGCGGTAAACAATATCAATCCTCTCGCCGGTGTGGGTATGGAAGAGAACCAGCCGGTGGTCCTGCGTCGTGTTTACAGGAGTGTCGCTCTGCTGCGCGCCGAGACACACCGGCAGCGCCAAGAAGAGCAGCACCCCTCCGAGGAGCAGCTGACGAAATGTGAGGCCAAATCGAGCCATTCCATACCTTGCGTCTCCAGAAGAATTACCATGAGCAGTCACCGGCGGGGAACTGGAACAGGAGACGCCAATACCCAATTTTCGCAGAGTGGAGCGGGGGTGTCCAGCAGCCGGAAACGTCCGATTGCCGCGACGATAACTGCGGGGGTATGATGGCACTCCCCGCGGGGCGAGGTGGCCTCTCCCAACTCAGACGGGTCATTCAGGAGGCTTGCCATGAAAAAACCGCTGATAATTGTGGCTGTCGTGGTGGTTGTACTCCTGGTCATCGTTTTGGCGTTGCCGTTCATTGTGGACGTGAATCAATTCAAGCCGAAACTGGAAACGGAAATCGGCGCGGCCCTGGGTCGAAAAGTTCAAGTTGGGAATATTTCGCTGGCCATATTTTCGGGAGGAGTGGCACTCGATAACGTCGCCATTTCCGACGACCCAGCGTTCAACCGCTCGCCTTTTCTGACCGCCAAGCAATTGACGGTCGGTGTGAACCTGATCCCGCTGATTTTTTCTAAGAGACTTGAGGTCCGCTCCTTCGCCATCGTAAGTCCCGAGGTTTCCTTATGGCGGAATTCCGCGGGAGTGTGGAACTACTCGAGTATGGGCGGCTCGGCATCGAGGCCCAAGGCGAAGTCCGCAGATTCGGGAGGCGAAACAAACCTGACGGTGGAGAAAATCTCGATTTCCAACGGCAAGATCACCGTGGGCACGGTGGGCTCGCGCGCGAAGCCGCTCGTCTATCAGGACGTGAACCTGGAGGCCAGCGATGTTTCAACCACATCGCAATTCCCGTTCAAAGTTTCCGCCAAAGACCCATCCAACGGCGCTGTAAAACTGGAAGGGAAAGCGGGGCCTATCGATCAGGCCGACGCATCCCTAACACCGCTGAACGCGAAGGTGGATGTGGAACACCTGGACCTTGGAGCTTCCACCGGTTTTCTGGGCCCATCCGCCGGGGTTGGCGGCTTGATGGATTTCAGCGGGACGCTGACCTCCGACGGGCGGCAAGTCAATTCTAAGGGGACCATCAAGACCAGCAAGCTGAAGCTGGTAGAGAAGGGCGCGCCCTCGACCGTGCCCGTGAACGTGGATTACGACACAGCGTACGATTTGAAGCGGCAGAACGGAGAGTTGAAGCAAGGCGACATCCACATCGGCAAGGCCCTGGCTCGCCTCACCGGTACATACAACATGGCCGGAGAAGAGGTCTCCGTGCAAATGAAACTAAACGGGCAGAGCATGCCCGTTCCGGACTTGGAAGGAGTATTGCCCGCTGTCGGCGTGACGCTGCCAACCGGAGCGACTCTCCATGAAGGAACACTAGATGCGACCCTGGCCATCAGCGGACCGGTGAACCGGCTGTTGATCACCGGGCCGGTGAATCTCTCCAACGGCAAACTCGCGGGCTTCAACCTGAAATCGAAGCTGGGGGCGCTTGGGTCTTTCACCGGGCTCGGGGGAGGGGGAAGTGGGAGCGACACGGAGATTCAGAAACTCAGCATGAACCTGCGCATGGACCCGGAAGGCACACACGCGCAGAACCTGGAAATGATCGTGCCGACCATTGGCACGATTACCGGCGACGCCAACGTTAGCCCAAGTAACCAGCTGAATTGCAAGATGGTAGCGAAACTTGCTGGAGCGGCCGGCGAATTGGGCAATGTTTCATCAGGTTTGGGAGGCATTGCCGGTCTTGCTGGGGGCGGCTCCAAAGGCGGCAGCTCGAAAGGCGGCGGTATCCCCTTCATGATTGAAGGGACGACTTCGAATCCCGTGTTCGTGCCCGATGTCGCGGGCATGGCAAAAGGCCTGGCGGGGACGGGCGCGGCCAGTGCATTGGGCGGGTCGAAGGGCGCTGCTGCCGACCAGGCAGCAGGCGTGCTGGGTGGACTGCTGGGAAAGAAAAAGAAATAGCCCTGGTGTGATTGTGCCGGCCGTCACGCGAATTGTCGCGGGACGCTGACTCTTGGGGCACGGTCGTTGGACGATCGCCTGTCGACGTGGAAGCGGAGTTGATGGGCGTTTCCCACGCCGAAATAGGAGCCTACTTGCAGGGAATCTGGGGGCTGCCCTGCTCTGTCCTCCAGGCAGTGGCGCATCACCATCAGCCTCGCCGCGTTCCGCATGACTTGATTGATGCCGTCACCGTCTTGCACGTCGCCAACTACCTGGCGCACGAGCATCCCGTGCACCCCCAAGCTTCAGAAAATTACCCTCTTCAGGTTCCTGATCCGGAATACTTGGCGAGCATGGGGATCGCGGACCAACTCCCTGCATGGCACGAGTTCGGGGAAGAGGCAGCCAATGAATTGCGCGGGGGCGGCGTTGGGCCCGCGGCCCGGCCGGTGCGACAATCGGTTCGCGTCTGAGACCTGAGATTTCCACCCGCTCAGTTCAGGGCATGCGTTTCGGGGAATCTTTTCTCCAGCCAGGCGCGAGCTTCTTCCGGATGGAATTGGAATGGCCCCATGCCGCCACGGTAGGTGATGATTCCGGACTCATCGAGGATATACACGCGCTCCGGCCAACTAGCGTACAGACTGTCAGCCAAGTTGACCATCGAATCCACCCCGATCGGGATGGGAAAATGAAATCTCTGTGTGAAATCGTTGGCAATGGCCACGCGCTGCGCCAGTGATTTTGGCTGTGGATAGCAGACGCCCTGATCCACATTGGACTTCATCTGCCATTCGTCCTGCGGATGGGCTTCGCGGATATACACAGCGAGGAAGTCAGCGCGATCCTTGTAATCGTCGTAGAGTTTGACGAGGTAGCCTACCTCGCGGCGGAACGGCGGTCAGGTGTAGCTGCCTAAGATTAGCACCAACGGCCGTGCCCCAATGCGTTCATGCAGTCGGAAAGTCGTCTGGCCGTCCAGCGACACGAGCGAAACATCCGGGGCCCGGTCGCCGACATGTAAATCGCCGCGGTGCCAGTGAGGCAGGGCATAGCGCAGGAAGCCGTACACATCCCGTGGCCCGCCCATCATATAACTGAGCGCACCGTAGGTGATCGCCAGCAGCGCGACAAAAATGATGACGGCCCACTTCCACCAGCGCAATAGCAGTTCCTCCGCAGCGCAAAACGATAGCCTGCACGGCGGTGCGAGTCAATTCGGCACCAGTGAGATCTCGGACTGGAGGAAATGCCTACCTCGCCTGATCGGGGGTACATCCAAGACAAATGGTGTTCATCATTCTTGTCTGATTAACATTAAGAAAGATAAGTAGCCGGTATGTGACAACCCGTGTGAGTTGTGTTACAAGAGGGGCCGCTGCAGGCTGGCAATTTGCTCCTCGCTGGCACTCAAGTGTTCGACTTAGGCGGCCGAAGCCGACCGGCTTCCTGGGATTGTAAAGGGGAAATTCCATGGCTGACATTCGAAAGGCATCCAGTAAATTCGCTTCCGTCCTGAGTGGGCTGGTGGCTCGGGGACGACATCATCAGATAGCCAGCAGTCTGGTCCTTATTGCCGTTGTGCTTTGCGCCGCGCTTGGGCCTGCCGTCGCGCGGCACATTGTGGATCCGGAGATACTAGAAAAGAGGGAGCACGAATCTGCGGACCTGGCGCGGAGACGCGCCGAGTGGTTTTGGCGGCCGCGCGCAACGGCGAATGGACACGTGCCTTACAAACTGCGCCTGCAAGCGCTCGAGCAACACGACCGGATGATCCAGGAGCGGGGAACCTTTCTCGACCGGCTTGTTGCACAGGGCGGGGCTATCACGCCCTCATCAATTCAGTGGACGTCTTTGGGACCGCAACCTACCGCCAGCCCCTTTTTCGGAAGCACGTCAGGGCGCGTGAATGCCCTTGCAGTGGACAACTGTGATGCTACGGGCAACACCGTCTATCTTGGTGGCGCGGAAGGGGGCGTGTGGAAGACGACGGACGGGGGCCAGCATTGGACGCCGCTGACGGATCAACAGCCGTCGCTGGCGACCGGGGCCGTCGCGCTTGATCCCACCTGCACCAGTGGTCAGACGGCGGCTATATATTTCGGAACCGGGGAGGGGAACTTCGCTGTGGACAACGTTTACGGTGCGGGCGTATTGAAATCCACCAACGCCGGAGCCAGCTGGACGCAGGACTTGACATTTGCAGCGTCGAGCAACACCGGGTTCCTGGCGGGCGGTCCTTTCATTACGTCGTTGGCTATCGATCCGAACCAGACCTCAACAATTCTGGCAGGGGTTCAGGGCACAGATATTTTTGGAGTGTTCTCGTCGTTTGCGTCGGCAACTTACATTTCGACGGATGCTGGAGCCCACTGGCTGGGCGTGGGCCCATTTGGCTCTCCCGCGACATCCGTGGTGTTCGATCCCAATGTACCCGGAACTGCATATTCAGCTCTCGGGAACCCGTTTGGAGATGCCCTTCGCAACGGCATCTACAAGTCCACCGATCACGGTCAAACTTGGAGCCGCTTGACAGGCCCGGGCCCGGTGTCTGCGGCTGCCATTGGCCGAGTCACGCTCGCTGTCTCATCCCAGGGCAACCCTCCGGCAACGACTCTATACGCCTCGGTCGCTGATGCTTCCTCCTTCTCCAACGAGCTGTTGGGAGTATTTCGAACCACGGACGGCGGAACGACATGGACTTCTCTTACCATCCCTAATTTTTGTTCCCCGCAATGCTGGTACGACATGAGCTTTGGAGTCGTGCCTGGCGGGTCAGGTACTGTTCTTTTTGCCGGAGGCTCAGCCAGTGCGACCGGTTCGCAATCGCAGAATGAAGCGCCGACGCTGATCCGCTCTACGGACGGCGGCAACACCTGGAAAGACATATCGCTGGATGGAGTCGGCAAACAACTTCACGTAGATCATCACGCCATCGCGTTTCCAGCCACTGGAAACAAGGCCTACATTGGGAATGACGGCGGTGCATGGAGCTCGAGTGATGCCGTCAATCCGGGCGTCACTGCGGGAAATCAACACTGGACGAATCTGAACGCGACTCTCAACATCACCCAGTTTTATCCCGGCAACTCGCTCCATCCGGCCACGGACCAGGAAATTTTTGGAGGTACTCAGGACAACGGCACAGAGCAGTTCAGCGGCTCACTAAACTGGAGTGACACCGAGGCCTGCGGCGACGGCGGCTTCACAGCCATCGACCAGCAGACACCGAGCACGATCTACGCCTCCTGCCAATTCTCAGGGCCTGGCACATTAAACAAGAATGTCCTGAACGGCGTGCCCGGCACGAATGGAATCAACTGGGTGCCCATCGACGTCAATAATGGCATCAACTATGGCGACGGTGGACAATTCATTCCACCCTTCGTAATTGATTTCAAGAACAGCCAGAACCTCTACTTCGGCACGTTCCGCGTTTATCAGACTACGAATGCAGGAGATACCTGGCATCCTATTTCCAACGACCTGACGAACCTTTCCGGTGCTCTGAGCGCGATCACCGTAGCACCCAGCGATTCCAATACGATTTATGCCGGCACGACCAACGGGCTGCTTTGGAAATCATCGAACGCTTTGCAGACTCCGACGTTTCAGGAAATCGACAGCGGAGGACAATCGAAGTTGCGTCAAGTAAGCGCCATCGCAATTGACGCCACCAACTCCGCAAACGCGTTCGCAGCGTATTCGGGATTCGATTGCTCGGGCCAATGCGACGCACGTGGCCACATCTGGTTTACTTTCAATGCGGGCGTTTCTTGGAACCTTGTAGACGGAAATCTCCCGGACATTCCGGTGAATGACGTCGTGATCGACCCGATGGACTCGACCGACAATACGGTATATCTCGGAACCGACGCTGGCGTCTTCGCGTCGGCGAATGCTACGGCAGGGCCTGGGAGCATGTGGACACCTCTAGCGACCGGTCTCCCGAAGGTAGTGGTGCTTTCGCTCAAGCTCCGCAACGCATCCCGCACGCTGGTTGTCGGAACGCATGGCCGCGGCGTTTGGAGTCTGCTGCTGCCCAATCTCCCGGCTTACGTTCTCACCTCAATCAGTCCTGTGTCTGCCGCCACCGCATCCGGAGCATTTCCAGTTACAGTGACGGGCACTGGGTTCACCGCGCAATCCAGCATCAATTTCAACGGTCACACGCTGACCAATTCCGCTGCCAGCGCGACCAGCTTGACCGCCACCGTTCCTGCCGGAGCCGTGGCCTGCAATGGAGGCGTGCCCGTCTTCGTCAGCGATCCCGTAAAGCAGAACACGAATTTACTCACGTTCAGCTTCATTGGAAGCTGTGATTTCTCCTTCGGTGTGCCCACGCCTGCCAGCAATACCGTGCTTTCAGGCCAGTCGGCGGCATACACAATACCCATGAGCGCCGTCGGCGCCGCCAATGGCACGCCTACAGGACTTTCGTGCAACTCCAGCCCGCTGCAGTCAACCATTACCTGCACCTTCAGCCAGAATCCGTTCGCGCCCGGAGTTGACGGCCCCAGCGTGACATTGATGGTCCACACTGTGTTCCATACAGGAGTGCCCGCTGCGCCAACAAGCCGCTTCAGTACTCCGGCCATTCCTGCAATCTGGCTGCTGTTCGGGCTCACGACTATGGTCGTGGTTATTCTCTTGTTGCAGGCCTGGGGATTTGAGCGGCGGCGAGCGATGGCCTGGATGACTTCCACTACATTCTTCTTGCTGCTGGCTGCGATGGCAGCATGCGGCGGTGGAGGAGGTGGCGGCGGTGGAGGAGGTGGCGGCGGTGGAGGAGGTGGCGGCGGAACTCCTCCGGGAACTTACACGATCACGGTGAACGGTCAGGCCGGCAACTTCGCGCATACTTCCAGGGGAGTGCAGCTCATCGTTCACTAGCGACGCAGGCGCAAAAAAATTCAAATCAGAAAAAAAGGCGACCGTACTATGGAGTGCAGCCGCCTGTTCGTTTGGAAATAAAAGCGCGCTTGCGCGCGTTGATCCTCTACCAGTTGTTGACCAGGTTGGCCGCGTTGACCGTGCCCAGACCTGTGGCACGGTCATAGCCGGCCGCAGCGTTGAACCCCGAGAGCACTCCGTTGGTGGGGCCGCCGCCAGTGGTGGTGCTGTTACCGCCACTGCCGCACGCAGCGCACACGATCAGGAAGCTGAGGATCACCACCGCAAATGCGGCGTTCCATTCGCGGCGACGCCCCTTCAGTCCCACCAGCAGCAGCCCGGCTATCACGATGCCCGCGAGGCCTACCTTCATCCCGGTCGCGTTGAAAATGCGCATCGCCGGTCCCGGGACCTGCGCCGTGATGGCTTGCCCGCAATTCGGGCTTTTCAGGACGCATGGCCCGGAAATCGTGCCGGTGACCACATCGTAGAAAATGCAATTGGCCGCGGGGTTTGCAGCGGACATACAGGTTGCGCCAGCCCCCGCAGCAAGTTGGTAGAGCCTGGGATTAATCAGACCTTGCGCTGCATTTTTTTTCTGGTTGATCAGCGCCACGATACCCGCGAATGACTGCGTGGAAACGGACGTTCCCCCTACTCCGATGAAATGCATGAATGGACTGTTCAGATCGCAAGCAGCGTTGCTGTGGTCCAGATCATTGTCCTGCTGGCACACGGGATAAAAGCTGCCCAGCAGGCCGTCGCCAGAGAATAACGAGACATCCGGCACATGGCGCTTGCCATCGGCGGGAGTAATTCCATTCTGCCAGGCCGGCTTGGGATTGCCGCCGCTGCAGGTCGAGGGAGTCGTGCCATTGGATGTGGTGCAGTTGCTGATACCTCCGCTGCCGCCGAGGGGAGCAACAAAGCCAATCAGATTCGTTTTGTTGTTGCAGTTGTTGAGAATGGTGGTGCCAAATCCAGCGGTTATGAACGTCTGGTTCGTGCAGGAATCGTTCCAGGTGGTTTCCGGAATGTATCCCTTGGCAGAAGCCTGCGTGAGCGCCGCGTTGTTTGCATTCCAGAAAGTAGACTGATTGTTAAGTTGGTTGAAGTCCGTGCCGCCCACGGCGGTATTGAATGCGGTGGAGGCGATGCCGCTGACAGCCAACCCCGTGGTCGCGGGCTGTTGCACGTTGGCGCCGGGTGTTGGGTTTTCACAACCTGCTGCGGCACTATCACCCGTGGAGACAATCACAGAGATACCCTGCGTGGATGCCTGTTGCCACATGGAGGTAAACATCTGATTGCCGGCGGTGCCCAGGAACAATTCGCAGAGCCCAAAGCTCTCGCCCAGGACCGGAGCGGTGTTGTGTTGGATAACGAAGTTGGCGGCGATATCGACGCCGGATTGAGCCGCCGTATTGGCGGCGATTACCAGTTTGATGGCGGCTCCCTTGGCGACCGCTCCAGACCATTGAACATCCAGAGTGGCCTCCAGTTCATCGCCGTTGAGGCCGGGATCCGACCCGGAGGCGAAAATGACGGTCGGATCATTTACCGGCAATCCGAAAAGGGCCCTGAAATTGTGGGGGTCGTTGGGATTGATGTTGCTGTCGCCGACGACAGCGATGGTTTGCCCCGTGCCGTCAATGCCTGCGGTCCAAAGTGCCTGGACATTGTAGATGGTGGCGAAATCGGCTGGGCCGACGGCAAAGCAATTGTTCGTCCCGCCCAAGGTGCAGGTGGAGCCCTGGTTGAAAGTAAAGTCCGATTTCACAGCGGTGACTTGGCCGGTTTCCTTCGCGCGCTGGAACAGGCCCACGCGCTGGCTTGCGGGATGCCTGGGGAAATTGTGCAAGGTATTCACGCCGACCACCACCGGAACTAGCGCGGATGGGATTTGCGGATCGCTGGAGTTGGCCCAGTGTTCCTCGCCGTTCACCATGTACTTGTGAATTTCGGTATGGAACGCTTCCTTCACCTCGCCGGCACTTCCTGAAAACTCAATCACGATGCGGCCGGGCGCAACCGACAGGACTTGAAAGCCGTGTGAGCCAAGCCAGGAAGTCACGCTCTGAATGTCCTGGTCGCCGGGACCGAACCGCAGTCCGAACTCTTCGGGCGTGAGCCAATGGTGAAAGTTGGGCGAAGTCGGGTCCAACTGCTCGGCCATTAATTTATCGAGCGCGGCCTCCTGCTCCGGACTTCGGCGCAGGACCAGCATCATGCGCTCCATGGGTAGCGTCGCCGGGGCCGCGCCCTGGTCGAAGCGCGGGCGGGCATACGGATGCGTGTTGCCCTTGAGCAGCGTGAGTTGCTTGTCGTCCACGGCCTGGGTGATGCGCCGTTGCGCGTTGCTCGATTGGGCGTATGAAGTTTGCGGCAGGATGGCGATGGCCGCGAACAGGGCGAAGCAGCAGGACAAGCCTGAAAGAATCTTTCTCATGGAATCGCAAGCACCTCGATTAAGTTTTGGCCAACGGTGAAAATTTGACTGCGGGCGACTCATCTTACTGCCATGGAGGGAGGCGGCGACCAAATCGTCGAGTGCATGTAGTCTGCAAGGCAACAGACTGGTGGTGAGGCCCTGCGTGCAAGCCGCGCTCCGCACAAATTGCCTTGACGCTGCCCATACGATGCCCGGTGCCGGAGGTTGGCTGCCTGGAATTGCAAAGATTGTGAGTTGTGATACATTAGCCGGCGTCTTGCTGGCGGAGAGTCCCCAGCTCACCCGCCTGTGAATCCCATCCCGGGGAGGCGCAACGCAATGACTTGCCCGCAGTGCCATCATCCGATTCCCGCGAAGTCGCTGTGGACCCGCGCAGGACTCTCGTGCGTGGTCTGCCCGCATTGCCATGCCAGCCTGAGCCCCAAACCGCTGACGGCCGTGGTGCTGTTTCTGGCGTCGTTCGGAATGGGTGGCGCGGTGCTGGCGATTCTGCGACACGACGGAAGAGAGACGTGGATCGCGTTCGCCGGTTTCTTCTTGGTTTTCGCCGTGGTTTTTGCCGTGCTGGCTCCACTGGTGCTGCGACTGCGTCCGCGCGGACCGGGCGGCGAGCCGCACCTGAGCGGAAACAAAGCCTAGCCACAGACCTTCCATTTCCGGCGCGTGGATAATTGACGCAGACGGCGGCATCGCGCCGATTCGCAGAGCCTCGCCCGTTGTGCGCATGTTGGCTCAGAGCATCTGCCGCAGAACGTACTGAAGAATCCCGCCGTTCTGGTAGTAGGCCACTTCAAACGGTGTGTCCACGCGGGCGACGGCGGTGAATTTCTTTTCCTTCCCAGCAGCATCGCGAGCGCGCACTTTCATTTTCTTTCGCGGCTCAAATCCCTGCTCCAGTCCCTCGACATCGAAAATCTCGAGGCCGGTCAACCCGAACGACTTGGGGTTTTCCCCCGCCAAAAATTCCAGCGGCAGAACGCCCATGCCCACCAGATTCGACCGATGGATGCGCTCGAAACTTTCGGCCAGCACGGCGCGGACGCCCAATAGGATCGTTCCTTTGGCAGCCCAGTCGCGCGACGAGCCGGAGCCATACTCTTTTCCGGCGATGACGATCAGGGGGACGCGTTCGTCGCGGTATTTCATGGCCGCATCGTAAATGGACATTTTCTCGCCGCTGGGCTGATGAATCGTCCACCCGCCTTCAGTGCCCGGCGCCAGCAGATTGCGCAGGCGGATATTCGCAAACGTGCCGCGCATCATTACTTCGTGATTGCCGCGGCGCGCGCCGTAGGAATTGAAATCTTTTGGTTGCACTCCGTTCGAGATCAGGTATTTCCCGGCGGGAGAATCCGGCTGAATCGAGCCGGCCGGAGAAATATGGTCGGTGGTGACGCTGTCGCCCAGAATTGCGAGCGCGCGCATACCGTGTATATCCGATAGCGCGCCGGGCTTCAGCGGCATGCCTTCGAAAAACGGCGGGTGCTTGATGTAGGTGGATTTCGGGTCCCAGGAGTACAGGTCCCCTTCGGGAATGGGGAGAGCGCGCCAGTGCTCGTCGCCGGTGAAGACGTCGGCGTACTCCTTGCGAAACATGTCGCTCGAGACCGACTCGCGCATGGCGGTTTCGACTTCCTGGGGCGTGGGCCAGATATCGCGGAGATAGACGGGCTTGCCGGCTTTGTCGTTGCCAAGCGGCTCGGTGACGATATCGAAATCCATGCGTCCGGCGAGCGCGTAGGCGACGACCAGAGGCGGCGAGGCAAGATAATTCGCGCGGCAGAGCGGATTGATGCGTCCCTCGAAATTGCGATTGCCGCTGAGTACGGAAACGGCGACGAGATTATTTTCCTTTACCGCTTTGCCGACGGCTTCCGGCAGCGGGCCGCTGTTGCCGATGCAGGTGGTGCAGCCGTAGCCGACCAGGTTGAATCGCAAAGTATTCAGATAGGGCCACAGGCCGGCTTTCTCGAGGTAGTCGGTGACGACTTTAGAGCCGGGAGCAAAACTGGTTTTTACCCAGGGCTTGGAAGCGAGTCCGCGCTCGACAGCTTTTTTCGCGAGCAACCCAGCGCCCAGCATCAGCGAAGGATTCGACGTGTTGGTGCAACTGGTGATGGCGGCGATGACCACGGAGCCATCGGCGATTTCATATTTGTCGCCGTTCGATTGCACGCTGACGCGCTTGGGTGCGGCGCCCAGCGATTTTTCGAACGAAGCCTTCGCCTGCGTCAGCGGAACGCTGTCCTGCGGACGCTTGGGTCCGGCCATGGTGGGTACGACTCTGCCGAGATCGAGTTCGAGTTTTTCGGAAAATATGGGATCGGGAGTTTGGTCGGTGCGGAACAGGCCCTGTTCCTTGGTGTAGGCCTCCACCAGGCGCGCGCGGTCTTCGCTGCGGGCGGTGAAGCGAAGATAGGCGAGCGTTTCCGCGTCCACGGGGAAGAAGCCCATGGTGGCGCCGTATTCGGGCGCCATGTTGGCGATGGTGGCGCGATCGGGCAGCGTGAGGCTCGAAAGCCCGGTTCCATAGAACTCGACGAATTTTCCGACCACGCCGTGCCGGCGCAGAATTTCCGTCACTGTGAGAACCAGGTCCGTGGCCGTGGCGCCCTCGGGCAGCCGGCCGTGAAGTTTGAAGCCGACCACTGCGGGAATCAGCATGGAGAGCGGCTGGCCGAGCATGGCGGCCTCCGCTTCGATTCCGCCGACGCCCCATCCAAAGACGCCCAGGCCGTTGACCATAGTGGTGTGCGAGTCGGTGCCCACGAGCGAATCGGGGAAAGCTATCCACGCGCCGCCCTGCTGCTCGCTGAACACCACGCGGGCCAGGTATTCGAGGTTCACTTGGTGGCAGATGCCGGTGTCCGGCGGGACGACCTTGAAATTCTGGAAACCTTTTTGGCCCCAGCGGAGGAAGGCGTAGCGTTCGATATTGCGCTGCATTTCGAGGTCGGCGTTGAAGGCGAAGGAATTGGCGGTGCCGAACTTGTCCACCTGCACGGAATGATCAATCACCAGCTCCGCGGGGAGCAGCGGATTAATTTTTTTCGGGTCGCCGCCGAGTTGGCGCATGGCTTCGCGCATGGCGGCGAGATCCACGATCGCGGGCACGCCGGTGAAATCCTGGAGCAGGACGCGGGCGGGCATGAAGGAGATTTCTTTTTCGGATGCTCCGGCGGCGCTGGTGGGGTCCCAGGTAGCGAGGGCGCGGACGTCGGCGGGGTGGACAAAGCGGTCGTCCTCTTGGCGCAGCAGGTTTTCGAGCAGGACTTTGAGCGAGAAGGGCAGGCGGCTGACGTTGCCGATGCCGGCGCGCTCAAGGGCCGCCAAGCTGTAGATATTAAAGGAGTCGCTGCCGACCTTCAGGGTGGAGCGGGTGCCAAATGAATTCTTCGTCGCGGGACTCATGCGGGGACCGACTCTCCTCTCTGTGCCATAGGACATTTTAGCGCAGTCCGAGCCGCGAGCCGCAGGGAAGAGTTGCGAGCGGAGGTCGGGGACAAAGGCAGCCGCAGACTCTTCGCTGCACCCCGCTTCGGAATGCCGACCTTCGCCGGGTCGGAAAAACCAAAAAGCAGGTCCCTCGCTGTACTTCGCTTCGGGACACCGACCCTCATCGGGTCGGTGCTTTCGCCGGCGAAGAAAATGGGAATAAAGACAGCGGCTTCAAAACACGGGAAAAGTTGGCGATTGAAAAAATTCATGTCGCTGATTCCAGGGAGGTTGCGGCGATTTCTAATTTGCCGAGTTGGCGATTGAATTCTGATTTCAGGCTGGGCGAAAGGTGTGGCCAAGGAGTGGAGTGCCGGGTTGTAGCGTCCCATCATGCCGCGCCGATGATATCATAGTGGTTACTACATTGTCAAGATAAAACTGGAGTTGAATTTGGTTGGAATGGTTGTGGTATAAACCTGGCGTGCGTCAGGCAGGGGTACGGACTCAAGGCTTTGATAAGCCATGAATAAGATCACAAGCTGGTTTCTGCGCGCCAAACACTGGCAAATTTTCATCGCCTTCGCGGCAGTGTGCCTGATTTCAAGCATTGTAGCCGCCGGTAGCGATCTGCCCAAAGTGCGATCACTAAGTGACGTTGGGAAAGCTGACCTGCTGAACCTTGGGTTGACGATGGTAATCATGCTCTTACTCATCGGGTGGTTCTGGTCGATGGGATTGTTCCTGAACTCAATTGTGAAGCCACAATTGAAGTTGGGCACCAAATTTCTTGGGTTTGCATTAATCTTTCCGGCAGCATACGTCCCTGTGTTCTTTGCAGTTTTTTTTACGGCGAACGCAGCTCTGCTGGTATTAATCCTTCCATTCCACTTTTTGGCCATGTATTGCTTGTTTTACGGACTGTATTTCGTGTCAAAAAGCCTGGTGATGGCTGAAACAGGGAAGCAAGCGACGTTCTACGACTACGCGGGTCCGTTCTTTCTGATCTGGTTTTTCCCCATCGGCGTGTGGTTTACGCAGCCAAGAATTAACCGGCTCTACGCAGAACAAACAAGCCTGCAAGACCCCGGCTAGAATCTGTCGGCACCCAATTCTGCGAGCCGCGCGAAGCCGCCGTGGACGACGCGGTGCGGGGCGGCACATGTATCGCACCTACGGCGCTCGGGATTAGTGTGTATCTCGTTCCCAGCGCTCACGCGCTGGGCTAAGTTCTGCCGCACCTCCGACGCTTGGGAATAGAACAGCTGCCGCCAAATTTGGCGGCCCGGTCCGGGTTAACAGTTTTGTCCGTGCGCGTGCCATAATTTCGCAGCTCCACAAATCATGATCATTTTGCTGATTTCGACGTATGAGCTGGGGCGGCAGCCGTTTGGGCTGGCGTCACCGGCGGCGTGGCTGCGCGCGGAGGGAGCGCAGGTGACATGCCTCGACGTTTCGCGCGAGGCGTTGCGCGAGGATGCCGTGCGCGCGGCCGACCTGATCGCGTTTTATGTGCCCATGCATACGGCGACACGGCTGGCGGTGGCGCTGCTGCCGGCGGTGCGGGAGATCAATCCGTGGGCGCATCTTTGCTTTTACGGGCTGTATGCGCCGGTGAACGAGCCGTATTTGCGGCGGCTGGGCGTCGGCACGATTCTGGGCGGGGAGTTTGAAGAGGGGCTGGCGGCGCTGGCGAGGAGGCTTCAGGGGCTGAAGCCCGACCCTTCCGAACGCGGCGACGGCGGGGTTAAAACCCCGCCCTTCCGCGGCCAACAATTCGATGAGGCGGAAGCGCAGACGGAGCCGGTGATTTCGCTCGGGCGGCAAGAATTTCGCGTGCCGGACCGGCGCGGTTTGGTCGGCCTGGAGAAATATGCGCGGGTGGCTATGCCGGACGGGACAGCGCGCACGGTCGGGTACACGGAGGCGAGCCGCGGGTGCAAGCATCTCTGCCGGCACTGCCCGATTGTGCCGGTGTATCAGGGCGCGTTCCGGATTGTTGAACGGGACGTGGTACTCGCGGATATTCGCCAGCAGGTGGCGGCCGGAGCTGAGCACATTACGTTTGGCGATCCGGATTTTTTCAATGGCGTGGGGCATGCGATGCCGATTGTCGAGGCGTTGCACTGGGAATTTCCGCGATTGACGTATGACGTGACCATCAAAGTGGAGCACCTGCTGAAGCATCGCGATTGCCTGGGGGCGCTGCGCGAGACCGGCTGCCTGTTTGTGACCAGCGCGGTTGAGAGTATGGACGATGCGGTGCTGGAAAAACTCGACAAGCATCATACGCGCGCGGATTTTCTGCGCGTGGTGCGGATATTTCGCGACGAAGGGCTGGTGTTGCAGCCGACATTCGTGCCGTTCACGCCGTGGACGACGATGGAAAATTACGGCGAGCTGCTGGAAGTGATCCGCGACGAGGAGTTGGTCGAGAGCGTGGCGCCAATTCAACTGGCGATTCGCCTGTTGATTCCGGCGGGGTCGAGGTTGTTGGAGTTGGAGGAAATCCGCTATTCGGTGGGCGCGTTTGACGAAGCGGCGCTGGTCTATCCGTGGAGGAATGCGGATGCGCGCGTGGATGCGTTGTGCGAGGAGTTGCAACAGGCGGTGCATCGCGGCGAGAAGATCAATTTGACGCGGCGGCGGATTTTCGAGCGGATTGAGGAGGCGGCGTACGCTGCGGCGGGGAAAGAAAACGGAGCCGGCAGGCGGATGGCCGCATTGCCGCAACTTGTCGCGCGAGCGGCGATCCCGCATCTGAACGAGCCCTGGTATTGTTGAGCGGAGCCCACCGGGGACCAGTTGGTTCCCATCGCGGAAGCGAGGAAGAAGTTACGGCAGGCGGATACGTTTGTTTGAGGCTGTTGGAACCACAGATGAACACAGATGGACGCAGATAAAGACTGGGGAAAAATACCGGCAACAGCGAAAAGCGATTTCAAATGACAACGGCGCTATCGGAACGAGAATGACGGCGGACAAGAAAAGATTGCTGATCCTGGCGAGCAAGCTGGGGTATCAGGCGCGCGGGTTTGCGGAGGCGGCGGAGAAGCTCGGCGTGACGGTGCAATTCGGGACGGATCGGTGTCACCAGCTGGAGAATCCGTGGGGCGATGATGCGCTGCCGCTGCAATTCGAGCGGCCGCGGGAAGCGGCGGCGGAAATTGCGCGCGAGCTGCGGGCCAGCCCGCCGGACGGAGTGATTGCGCTGGGCGACCGGGCCACGCCTGCCGCGGCCTATGCCGCGCAGGTCTTTGGAATTTCGTGGAATTCGCCGGAAGCGGTGGAAGGCTGCCGGAACAAATTGCGGCAGCGGGAAATTCTGCGGGCGGCGGCCGTGCCGGTGCCGGAATTTTTCTCATTTTCGACGGCGCAGGATTTGGCGTTGGTGGTCGAGCGCGTGAAATTTCCGTGCGTTGTGAAGCCATTGACGCTGGCGGCGAGCCAGGGGGTGATTCGCGCGAACGATGCCGCGGAATTCGAGCAGGCTGTCGCGCGGATTGGCACGCTGCTGGCGTCGCCGGAACTTCAAATCCTGCGCGAGCCGACACTGGACCGCTTGCTGGTGGAGCAATACATTCCGGGAAGAGAGGTGGCGGTTGAGGGATTGATGGAGGCGGGGCGCGCAAGATCTGGCGCGGGCTGGTCGAGTGCGTCAGAAGAGATTTCAAATTTGAAATTTGAGATTTCAGATGGGAAGCAGACGACTGGTGCGGCGACGTCGCGATTGCGCGTGCTGGCGATATTCGATAAGCCTGAGCCGCTCGAGGGGCCGTATTTTGAAGAGATGATCTATGTGACGCCTTCGCGGCTGCCGGAGGAAACGCAGCGAGCGATTGAGGAATGCGCGGCGCGGACGGTGCGGGCGCTGGGATTGACCGCGGGACCGTTGCACGCTGAATTTCGCGTGAATGAGGATGGGCCGTGGGTGCTGGAAGCGGCGCCGCGGCCGATTGGCGGGCTGTGTTCTCGCGCGCTGCGATTCGGGTCGGAGCGGATTTCGCTGGAAGAATTGCTGGTGCGGCAGGCGCTGGGGCTGGGCGGAAGCGATCTGGAGCGGGAGGAGGCGGCTTCCGGCGTGATGATGATTCCGGTGCCGCGCAGCGGGATTTTCGAAGGCGTCGAGGGGATGGAGATCGCCGAGCGAGTGGCGGGCGTCGAGGAAATACGAATTACGGCTCGGTTGCGGGATTACGTTGCGGCTTGGCCGGAGGGGGCGAGCTATTTGGGATTTATTTTTGCGCGGGCGAAGTCGGCGGAGGAAGTGGAGGCGGCGCTGCGGTCGGCGCATACGAAGCTGGAATTCAGGTTTTTGCCGCGGTTGCCGGTGGAGCATCCGGTGACGAAGCGGATGGGCGGGTAAAGAGGATTGTTGGCAACCGGGACGAGTGCGACAAATGCTTCGGAGGAGCTTCAGCGGCTAGAGTCGGCCTCGTTGGCCAGCTCTATGTCGTGGCTAAAGCCACGACCCACAAACATTCATGAATTGTGACGCAACGCTCAGCTAACCTTTGCTGCGCGGGGGGACGTAGCCTTCGGGGAGGCGGGCGCCTTCACCAAAGAAGAAGGCTTCCATTTGCTCTTCCATGATTTTCTGCGAGTTGGGGTCGAGGGGATTCAGACGGTATTCGTTCATGATCATCTTGGAATGCTCGAGCCACAACTTCCAGGCGTCTTTGGAGACGGTTTCGAAGACACGTTTGCCTATGTCGCCCTTCCAGGGAATGCGATCGAGGCCGGGGAGCTCGCGGCCGAATTTGACGCACATGACCATGCGCGTGCCCGCAGCGGCGGGCTGCGACGGAGCCGATGCAGCCGCGTCGGAACATTTTTCGTCGGCCATGGAGACCTCCCGGGGAAATTGAATGCAGTCCAAGATACGACAACGGGCGGAGAATATCCAGCCGGGCGAGCCTGAGCCCGGGCCCGGTGAACCGGCATCCGATAGGAATATGATAGGCTCTGGGGGACGCGCGCGAGTTTGCTGCCCGTGCGCGCGCCGATCCCGCCGGGCGCATCTGCCGGGAGACCTTGAACCATGAACACCCGCAACGTCGAAGTGGCTGAAGCCGTCCAGATGGACGGATATTTCTGCGAAATGCCGAGCGAGCCGTGCGCCATTGTGATGTTCGGGGCGTCGGGAGACCTGGCGCGCCGAAAATTGCTGCCGGCGCTGTACAACCTGGCGGTGCACTCGTGCCTGGCGCCGCGGTTTCAATTGGTGGGATTTGCGCGGACGCAGATGAGCGACGACGATTTTCGCCGCGGGTCGAGCGAATTTCTTCCCAAGGATGGAGCGTCAGCCGGTTCGGCGGAAGTGCGCCAGGAATTTCTGAAGCACCTGCAATATTTCAGCGGCGATTATGACGATGCGGGCGCCTACAAGCGGCTGGCGCAGCGCCTGGAGGAGCTGGATGGCGGCGGCTCGCTTGCCGGGAACCGCCTGTATTACCTGGCAACGCCGCCGGACGTGTACCCGAAAATTGTGGAACAGCTTGGCGCGGCGAACCTGGCGCGGCCCAAGTCGGACAAGTCGTGGACGCGAATCATTATCGAGAAGCCGTTCGGGCGCGACCAGGCGTCGGCGCGCGAGCTGAACGAGCGGGTGCTGCGGGTTTTCGACGAGTCGCAGGTGTATCGCATCGATCATTACCTGGGCAAAGAGACGGTCCAGAACATGCTGGTGCTGCGGTTCGGGAACGGAATCTTCGAGCCGCTCTGGAACCGGAATTTTGTGGACCAGATTCAGATTACCGCGGCGGAGTCGCTGGGGGTGGAGCGGCGCGCGGCATTCTACGAATCCGCGGGGGCGCTGCGCGACATGATCCAGAGCCACGTGCTGCAACTGACTTCGCTGATTGCCATGGAAGCGCCGGCGAAATTCGACGCTACGTCTGTGCGCAACGAAAAAATCAAGGTGCTGCAATCCATCCGGCCGTTTGCTCCGGAGACCATCTGGAAATCCGTGGTGCGCGGGCAGTACGGTCCGGGCACGGAAGGCGGCAAAGCGGTGGCGGGGTACCGGCAGGAGCCGGGCGTGAAGCCGGATTCTTCGACGGAAACTTATGTGGCGCTGAAGCTGCAGGTGGACAACTGGCGATGGAGCGGCGTGCCGTTTTATTTGCGCACGGGAAAAAGGTTGAAGCGTCCGGTGACGGAAATCGCCATTCGTTTCAAACAGGCGCCGCACATGGTGTTTCGCGGCGAGAGCGTTGATTCGAATTCTCTGATTTTGAATATCCAGCCGGATGAGGGGATTTCGCTTTCGTTCGGCGCGAAGTCGCCCGGCGCGCAGATGCACATTCGCCCGGTGACGATGGATTTTCAGTACCGCCAGGCGTTTGGCGGGGGAGCGCGCGACGCGTATGCCACGCTGATCAACGACTGTATTCGCGGGGATGCTACACTGTTTGACCGCGCCGATAGCGTGGAGGCGGCCTGGGCGCTGGTGGATCCGATTTTGGAGGCGTGGCACACGGCTTCGGCGCCGCCATTTCCCAATTATCCGGCGGGAAGCGATGGGCCTCGCGCGGCGGATGATTTGACGGCGTCGGATGGCCGGCGATGGCGGGCGCTGTGAGGAAGAAGCGAGAAAAGCGGAAGAGGAACTTCAGCGGCTAAAGCCGACCTCTTCGGGCAAGTTCATGTCGTGGCTAACGCCACGACCCTCAAACATGTCGTGACTAACGGGGCGGCATACAAAGGTTTCAGGTATCCGTGCCGTCATCGCATCGCGGGCGGCTTCGTTCGGCACAGTTCGAAGAATATCCAAGAACAACTGCGGAGGGATCGATGATTCTCGCGGGTGACCTGGGGGGAACGAAATGCAACCTCGGGTTGTTCGACGGGCGCGGGGAGAAGCTTGCGCGGACGGCGGGGAAACGATACGGGACGCAGGAGCACGCGAGCTTTGATGAGGTTGTGAAGGATTTTCTGCGCGAGACCGGAGCGAAGGTGACTGCCGCGTCGTTCGGAATTGCCGGGCCGGTGGTGGATAACAAGGTTCGCGGGACGAACATGCCGTGGGGCGTGGATGGCGCGGCCATGGCGCAGCTATTGGGAATCGGGCGCGTGCGATTGCTGAACGACCTGGAAGCGGCGGCGTTTGGAATCGCCGTGCTGGAGACCAAGGATATCGAGACGATGCATGCGGGAGTGGATACGCCGCAGGCGAATCGCGCGGTGATCGCCGCGGGAACGGGACTGGGGGAGGGAATTCTCTTCTGGGACGGCCGGCAGCATCTGCCCATCGCGACAGAGGCGGGGCACGCAGATTTCGCGCCGAATACTTCCGAGCAAGCGGAGCTGTGGCGCTACCTGAGATCGCGAAATGAATTTGTGCCCAGCGAGGCGATTCTTTCCGGCGGCGGATTTCAGCGCGTGCACGAGTTTCTGGACGCGTCGGTGCGGCATCCGGGATTCGACGATCACAAGATTGATACCGCGCCGGAGATCGCGCGCCGGGGACTGTCCGGAGAGTGTGCTACCTGCGTTCGAACGCTCGATTTGTGGGTGGAAGTTTACGGCGCGGAAGCAGGAAACCTGGCGCTGCGTTGCGTGGCGCGCGGCGGAATTTACATTACCGGTGGGATTGCCGTGAAAATCCTGCCGAAGCTGCGAAACGGAAAATTCGCCGCCGCGGTGCAACACAAGGAAAAGCTGAGCGAATTTCTGGCGAAAATTCCGATCCGCATCGTCCTCAACGAAGAATGTCCCCTGCTGGGAGCTGCGTACGTGGCCTGGAAAGGATTGTAAACGAGCTGCTGGATGCTCATAAACTGACCGGATCAATGTCCGGAATTTTGACTTTCGCGTTTTGCGGCACGGCGATTCCGACACTCGAGGTTTGCGCATACTTGCTGTGGACGAGGAGTTACCGCCGAGAATTGCCGCATTGGCGGAACGGAATGGGTCTGGCGTCTTTCACTCTGATCTCTGCAGCCTGGTCGTACGAACTCTGTGCTTGGATTCTCTCCTGGAGCAGGATGAACTGGCCGGGATTTCAGAACTTCGCGTGGTTCGCCGCTCATATCGAGATTTACGTCACTGTGGTCGCTCCACCACTGGCCCTTGCCTTGAAGGGTCTTCCCAGGCTGCAACTTTTCACTGCTGGAATTCTTCTGAACGTACTCATGGGGTCCTTTCACTACGTGTGAGAAACCTAATGGAGGTGTAGTCAGTTTGCCGGAGAAGCGCTTTCGTAGTAGTTGACCTGTCCGGCAAGCGCGTTCATCCGGGCTTGCGACGGACAAGCGTGACCAGAGGGCGAGCCAGCGGCGCGCACATGAGAACGTCCGGCTCCGGTCATTTCGTTAGATGCATTTTCACCTTTCGTGGCACAATAGCCGGGAAATTCGGCGCATCGGAAGTTTCCATGCCATCGCCTCGCAGGTTGCTGGCCCAGGAGATCCAATTCCCGGGGCGCTGACAAATCTTTCCTGCTGCTAAGACACTGGACCGCAAGCCTAAATCTTCAGGGAAAAGAGCGCACCATGAGGCGTCTTTCGCCCATGTTTTTGTCACAGGCTGAGCTTGTATTGGGAAGATCGTTCTGGCCTCTTCTTGCGATCGCGGTCATCGCAGGCGCGATGCTTTGGGGACCTTGGGTGAGCCTGGCAATCACGATCCTGACAATCACTGCGGCTTTGAGCGTGTTATGACTCGAGATGATCGCGAGACCCCGGCCGCGCCCAATCGTTGGCACATTTTCGCCGATCCCCAGGACCGGCACTGCGTCATTTTCCATATCACGTGCCTGGCGGCATACTCTTGCGCCTTCTGGCTGTACCAGCGCCCCGAGCTGTCCGGCATCACCGGCCCGTGGTCCCGCGTAGCCTTTGTGGTCGCGTGCGCGTTGATGCTTGGTTGGATTTCCGGCATAGACGTCGGTGTTAACTTCCACAACCATTCACATCGCCCCATCTTCACCTCGCAATTCATCAATCGTTGGTTCGGTCGAATCTGGACGTTTTCAGGAGGGTGGCCGTCGTTCTTCTGGGAGTACTGCCACGTGACCATCCACCATGCCAAGCTGCTGACCGCCGATGACTGGACTCTCCCAAAGCTGAAGGCGGACGGATCATTTGAAGACTTCCGCCGGTACGTATTCATGCATTGGCCGTGGCGTCTGATGACGCATCTCTGGAGGGACCTGACCGCGCGCCGAAGCCTCCGCCGTAAGTCGCGGCGTGAACTGGCCATCTTCCTGGCGCTTTGGTCGATTCCTTTTTGGATCGATCCGGTAATGGCCGTATGGCTCTGGGTGCTGCCGCATTGGATTGCCAACGCGTGGGTGATGGGGTCGGGAATGTACGCCCAGCACGCGGGATGTGTCCAGAAGAGTCTCGCCAGGCCGGTTAGTCACTCCAACGTGTTTGTGTCGAAATTTTTCAACCTCACGATGTTCAATATCGGTTTTCACCTCGAACATCACGACCATCCCAGGGTGCATTGGTCGGAACTGCCAGAGCTTCATCAGCGCCTCAAGCGGGATATGATCGACGGCGGAGCGCACGTGGTTCCCTACGGTCTTTACCACGCCTCATTCTTACTGGCAGGCGACGATGCTTACAAAAAGCGGTTCGCCGAGCAAGCCCCGGGCTACAAAAGCAGTCGATAGCTTGTTGGCGCGCCCCTCACCACACCGCCAAATCGACTGTTGTTGACTCTGCGGGCGCACCTTCCTTCACTGCCGGCACCGGTCAACTCCCGATCCGTGGGATGACCGGGCAGGTGGACTCGGGGCTCCGGCAATGGGCCGCGAGATTCTGGAAGGATTACGGCTACTGGGAAACTAGCACGCCGCCTGGTGCTCCGTTTTCTTGCTGGGCCGAGAATTCGCAGCGTATAATTCTGCGAAACTGACTCCGGCTGCACGGCGCCCGGCCGGCGACAAGGACGGAGATGTCGGAAATCCGAGGGCAAACTGAGGGGATTCTTCCGGTTCCGGAACGGCGCGTCCATGAACGGCGACGCGTATCCCTTGCCTACATTGACCTTGGCGAGAATAACGGCGGCATCGTCCTGAATGTGAGCGAAGGCGGACTTGCAGTGACCGCGGTGGAAATTCTCCACGGCGCGCATATTCCCAAGATGCGTTTCCAACTGCCGCATTCGAAAACCCGCATTGAAGCACGAGGCCAGATCACATGGACCGGCGAGTCGAGGAGGGAGGTGGGGGTCCGCTTCGTTGATCTTTCTGCCGAGGCGTCCACGGAAATCAGGAGTTGGATTGCGTCAGAGTTTGCCGGAGAAGCTGCGAACGGGACGGCGCTGCAGCAATACCCGTCCGAACGGGACACCAGTTGGCGCGAGTCCTACGCCGCTGATGGCGAATTGAGCAGCACGGGCCTGGCGCCGGGTGAACCGTCTGAGAATTTCATCGACACGTCGAATGACAAGCTGACGCCGGACGGAGAGGTTACGCACACGAGTGTGCGGAGGCCGTTCACGGCGATCATGGCGCCGGAGATGATGGCGCGAGAACCAGTGGCTCTCGATTTGAGGGCTCCGGAATTGCCCATTCCGGAGTCGAGGGCACCTGAATTGACAGCTCCGGAAATGAGCGTGCCGGAACCATTCGTCCCGACGATGCCGACAGAGGAAATGAGGGCTCAAGTGCCGGTGATTGATTTGACTGCGGTTCTCGCGGCGCCCGCCGCGGAAACAGTTGCGCCTGCAACAGAAACAGTGATGCCCATGACAGAGACACCAGCGCCGGCAGCAGAAACGGAAGCGCCCGCGATGGAAACGACGGCTCCTGAGCTGCCTCCTGTTATTGAGCTACCTGCACCGGCGATCGAACAACGGCAAGCTGCGCAGATGCCGGGCGAAAATGATCCGACCGGGCGCAGCTTCATGGCAGCGCTGCAAAAGACAAAAACGCCGGTTGAATCTGTTGCACCGATTCACTCTGGCCTGCGATTGAACGATGATCCGCAGATTTTCTATCAAGCATCGGCGCGCGCCCACAGTGACGAGTTCGCCGCTCCACACCGGCGATGGTGGGCGCTGACTGTGCTCATCAGCCTACTCGCGGTGATTTCATTTGTGGCCGGCATGGCAGCGGATGGTGGAGGTTGGGACGGCGTGTTGCGACTTGCCGGTGGAAAGGCAACGGTTGCCGGCGAACCCGAGAAGGCGGGCGGTTCTGCAACAAACACAGCGGCGGAAGCCGCGGGTACCGGCATGCCAGTTTCTGCGGCGCCGGGCTTTGAAAACGCATCCGCGATGCCGACGGATGCGAAGTCCGGCGGGCGAAGCTCCGCTTCGAACCGGAATCCATCGTCAACGACCGGCCGTCCGGGAGACAAAGAGAATTCCTCCATCGTGTTGAGCATGCCGGAAAGCACCGTGACCGCATCCGCGTCGGTGGCCATCACCTCGCGGCGGTCGGTGCAGGTGACACAGGAAAGCGCTCCGAAATCTTCACTGCAGGGCGGGAGCGTGCAGATTGGGCAGTTGTTCTATCGCGTGGAGCCGTTTTATCCGCCTGATGCCGAGAGGCATGGAATTGAAGGAGCGGTGGAAGTACATGCCGTTGTGGGCCGCGACGGGAAAGTGCGCACCGCGGAAGCGATCAGCGGTCCGTCCGCGCTAGCGGAACCGGCAGTGAAAGCGGTGCGCGAGTGGCGTTACAAGCCGACGACGGTGAATGGCCAGCCGATCGAGTCCGAGGTGAACGTGAAGATGATTTTCCGGTTGCCGCGCGACAAAAATACTCCGTAATAAGCACCCGCCAGTCGTCAGGCAAACCGCAACAGGAATTGAGATACGCTCACACTTTTCCGTGCCCGAAGACGCCGACACCGGCCGGGTATTGGAACCCGGCCGGTGCAGGGTCTGCAATGTGACTACGTTGAGGTGAGTGAACCAGCGGCCTAGATGGCTGCCCTGGACACGTTATCGGCCGCCGTCGTGATCGTGATCGAAGTGGAAGAGATCGAAGAGATCCCCGATGGCCGGGCTGTTGAGCGGCACATAGGGATTGTCGTCGTCAACGCGCGGGTTCGGGAAATTATCCCGGCTCCTCTTGGTCAACGGCTTCAGGTGCCAGTTGCGCTCGATGAATTTCAGGATCGAGACGTGGTCGGTATAGGAGTGGCTGATGCGGCCGCCCCTGGAGAAGGGAGAGATGACGAGCAGCGGAATGCGCGGGCCATCGCCGAAGAAGTCGATCGGCTGAATGTAACCGGAGTCGTAGTAACCGCCGCCCTCGTCCATGGTGATGATGAGCGCGGTGCTTTCGAAGAGTTCCTTGTTGCCCTTAAGATGATCCACGACCTTCTTGACCATCCCCTCGAACAAATCCTCTTTGGAGCTGGCCGGATGGCCGTCGAGCAGGCCGTCGGGCTTGACGAAGGACACTGCCGGGAGGGTGCCGTTGTCGACCGCATCAAAGAAGTCCGTGGCGTCCTTGATGTGGGCAGTGCGCTGGGCGGCGTTGCCCATGATGGCATTCGTGTAGGACTCGAAATTGCAGATATTGCAATAGGCCCGCCCGATCTGCACCAGCGGGCTGGGGTTCGTGGGATCGTGCTGGAAGGCGATGGCCGCATTGTAAGCCCCGCCGTAGTAGGCCCAGGAGATGCCCTTTTCGTTGAGCGCTTCGCCAATGGTGCGGACGTCTGACGGAGGAATGGATCCGCCCTTGGCGATACCCGTGGTGTCCACGGTGCCGTCCGGCAGGAAGCCCGGGCTGTCGTTATTGATCATGTAGAAGTGATTGCGCTCGCAGTTCGGGTTGGGATCGTAGGGCAGCGATTCCAGGTATTCGCGGATGGGCTTGATGCCGGGCTTCGAGGGATTGCCGCATTCCGTGAAGTTGCCATCGAAGAAAAGATCAACGGCATAGACGTCGTTCGTGCCGGGCAGCGGATCGGGATTGGCAATGTGGGAAGGCGGAGTAGTGGGGGTCCCATGGCCATCCGTCCAAAAGATGGCATCGCCGCTGCCGAGCATGACGTGGTTGGCGCCGGTGCCGCCCATGAAGGACTGGTGGAAATTGTCGCTCATGGAGTATTGGTCGGCGAGCGCCTTCAAAACCGGGACGTCTCCATTTTGCATGTTGTAGAACGCCATGGAATTGCCGCCGCCGTTGTCATCGGTTGACGGAGGGTTGTCAAAGGGATCGGTCTGGTTCGTGTAGTTGGTGATGACGAAGGGATACAGATCGTTCAAGCACCCCGACGGGTTCTTCCGCGTGGCATGCTTGATGTTGCAATCGGACTGCTGCCACATTTCGAAAAGCCGGTGCGTGGTATCACCGGTATACGAGTCGTAGGGGAGGTTCGCTCCCTCGAGCGGAAACGGTCCGTTCGGCAGGTTGCTGAAATTTGCAACACGCGTATCGGGGTCCGGAATGACAAAAGTATTGTCTTGGCCGGACGCGCCGGTGGTCAGCAATACCAGGTCAGCGGCCTCCAAAGACGGCTCGATGAATCCCAGGAAAGGGAGGTCTGCGACGGGAAACGGAGGCGGCTCTGTCGCAAAGCCAAGTATCGTGGTGTTGGGGCTGGGCGAGAAATTCAGCGTAGGCTCGGGCAGCGTTGTGTACGGCGCTTTTTCGTTGGCGTTCAGGCTTATGTAGTACTTCGTCCGGAATGGCGCGACGGCCTGGAACTGCGCAGCCTTGTCGAAATGTTTTCCGGGAGTTCCGTCGGCCTTGATGATGCCTTCGGAAAGCAGATTCTTCACGCTGTCGTGGCTCTGGGGAACATAGGTGGCGAAGAGGTGATCGAAGGTGCGGTTCTCTCCGATCAGGACGACCAAATGCTTGATGGGCGTTTCGGTCTCGTGATGCTTCGCTTCGTCTTGACCATTGGCGCCGGCGCGGGCCGCTGGGACTGCAACCGTATTGGCAATCAACATCGCCGTGACGAGACAGGCGCGCATTTTGGCGTATGTCCCCCACGATTTGACACGCGTGCTGTGCATCAGATTTCCTCCGAAGGGAATTGGTCCAACTTAGATTGGAACGCTCGGGAGACGATATCCGTGCGTGGCGGCCGGTTCATCACAGGACCGTTAACAGAGGATGAATCTTCAAGCCGCGGGCGGACCCGCGCGGTTACTGAAACTGGTGAGCGGCACAGGCCCGCAGACGTCTGGGGACCTACCTGTTGCTTTCCCACAGAAAGTGTGGCATCCTTCCTGTTGGAAACCCAAATGGCGGTGCCATGAAACAAAAAACGGAAGTTCCGCAGGGGACGCTGGCGCTGATGGTGCTGAAGACTCTCGACGTCCTGGGATCGCTGCACGGCTATGGGATTGCCCGGCGCATCGAGCAGATCAGCGGAGATTTGCTGGCCGTCAACCAGGGCACTCTGTATCCCGTGCTGCTGAAGCTGGAGCAGGAGGGCGCTATCGCTTCGGAGTGGGGCGCGTCTGAGAATAATCGAAGGGCGCGTTTCTATCGTCTAACACGCGAAGGGCGGAAACAGTTGCAAGCCGAAACTCAAGATTGGCAGCAGACGACGGAAATCATCGGCCGGTTCTTCGATTTGAAGGCGGAGGATTTGCCATGAGGCCGCTGAGGCGGTTCTTCACGCGTCTGGGCCACTGGGCAACGCGGCGGCGGGATGACGACCGTTTGCGCGAGGAGATAGAGGAGCACATCGCGCTGCAGGCAGCCGAAAATATTCGTGCCGGCATGCCTCCCGCCGAGGCGCGGCGCCAGGCGGTGTTGAAATTCGGCGCGGTGGAAGCAATCAAAGAAGAGTATCGGGCAGAGCGGCGGATCCTGTTCATCGAAACTTTTCTGCAAGACGTGCGCTACGCCGCCCGCATGCTGCGCAAGGCTCCGGGATTCACGGCGATTGCAATTTTGACGATTGCCCTGGGCATCGGAGCGACAACGGCCATCTTCAGCTTGGTGGATGCCACGCTGTTGCACCCCTTCCCGTATCCTCAGCCGGAGCAGCTCGTGCGGGTCGAGGATGATCTTCCCGGGGTGGGCGCGCAGGACGTAGGAATGTCGGTGCCGGAGTGGCACGATCTTCAGCGTTCCGGCATTTTCGAATATGTTTCGCTAGCAGTGTATGGGCCCGTGAATCTTACGGGCTCCTCTCAGCCTACGCGAGCCCGCTACTCCGGTGTCGCGCCGAATTATTTTGCTCTGCTGGGCGTTAAGCCACAGTTGGGGCGCACGTTTGATCCCGAGGATCAGACGCCCGGATTTACCCTTGAAGTTCTCATCAGTGACGGACTATGGAAGAGGTCTTTCGCGGCCGATCCGGGGATTCTGGGCAAAAGTTTGCGGCTTGACGATGACTTGTATACCGTGATCGGCGTCATGCCAGCCGGTTATCACGATCCCAGGCGAACAAACGAGCAAAGGAACATCGAAGTTTGGGCCGCGGTGGGTTTTGCCGTCCCGGGCCGCACTCCCCCGCTGCGCAACAGGCGGCGGACGGGAGCAGCAGCAATCGCGCGAATCAAACCTGGACTGACGATTGCGGCGGCGCAGAGCCAGTTGGACGCGCTGGTCGCATCTTTGCAGAAAGAATTCCCGGAAGATTATCCGCTGCAGAGCGCATGGACAGTGCGCTTAGTGCCGCTCAAGGAGACCGTGGTCGGCAATGCTCGCCAGTCGTTGATTCTGCTGCTTGGCGCCGTGGCATTGGTCCTGCTGATCGGCTGCGTGAATGTCGCGAATCTCCTGCTCGCACGCGCCAGCGCGAGGGGACGCGAAATGGCCATTCGCCAGGCGCTCGGAGCCGCGCGGATGCGGCTGGTGCGGCAGTTGCTCACCGAGAGCTTGCTTCTTTCCCTGCTCGGCGGGATAGTCGGTTTAGCGATTCTTTTCTGCACGAAAGGATTTCTGGTGCGACTCGTGCCGGACAGCCTGCCGCGGCTCAATGACATATCGATTAACTGGGCCGTTTTGCTTTTCGCTCTCGTGGCTTCTCTTGCCGCGGGCGCGATCTTCGGCTTGGCTCCGGCATTGCATGCCGGTCGGGCGGATTTGACTCACATGCTCAAACAGGAAGGGCGCGGCTCCACAGGCTCCGGGGAACAGGCGCGAACGCGCCGCCTGCTGGTAGTAACAGAATTTGCTCTATCGTTGGTGCTGATGATTGCTGCGAGCCTTCTGCTTCACAGTTTCTGGGAGTTGTTAAATGTGCGGCTGGGCTTCAATCCACAGAATGTAATGGCGGTTCGGACCTGGCTGCCTGAGCCAAATGACCCGAAGACCGACATCTACGGAACCCCTGCTCAAGAGGCGCCATTCCTACGTGAATTGCTTCGCCGTGGCAGGACGTTGCCCGGAGTCGAAGAAATAGCCCTCGGAAATAGGCCCTCCATTCCATTGAATCATGATCCAACCCAATCTCCGTTGGTCCTCGAAGGTCGCGAGATCCAGAGCAAGCAGCCTCCATTGGTCGAAACGTCGAGCGTGACGCCGGACTATTTTCATTTGCTGGGCGTCACACTGCAGCGTGGCCGTTTATTCGGCGAGATGGACAACGAAACCGCCCCTGCTGTCGCGGTGATCAACGAGGCGTTCGCGCGGACCTACTGGCCAAGCGGGGATCCCCTTGGTGAGCGCCTCAAGCTGTCTCCAGAGGACTCTTTCTGGACCACGGTGGTCGGCGTGATAGCGGATGCTCGGACTGAATCGCTGGTGGAATCGAGCGTTCCGCAAATCTATACGAGCTTGTATCAGGCGCCGTCTCAAGGGGCGTCTAAAGAGCTGGTGATATTTTTGCGTGGACGACTGGACCCCGCAGCGACTCCAGTCGAGTTGCGTGAGCAGGTGCAGGCCGTCAACCCGGAACTCCCGGTTTTCGGGGCGCAGACACTCAATGACGCTCTTTCCGCGTCACTCTCCGAGAGGCGATTCTCGATGGAAATGGTTGGTCTGTTCGCTCTGACCGCGTTGCTTCTCGCAGGGCTTGGAATTTACGGAGTGATTTCGTACATCGTAAGCGAGCGCACCCACGAGATCGGGATTCGTCTCGCGCTTGGGGCGCAAAGCCGGAACATCCTCCGAATGGTTCTACGTCAAGGATTGGGGCTGGCCATTGCCGGCGCTGCGGTTGGGCTTGTTTGTGCGCTGATCGTGTCGCACTTAATGGCAGGACTGCTTTACGGCGTGAGGCCGACAGATCCTGTGACGTTTGCGGGTGTCGCGCTTCTTCTCATCGGTGTCGCTCTGCTTGCTTGTTATATACCGGCGAGGCGCGCGATACGCGTCGATCCGCTGGTTGCGCTGAGACACGAATAGCTCGGGCCGGAGGGTACCCCAAGTCATGTCG
>Ga0210407_10000096_pt1 | contig 113935 bp, 97 predicted proteins | sample IncBWC27MmetaG_FD_150860 | JGI IMG/M metagenome (GOLD analysis project Ga0210407, IMG submission 150860) | Forest soil microbial communities from Barre Woods Harvard Forest LTER site, Petersham, Massachusetts, United States - Inc-BW-C-27-M | ecosystem: Environmental > Terrestrial > Soil >...
CGAATATCCCTTTGCCAAATATTTCGCTCGTGCCTACGTAGAACAGGTCCTTGAACAGCCGCCAGGGTATCATGCTGGGAACAATGGGGCCGTCGAGAAAGCTTTGATGGTTGGGTGACAGGATCAACGGGCCGCGTTTCGGCAAGTTTTCTTTTCCCGTCACCTGCAGGCGAAAGACTACCCTCACGAAGAGGAAAACGCATTTGCCCACGACGAACCAGAAGAACGTCAGGAACCAATGGCTCTGCAAGGCCGAAATCATCTTTGGGTCGTCCGGTTCACCCGCCAACACTGCATCCCATCCGGCCTGTGTAGACACGGGAGCGTTGCCGCGGGCCTGCAGCAAAGTGTCCACCAGTTCGCGCACAGTATAAACTTCGGAAATCAGTTTTTCGTCCGCCCTGGCTCCCAGTTCGTTTTCCAGCGCCACTAAGAGCTCAACCCGTTCCATGGAGTCAAAACCCAGGTCCAACTCCAGATTGGAAGCTGGTAAGACCGGTTTTTGCAGCTTACTCGCCTGGCGTATGAGGGCAATTGCTTTCTGCACTTCTGGGTTGGCGAGCCATAAGGCCTCGCTGGCGGTCGGTTCTGCTGTTGCCAACGAACTGCTTTCTTGCTCTTCGCCGGCGGTTGCGCGGCGCTGGATTTCGAAACGCTTCAGCTTGCGCGTGGTTGTCCGCGGCAGGGGATCACGCCAAATGTCAAAACTCAAGATGCGCTTGGCGCCGGGCAGTTCCATGGAGAGGCCTTCGACGTCAAAGCGGATGACCTCGCGCGCATTCACGATCTTGCGCTCGCGCAGCATGTCAAAATCCGGGACAATGACCGCGTGCAGTCGCTCGGAGAAAGGCTCACCCGGCCGGTTCTTCAGGCCCATGACGCAGATTTCTTTGATGAACGGCGAGCGCATGTAGTGCGCCTCAAGTTCCTCCGGATAAATGTTCTTCCCGGAGCTCAGCACGATCATTTCTTTCTTTCTGCCGGTAATAAAAAGATTGCCGCGCTCGTCCAGGTAGCCTAAATCGCCGGTGTGCAACCAGCCGTCACGAATCGTTTCGGCGGTTGCATCGGGACGATTGTAGTAGCCCTTCATAACGATGCCGCCACGAAGGACGATCTCTCCTGCCGGATGATTTGCTCCGTCAACGGTTTCTTCACCAACAATTTTCACCTCCACGCCCTTGAGCGGCTGGCCGACGGACCCTAGAACGTTCGCTCGCGGAGGCGTGCAGGTTGCGCCGCCGCTGGTTTCGGTCAGACCGTAAGCTTGAAGGACGTTGAACCCAAGAGTGCGAAGGTCGCGTCCGATGTTGATGTCAAATGCCGAGCCGCCGGTGATCAGAAACCGCATTTTTGGTCCCAGCAGGTTGTGCACCTTGCGAAAAAAGATTTTGCCCAGGTTCAGTCCCAGTTTGCGACCGGCTGCCGATAATCCCATTAAGATCCGGAAAACCATGCGCGCCGCCCACGACCTGCTTTTGACCTGCTGCATGACGCGTTCGTGGATGAGATAGAAAAACTGCGGCACGCAGCAGAAAAGCGTTATCCCGCGTTCGCCCAGGGCGCGGAGCAGTTCAGATGTGTTCATGGATTCCAGATAGACGATCCGCGCTCCTGCCGCAAAAGGGAGCAGCAGGTTGGCCATCTGGGCCAGAGAGTGAAAGAGCGGCAGGATGGCGAGAACGGCGTCGGTTGGGCTGACGGAAATTGTGCTGAAGACCGCATCCGCTTCAGCCAGCAGATTCCTATGCGTGAGCATTACGCCTTTAGGATCGGCCGTTGTGCCTGATGTATAGAGCATTACCGTCACGTCGTCGTCGGCAACGTTCGCAGGCTTGAACGCGCCGGGGCCAACGGCAATCATTGCTGCGAGCGCTGGATACTTAGCGCCGATGCCGTCTGGATCCAGCAGAACAATTTCGACCTGAAGGCCCTCAACCGCTTTCTCCACGGCGGGCAGCCGCTCCGAATCCGTGAAAATGAAAGCGCACCCGGAATCTCGAAGCAGCTTGCTGATCTGGTGGGAATTGAAAGTTGTATCCAGCGGCACGGAAGTTGCGCCAGTAGCCATGATTCCCAAATAAGACGTGACCCATAACGGTCCGTTGGACGCAATGATGGCGCAGCGTGCTCCGTTCGCGACCCCATGTTCGCTGAGCCAGCGCCCTACCGACTCCGCCATCTTGCGCAGCTCGGCATAGCTGTGGCTTTCCACCGCGCCGGACGCGCGTTGCAGCTCAGCCGCAGTCGCATCAGGGAATTTTTCCGCCGATTCCAGGAAGCAGCCGTAAAAACCGTGCATTTCAGCTCATGTTGTGGGCAGTGTTGGCTAAAAGTATCGCACGTCACTGACTCTTGATGGTCGGACGATTGTAAATGTAGGCTTCAATCGCCTGTTCCAGAGTGCCTTGGGCCTTCAGAATATATTCCACGGCATCACGCGCGGCGCCTTTGCCGCCGTTGGATGGTGTCTGATAGTGGGCGATCTGCGTTACCTGGGGACGCGCATCGGCCACGGCGATAGCCAGCCCGCAGCGGACCATGATGGGCAGGTCAATCACGTCATCACCGACGTAGGCGACTTCCTCTTCGCTGATTCCGCCATCGGCAAGAATCTTATCGAGCACGTCGGACTTGTTGGCTGCGCCCTGGAAGACGTAGTCGAGCCGCAGGTCGCGCGCGCGCAGGGCGACCGTCTCCGATATGCGTTTGGTGACGACTCCTGTTTTCAGTCCACCCAGACGGGCCAGAGATACGGCCGTGCCGTCGTGAGCATGGAAGCCCTTGGCCTCAATCATGCTCTGGCTGACGATGGCGTAGCCAGCGGAGTCTTGATGCCGCTGAGCATGCGCGTCGGTACTGCGCGGCCCGGAAGCCGGAGCAGGAAAAAGCCAGATGGTGCCGTCGGTGAGCACTCCGTCAACATCGAAGAGGATGAGTTTGATTTTCTTGGCGCGGTCAGTAGACATAAAGTCGAAGCAAGTAGCAAATAGCAATTGGCAATTAGCACGAGCTGTCAGCCGGAGACCTTCGGGTAATTGCCATTTGCCAATTGCTAATTGCTCTTTTCACACCATCTCCGTTCCCCATAAATCGTGCAGATGAACAATCCCTTCCACCCGGTCTGCAGAGTCTGTCACCACGAGTGAGGTGATTTTCTTCTGCTCCATGATGTTCAGTGCGGTTGCGGCAAATTCGTCGCCGCGGATCGTCTTCGGACCCTTAGTCATGCACTCGCCCGCGGTCAGGTTCAAGACGTCTTTGTGATGCTCCAGGAGCCTGCGCAAGTCGCCGTCGCTGATAATTCCCGCCAGCCGGCCGCCGTTCACGACCGTGGTAATCCCCAATCCCTTACGTGACATTTCGTAAATCACGTCCGCCATTTTCGTGTGCGGAGCGACAATGGGCACAGCGTCTCCGCTATGCATGAGCTCAGAAACCCGCGCCAGTTGCTTCCCCAGTTTCCCGCCGGGATGCAGCCGGGCAAAATCCTCCTCTTTAAAGCCGCGCTTTTCCGCCAGGGCCACAGCCAGTGCGTCTCCCAGAGCGAGCATGGCGGTCGTGGAAGCCGTAGGGGCGAGACCAAGCGTGCAGGCTTCCTCCGCAATGGAACAGTCGAGAGCGATGTCCGCGGACTTGGCCAGGGTGGAGCGTTTGCCGTTGACACCGCCGGGATAAAGCCTGTCCCCGGTAATGGAGATCAGTTTTATGCCAATCCGCCGGATGGTAGCGAGAAGCCGCAGGATCTCCGCGGTTTCGCCGCTCGAAGAAAGGGCTACCACCGTGTCACCTTTTACCAGCATTCCCAGGTCCCCATGGACGGCGTCGGCGGGATGGAGATAGAGCGCCGGTGTTCCTGTGGAGTTGAGCGTGGCCGCGATCTTGCGCGCGATGATGCCACTCTTGCCCATGCCCGTGACGACGACACGCCCCCCACACGAGTGCAGGCAATCCACGGCGCGGGCGAAAACCTGGGCCATAGGACCATCAATGCGATCGGCAAGTTCGCGCAGGGCTTCCGCTTCTATGCGTACTACGTTGGAACCAGTGGATTTCACTGGCATCATAGTAGCATCGGCAAACGCCAAGTGGGATGCGACGCGGCTCACGCGCCAAGCGGGGACGAGTGCTGTCTACTTTGCTGGCGTCGCGTGGCAGGTCCCGCTTCCCGAATCGCTGAAATGACCGCCCGCAACCGGAACAAACTCCCACTGGTACGAGCTGGCCCGCAGGGTCAGCTTTAAAACACCATATGTCTTGTCGCTCCGGACCTCGCTCGTGGACGAAGGCCTCCGGAAGCCGCGCTGGCTCTTGCCTCCGGTCCCGACCACAAACTCGCGTATCCCGTTTTTCGCATCGGCGCTTCCTTCGGGATTCTGCGGCGCAAAGCGCTCGTAATCGTGATCGTGTCCGTTGAGCACAATGTCGGCGCCCGCCACGTAAAGATCGTCCCAGAAAGGCTTCATTTCCGGGGCGTTGCCATGCTCGTCTCCGGAACTGAAAAGGGGAACATGCCAATAGGCCAGGATGCATTTGCCGGAATTGTGCCGCAGGTCATCGCGCAGCCAGAGTTCTTCCGAAGAACCCTTCTGGCAGCCTCCGATCGCTGCACATTCGCTGTCCAGGGAAATCAGGTGCCAGTTGCCCAGATCAAAGCTGTAGTAGGCATGTCCCGGCTGTCCTGCCGCGCTCCCGAAGTACTTCAAGTAACCGGACGCACCTGGTGTGTGGTACTCATGATTCCCCGGCGCCGGACGAGTCCGCGCTTTGTGGCGTCCCCAGGTTTTGCTGTAACAGTCATTGAAGTTTTTGTCGCTGCCATCGGGATACGAGAGGTCACCGAGGGCCAGGATAGTTCCGGGAATCGCATCGGCCAATTTGGCTGTGCCTTCCCCGCCGGAGACGTTGGGACAATCCACCATGTCTCCGACGGCAATTACAGTCTGAGCGCCGACCTTGGTTTCCGGCGCCGAAGCGCCAGGTTGCTGGCTGATGGCCAATGCGGAAAGAAGCAAGAGTGAAACCAAGGCCCGCCGGTAAAGGCGGGCCGAAGAGTCGATCATCAGAAAAGTATCCTTCAGTCAGAGCAAAGTCGCAAGCGGTGGCCGCCAGAGACTCGGCTGGTTAGTGTTCCCTGCCCAATGTCCAACTCAAGCCTACTGAGAAGGTGCGGTTGTAATACTCGCGCTGGATCGGGAACTGTTCGCTGCCTTGATAGAACCCGAACGTTTCGTTGGTCAGGTTGAGCACGTAGCCGATGAGTTGAAATCCATGTCCGCGCGGGATCCAGTAGCTTACCTGTGCGTCCACCTGAGTGTGCGGATACAGATAGACGTCGCCATTGGGCCCCTTGATCCCACCCGTCGTGTCAGGCTGTCCGGGTGACGGGGGAACGAAGTTGTAAGCGAAGATGTTGGCATCATTGTGCGTCAAGCCAATCCGCCCAGAGACACCCTTCTTGTCATAGGTGTAGTCGAAGTTCCAGTTGTTGGGGGCCTGGCGCTGTAGAGCCGGTTGGTCTGTCCGGTTGTTGAATGCTCCGACCGGGAAAGTGGCCTGCGAGCCTGTCCAGCTGTAGTTTGCTCTCACTCCCGAGCCGTTCAACAACCCAGGCAGGAAAGAAAGGCGTTGCTGCCACGCCATTTCAAACCCGGCGACATGGGCATGTGGCCCGTTGATGGGCTGCGATTGGACCTGTCCGGCGAAGACGCCCGTGGTAAGCGGCGAATTGGCGTTATAGATCGGGTCCGTCAAGTATTTGTAAAAGAACCCGGCCTCAATGACGCCGAAGGGCTTCAGGTAGCGCTCGATCAGGATGTCGAAGTTCTGGCCGTGTGTCGGCTTTAAGTTGGGATTACCCGCAAACACTCCAGCCCTCGGAGCGTGAACCGTTGGATCAAAGCTCAGGTGCGGAGGGAGGTCGGAGAAATTGGGCCGCGCGATGCCCATGCCATAGCCCACTCTCAGGATGGTGTCTTGTCCAAAGCGGGTTTGCAATTGCACGCTGGGCAGGGCATCAATGTAGTCCTGGCTCCCTGGTACGGTCGTGAGCGATCCTGGTACGAACTGCCTGTTTTGGGTCTGAATCTGGTTGGCGAGGAACGAAGCCTGGGTGGCTTCAAAGCGTACGCCGGCCTGCAAGCGAAAACGGCTGAAATTGATGGTATTCATCGCGTAGCCGGCAATCACTCGCTCATCCGTATTGAAATCGCTGGGGAAGACTCGCGCATCGTCGGACAAGGTGTTGGGTGGTCCGAAGAGACCGGGATTGGCGTTGAAGAACGCAATTATTTTGGCGTAATCGGTGGTCGGTCCGTACTTGGGATATACGCCGAAATAATAGTTCGGATTGGTGAACGAACCCAGGAAAGAGCTCATCAGTCCAGCCTCGCTGCTTGTAGTGAAAGTCTCCTGGTTGTTGAGTTCGGATTTGTGGGCGTCCCGCAGCTTGAACCCAATTTGAAAAGTGCTGAAATGGGACCCGACATTGTAGTTCCGGGACAGATCAATAGACCCAGTCACGTCGCGCTCGAAGGTGTGGTCGTCCCCGCGGGTGAGTTGGGCCAGCGCGTACTGAGTCGGATCGAAGATGTTGGCATTCAAAGCGGTCAACACTGGCGTGAAGGGGTCTTTGGCATTCAGCGCATATTGCACACCGCCGTTGAGGGCGCTGCTCCCGATAGGTTGGAAGTTGGCACTCGGGAAAAAGCCAGTGAAGCGGGCCTCGCCGAACGCAACCTCGTACGTGAGCAGCGTCTTGCCAAACGTGTGGTGAGCGCCGGCAGTGGTACTGAAAAGCCGCTGCGCCGGTTTTCGGGTCACGTGGCTGAAGCTTGAGCTCCCGTCAGGATTGGTCATGGTCGATGTAGCGAAAGAGCCTACCGACGGTGAATAAATCCAGTCCTGTCCGTCATCCTTGAACTGGGAAAACAATCCGCGGATGTAAGCGGTGGAAAAGTCTCCCAGCTTGTAGTCGAGCGTGCCGCCAAAGCCGAAGCGGGTCCGGTCATACCAGTATTCACGCTGGTCATAGGCGTTGGCTCCATTAAATGTTGTTCCGTCGTTAAGCGTGTTCACTCCCGGGCTGGGTTCCACGTCGTCAATACCGCGTCCGTTCCAGTCATAGCTGCCGCCGGCCATGATGCCCAATCGCTTATTCGCTCCGAAGCGTTGACCTGCCGTGAGATCGAACTGATCGAGCCCGCGTCCACCGGCAACCGGCGTGAAGCCGCCGATCCCTAAAGCGCTGATGTACGGCTTGTCCGAGGCGCTCTTGGTCACGAGGTTGACCGAGCCGCCGATAGCGTCGCCTTCCTGGTTCGCCGACAGAGTCTTGCTGAGTTCCACGGAATCAACCAGGTCGGCGGGAATCGCGTCCAGCTTCACGTTGCGGACGTTTTCCGGCGAAGGAAGGTGCACGCCATCCACGGTGACATTGCTCAGGCGCGGTTCGGTGCCGCGAATCTGCACGTATTTGCCTTCGCCCTCATCACGTTCCAGCGACACGCTGGGCAGCCGGCCTACGGCGTCAGCGATGTTGGTGTTCGGCAAGCTGGTGATGACATCACTGGGCAGGACTTGCAGGATGTTGTCGGCGGTGCGCTCACGGTTCAGCGCTTCAACCTCGCCAAATTCGCGTCCGCGGACTTCAACAACCTGGGTCTGAGCGGCCACCTGTAGCACCGCGTCCACGTTAGCCACTTGCCCGCCGTTGACGGTCACGTCAGCAGAAAAAGCGGTGAATCCGACATAGCTGATCGAGATGGTGTACTTCCCGGGCGCGAGATCGGCGACCGTGAACTTACCTTTGGCATCAGACGCCAGCTGCTGCCCGGTCGGCTGCACCTCAATGCGCGCTCCGGGCAATACGGCTTTGTCCCTATCGGTGACGGCGCCGGTGATTGTGCCTTTGCGCTCCTGTGCTATTGCTGCGCCGACGCAAAACATACCGCAAACCAATGTCAGCAAGAGAAATACGTGCAGATGCTTACGTAGAACCATGTCTTTCCTCCAGGGGAAAAGTCGAACGGAGTCGAACACGGCATGCTATTTCGCAATTATGAAAAGCAGATTACGTTTGCGTTAAGGAGTTGTTAAATCATTAGCAGATGTCTTGGTGGCAAGTACGTTTCCGCGGTTCGGGCATTTCAAATTCTCATAGCTCCGATACGATTTGCTGCAATCGTTGTGCAATTTTCTGTGGATCTTCTTCGCGCGCGAAACTCACCGGCTCCCCCATGTACACCTGGACGCTGCCCGGCCGGGCATAGTGCTTTTTCTGCGCCTTGAGCGGAAACAGGCCGTCGATCCGCATGGGAACAACCGGCAGGTTCAGACGGGTGGCCAGCCGGCCAACACCGCTGCGGAATTCGTTGATCTCTCCGGTTTCGGTGCGCTTGCCTTCCGGAAAGATGAGCACGCTATACCCGCGTGCCGCGAGCTCCGCAGCGAACTGGAAGCTCTCGCGGTATCTGGCCCGCTGCGGCAGAGAGAAAACGTTGAACAGCGCGGTAATCAGGACATAGTTCAGCTGATCCAGCCACCGGCCAAAGAAGGGCAGCTGCTTCGGCGGATGCCGCATGGCGCGCAACATCTCGCCGGACATGGCGGGCGCAACCCGGTTCCGCAAGCGCATTGGCAGCGCTGCCATAATGAATCCAATATCAATCTTGCTGATGTGGTTGCAGGCAATGATCACCGGCCCGCTGACGCCTTTCAGTTTTTCCCGGCCTATGACCTTGGGCCGTGCCATGATCATGAGATATGGCCAGGTGACAGCGTGGAAAATGAAGGACCGAATCCACCGCACCGGCCACCTCTGCGCCCAGCGTGAGTACGGATACTTGGAGTCACTGGCAACTGTACCAGACTGCGGCGCTGTTTCCGCCAAATCGGCGCTCGTTGAATCGGCAGCAATACCAGCCGGGCTATCTTTCGCAACGCTTTGCCCGGCATCGTTCGAGCGTCCATTCAAAGAGATTTGTGCCTCCGCGGTCTCGCGAATCAAATTCATTTTTGGTTTCTGAGTAGATGTTCGGGGAAAATCTTCGTCCGGCCAGACAAGCCACGAGCGGATACGTTGAAACTCAGCCAGCAACTGGTTCGCGCTGGCGACGCTTGCTTTTGCAGACGCTCCGTTGTCCATCAGCAGGACGGCACAGGCCTCGGAATTCCCGCCACGGGCCAGGGGAAAGACCACGCAGTCTCGGACCTCCGGCTGCTTGCGCAGCGCCTGCTCCAGGTCTTCCGGATAGATTTTCAGCCCCGCGGGCGTAACAATCACGTTCTTGCTGCGTCCTTTGAAGTACAGGTTTCCGGCTTCATCCACCGCGCCCAGGTCACCGGTGCTGAACCAACCTTCTGCACTGGTCACCGGCTTCATTTCCTTGCCTTGCCAGTATTGCCGGGCCACATTTGCGCCGCGCACCAGGATCTCCCCGCTTTCAGGATCGAGTTTCATTTCGCGTCCGGGAAGCACTTTACCAATCGAACGGCGTCCTACTTTGAATGGATGGTTCAGGCTGATGAGCGAACTGGTTTCCGTGAGTCCATAACCCTGGATGACAACGTAGCCCAGCCGCCGCCAGAATTCTTCCGTGTCCTGGTCCAGCGCAGCGCCACCGGAGATCAGCGCCCAGAATTTCCATCCCAGGTGGCGATGGACTCTCCGGAAGCGCCACCAACGCATGAGAAAATGTTGCCCTTCAGCCAGCGGAAATTCTTGTTCCAGACCAGGGAAGTCGTGTTCGATCTTCCGCCTCACCGACTCGATCACGCGCGGCACCGCGACCAGAACGGAAATGCGCTGGCGCTTAAAGCCCGCGATAACCTCGTTTGGTTTAAGGGTGTCCTGAAAGATGACCGTGCCGCCAATCAGTGGAGGAATAAACATTCCCAGGAACTGTCCAAAGACGTGGCTCAAGGGCAGCATGTTGGCAAAACGAATCGGATGAAAGACGCGCTCGTACTTTCGGTACTTGGGAATCTCGCGTTCAATCGGGTCCACGCTGGCGAGCAGGTTGCCGTGGGTCAGTACTACACCACGTGGTTCAGCGGTGGTACCGGAAGTAAAGACTATCTGGGCGGTGTCATCGCGCCGCAACGCTTCCGCCGTATAAGGCGCCCCGGGCCGCTGAGCGAGCGCGTCGTACATACTTTCCAACGCAAGATGCGAACGCCCGCCAGCATGTACCGCCAGCGCGGCCGAGCAGACAACCAGCTTCGCTTCCACGTCGCTGGTGACGCGCCGGGCAAAATCGGGCGCGGCAATTTTGTCCATAGGGACGGCCACGGCCCCGCGCAGCATGCATCCAAGAAAGACTGCCACCCACTCGGGGCAGTTGTCTCCCCAGATCATCACACGTTCGCCCTTGCCGATGTTCCGAGCTTCCAATTCGCGCGCAAAACGAAATGCCAGCTCCGCCACCTTGCCGTAGCTGCACTTAAGCGTGTTGCCGTCCCGCCGGTAGACGAATGCCGTCTCGGAGCCAAGGTCCATATAACGTTGCGCGAATTCGGCCAGGGATTTCACGTGTTCCTTAGTCAATACTATCCGCTAAGGGCGAAATCCGGGTTACGGCAAAACACGACACGTTCCTGCTCGTTAACTGGGGCGCCTGCGGTTTACAGGTGTGAAGGAAATGCGAAAAGTCGCCACTGGCGCAGCACGCCTGGCTAGCCACAGAAAAACGGCTGGCAGCATTTGCCGCCAGCCGTTCTGTGCCTGATCAACCCGAGGGTGGTTTACCTGCGGCCTGAGTGGCCGCCGCCTCCGTGCGAACCGCCTCCGCCGCCATGGCCGCCACTACCGCCGTGGAAGCCACTGCCTCCGCCTCCGCCGTGGAAGCCACTGCCTCCGCCTCCGCCGTGGAAGCCACCACCTCCGCCTCCGCCGTGAAACCCGCCACCTCCGCCGCGCATTCCGCCGCCCTGGAATCCGCCGCCAGCGTGGACGCTGCCTCCGCCGTGGAAGCTGCTACCGCCGCGGTAGGCCGGGCCGCCGTCGTAGCGTGGAGACCGGCCACCATTGAAGTTGCCACGGCCGGAGAGTCCACGGTCGTGTTCAAATCCGCGCCCGCGGTCGCCGCCAAAGCTGCGAAAGCCACGGTCACGGTCAAACCCTCTGCGGTCATGATCAAATCTGCGCCAGCCGCCGCCGAAGAACTCGGGGTGCACATAATACCAGCGATCCCACGGACCGACGCCGATGAAGTATCCATCCGCGAAATAATCCGGTCCCCAATATCCGTAAGGAGCGCATGCATACGGATAGTAGTCGTAGTATCCGTACGAGCAAACCGGGGGCGGACCATAAGGATAAGGGCCGCCGACCTGAACGCCGATCGCAACCTGCCCGTAGGCATAAGCCACGGGCAACGCGAGCATCGCCAGGAGTACCAAGTACTTTAAATAACGCATAATGGACCTCCTCTCAAATCCGGAGCAGGAACCTGATTCCCGGCGGACCTGAGTACTTCAGACGCCGCAGCATTTCGCAACGTCTTACTACATATATTAGATCGCAAAACGGGCCGGCAGTTGTATTAAGTTTTGAAACGTTGCCGCTTACAGAACTTTACGCCGGCGTGTACCTGGTGCCTTTTGAGACACGCCGAATAGAGTAAGCGGTGCAGGCGAATTGAACCTGTCTTGTATGCCTTCCTCACATCCCATTATCGCGGGAAAAAGTTCAACGGCATCGTGTTCTTCGCTGCCGGTGTACGCGCGACATTGAGCACCATGGCCAAGAAAGTGTAATAACCCGTTACTCCGATCAGGTCGATCACGCCCTGCTCGCCAAATCGCGACACGGCGCGCGCATAGGTGGCATCGCACACGCTCTGGTTCCGGTGTAGCTCGATGCAGAACTCGTAGATGATCTCTTCGTCTTCAGGCATGTTCCCGGGCCGGCGCCCTTCAGACAACGCATGGGTGATTTCCGCGCCGAGCCCGGCCTTGATGGCTATGGGATGATGGACGTCCCACTCGTACTGCTGCGTCCACTGCCGGGCGGCGATCAGGATGGCGAACTCGTTGAGTTTGGGCGGCAGCACGCTCTTGTAGCGCAAATAGTCGCCCATGGCGCGGGCGCGCAGCATAACTTCCGGACTGCGCAGCAGAGGAATGAAAGGTCCAAAGATCGGGGTGTTGCGCGCGGCCAGGAAGTCTTCCGCCGCTTTCTTCTGCTCCACGGTCATCTTGTCGGCCGGGATGGGCAGCAGGCGGTCGGCGGACGCGGCTTTCGCCGCCTCCGGCGGCTTGTTCTCCTGCATCTCTGCCACTCCGGCGGCAGCCATCACGCAAGCGCTTCCCATACCTGCTTTGATCAAATCTCGTCTCGAAATGGCCATGCAGTCCTCCTGGTCTCTCGAAGTTAGTGCAGTATACTCGTTACGTGGAGGCCTCTAAAATGGCGGTAGATCTCGAATTGCTCATTACTCTCTCCGCGTCAATTCTCCTGGCTAATCAAGTTCACTCGCCCGACGTGGTAGCCCAGCGCGGACGAATTAAAGTCGCTGTAGAAACGGCGACACAGATTCACGCTGAAGTCGAGAGAGTTCTAGCGGCTCCCGCTGCACAAACGGCGTAAACCCTGAAGCCAGCAAGCCGTCCCCGCAGCGTCGCGCTGGGGGTCGGGTAGAGGAACCACAGCAGGGTGGTGCCCCCGCAAATTACTGCTTCCAGCCAGATCCGTCAACAACACTCTTACTCACAATGACTTAGCTCGCCATCTGACCGGAGGCTGTAGCCTAAGGGAGCCTAAAAGTAAGCGCCCCGCACACCAGCCGGGCACCGATTGCTGGAACCTTCCACCCGGTTGCGGGGTCTATATCAACAGGTGACCTCGGTGTCTCATTTTGAGCGATTCTGCCAAGGGTACCGGAGTAATCGTGGGAATGGTTGTAGCTATCGCCCGAATCTTGATACTGTTGAGGTGACGCCATGAGAAAAATGGCGGGAGCAGCAACATTGGGCAATGTAGCCAGCGCAATCGCGGTCCGGGCTGAAGAAGCCTCAATTATCGCGGAGCTCAAGTCCGGCTCGGAGGAGGCTTACCGCTGGCTGGTCACGCACTATCACCAGCCGGTCTACAGCCTCGTGTATCGGATTGTGAGCGACCCAGCGGATGCGGCTGATACCACGCAGGAAGTCTTCCTGAAGGTCTTCCGCGGCATGAAGCGTTTTAATGGCGAATCCAGCTTAAAGACCTGGCTCTACCGGATCGCGATCCATGAGGCTTCCAATCACAGACGCTGGTGGTTTCGCCACAAGGGCCGGGAGACGTCCATGGAATCGCATCAGGATGCAGACGGCAACTCATTTGGCCTGTGTGACATTCTCGTGGACCAGGGCGAATCGCCTTTGGAGACTTGCGCCCACGAAGAAGTGCGCACGCGTGTAGAGCGGGAATTGCAGCAAGTTCAGGAACCGTACCGCACGGCTGTAGTGTTGCGCGATATTGAAGGTTTGTCCTACGAAGAAGTCGCGGAAGTATTGCAGATTTCTCTCGGCACCGTTAAGTCCCGGCTCATCCGCGGCCGTGAGGCCCTGAAAAAGAGGTTGGAGCCCCTGATTCATGAACTGGGCCAGAGAGCTGAAGGAACCATGCAGAAGTCGGCAGTGGAGGCACAGAAGTTATGAAATGCACAGAAGCTCGTCGGCTGTTTTCGTCGTATATGGACGGCGCCGCTACGGGAGCGGAGATGCATGAGGTTTCCGGCCACCTGGGACGGTGCTCGGAATGCGAATCGGAATACAAGTTGATGGAGACCATGCGGTCGCTGGTTTCCTCGCTGGGCCGCACGCAACCTCCGGCGGACCTGGCGCTGAAGATCCGTCTGGCAATTTCCCACGAAAGCTCGCGGACCTGGCGGAACCTGTTGCAGTCCTATAGTGTGCGGCTGGAAAATGTCTTTGGCGCAATCATGTTTCCCGCGACCGTCGGCCTGACGGCCGCCCTGCTTTTCTTTGGCGGCCTGATTGGCGTTTTTATCCCGGCACAGGCCCAATCGGGGACCGACGATGTCCCCACCAGCTTCTATACTCCGGCCAGATTGGATCCGTCGTCCAATCCCGGCGCCATGCTTAACCTGGAATTTCCGCTGGTGATCGAAACGGAAATTGATTCGAACGGCCAGGTCCAGGATTACCACATCCTCTCCGGACGTGACGACGAAGAAATCCGCCAGCAATTGAACCGCGCCCTTCTGTTCACCAAGTTCATCCCTGCACAGGCTTTTGGCCACCGTGTTCCGGGCAGAGCGGTAATCTCGTTCTCTCACGTGAACGTGAGGGGATAAAAACTAAAGCAAGGTCCGGGGTTGTGCGGCGCATTGACCCTCACGTTTTCTTGGCCTAAACTTGAATTTCCCTGCAAATTGTGGAGGATTTCTGAAGGCCAAACGACGATGCTTTCTTCTCAGCCTGCTTCTGTTTGGCATTGCCAACAATTGTTTCGCCCAGACCACAAAGGCCCAGCTTGAAGTCAATGAGACCATCTTCAGTATGGCCGCGGCGCTGAACAGTTGCGGATACAATGCGGGGCTGGAAGACTCTCTCCCCTTAAGGCAGGCTGTCCGTCTCGAAGTTCAGCAGGCGATCCAAAAGTCCACCGAAGCCACTAAAGCACAGCGAGTATTGTGCCAGTTCCAGGTGGAGCACCAGACGGCCGACGCTGCGCGCGATGTGCCGCAGTACATCTCTCTGGCGTTGGACCTGGGCCCGCCTCCGGGGTTTACGCCGTCGCTGCCGGAAGCTGATCTTCCACCCGACGCGGCCCACGTGCTCGGTGCAGCTTCGCTGTTGCAAAAATTCTATCTCGCTGCCGGGCTGCACCAGATCTGGCAAAAGCATCAAGCCGAATACGAAGGCCTGGTGTCCCGCTTCCACGACTTTGTCGCGAACGCCATCACCGGCACCGACCTCTATCTGAAACTGCCCTTCAGCAGCAACCCGGGAAAACGTTTTGTGATCTATGTGGAACCGCTGCTGGCCCCGGGCCAGGTCAATTCCCGCAATTATGGTGACGACTACTTTCTGGTGGTTTCGCCTTCAGAAGAAGGTTTGCAGCTCCAGGAAGTCCGCCATACGTACCTGCATTATGTTACGGACTCTCTCGCCCAGACGCATTCCAGGAGCCTGAAACGGCTGGAGCCCCTGGCCGAGCTCATCAAAAACGCTCCGCTGGACGATTCCTACAGATATGATTTCGCGCTGCTGGTGAATGAATCCCTAATCCGAGCCATTGAGGCGCGCACTTTGCCAGGCGGCAAGTCCAATGAAGAGGCCAGGAGCCAGTACGTTCAGCACTCCATGCAAGAGGGCTTCATCCTGACCCACTATTTTTACGGCGTCCTGGAGCACTTTGAGAAGGACCCAGTCGGGTTGAAAGACGCATATGGCGACTTCCTCCACGACATCAGTCTTGAGACGGAGAGCAAGCGGGCTCGCGACGTGGTGTTTTCAGACCAGGCCGCTACTGAAGTGGTAGTGCATGGGCAAAAAGGCCATCGTGAGGAAAGATCGTTGGATACTGCCGAGGAACGGTTGGCCAGCGGAGATCCCGACGGCGCGCAGAAGCTGGCCATGCAGGTGCTCAACAATCCCAAGACTACCGAAGACCAGGGACGGGCGCTTTTCATTCTGGCTCGCGCCGCAACGCTGTCCGGAGATATGCGGTCCGCGCGCGCGTACTTCGAACGGTCGGTGGAATCTGCGCATGATCCACGGATTCTGGCCTGGAGCCATATTTACCTCGGCAGGATCCTGGACCTTCAGGAAAATCGGGAAGAAGCGATCACTCACTATCGCGCCGCACTTGCTGCCGGCGATCCGACGCCGGACACCAGAACGGCGGCGGAAAAAGGATTGGCCGCGCCGTATCAGCCTGGAGGAAAGGTACCGCGCTAAAATTGCAAAGAGCCTTGATGAAAAAGTTGCGTTTCACGTCCATTGTGGTACTTGCCGCTCCGGCTTTGGCCGCCATAGCGTTCGCGGCACAACAAGCGCAACCAGCGAGTGCCCCGGCGCAAGCCCGACGTACTGTGCAGGCCAAGACGCAGCCAGAGTTTAAAGATTACAACAAAGCTTACGCGGTAGCCGGCGGAGCAGCCATGGAAAAGGCGGCTGACGATTTCGCCGCCAAGTATCCGACAAGCGAACTGCGCGGCTACCTGTACGCCAAAGCCATGCACGAATATCAAACTGAGAATAATCCAGGCAACATCGTGGCCATGGGAGAAAAGGTGCTGTCGCTGGATCCTGATAACTCGCTTGCCCTGGTGCTTACAGCCACCGTCATCGCTGACAAGTTGAGCGACGCAGGCACGGATCGCGAACAGCAGATCGCCGAGATCAAGAAAAACTCCAATCACGCGCTGGAGACCGTGGACTCGTCATTCGTGGCGCGGGAAGGGTTTAAGCCGGAGGAGATAGCTGCCTACAAGAACACTCTGCGGTGCATGGCCCGGTCCGCGCTGGGGATCATGGAGCTGAAGACTCACGATGACGCGGCCGCAGAGAAAGACCTGCAGACCGCAGCGGATTTGATGCAGCCCGAATCCCCCGATCCATACATTTGGTATCACCTGGCTTTGTCGCAGGACCATCAGGAGAAATATGCGGCTGCACTGGTTTCCGTCACCCAGGCACTGCAGCATGTTGGTTCGAATCCCGACCTGGCTAAGCTCGCCCAGGGCGAAAGGGCACGGTTGATGAAACTCACGGGCGCGAATTCAGGAACCACGCAGAAATCTCCTCAGTAACAAGGAGCCGGTGGACACAAGTGATCATGCGACCCAGAGTAGCAGCATGGATGCTGATGGCGCTTTTCCTCCCGATGCTCGGACTCGCTCAGCGTGGGCCCAAACGTCCGCCCCAGGCGAAGTCCCAGCAGGAGTATGCCGCTTACAACACAGGCCGCGCCGCCACAGGTGGAACCTCCCTGGAAGCCGCTGCCTCTGATTTTGCCGTGAAGTATCCGGAGAGTGAACTGCGGCTCTATCTTTATTCTAAAGCGATGCATGCCTACCAGAGCGAAAACAACCCCGCCAAAATGCTGGCCATGGGAGAGAGGGTGTTGGCGCTCGATCCTGACAACTCCGTGGCCCTGGCGCTCACGGCCACGGTGCTGGCGGACGGTCTTAACGAAACCGACCCGGATCGCGCGCAGAAAGCCGCGCAGATCAAGCAGGACGGCACGCGCGCGTTAAAGACGCTGGATTCAGACCTGGTGTTCGCGCCGGGTGTTACGCCGGAGGAAATATCCGCGTACAAAGCACTGCTGAAAGTCATGGTGCACTCGGCTTTGGGGATCATGGAATTGAAGACCGGCAACGATTCCGGGGCGGAGAAAGAGTTGAAGGCCGCAGCCGGCTTGAATGCTACAGGCGATCCTTCTGTTTATTACCATCTGGCCCTCGCCCAGGACCATCAAAAGAAGTACGCCCAGGCCCTGGCTTCGGTAGAACAAGCGTTACAACTGGCAAGCTTTTCTCCCGATCTGCAGCAACTCGCGGAAAGCGAGCATGAACGCCTGCAAAAACTAGCCCGGAGAGAACCGCCAAGATAACCGGGCGCGCTCTGGGAGCCCGATTCAGCGATGCAATGACGAATGATGAATGAAGACCTGAAATCTCTGGAAACCGTGTTGGGACACAAATTCCGGCGGCCTGAGCTGCTGGAACGCGCGCTCACTCACAGCTCCCACGCCAACGAAGAATCCAGGGCCGCAGGCCTAGACGCTGGCGGCGCGGAGCGGCTGGACAATGAGCAGTTTGAATTCCTGGGAGACGCCGTGCTCGGTCTCGTCACCAGCCACCTCCTGTTTGAGCGTTTTCCCGGTTTTCACGAAGGCCAGCTCTCCAAACTCAAGGCCCATCTGGTTAGCGCCGGACACCTGGTTGGTGTAGGCGCAAGAATGGACCTGGGGCAATATCTGCGGCTGGGACGCGGAGAAGAGCGCAGCGGCGGGCGGGCGAAATCAACCTTGCTGTCCGACGCCGCCGAAGCCGTCATCGCCGCCCTGTATCTGGACGCGGGTCTCGAGAAAACCACGGAATTCATCGTCACTCAAATCCTTGAACCGGAGCTGGAGCGCCTGGGACAGGAGAGCAACGGGGACTTCATGCTGACGGACTATAAGTCAGCGTTGCAAGAACTGCTGCAATCCAGCGGCCGGTCGCAGCCCGTGTATAGCACCATCAAGGAAGAAGGCCCAGACCATCGCAAGACGTTCACTGTGGAAGCCCGCGTCTATCCGCAAGGGCAGAACCGGCCGGAGTACGTCGCCCGCGCCGAAGGGGCCACAAAAAAGAAGGCGGAACAACTGGCGGCCAAACAGGCGTTGGAACACTTGCGAGCGCACCCGGACACTCCATGAGGCCATCCGCGCCACAACAGGAGAAGGAACGCACGGTGCCGGAGTTGCGGTCCAAAGCGAAGTCTGTGACCGCCATCATCGTCATTGTGCTTTTTGCCATTACGTTCGTTGTGCAAGCATCGGTGGTTCCGTCAGAATCCATGGAAAACACGCTGCTGGTCGGCGACTACGTTCTGGCGGACAAGTTTGAGGTTGGCGATGGCGGCCCAGCGCGCTGGCTGTTTCCCTATCGCGACATCCGGCGCGGTGAGATTGTGGTCTTCCACTTCCCTCTCGATGCGTCACAGTATCTGGTGAAGAGGGTGGTCGGCGTCCCCGGTGACCACATCCGCATGAAAGACGGCATCACATACGTGAACGGAGAAGCCCTGAAGGAAGACTACGCCATACACAGTGTCGGTGACCGCGATTTTTACCGTGACAACTTCCCGTCTCAGCTCTGGGCCGCTGCCATGGACGTGCGCTGGCGCACGAACTTGTTGCGCTACGTCGTTCACGGCGACCTGGTCGTGCCGGAAGGAGAGTATTTTGTCCTGGGTGACAACCGGGACCGCAGTTGGGACAGCCGCTACTGGGGATTCGTGCCCCGTGCAAACGTTGTGGGCCGTCCGCTGCTGGTTTATTTGTCGGTGCCCGAATCAGCAGGCCCCTCGCCCGACGGCCCAGATGATAAACTCTTCCATTCGGGAAACCTGTTCTCGCATCTCGTGCAGTCAGCGCGATGGAAGCGCATGTTTATCCTAGTACGCTAAACAAATTCGTTCAGGGGAACCTGGTGGCGAAAAAAGAAAACGATAAAGAGAACAAAAAAAAGGCGCCTAAAGAGACGGCCTCTGAGTCCATAGCCAGCTTTGCCGCGACCTTTGTTGCCGGCCTGTTCATCATCACCTTTATCATGCAGTTGTTTAACATTCCCTCAAGCTCCATGGAAGATACGCTGCTGGTCGGTGACTATGTCTGGGTGGACCGCCTTACTCCCACGGCGAAAGCAAGCTATGTAGGGCCACTCATGCCCTACCGCGAAATCCACCGGGGAGATATTATTGTGTTCCTCAAGCCAAACCAGCCCGGGCTGCACCTGGTAAAGCGCATTGTTGGCGTTCCTGGAGACCGCATTCACCTCGAAAAAGGCGCTCTGTACCGCAATGGCGAGCGTTTGAACGAGCCGTATATAAAGCATGTTTCCGGTGATTATCTTGGGTATCGTGACGAGTTTCCATCACAGCCGCTACCCTATGGCGTCGATCCCAACGCCCCGGATTGGCGCTGGCCGCTGGAGGTCCAACAATACGTTCAGGGCGGTGACCTCGTAATTCCGCCGGACAGCTACTTTGGTATGGGAGACAACCGTGATAACAGTCTGGACAGCCGTTTTTGGGGTTTCATCCCGCGCGCCAGCGTGGTAGGCCGTCCGTTGTTCGTATTCTGGTCCCTCGACATTCCGCCAACGAGCGAGACCAAACCAACCGCGAGCCAGCGCGCACACGACATTGGTTACGCTATACGGCATTTCTTCGACAAAACCAGATGGCGGCGCACATTCCATCTTGTTCACTAAGTATTCGTGAAACTCGTGTTCGGGAAAAGCCCTTTGCCCTCACAACCGGAACAACAGAAGACCGACGAAACGAAGGAGACTCCCTCGGAATTCGCCGCCAGCATCGCCAGCGTGCTGGTTGCTGGCCTCTTCATTGTCACTTTTATCGTGCAGGCATTTGAAATCCCTTCCGGCTCGATGAAAAACACACTCCTTGTCGGCGACCACCTATTTGTGGACCGCCTCACACCCACCAGCAAGGCCCGTTATATCGGGCCGCTCATGCCATATCGCGAGATTCACCGCGGAGACATTATTGTGTTTCTCAAGCCTTCTACGCCCGGCCTGTACCTGGTGAAACGCATTATCGGTATCCCCGGGGATCGACTTCATTTGCGCGATGGACTCGTCTACCGCAACGGCGAACGCATGCAGGAACCGTACGTCATCCACCGTCCCGGCGACCACTCTCCTTACCGTGATAATTTTCCCGCGGTCGAAGCGGAATTCGAGGGCAATGTGTCGTCCGATTGGCGGAGCGAGCTTCGGAAACACATTCAAGGTGAGGACCTTGTGGTCCCGCCGGACAGCTACTTCGGCATGGGGGACAATCGCGACAACAGTCTGGACAGCCGTTATTGGGGCTTCGTTCCGCGCGCCAACGTTGTAGGGCGCCCCCTGGTCATTTATTGGTCGTTTGTCACGCCGGAAGACCAGTACCAGCGCACCTTGCTGCAGGAACGCACAGGGTTCGTGCTGTATATTGTGACTCACTTTGCAAGTGAAACCCGGTGGTCGCGTATGTTTCATCTGGTGCAATGATGATGGCGAGGGTCTTGCTGTCGCGCAAGAAGACTTTCCTCGCGCTGGTCCTCATGCTGGCGGCGGCAGTCTTTCTGCCTCCCAACATCAACGGAACCCGCTTTCGCGACCGGTTGGCCCCGGCTTTGAGCGCTGCGCTGGGCCGTGAGGTGAAGATCGGACAAATCAGCTTTCACCTGTTTCCCCGTCCCGGGTTCAATCTCTACGCTTTCCGGGTAATGGACGACCCGGCCTTCAGCGCGGAGCCGCTGCTGTCTTGCGGGGAAGTCAAGGCCAATCTCCGCCTGACTTCTCTGTGGCAGGGCCGCCTGGAAATCGCCGATCTGAAACTGGAAAATAACGACGCTTCACCGCCCAGCCTGAATCTGGTGTACGCCAACGGGCATTGGAACCTGGAGTCCCTGCTGCTGCGCGCCGGACAGGTGCCAAGCGCGCCCACTTCCAAAAAAACGGCGGAACAAAGGCCCCGGTTCCCTTATATCGAAGCCAGTGCCGCACGAATCAATCTGAAAATTGGTCCGGCAAAAAAGCCCTACGCCCTTGTCAATACGGATTTCGCGTTTTGGCTGGCCTCGGAAGACCAATGGCACTTCCGGTTGGAAGGACGTCCGACGCGCACCGATATGGACTTGAACGACACCGGCGCCATCAAGTTGGAAGGCGACTTGAAACGGTCGCAAGACCTGCACGATTTGCCTGTCAAGATTCAATTCGAGTGGCAAAGAGCGCAATTAGGACAGATTTCAAGCCTGCTGGCGGGATACGACCAGGGCTGGCGCGGTGGCCTCGACCTCAGCGTGCAACTCTCTGGCTCGCTCTCCGATCTCCGGTTGAGCGCCGCTGCCGATCTCCAGCATCTGCGCCGCTATGACATCAAACGGGACGACCTGCCCCGGTTCACCCCTCATTGCCAGGCCCAATATGCGAAAGCGATACTCTCCTGGGACTGTGACGCGCTCGTAGACCGTGGCACAGTTCGTTTCATGGGCCGCATTCTGCCGGAACATCCGCGCGAGTATGACGGTTCCCTTAGCATCCAGCATGTTCCGCTGGCGTTACTGGCCATCCTGGCGCGCAATACCCAACAGACGCTGCCGGACGATCTTTCGGTGACCGGAGAGCTGACGGCGAATTTTGCCTGCCATTTCAAAGAAGGCCAGCCTGCCGAGTGGCATGGAAACGCCGCTGCTACTTCCTTCGTTCTGCAGTCTTCCGGCGCCAAACCGTTTGTGATCAGCGCCGTTCGTCTCCGCTTTGCGCCAGCAGAACAAACCCAACCCATCTCCACCAAGACAACCATATCCAGGAAACCAAGCATTAAAGCGGAGCCGACCCTGCTGACAATTGCTCCATTCTCCATTCAATTGGGGAAGTCGACCGCCTTGCAGGGCCAGGGCGAAATGGACCGCAACGGCTATCGTCTCCAGATCATGGGCCCTGCGCCGTTAGACAGGATCTTGGAACTGGGGCGGTCATTCGGATTTCCTTCGCGAATTTCAAATGCTACCGGCGACGTGACTCTTGATCTGACAGTCCATGGAGATTGGACCAGCTTCAAGCCTCCCAGGTTGGGCGGCAGCGCTCATCTCGAAAATGTTACCGGCATGGTCCCCGGTCTGAACGCTCCTCTGCGGTTGGCCGCTGCCGATGTCCAATTTACCGATGCTGCATTGGTTCTGGACCATCTCGCTGGGCAATTTGGCAATTCTCCCATCGTGTTTACTGGATCAACCAGTCATGCCTGGATCTGCGCGGGAGAAATCTCCTGTCCCTTTGAATTTGATCTGCACGCGGACTCGCTGCGCGTCGCCGATGCGGCAGCCCTCATGGGACAGACCAGCCGCTGGTCCCTCCCTTTTTTCCCCGGTTCTTCCAAGCCCTTACCGGATTTCCGCGCCAGCGGCACAGTGTCTATTGATTCGCTGAAGGTAGGCGAATTCACTGCACAGAACGTAGCTGCCCATGTCCAGCTCGGCGACAAGGCGCTGCTGATCAACAACGTGACGGCCAGCATTGCGGGCGGAACAGCGTCAGCCGACTGGCGGGCCGACTGGCACGTTACACCGGCAAAATACACTTGTACCGGCACATTCAACGGCGTTGCCATCGAACACCTCGGCCCCGGGCCTCAAGCTGCTTTGCTGGCTTCCTGGATCACGGGAAAAGCCGCAGTCACATACTCATTGCAGTACGCCGGAAACAACGGCGCGGAGATGCTGTCCAGCGCCGGCGGGAAGGTTCAGTTCAACGTTGCTAACGGCACATCCCGCGCACTCCTTTTCGAGCCGGCCAGACCCGTGAAATTTCACGCCTTGCAAGGTACGCTGGAACTGGACCACGGGGTATTAAAAGTGCTGCCGAGCAAATTAAAAGCGGAAAGCCGCATCTATGACATAAGCGGGACAGTTTCCCTGGCTGACAGACAGACGAATCTCACGGCCGGTAGCAGCGTCGTCGAGTGGGACATTACGGGAACTCTGGAGAAACCGCATATTGCGGCCCACGTGCCAGCGGTGGAGGCTGCGTCCGCGCATTGAAGATGAAACATCTACTCGCCGCAACGGCTTTCTTACTCGCCCCCATGTCCGGGTTCATCGGACAGCAGCAAATTTCTGCTCACACGTCCGAGCATCGGCTGGCCGCAAGCATGCAGCACAAGCTGGATCGAATCCATGAGAATTCCGAGCGGTCCCGGCCCGATCAGACGCCTACCGTCCTGACCGAGGAAGAGATCAACGACTATTTTGCCGCCGGGTACGTGAAGCTTCCCGTAGGAGTCAAGAAGGTCACCTTTCAGGGAAAGTCGGGCGTAGTCACTGCCTTCCTCACCGTTGATTTCGATGAGATTCGCGCAGGCCAGCGTTCCTCCAATCCTTTGCTCTCCATCTTCAGCGGCATGCACGACGTACGGGCTGAAGCCGACGCGGCGGCCAGCGGCGGCGTTGGCAGAGTCCATGTGCGCACTATCAGCATTGACGGAACGGAGATTCCGCGAATAGCTCTTGAGTTCTTCGCGAGCAAGTACCTCACGCCCAAATATCCGAACGTCGGCCTGGATTCCGAATTCAAGCTTACTGACCGGATTGATGCTGCCGTCGTGGGATATCACAAGCTGACGGCAGTGCAAAAGTAAGCGCCCCTTTTGCCGCGCCCTTTTTGAAGCCACGCTAGCTTCAGTATCATCTCTAACTTGTGGCGCGCGAAGTATCGCTTATAGTTCCGCGCACCGTGTATCATTGAAAGCTCAAATTAACTTTAAAAAGATAGAGGCATGAATGCCGCGTTACGACTATCGGAATTTGCAGCCGTTGCCTGGGGCTGAAAAAGCGTTTCTGGAATGGGTCCAGAAGCTGGACCAGCAATTTTTGAACCACGACGTAGAGCATCGCAGCACTGTCGTGCGCAATGCTCTCCACGAACTCTATCTCGGACGGCCCTACGCCGATCCCGCCCCCGGCGCCCCTCTGGCGGAGCAGACGCTGGTCCACAGCTTCGATCCACGAAATACCACGCTGGAACCGGAGTACTACGGAGACGTGGACGCCCAAAAGTATGCCGAGCGCAAGCCATTGATCTGGTTTTGGATGATGTTCGACCGTTCCCCCGCCGGTCTGAATCACTGGCTGGGCTACCGTGTGCGCTACATGCTGGGCAAACACATTTTTAAACACATCGGGAAAAACGTGAAGATCTTTCATGGGGTGGAAGTTTCTTACGGCTACAACCTCACAGTGGAGGACAACTGCGTGATCCACAAATATGTCCTGCTCGATGACCGCGGAGAAATCATCATCCATGAAGGCTCCTCGATCTCGGATTACGCAAACATCTACTCCCACGAGCATGACCTTAATGACGGCATGATCGTGACCAACACGCGAACGGAGATCGGCCCCCGGGCGCGCGTCACGTACCACGCCACCGTGATGAGCGGCGTGAGGGTGCACGAGCATGGCCTGGTCGGCTCAATGGGCGTGGCCACAAAAGACGTGCCCCCTTTCACCATTTCCGTAGGTATTCCCGCTAAGCCAGTAAAAGTAAAGACAATTGCGCCGCAGCCGACAGGAGACAGAAAGGGCGCGTGATACCATCTTTCTAAGGTCCGGATCGGTCATCTTTTTTTGTAAATCATGCCAAATAATCCTGGAAATCCTCGTCCGCGGGTCCTCAGCGGAATGCGCCCGACAGGTAGATTACATCTCGGCAATTACGTTGGCGCGCTGCAGAACTGGGTGAAGCTGCAGGATTCGCACGAATGCTTTTTCTTCGTGGCCGACTGGCATGCGCTCACTACCGATTACGACGACACGAGCCGGCTTTCCGACAACACGCTGCAAGTCATTCTCGACTATCTGGCCGGCGGGCTGGACCCGGACAAATGCACTATCTTTGTGCAATCGCACGTGAAGCAGCACGCTGAGCTGCATTTGCTATTCTCCATGATCACGCCGCTGGGATGGTTGGAGCGCGTACCCAGTTACAAGGACCAGCAGCACAACATGCCGAACAAAGATTTGCATATGTACGGTTTCCTGGGATATCCGCTGCTTCAGGCGGCGGACATTTTAATTTACCGGCCGGACTTGGTACCTGTAGGCGAGGACCAGGAAGCCCATGTCGAGCTGACGCGTGAAGTGGCGCGTCGTTTCAACAACTTCTACAAGCTCAACGATAAGCCTATTTTTCCCGAACCAAAGACGCTTTTTACTCCATCGCCCAAATTGCCGGGTACGGATGGCAGAAAGATGTCCAAGTCGTACGACAACGCGATCCTGTTAAGCGATCCCGAGCCGGTGGTCCGGCACAAACTCAAGACCATGGTCACGGACCCGGCGCGGGTCCGGCGCACGGACCCGGGCAACCCTGACAAATGTCCGGTAGGCTCGCTGCACAAGATTTTCAGCGACGAGCAGACCATCAAGAGCGTTTACGCCGGTTGCACCAGCGCCGGCATTGGATGCATTGAATGCAAAGGCTGGGCGGCCGATTCCATCGTAAAGGTCCTGGCGCCCATGCAGCAACGGCGCGCCAAGCTGGAGCAGAACCTTAAGCTGACCTGGAGCATCCTGGAGTCGGGCGCCGCGCGTGCGGAAAAAACCGCGGAAGCCACCATGCAGCAGGTTCGCCAGGCAATGCATCTCCTGCCGGAGCATTCTCCGCCTGTCTCCAGCCAGGGCGCGGAGTAGAATCTAGCTTAATGTCACCAAACCCACAGGCGGTTCAGACCAGCGAGTTCCCTTTCGCCGTGAGCGTTGGCCAGGTGTACGACGGTCCGCTGGATCTCCTGCTCGACCTGGTCCGCAAGCAGGATATCGACATCTATGACATTCCCATCGCCAGGATCACAGCGCAATATCTAGCCTATGTTGAAACGCTGAAGCATCTCGACGTGAACATTGCCGCGGAGTTTATTTATATGGCTTCGCTGCTGATCCACATCAAAAGCAAGATGCTGTTGCCGCGCGATCCCGACGCGCCCGCAGGCGAGCAGGACGACCCGCGCGAAGAACTGGTACAGCGATTGCTGGAACACGAAAAATTCAAGAACGCTGCGCAGATGCTGCAGCAAAAGCAGCAGATCGAAGATGCCGTCGTCAGCAATCCCTCCCTCAAGGAATTCAAGGACGCCGAAGGCACGGAACCGGAGCTGGTTGCCGATGTGATTGATCTGGTGCGCACGTTCCAGCAAATCCTGGAGCGCGCCAAGACACGGCCGGTCCTGCAAGTGGACGAAGATACAGTCACGGTGGGACAGATGATCGAGTTTTTTCGCCGCCGGCTGCTGATGGAAGACCAGCCCATCCGGCTGAAACGGCTCCTGCTGCACATTCATTCCCGCAACGCGCTCATCTCGTCATTTCTCGCGCTGCTGGAGCTGGTGCGGCTGCAGGCCATCCTGTTGCGGCAAGAAAACGTTTTTGGCGACATCCTGATCAAGAAGCACGCAATGTTCGATACCATAATGGCTGAGCGAGATACCGTGAGAGACGATTGGAGATGAGCAATTAGCAAATGGCAAATGGCAATTAGCCAACCCAAATCAACTTGCGAAGAATATGTTGATTTTGCTAATTGCCAATTGCTATTTGCCAATTGCTGACACTCATGTCCCTGAAAGCCAAACTCGAAGCCCTCATTTACGCAGCGGAATACCCGATCAGCCTGGACCAGATGTCCATGCTGCTGAAGGAAGACTTACTGGCGAGGAAGCTGGCGCCCAATCCGGAACACGCTGAGGACCATCTTGGCGCCGTTGAAACGGGAACGGAGACGCCCTCTGCCAGGCGCGCTCAGATAAAGGATAAAGCGGAAAAGGCTGAGCTGCGTTCCCTGCTGCGGCCGGTGCTGGAAGAATTGATTTCCGAATTCAACAAAGAAGAACACGGCATTGAAATCCGGCAGGTCGCGGGCGGATACCGTATGTCCACCAAACCGGAGCACCATGACGTGGTGCGCGCGTTCTCCAAGAGTCTGAAGCCTCCGGTCCGCCTCTCATTACAGGCACTGGAAACGCTGGCGGTCATCGCTTACAAACAGCCGGTGACTGTGCCGGAGATTGGCGAAATCCGCGGAGTGGACTGCAGCGCTGTCATTGGCACGCTGCTTGACCGGAAGCTGATTACTACGGCAGGCCGCAAAGCCGTGGTTGGCCGACCCATGCTGTACAAGACCAGCAAAGACTTCTTGCTGCGCTTCGGCCTGAAAGACGTGGCCGATCTTCCCAGTATCGAAGAATTTGAAAAGATCGCCGCCGGTGACATGCAGGAAGAATTGTTCGCCGCGCGCGATGCTGCCCTGCCGGACGCAACCGGCGTCCCCGACGACGGCGGAGCCGAGCAGCTAGCGGAAGACAAAGCGGAAGCCCCGCAGAACGTTACCGAACCCACGGTCTCTTCCGATCCCCATCACAACAAAACCGACGATCAAGCCACGGAGCAAATCGCGTCCGAAAGCACAGGAGGCTGAGCCGTGCCTTTGGAGCGTCTGCAGAAAGTCATGGCTGCCGCGGGTGTGGCCTCGCGCCGCAAAGCGGAGGAACTGATCACGCAAGGGCGCGTCACGGTCAACGGACAAGTGGTAACAACACTGGGCACCAAAGCCGATCTGCAGCGCGACCATATCAAGGTAGACGGCAAACTTCTTCGCGGTCCGGAACGCCATATCTATCTTCTGCTCAACAAGCCCAAGGGTTACGTCACCACGGTTTCCGATCCAGAAGGCCGCCCCACCGTCATGGACCTGGTCAAGGGCGTGGGCGGGCGCATCTATCCTGTCGGCAGGCTGGATTACGCGAGCGAAGGCCTGCTGGTCATGACCAATGACGGCGAACTGGCCAACAAACTCACCAAAGCATCTTCCCATGTTCCGAAAACCTATCTGGTAAAAATCAGTGGCCGGCCTCCGGAGGCAGAGATTGACAAGCTGCGTCACGGGATCAAGATTGGCCTGCGGCCGGAACTAGGCCGTGCACGCATACGGCCCGTTCGCACTGCACCGGCACAAATCCGGATCGTGAAGGAAGCGGCCAATCCCTGGTACGAAATAACGTTGACCGAAGGCAAGAACCGCCAAATCCGGCGTATGTTTGAAGAGATCGGATTCCATGTGGAAAAAATCAAACGCATCCGCTATGGCCTGCTGACCTTGGATGTTGAGCCGGGCGCATTTCGCGAACTCGCTCCGAAAGAGGTCGTTTCTTTGCGCCACGCCGGCCCGCACCAGATTCACCCGCAGGCAAAACCGAGGCGTCCAAAGAGCGCGGCACTCAAGAAGACCGGAGGCAAGCGTGACCGGAACGCCAACCAGCCTTAATTTCAATCCATATCAGCCCCAGGGCTCGCACTTAATCAATTTCTAACCGGCTTTCGTTCGTGATACAACAGCCTGTAACTCTATCCGCCAATGAAAAAAACCGTTCTTGATCTGATTCCTGAACACATCCGCGCGCTGGTTGGGTACGTGCCCGGGAAGGCCATCCGTCAAGCGCACAGGGAATCTGGAATCGCCATGGTGAAACTGGCCTCCAATGAGAATCCGTTCGGTCCTTCACCGCGAGCGATAGAAGCCATTCGCGCCGCAGCCGCCAGCGTGAATCTCTATCCGGACAACGATGCCACTGAACTGCGTTTGGAACTGGCCACGCGCCATCATCTTGCTCCAGAGCAGGTGTTCCTGGCCGCTGGCTCGCTTGGGATCCTGGACATTCTGGCCCGCACGCTGCTGGCGCCGGGTCTGAACTGCATCACCAGCGACCGGTCTTTCATCAGCTACACGATTGTCACGCAAGCCACGGGTGCTCGCCTGATCACTCCGCCGATGCGCGACCACACTTACGATCTCGACGCCATTGCCGCGGCGATCAACGACGAGACCAGACTGGTCATACTGGCCAATCCCAACAACCCCACCGGCACCATGTTCGATGCGGACGCTTTTGATGCTTTTCTGGACCGCATTCCGGACCACGTACTCGTAGTCCTGGACGAAGCCTACTGCGATTTTGCCGAATCCTTTGCCGCGCAACGCGGCATTGCCTATTCGCGATCCATGGAGTGTGTGCACGCCGCACGGCCCAACCTGATTGTGCTGCGAACATTTTCCAAGGCCCATGGCCTGGCTGGGCTTCGCGTAGGTTACGGCTGCGGGCAGGCAGAGCTGCTGCCTTATTTCACCCGGGTACGCAACGCATTCTCCGTTTCAGCAGTGGCTGAGGCCGGAGCGCTGGCGGCCATGCAGGATGACGCTCACATTCGCAAGACCGTACAGAACAATCTTGCGGGCGCGGCCTGGTTGCTGCAACACCTCGCCGAATTGGGGATTCACGCCGTCCCAACGAGCGCTAATTTTATCTATTTCGAAACGGACGAACATTCCTCCGTGCTGGCTAGGCGCGTGCAAGCCGACGGAGTTATTGTCCGTCCGCTGGTTGCCTGGGGTATTCCCAATGGAGTGCGCGTTACGATAGGCACGCCCGAAGAGAATGAACTGTTCTTACGCGCACTGAAAAAGACCGTAGGTCAGACGGTTGCGCCGTAAGCACTGTCGCCAGGGTTCTTCGTTATTATAGGAGTCACTCGCTTCGCGCGGGACTTCGGAAAAGCCAATGGCCACTGCTTCCACCCTCACCGCAGCCACCACTTTCGGACGGCGTAATATTCTGGCGAGATCAGGCATGGTGCTGGTCGCCATTTTTGTGGTGCTGGCGTTATTTGCGCCCTGGATTGCCCCGCAAGAGCCTGCTGCAATTGATTTGCCTTCCCGCCTGCAGCTTCCCGGCACGGCGCACTGGCTGGGGACCGACGAACTTGGCCGCGACATTCTCTCGCGCGTGATCTATGGCGCGCGCATCTCTATGCTCGTGGGATGCTGCGTAGTGGGCGGTTCCCTGCTGCTGGGACTGGTGTTCGGTTCCATCGCGGGATACTACGGCGGCTACGCCGACAAGTTTTTCAACATTGTAGTAATGAATGCCTTCCTGTCTTTTCCCGGCATTCTTCTGGCGATTGCGTTCGTTGCGTTTCTGGGCCCGGGCATTTTCAATCTGATTCTGGCGCTCTGCATTGGCGGATGGGTCGGGTACGCACGCCTGGTGCGCGGCCAGGTGCTGGCGGTAAAAGAAAAAGAATTTGTGGAAGCTGCGCGCGCTTTAGGCGCCAGCGATTGGCGCATTGTAACGCGTCACATTCTTCCCAACATCATCCAGCCGGTGATCGTGCAGGCGGCGATCGGCATGGCCGGGGCGGTCCTGGCGGAAGCCACCATGAGCTTTTTGGGACTGGGCGTCCCGCCGCCTACGGCAAGCTGGGGATCCATGCTCAATGATGGCCGCGCACACCTCTTTGACGCTCCACATCTTGTGCTCTTCCCCGCAGCGGCGGTGATGCTGGCCGTGCTGTCGTTCAATTTCATCGGCGACGCCCTTCGCGACTACATGGACCCGCGTTCCCGAATGGAAGCGGGACTGTGAATGCTGGTCGGCGTGATCTCCGATACTCATGGCCTGCTCCGCCCGGAGGCGATTGCAGCGTTGCGCGGCGCGGAGCATATTCTTCATGCCGGGGACATTGGTTCACCCGAAATCATTCCAGCTCTCAAAACAATCGCGCCGGTCACCGCCATTCGCGGCAATGTTGATCGCGAACCATGGACGCAGAAGTTTCCCGACACTGAAGTCGCGCAGGTCGCGGGCCTGCATATCTACATGATCCATGACCTGAACGCCCTGGACCTCGACCCCAAGGCCTCGGGGTTCGCGGCAGTGATCAACGGCCACACGCACCAATCCCGGCAGGAGACAAAGAACGGAGTGCTGTACTTCAATCCGGGCAGCGCAGGACCAAAACGCTTCAATCTGCCCGTCAGTATTGGTTTCCTGGAGATTGCAGACGGAAAACTGAGCGCCAGGACTCTTGTGCTCTGATGCACTCGCAGCTACTTGGCCCAATAGTTGCTTCTCGCCAGGACCGACGCATCCGTGATGTCTTTCAGCCGCACGCGAATCTCATGCAGTCCCACATGCGGGTCCCTGGGCACAAAGCTCAACAAGTAGCGGTTATGGATGTGGTTGGCAAAATCCACCATGTGAAATTCGAAGCCGTGGTGCGATTTGAACAGTTCGTACTCGCCTCCCGTGAGCCGGACAATCTCCCTGGGAGCATTTTTGCGCATGGCTTGTATAGCCATCACCGTCAGCTTGGTCGCGGCTTCGCCCAGATCAACGGACTCGCCCTTACGCTCGAGCTTGCCGCGCAAGTCGTCCAGTACGTTGGAGGTGGTCGGCGAGAACGCCAGCGCATAGACAGCCACGCTGCTGTTGCTGATCAGAGTGACCACATCGTCCACGGCTGCGATGCTGCCGTGGTCGCGGGTTTCGCTGATGAGCAGGAGCACACGCTGGCGGTCTTTTGGTACCTGGTTGAGGAGTCCCGCGGAAAAACTCACCGCGTCGTAGATTGCCGCGCCTCCGTCTCCGGAGCGCAGCGCCTTTAGGTCATTGTGAATCAGCGCCGCGTTGGAGGTGAAATCGCGCAGCAGGCTGACCTGGCTGTCAAACACGACGATGGCCGCCTCGGACTGGTTCTGGCCCAGCACCAGGTCCAACATGGTGCTCAGTGTGCGGATCCGGTCGAATTCCGCAGACGCCGTGCGGCCATTTTGAATGGCGATCACCAGCGACACCGGCTCGGCTGCGGCGGCTTCGTCCATGTGTACTGTCTGCTCGACGCCATCATCCTCAATGACGAAATCGTTGGCTTGCAGCCCGTAGACGATCCCGCCTTTGCCATCTTTGACCAGCGCGGGCACGAGCACCACATTTGATTCCGCCCGGAGGGTTTGAGGTTGATCGCGACTTGGCTGCTGCTCAGGAGTTGTTTCCTGAGCCGCCAGCGCGGCGCAGAGAGAAAACAGGAACAAAGGAAGACTGGTTTTCCTCAGGACCATAGGTATGAGAACGTAAAATCGGTAAATCCTTGCAGAGTCTGTTGTCATGCTTGCGCGAGTTACTGCCGTATCCTTTACTGCCGTATCCTGGGGTTGGCCAGCGAATACAGCAGGTCTGTCAGGAAATTCACAGCCACATACGTCAGGCCTATGGTCAAGATGCAGCCCTGGACCAGGTAGTAATCGCGACTGCTGATCGCCTGAATGGTCAAGCGCCCAATGCCCGGCCAGGAGAAGATTGTTTCGGTCACAATGGCGCCGGCCAGCAGAGCGCCGAATTGCAGTCCCGCGACCGTCAACACCGGAACCAGCGCATTGCGCAGTGCGTGTTTGTACACCACCGCATTTTCGGAAAGACCCTTGGCGCGCGCCGTGCGGATGTAATCCTGACCTAGCTCTTCGAGCATTGAGGTCCGCACCATGCGGGTGAGGATCGCCGCCAGCGAGCCGCCCAGCGTGATCGCCGGCAGCACCAGATGTGCCAGTGCCTGCGCCGGATGGGTCCACTTCTCCGCTCCCGACACCGGCAGCAAGGCCAGATAAATCGCGAAAAGCAAAATCAGAATTGGTCCCAGCGCGAAGTTAGGAAAAGACAGACCCAACAGGCTCACAAAGCTGAGCACGCGGTCGTCCCAGCGGTTGCGCCGGCGTGCCGACCGGACGCCGGCCGGAACAGACAAGAGCAGTGCCACGATCATCGCGGCAACGGTCAACTGCAAGGTCTCCGGATATCGTTCCGCGATGATCTTCCCGACCGGCTGGCCGAACCGCACCGAACGCCCCAGGTCCAGGCGCAGCACGCCCTTCCAATAATTCAGGTACTGCCGTCCCAGAGGAACGTCCAGGCCGAACGCGTGGCGCGCGGCTTGTAGGTCGCTGCTGGCTGCGCCTTCACCCAGCATCTGCTGTATGGGATCACCGGGAACCAGGTGAATCAGCAGAAACACGACCGACACCACCAGCCAGAGCACCGGTATGGTATAGAGCAGGCGGGCACCGATGTAGCGCAGCATCAGCTCGCTCGTCCCGCGGGCGTGGGTTGCGGGATATCTTCGACCTTCACGCGCGCAATGCGGCGGCCTTCCATTTGCATTACGGTAAAGCGACGGCCTTCGAATTCAAACGACTCTCCACCCATGGGGATTTTTCCCAATTGGGCCATCACAAAGCCGGCCAGCGTCTCAAATCCCTGCTCGCGGGGCAACTCGACGTCATACTGCACTTCAAGGTCGCGAACGCTGGCTGTGCCATCCAGCACCACCGCCCCAGAATCCAGCGGAATCACTGGCCGTTGCGCGACGTCAAATTCATCTTCCAACTCGCCTACAAGCTGCTCGAGAACGTCTTCTACCGTTACCAGGCCAGTGGTGGAACCGAATTCGTCCACCACGATCGCCAGGTGCCGTTTGCGACTTTGGAACTCCGCCAGCAGATCAGTAGCCGACTTGGACTCCGGCACAAACAGGACCTCGCGCATGAGATGTCGGACCTTCAAGCCCGAGGGCGCCATCCCCACCGTAGCTTCCTCAACCAGCCGCATGTGCATGACGCGCGAGAGGTCCTTGGAGTACAGCAATCCTATGATGTTCTCCTTGCCCTTCTGCGGATCATAGACGGGAACCCGTGAGTGCTGCTCTTCCACAACCTTGGCCATGGCCTCTTCCAGGGGCAAGTCGGCGGACAGCGAAAAAATGCTGTGCCGCGGCACCATGATTTCACGGACTGTAAGGTTCCCCAGTTCCAGAGCGTTGTGGACCATTTCCTCCTGCGTTTCCGGGAGGAGGCCTACGCGGCGGCTCGCGGTGACGATCAGTTTTAACTCCTCCGGCGAATGGACGCCGCCTTCCCGCATGGGCCGCAAGCTAAACCCCCGCAGCACCACATTGGCGGACTTGCTCATAAGCCGCAGAAACGGGCGGGACAGTGTGATAAAGAGGTCCATGGGTCCGGCGACCGTCAAGGCCACGCGTTCGGCCCTTTGCAGCGCCAGCGACTTGGGCACCAGTTCGCCCAGAAGCACGTGCATGTAAGTGATCATCATGAACGCCAGGGTAGCGGCAATGCCGTGCGCATAGACCCGGGCATAGGGAACCCCTTGCATCCCGGGTAGAAAAATCGCCGCCAGGGTGCCTTCACCGACCCAGCCCAACGCCAGACTGGCCAGAGTCACGCCCAGTTGGACCGCCGGCAGGAATTCATCCAGCCGTTGCTGGAGCCTTTGCACAACGCGCGCTCCAATGCGGCGCTGTTCGATCAATTGATGGATGCGTGTGTCCCGGACGCTGACCATGGCAAACTCGGCCGCGACAAAAAAGGCGTTTGCCGCGACCAGCAACACCACCAGGATGATGCGGAGCAGGACCAGCGTAACCATGGTGTCCAATTATTACACGGGCTTGGCGGCGTCTTTACCGCCTGAACTGAGAGCTTTTTCTCACTTTAGCTACCTTTTTTCATAGATCAAGGTCTAATCTGGAGTGTCGGGGTGCGGTATCTAATATTCCTGGAACCTCTTCATTCTTTTCGACGTATTCACCTCTGGAACCCGGCATAAGGAGCAACGGCGTGGCGAACGGCAAAAGCAAGAAAAAGCGCTGGTTTTACATCGGCGGGGCGGTGGTGGTGGTTATCGTCCTGTCCCTTGGAGTCATGGCCTTCACGCGCGGAAGCAACAAGATTGATCCTTCAAAGCTGGCGAAGGTGGAAAAAGGCGACCTGGCCAAGAGCGTGGTGGCTACCGGCAAGATTGAGCCCATTACCAAAGTTGAAGTAAAGTCCAAAGCCAGCGGGATCGTGCAAAAGCTCCTGGTGGACTACGGCCAGAACGTAACCAAGGGGCAGGTGCTTGCCGAACTGGACAAAGAAGAAATCAACGCCCAGGTGAACCAGCAAAGGGCCTCGTTGGAAGCGGCGGAAGCGGCAGCGCGGGCCGCGGAAGCCGATCTGGGGCACGCCAAGGTTGACGCTGAAGGGCCCGACGTCCCGCTGTTGAAACGGGCTTACGAGCGCGCCCAGCAGATGGCTAAAGAGGGCGTGGTTTCCGCATCGGCCCTGGAAGACGCGGAGAAAAATTACGAACTGGCATTGAACAAGCAGCAGTTGGGCAAGGCCAACGAAGTCACCGCGCGGGCCAAGCTGAAGCAGGCCCAGGCACAGGTATCGCAGGTAAAAGCCCAACTGGAGCAGGCGGAGCAGCAGCAACGCTACGCCACCATCGTTTCTCCGATTGACGGCATCGTCCTTTCGCGCGACGTCGAGGTAGGGACTGCGGTCAGCTCGATTCTGGTCCTGGGTTCGTCCGCCACGCTGGTGATGACTCTGGGCGACACGCGCGAGGTCTACGTCCAGGGCAAGGTGGACGAAACCGATATCAGCAAGGTTTATATGGGCCAGGCCGCGCGCATCAAGGTGGAATCCTACAAAGACCGTACGTTCAACGGCAAAGTCACCAAGATTTCGCCCATGGGCGTGGAGAAAGACAACGTCACTACTTTTGAAGTGCGGGTTTCGATTGACAACTCCAAAGGCGAGTTGAAGGCCATGATGACCGCCAACGCGGAAATCATCCTGGACGAACACAAAGGCGTGCTGATCATCCCCGAAGGCTCCATCATTTATGACAAAGACCGCAACGCATCCGTGGAAGTGGCCGACGCCAAGGCCAAAGACGGAAAAAAGAAAGTAGCGGTCAAGCTGGGGATCTCCAACGGGTCTAAAACGGAGCTTGTTTCCGGCTTAACGGAAGGCCAGCAGGTCGTTCTGCAGTAAGTCCCGCGAAATAACAGCGAGGAGAAAACAAAATGAGAACAGCAAGAATCCTTGGCCCGCTTGTATTTGTGTTAGGCGTTGCCGTGTTACAGGCCAACGCGGCTGAAACCGGCGGCTTTGATCGCAATCTGAAGGTCTCAGGCCCGGTGACCGTTGAAGTGACTTCAGGCTCCGGCAACATCACGGTGCATACCGGCGGAAACAGCGACGTACACGTTGTGGCGAAAATCCGCGCGCGCGATGTCTGGTTCGGACCCAGCGCGGCGGAAAAAATTCGACGAATTGAAAAGGACCCGCCGGTGGAACAGTTTGGCAGCACCATCCGCATTGGCCGGATTGAAGAACGCGAGCTTCAGCAAAACGTCTCCATTGATTACGACGTCACCGTTCCCGCCCAGACCAAACTCAACTCCTCGACCGGGTCCGGCGACCAGTCCATCAGCGGAGTGCAGCTTCCGCTGACTGCGAAGACGGGTTCGGGAAGCATCACGGTTGAGAATATCGGCGCCGATACTCGTATCCGCTCCGGCTCCGGTGATTTGAAAGTCAACTCGGTGAAAGGCACAGTGGACGCGGAAACCGGCAGCGGCAGTATTCGCGGCCACGGCATTGCGGGCGAAGTCATCGCCAACACCGGCAGCGGCAACGTCGAGATCGAACAGGTTGCTTCCGGAAGCGCCAGGGTCGGGACCGGATCGGGAAGCGTGAAACTGCGGGGAATCAAGGGCGGACTCAAGGTTGAAACCGGCAGCGGCGACATCCGAGCGGAAGGCGAGCCCACCGCCGATTGGCGTGTCGGAACGGGCTCTGGCGCCATTGATCTGAAAGTTCCCGCACAAGCTTCGTTCAATCTTGATGCTCGGACATCTTCCGGCAGACTGACCGTAAATCACCCGGTCACCATGCAAGGATCCATGTCCAAGAGCCACATCCAGGGCAAGGTGGGCAACGGCGGTGTGCTTCTCGACGTCCACACCGGGTCGGGCAACATCCAAATAGACTAGCCTCGGCATTCCAAGCCTCACAGCACACGCAGCAGCCTGACACAGATCAGGCTGCATTTTCATCCGGCGCTTGTGTGACAAGTACTCGATTATTGGAAAATGATGTAAACTCTGCCTTTTCAGAGAACCCATCCCTATGCGCATACATCGTTGTGGAAAACTGCCTTTCGCCCTTATTCTGCTCATCATCGCCGCATTCTTTCTAATTTCTTCATGTGTCAACGCACAGGAAATCAGCCCGGGTCTGTATTCCGGGTTGCGTTGGAGATTAATCGGCCCGTTTCGCGCCGGACGCGTCACCTGCGTCGCGGGCGTGCCTGAACAGCCGAGCGTCTACTACTTCGGCACGCCGGGTGGAGGCGTATGGAAGACAACAGACGGCGGCCAGGTCTGGGAGCCGATTTTCGATCAAGCACGAGTCGCTTCCATCGGCGCCATTGCGGTGGCGCCCTCGAATCCGAATATCGTCTACGTTGCCACCGGCGAGCAGACACAGGGCAACGGAGTCTACAAGTCCACGGACGCGGGCGCGACTTGGGCTAACATCGGCTTGAACGAGACGCATGTCATTACCTCCATCTACGTTGACCCACGCGATCCTGACGTTGTGCTGGTGGCGGCTGCCGGCGATTTCGCTTCCGCCGACCACCGCGGCGTGTTCAAGACCACCGACGGCGGCAAAACGTGGCAGAAAACTCTCTTCAAAAACAACGACACTCGAGTCATGGACATGAACGTGGGTCCTGATACGCCGAAAGTCGTTTACGCCACGTTCTGGCGCGCACCGAGCGGTCCTCCCACTCCTGGGTCGCCATCGCCACAACGAGAACAGGACGCCGCCATCTACAAATCGCTGGACGAAGGTTCCACCTGGACGCCCGTTGGCGGAGAGGGACTGCCGGACGGCCCGATGGGACGTGTGGGCGTGGCCGTGGTCCCAGGTACTGATGGAAGTGGCGTATTGGCCATCGCCAACCAGGGCGTTTTTCGCTCCGACGACGGCGGCGCAACCTGGACCCGCGCCACGACCGATCCTCGTATCGTGGGCAACAGTTATTTCGCCCGGATCTTTGTTGATCCGCGGAACGCTCGCGTCGTCTACGTGGCGCAGACTTCCATGTATCGCTCGACCGACGGTGGCCGCACCTTTGAAGCTTTTGCCGGAGCGCCCAGTGGCGACGACTACCACGTCGTGTGGACCAATCCGCTCAACACGCAACACATGATCATGGGCGTGGACCAGGGTGCGGTCGTCAGCGTGGACGGCGGAAAGACCTGGAGCAACTGGTACAACCAGCCGACCGGACAGTTCTATCACGTCATTACCGACAATCATTTTCCCTACTTCGTTTACGGCGCGCAACAAGACAGCGGCACGGCGGCCGTCGCCAGCCGCAGCGATTATGGCGAAATCACCGAGCGCGACTGGGCGCCCACCGGCGGATTCGAGTTTGCTTACATCGCGCCCGATCCGCTGCATGCCAACTACGTGTATATCGGCGGATGGTACGGCAGCATCCTGCGTTACGACAAAATCACCGGGCAAGTGGTGCACCTTTTCGTCCGTTCGCCCAAATACCGGACCGCCGGATTGGCGCCGCTGGTGTTTTCGCCGCAAGACCCTCATGTTCTCTATGTTGGCGCGCAGTACGTGATGAAAACCACCGATGGCGGACTCACCTGGCAGGAAATCAGTCCGGACCTTACCCTGAAGACAGAACCGCAACCAACAGCGGGCGCAACCGCGCCGCCAAGCGGACCTCCAAGCGTGATTGCAACCCTGGCCGTCTCGGCGGTCAAGGCCGGTGAGATTTGGGCCGGCACCAACAACGGCTTGATCCAAGTCACCCGCGACGGAAAAACCTGGAAGAACGTCACTCCTTCCGCGTTGCCGCCGCGGACCGGCGTCAAGACTCTTGAGGCTTCGAGTCACGATCCGGCCAAAGCATACGCGGTGCTTTCCCGGCCGCAAGACCTGCATCCGCTGATCTATAGGACGCGCGACTTCGGACAATCCTGGCAACCGATCTCCATTGGCCTGCCGGACACCGCCAGCGCCAACGTCGTACGCGAAGATCCCGCCAGGAAAGGCCTTCTGTACGCCGGTACGGGCAACGCCATCTATGTCTCCTTCGATGACGGCGACCACTGGCAGAGCTTGCAGTTGAACTTGCCTGCCGCAACGATCACTGACTTGACCGTCCATGGAGACGATCTTGTCGCCTCCACGTACGGCCGAGCGATGTGGATTCTTGACGACGTCAATCCGCTGCGCCAGATTGAAAACGAAACAGCGCAGCAAGACGTGCATTTCTTTGTTCCTCAAGCGGCGGTGCGCGTCCGCTGGGACATGAACCAGGACACGCCGTTGCCTCTTGAAACGCCAGCAGGTAAGAACCCTCCTGATGGCGCGATCCTTGATTACTATTTGAAGTCTCCAGCGGTCAGGGATCTCAAACTGGCCATTTATGACGCGCAGAACAACCTGGTACGCGAGTATTCCAGCGTCGCGCCACCGCCGGACAATACGCCGGCCAACGTCCCCAGCTATTGGTTCGCTCCGCCGGCGGTGCTGCCGAAAGCGTCCGGACTAAATCGTTTTGCATGGGACCTGCGCTATCCTCCTCCCAAAACGATGCCTTACAGCTATTACGGCAATCTGCTGGACTACATCGAGTACACGCTGGCCGATCATGCGATTCCCGGAGAGACTCCCAGAGTGCAGCCACCCGGGCCGCTGGTTGTTCCCGGAAAATATTCCGCAGTGCTGACCGTTGACGGCAAGACGTATCGCCAGGAACTCACCGTGGTGCTCGATCCACGCGTTCACGTGCAGGCGGACGACCTGGTCCGGCAATTGGAAGCAGCGAATAGCATCTCCGCGCAGATGGCCGCTACTTCTGACGGTTACACCGTGGTGGCAACGCTGCGGGCCGCGCTTGCCGACCGCCGCAATTCCCTGGCCGGTAAGCCCGACGCCAAAGACGCTGCCGATGCAATCAAATCGCTCGACGAAAAAGCAGCGCTCGTACAAAACGGGTCACGCACTGAACCGGGATTCGGTCCGCTGAATCGCGAGCTCGCGCGCCTGGCCGTGATGATTGAAAGCGGTGACGCGCGTCCGGCCGCTCCCTTACAGGAGAGCGTGAACGAATACTGCGGCCAGCTCGCAAAACGGCTGGCCTTGTGGCGCGAAAGCAGCAAGGACATAGCAACATTGAACACTCTTTTGCAAAAATACAGTCTGGCGCCACTACCGGTTGCGCAGAATATTCCGGCCGGTCCGGCGTGCAAGTAGCACAACATGTAGACACCGATTACGGTGCCAGACACGGTCGTAAGCTTGACTTCAGATGGGGCCTATTCTAACGTGGGCTCATCACTGGAGATCCCTTACTTCTTGATGATTTCGGAACCAACTGAGTCGCGGCTTGCTGCGTCCCGTTTGCGGAGGAGTTTCTGCGCCTCGTTCGCCTGCAAGGCGGGCGCCTGCTTCCTCCTTTTGCTGACCGGCAGCCTTCCTCTGCAGGCAAAAGAGACGGCGCTGACCGCGATTGCGCTGTTTGACGGTCCCAGTGGTCCGGCATACGTCCAGATCACCAGCGTGCTGCTGAACGGCAAGACCGAGTTGCGCGTTTGCGATGGCGCAGCAACCATCGACAAGCGTGCCTACGACGCTCTGCCTCGGACCACGCTCGCAACCGCTGCGTCGCTGGAACGCAATGCCGACGGAACCCTGATGCTCACTTCCGGAACCGCGAAGCCGGTCTGTGTTGTCCCCAGCAATCTGAAGTTCGACAAGATTGCCAGCTTCACTCCAGCAGAAGCCGCGGAACAAACCGTGCTCCAGGGAACGATTTTGGCTTCGTCCAATCCGCAGGAGGCGGGCGCGCTGCCTCAACTGAAGCCTGGAACCAAGCTGGTCTTTGTTGCCGCACCGGACACCGAGCTTGCCGAGTACCTGCGGGCGCAGCGCGCCAATACCGTCCTTGCCTGGCGCGATTTTCTCTCTCGCTACAGCTCGTCTACACGCGCTCCGGATGCCCGGAATGCCATTGCTTCCCTGCTGACGGCGGCGGCGGAAACGGCCTTCAACAACTATCGCAAGTCCGCGAATGCGCGCGACGTTCAGCACTTGAAGGTGGCGCAACAACGCGCAGAGCAAGCGGTCTTGGCAGTTCCGGCCTATCCGGCAGCGCAAGCGCTGTTGCAACAGGTTCACAGTGAGCTCGAAACACTTTTGCAGGCCGACACCGCCCAGCTTGAGGCGTTCCGCAAAGCACTGGCAAACCACACGCCAGGCTATGGCCACCTGGGTGCGGCGAAGCGCCTGAATGACGAGATCATAGAAGTCAATCCCAAGTTCGCTGCGGCCGTCACGCTGCAAAACGAAATCTGGCAAGAAACGCGCAAGCTCGATATCGCGCTGCAGGCCGCGGACGGCCTGGTCGCGGCGCAGCGTTTTGATGACGCGCTCAAGGCCGTGTCCGCATACCTTCCCTTCGCGACAGAAGCGCCACGGATTGAAGCCATCCAGACTGCCGCATACAACGACCATTTCAAGCATGGACAAGAGTTGAGCGACAAACGCGACTGGGAACATGCCGTCACGGAATTTCGCGCCGCGGTAGACATCCGCACCTCCAGCACGGAAGCCGCGGCCGCGCTCAAGAACGCCGAAACCGAACTGGCCACAACGCACAATCGTGTCCTGGCCTCGCAAGCCCTGGAACAAAGCCGGAGCTACGCGGAGGGCAAGCAGTTCGTTGAAGCTTACGAAGTGCTGGCGAGCCTGCCGGACGGCCCGCGATCTCAAGTCAGCGAGCAGATGGCCGCGCTGGCGAAGGATTACACTCTGGCCGCATCCAGACGCGCGCAGAAGCTGCAGGAAGTCCACGTTCCCATTCGCGGAAAAGCCGATGAGGATGCGGTCCGCCAGGCATACGACCTGCTGTCGCGTGCCAGCGCCTTGAACGGCGACCCGGCGATGAAACTGCGGCTTGACCTCCTCTCAGACAAAATCAGCGTTTACTACATTGACGTTGCGCGGCGCTACCTGGAAAAGCCACTCGGCTCCGGCGTTGGCCTCGGCTGGCTGTACCTGGCCGAAGCGCAACGCTACCGGCCGGATTCCGACGCGGTGAAAGACCAAATCGCAAAGTACGCGCCTGCGTACCAGCTCCGCGGGCGGCTCTCCGTCGGAATTCTGCTGCGCGACCAGACTTCCCGGCTCACCAGCGCTGGATTCGCCGATCAGCTCGCCGACGCCATCGCATCCGGACTTGAGACTTCCGGCCTTGCGGTGAAGGCCGTGCGTCTGGCCAACGACAACTCGCCTGCCCTGCAGCCCGGTTTCCTGCTGACCGGCGAGATCCTTCAGCACCGCGTCGTGAAGAACGAGGGCCTGGAAACTCTGGCCTCCAAGTACCGCGTGGGCACGCGCGAAGTCAAGAACGAAGCGTGGATCAAGATCAATCATGACTATGAAACGGCGCAGCAGGCGCTGACCGGCGCCCAACATGCGCTTGCCGACCTGCAGGCAAAAAACAAGAAGAAAGAAATTCCCGCCGCCAGTGACGCCGTGGAAGCGGCAAAAAAACAAGCGGACGGCCTGCGCAAGCAACTCGATTCCACGGACCAGACGCGTCCGGAAAACGTAATTGAGTCTTACAACTACACGCGCAAGACGCTGGACCTGACCGCGATCGTCGAGTTGGCATTCCGCCTTGCCGATCCGGCCGGAAACATCGTGGAAGCCGCAACACCGGTCAAGCAGGAAAATCACAAGACGTTCATTCTTCTCGAAAACGTCAAGCCCGAAGACACGGAAGGTGTCAAAGCGCAGAACGCCCCGCCGGACGAACAGCAGTTCCTGGTAGACCAGGAAGTCCAGGCGCGGGATGCGTTGATCAAGGCCGTCCGCGAGAAGGTCTCGCACTTGCCGGCAAAGATCCTTCAGGACGCCCGGGCGCGGGCGCAGAGCGATCCGGAAGCCGCGGCCGCGCAGTACATCCTCTACCTCAACGCCACGCCGGACACGCCATCACCGGAACGCGATGAAGCCGCGAGGTTCCTGCACGATCATTTCAACCTGACGCTGACGCGAGCTTCGAAATAGTCCCCCGCTACTGGCCGGCGGTAACCACGCCGATGGCGAAACCGTCATAGCCTTTGGTGCCGACCGTCTGGAACACCGTGGAACTCACCCGCGGATCAGCCGCCAGCAATTCGTTGAACCGCCGTACGCCCTGAACATCGGGATCTATACTCGCGGCGTTCGCCACTTCGCCCTGGCGCACCACGTTGTCGGCGATGATCAGGCTGCCGCGCCGCGAAAGCTTCAATGCCCATTCCAGGTAGGCTGGATAGCCCGCCTTGTCCGCGTCAATAAAGATCACATCAAACGGGCCGCGCCCTTCCTTCTCCAGTTGCGTCAGCGTATCCACTGCGCGCCCGAGCCGGACCGTCACAACATTGCTCAGGCCGGCGCGCGCAATATTAGCGAGCGCGATCTCGGCATGTTTCGGGTCCGCTTCCAGCGTGATCAACTCGCCATCGGCAGGCAGCGCCCGCGCGAGCCAGATCGTGCTGTAGCCGCCCAGTGTCCCGATCTCCAGGATCTTGCGCGCGCCCTGGATTCGGGCCAGCAGGTGCAAAAGCTTACCTTGGTTCGGCGAAACGCTGATTGCAGGCAGTCCCGCCGCGGTGCTCGCTGCCAGCGCCGCATCCAGCGCGGGATCGTCGGGCAAGAAAAGGTCGGCGATGTATTGGTCTACAGCGGTCCATTGTTCTTGCATTCATGAATCCAGTTTTTTATTTTGGCTGCCCCCCAGGGATTCGAACCCCGATATGCTGATCCAGAGTCAGCTGTCCTACCATTGAACGAGGGGGCAGTAGTGCGGCGGGCCCAGTCAAAAACCCTGATTTACTGATTCTAAGCCGCTCGCCGAAGCAGCGTCAATTCGGTCTTAAGTTATCAAAGAACGGTTGTGAAAGGACCTTCACTCCGCAATTCCCTCGACGCTTCTCCATTGCACGGTCGTGGTTTCCGCCAGTGGATAGTTCAACTTCTTCCAGCCGTGAAATCCGCCGGCCAGCGGACGCACGCGCAACACTCCCAGCGTCTGTAACTGTTGTGCCACCCGGGCACTGGTTGCCTCGCTCGGTCACGTACAGTAGAGGACAATGTCTCTTCCTTTCGGCAAACGGTCAGCATGCGCCGTCACCTCTTCCGGCAACATACGGATGGCGCCGGGAATGACCCGGGGATCGGTCACCGAATCCAGCGCGTGGCGCAGGTCGACGATCACTACTTCCTGGCCGTTTTGGATCATATCCCGCAACTCCTCCGGCTCGATCCTCGCTTTATCGAGCTGCTGCAGGAAACGCCGCTTGCGCAGGTACTTGAAGCCGACGTTTCCGGCCGCAAACACCACCAACATCTCCAGGACGGCGGGGGTGATCGCGATCACGGCGCCCGCGGTGTGCGTTTCTTTGACCGGTACGTAGCCCAGCGCCATGAGAACGACAATCCACAAAAACGATCCCAGCGTATTGGCAAACAGGAACCGCTCCCGTTCGATCCGCACCAGGCCGGCGACGGCGGGCACAACGTGCGAAACTCCCGGAAGCCATTTTGAAAGCAGCAGCGTGCGCATGCTGCCTTTTTCAAAAAGCCCTTTGGAACGCCGCACGCAGCCTTGCGGCTCCAGGGAAATCCGGCACAGCGTGGAAAGAATAGAATCTCCACGCAGGCGTCCCATTTCAAACCACACGCCGTCGCCGATCACGCAGGCCACCAGCGCGACCCACACGGCGGCGTCAAAGCGCACGTCGCCGGTGGCCGCCAGCGCGCCGGCCGCAATCAGAACCGGCGACAGCAACAAGGGAATGCCAATACGCTCCGACAGTCCGGCAACAAAGAGCGCCAGGTACGGATGAGCTGACAGCGTGTGCAAGATCGCTTTCATGATTCTGAGTTTAGCATCGCACCGGCGCTCCGAACATTCGCGCCCGTTTGCTCCGCGTTGCATTAGTCTTTAATCTGTAATCTGTAATTCTGGAAGCACGGAGGCCAGCGTGTTGAATCTCCTTTCCGCCATTGCGGGCGCAGTGTTGATCCTGGTCGTGCTGTGGGAAGCTTTTGAAACCATTGTGCTTCCCCGCCGGGTCACGCGGCAGGTCCGCCTGACTCGCTACTTCTACCGGTTTAGCTGGCTGGCGTGGTCCGCGCTGGTCTGCCTGCGCAAGGGCCGGAAAAGACAGGACGCCCTGTTCAGCTTCTACGGTCCCCTTTCCCTGCTCCTTCTGATGGCCTGCTGGGCCGCGGCGCTGGTCCTCGGATTCGGGATGGTCCACTACGGGACCAACAGCCAATTTTCGGGGACGCTGCTTCCCAATCGCTTCGGCAACGATCTTTATATGAGCGGGACCACGTTTTTCACGCTCGGCCTGGGTGACATCACGCCGGCCACGGCACTGGCCCGGGCCATCACCGTTCTGGAAGCGGGCATCGGATTCGGTTTCCTGGCCCTGCTTATCGGCTACCTGCCGGTGATGTACCAGTCGTTCTCGCGGCGTGAAGTCACCATTTCCCTGCTCGACGCCCGCGCCGGCACTCCGCCCACCGCGTTTGAGCTGCTGCGCCGCCACGCCGAGCCCGGCGGTCTGGACGCGCTCACCCAGGTCTTCCACGACTGGGAACGCTGGGCCGCCGATCTCATGGAAAGCCATCTTTCCTATCCCGTCCTGGCCTATTTCCGGTCCCAGCATGACAACCAGTCCTGGCTCGGATCGCTGACCGCCATCCTGGACTCCTGCGCGCTGGCCATGGTGGGCCTGGAAGGCATGTGCCAGTATCAGGCAAGGATGACCTTCGCCATCGCTCGCCATGCCATGGTGGACCTGAGCCAGGTCTTCAGTGCCACACCTGGATCACAAGTCCCTCCGACGCGCCTGTCCCCGGAAGAGTTGGCGGAAATGCGGCAACGCCTCCAGGAAATAGGACTACGTCTCAATGACGGCGCCGCAGCCGGCGCAAAGCTGGAAGAACTCCGCCGTCTTTATGAACCTTTTGCCGCGTCCCTGGCCGACTACCTGAAGCTGGAACTGCCTCCCTGGATCAAACGCGACCCGGCAAAAGACAACTGGCAAACCACAGCATGGAGGCCTGCACCCACAGAGGCGTGCGCCGCCAAAGTGCCGGAACACCACTTCTGACCAGAATCGCCGTGATCGCCGTCATCGCACGTGATCGCCGTGATCGGAAACCCAAAGCCTGCTCGCCAAGAACCAGTATCTGCAGGACTCAGAGGATTCGGCCCCTCCGATCACGGCGATGACGGCGATCACGCGCGATCACGGCGATTTTCTAATTCCCTGCTAACAGGGAAAAAAACAGGGGAGAACGCGAGCGCTTGGATACTCCAGACATGCAAAACCTCGATTCCACGGGCCTTTCGTGAACCTTTTTCCCAGACGGAGTCGATTCGGAACAGGGGAGTAACAGGGGAGGAACAGGGGAAGAACAGGGGAGGAACAGGGGGCATCGCCGTGATCGCCGTCATCGCCGTGATCGGGGAAACAAAACCTTCCTGCCCCCACCTTCCCGGCTTGCCGCGAGGAGCGCCGTGGGTGCTGAGAGCTTTTTGCTCCGTCCGGCTAATGGCTAGCAGCCAGCGGCTAAGCACTTTAAATTCTCAAAGATCATTCCGCAGGCCGCCTGGGCGACCGGTTTCTTATGTGTGGTCGACCTCTGTGCCGCTCTGTGTCCTCAGTGGTAAAGGGTGCTGGATTTCCGATGACGGCGATGACGGCGATCACGCGCGATCCCGGCGATCTGCCCTAGGTTTTCAAAGATCGTTCCACGGTCCGCCTGGGCGGGGCCGGCTGTTGGGTTTCTCTGCTAATTGCCATTTGCTAACTGCTAATTGCTCCCAATGCGGCGCGCATGGTACCGCGAAGTTCAAGCGAAAGTCAATGGGAGAATTGGGTTTGTTTTCAATGGGTTATGGCGAGGCGCGAATTCGCGCTTTTCCGGGTTTAAGCAGTCAGTTATCGCACCATCCGCGGCGAGCCCGCAACCCGGAGCAAGACCGGACAGCCGCAACTCTTGCTTTACGGGCAATCCGGACAGAGCAGGGATCGTGGAAGAGTTGCCGACAAATCGTCCAGAGCCCATCTCAAAACAAGAGGATCAGATAGGCCTCACATACGTATTTGCTGCAAGCTCCTTCAAGATCACTGTGGTGTTGGTTTCTTGTACGCCAGCCCGGGATCGCAGGGTCTCGATGAGTTGTACGAGATCAGACGGGCCCTGGCACGCTATGCGCAAACGAAAATCCAATGCACCCGTGAGAATTGCCGCATTAACAATGCCGGGCAATTTTGTCGCAACCGCCTCGAAGCTTTGCGCGCTTGTTCCTGGGCGCAGTCGCACGTCAATATAGGCTTGCAGAGATAAGCCCAGCTTTGTGTGATCAATCTCCGCGTGAAAGCCACAGATGATATTCGCTGATTGCAGCCGACGAACCCGCTCGGCAGTTGCATTTGGGCTCAAATGGACCTTCGCGCCTAAGTCGCGAAAGCTGAGGCGTCCCTGAGAAATGAGGATACCGATGATTCGGCGGTCAATCTCGTCGATCTCAAGATTTTTCGCTGCTGCCATTTTTGTTCCAAGACCTTTCGCCGCATAAATCACTGAACTGCGGCCTATTTCGCGTTTTCGGCTGGAATTTCATATAAGCACGAAGAATAATACTCCAATGAGGGAATGTACATGACAAACCGCTGCCCTTTCAGTCGCAATCCGCGTTTTGCTGCGGCGAGGACGTGGTTCACCGCGTCTAGTCTCTTGCTAACTTTGACCTGTTTTGGAAACTCACAGGACCAGCCGGATATGAAGGTCAGCGCAGAAACGAAATCCCAGGTAATTTCTGAGGTACTCCAACAACTCAAAAGCAAATATGTATTTCCCGAGACCGCTGCCGAAATGGAAAGGGCTGTTCGGGGCCACGTTGCCGCCGGCGATTACGCGGCAATCACAAGCGCTCGGCAGTTCGCGGAAGGGCTGCAATCAGACTTGCGGGTCGTCAGCAGAGATCAGCATCTTGAGGTTTCGTACAGCAGTGACCCAATTCCGATTCAAGAAGCCAATCAACAGGAAAAGATTGATCCCGAACGCGAGGCACGAATTCGGTATAAGGGCGGCTTAGTCAACTACTGGTTCAAGAATGCTGACGTGCTTCCCGGAAATCTGGGCTATCTGAGGTTTGATGGCTTCTTCCCACTCAAGGACGGCGGACAGGACACGGCAGATGCCGCTATGACCTTCCTACAGCGCACCAGCGCGCTAATCATCGACCTGAGAACGAATCGCGGCGGTGACCCTGCCGTCGGTGAATTGCTTATCGGCTATCTTTTCGACAAGCGGGTGCATTTGGGCGATTTTCTCTCAAGACCCGATAGCTCAAAAACGGAAAATTGGGTCTCGCCACATAGTCTCGGCGCTAGATATGCAGGCGATGTTTATATCCTCGTCAGCAAGGACACGATTTCCGCGGCCGAGGGGTTTGCATATGACCTGCAGAGTGTCCACCGGGCCGTCGTCATTGGTGAACCCACGGCTGGTGCAGCCCACCCGGCTTTCGATTATCGGGTCGGCGAGCATTTCACGTTGACAATTCCAACCACGCGATACGTGAATTCAGTCACGGGGACGGACTGGGAGGGAGCAGGCGTAGTTCCAGACGTAGCAACCTCGAAGGAGCAGGCTTTGGCGGCCGCCGAATTAACTGCGCTCAAGAAACTTGTCAGGGAAAAGCCCGATTATCCGTTTATCGAGGACCGAAAACGAGCCCTGGATGAAGCACAGAAAAGTGTGCTCAAACAGAATTGACCGGATAGCGCTCGAATGACGGGCTAACCGGAATCAAAAAGCTGCTTCCGGATTGCCGACAATTCACCAAGTTGATCAGGTGGCCGCATCTCCAGCTTCGGTTTTGCTCAGGTCTATTTGCCCCGCATCAAGGCGGGGAGCAAGTTGCCTTCGGCTCACCCCCTGGCGTAAACAGGCGATTACGCTCACAAACGAGAAGCGCGATTCCGGCCCGAGTGACGGGCAACCAGATGGTTGCTCGGCTGAACTTTAAAAACAATTAACACGATGTTCACCGTCCCTTTGCAGAGCGGGTGTGTAATTGCTGGTTTGTCTATCCCCAGTAATAGAAAGAAGAAAGAAGGAGATTCCATGCTGCTACAAAAAATGGTGCTACAAAAAATGGTGCAACGAAAAATGGTGCAACGAAAAATCATCGCAATGTTGTTTGCTCTCGGATCACTTTGCCTGTTGGTCGCGACGCCCGCCCGCGCCGAGGGGAACATTAAAAAAGTAAAACACATCATCATCCTGATGCAGGAGAACCACTCATTCGACAATTATTTTGGAGCGCTGGCTTACGCGCCAGGCAGTCCGTATCACAACCCGGACCGCGATGGTGACCGGGACAGAGACGGCAATCGCGGTTGCCGCCGAGGCGACCATCGGTGCGTGGATGGATTGTCGTGCGTGGTGAGCAAGACCGGCGACTTTACCTGCTTCAACTCCAATGTTGACGAAAACAGCCATACCGTCCCGGCTTTCCACGATCCCCGGCGCTGCGTAGGACCGGACCTGGACCACTCCTGGTTCAACACCCACCGGGAAGCCAACTTTTTGGATCCCAACACCACGCTGGATGATTTCCGGGCCGATGGCTTTGTGCGCGTCAACGACCTTACCGAGCAGGTGGATGCAGGCGGCGCTGAAGACTCCACCGAAGACCAGACCATGAACTTCTACAACCAGAACGAAATACCGTTCTACTACGAGCTGGCGCAGAAGTTCGCCATCAATGACCGCTATTTTTCTTCCGTGCTCGGCCCGACGTTTCCCAACCGCTCGTACCTGATGGCCGGCACGTCATTCGGCCATCTCACCACCAGCGACACGTTTCCTCCGGGCACCGGCTACAAACCAATCACCGGAACCATCTTCGACCTGCTTGACGCGAGCCATATCACCTGGGGCGACTACTTCCAGGACTTCCCACAGGCTTTCAGCTTCCGCACCTCGGACCCGCACTACCATCCGCTGACTCTGCTTTTCGCGCAGCTCGCGGGGACGCCGGGCGCGGGCGAACTGCCGCAGGTCATCTTCGTTGATCCGAATTTCGGTGTCTTCGGGCGCAAGTTCGAGAATGACGAACATCCTCCCACCGACATCCAGAGAGGCCAGGCCCATGTTTCACGGGTCATCAATGCTCTGCGCAACAGTTCGGCGTGGCCGGACTCGATCCTGTTCGTGACGTATGACGAACACGGCGGGTCCTACGATCACGTACGGCCGCCGCGCGCCCGCCAGGATGAAGCGTCGAATCCCGACGGAATTTCTCCGGGACAGTGCGCTGATCTCTCGAACGTTCCCGCCAGTCTGCAACCCGGCGGAGGCGCCGAGTGCTCAAAGAACTTCCTGGATCCCAGCAATACCGACACCACAGTGAAAGACGCGGAAGCGCTCTGTCCGTCTCTGGCTGCGGACCCGACGGGGGCTTATCCGCTCAGTTGCGCCAACTTCGACCAGATGGGAATCCGTGTGCCGTTCATTGCGGTTTCACCGTTTTCCAAACAACACTACGTATCGCACACCGCGGGCGACCACACTTCCCTGCTGGCCCTGATTGAAAAACGTTTCCTGACCGTGGCTTCCGGAGACGGCGATGACCAGCAGACCCTGCATTTGACCAAACGTGACGCGCATGCCAGCACGCTCGAAGACATGTTCGACTTTGATCAATCGCCTTCGTTGAATACCACTGTGGGCCAGGCCGCCCCGCCCGCCGTGGACTGTACTCCCAAATAAATGGTTGTGCCCAATGACCAACGGCTGGCAAGCGAACCTGCTTGCCAGCCGTTCGGTCTTGGAGCAGCATTGCTTTAATGATGCCGGTAGCGGCGACCAGCGGCAACGCGGTCGTCCCTACAACAAGCTTCACATTCACCACGCATATTGATTCAGCCTATGCTACGTGGTATACACCGTTGGGCGCACTCAGTCACTGGTTCATCGACGTGAGGGACAAGGGCAAGCGCAGAAAGCCCCTGCTAATTTCGCTCGCGCGCGCAAAACTGACCGGAGGGAAGCTAATTGAAAGGGGAAAACTTGGGAGATCTGTGGAAATGGATGGTTCCGGGCATATTGATTCTGGTCTCGGTAATGTTGCATGCACAAGAGAGCCGAATCATGATACAGGTCATAAACGGGAAAAACGGGACACCGGTCAGAGATAGGCATTTACTAGTGTTTGGAGGAGAGACTCCTGAGGATGTCAGACAACATCAGAACATTTTCAACCTCATCACCGATGCGAACGGACTGGCCTCTTTGGCGGTTCCTTCCACTAAGATTCACTGGATTCAGGTGTCCGTGGATAAGTTGGTTCTCTGTCAGTCTGGGCCAAACCTCAACAGCTTTAGTGTGAACGAAATCATGTCAGCCGGGCTACAGACTCCGAACACCTGTAGTTCACTGACGCGAAAAGACGTGCCTGGAAACTTCATCGTGTTTTCACGATCACCGACTTTCTTTGAAAGAATGCGGTGGTAGCCGAGTGCCCCGCCCTTCCCCGGTTTTTGCCGCCCCTCTGGGTCATGCGCGGGTGCCCTGTCCTTCGCGGTTTTTGCGAAGGGCGGGATATTGCAATTTTGCCGTCAAGGGAGAGACAGACTGATTTGCATCAGGCAATCCAGACTCTTTTTCCAAAGCAAGAGCGGGAATGGATTTCACCAAGTGAAACAACTCAGCGGCACAATGTCCCAAGCGTGTCGAAGGGAATTTCCGAGTGAGGGAGAGGAGCGATGTGGCGGACCGTCATCATCTGCTGCAAGAGGGTCTCGCCGCGCAGGGACGGGAGATCAGGACCAGCGGCATACGCCGGATCGCTTTCCGCTTCCTCGAGCGTAATGAGTTTGAAGCCGCGCTGCGCAAGAAGGTCCAGAAGCTGGGGAAGCATCACGGTTTCAAAACCGCCGATATGCAGCAGCATCACGTGCTTGATTTCGCGGCCGTAGACCAGGTCAGACATTTTCTGTCCCAGCTCCAGAGACTCAGCCGCCCGGCTTAGATAACTTTCCTTCAGCCAGTCGATGGCCGCTTGATTGTGCCGGGCAAGGCATCGCGCGTAAGGATCGTTATAAGCGTAGTCGTCGAAATCCAGAGTGACTTCGGCAACGCGATATCCATGGGCCTTAAGAAAAGCCGCGACCGCATGATGTTTTTCCAGCGTATCGCCGGCGCGCAAATAGGGATAGCGCAACCAGTGCCAGTCATGGTCCTTCATGTACTTGCGCAGCGTTGGCTCGTTGAGGAGTATGTCCTGCTCAAAAGCCTCCGCCGAATTCGCATTCAGGTCCAGGTGAGAATACGTGTGATTGCCCAGCGGAAAACCGGCGGCCCGCCAGATCTTCAAGACACGACCATGGGGATCTTCGTCCAGCTCTTTGGCGTTGACGAACCCGTACACCGCCGGCGCGTGTGCGGCCCGCAGCGCGGCAACAACCTTCCTGGCGATTCCCGCGCGGCCCAGGCCCGGAGGCAGGTCTCCATGGGCCGGCAAATCGTCAAAGGTCAATGCGACTTCCGGACGCGCGCCGGTGACGGCTTCCTGTTGCGCGCATGTTCCATCCGTGGGAGCCGCGAGCAGCAACGCGATCAAAGCAATTGGCCATCGAATGGATTGCACGGACTCCTCCCTACAGGTTCTGCGCGGCTGCAAGCCCGAGTTCGCGATGCAGTCAGGTCCTGGTCTTTGCCGGCGCACTGCCTGCCTTGGAGGCCGCGCTCCCGGGACCCACTTCAAGTCCAAAGTGCGCTGCCGCGTTGCCGTAGCAGACGTTCCTGATCATCGGACCGATCAACTCTTCGTTGTCGGGAAGCAGTCCGGTTTCGACTTCATTGCCGATCAGGTTACAAAGCACGCGGCGGAAGTATTCATGGCGGGGAAAAGACATGAAGGACCGGGAGTCGGTAACCATGCCGACAAAGCGGCTCAGCAGCCCCGTGTTGGAAAGCGCGTTGAGCTGCCATTCGATGCCCTCTTTTTGGTCCAGAAACCACCATGCGCTGCCGAACTGCACTTTTGCCGGGAAGCCGCGATCGTGGAAATTTCCCACCATCGTGGCGAACACGTAATTGTCCGAGGGATTGTTGTTATAGATGACGATCCTGGGGAGACTGTCTTCTTCTTCCAGCTTTCCGAGATACGCGGCCAGGCGCTGGGCCTGCGGCCAGTCGCCGATGGTATCGTAGCCGGTGTCTCGCACCTTTGCTCCGGCCACGGGCGAGTTCACGTCACGCAATGCGCCCAGATGCAGTTGCTTGGTCCAGCCCTTCGCGGCGTCAAGGCGGCCGAAGAACAGCATCATGTAACCGGCGAAATGCTCTGACTCATCACCGGTCAGCGGTTTCCGCGCCCGCAACTTGGAGAACAGAGCGCCCGCCTCGGCCTCGGTGCACGAACTGGAATAGCAATGACTGAGCCCGTGATCGGAGAGACGGCAGCCCACCGCGTGAAAATCGTTGTGCCGCTTCGTCAAGGCATCGAGAAAATGCGTGAAGCACAAAATGTCAATGTTGGCGCTGGCGCCCAGCCGGTCCGTCCAACGATTGAATTCGTCTTGATCCGCCGTCTGAATGGCCCGGTCCGGACGGAACGTCGGATAGACTCGCGTTTCCAGTGCGGATGCCGCGATGGCCTGGTGGTGGTCCAGGCTGTCGGCCGGATCGTCCGACGTGCACAGCGCGCGCACGTCAAAGCGCTTGAGTATGCCGTGGACGCTCAGCTCGTCGCTCGCCAGCATGGCATTCGCCCGCTTCCAGATTTCAGGGGCCGAGTTCTCATCCAGCAGGTCTTCGATTCCGAAATAGCGGTTCAGCTCAAGATGGGTCCAGTGATACAGCGGGTTGCGCAGCGTGTAAGGGACGGTGCGCGCCCAGGCCTGAAATTTTTCATAGGGGGCGGCATCGCCGCTGCAGTAGCGTTCCGGCACGCCGTTCGTGCGCATCGCCCGCCATTTGTAGTGGTCGCTTTCCAGCCAGATTTCATAAAGGTCATGAAAGCGCCGGTTGCCGGCGATCTCCCGGGCGGAAAGATGGTTGTGATAGTCCAGCACCGGCTCTTTCTCCGCATAGGTCCGGTAGAGCGTCCGGGCAGTCTTGCTTTGCAGCAAAAAATGTTCGCTGATCAACGACATAAGTGGGCCGTCAGACTCCTCGGTTATTCATTCTAGCCGCTGCGGTCAGGTATTGCCGCCGGCTATAGGGGCGCTCGGCTTCCTGGTTAACCCCCGTGGTCAACGCCGCTGTCCCGTTTCTCCGTCGCGTGGCTTCCCGTTTATTATGCCAATGTGATCAAGATAATCTGCCGCGCTCTCTTATTTGACCTGGATGGAGTACTGGTTGATTCGACACCTGCCGTGGCGCGCGTGTGGAGCAAATGGGCCGCCGAACGCGGCTTTGATCCGAAAGAGACTGTGGCCAGGGCCCACGGCCGGCCCAGCATGATGACCATCCGCGAATTGCTGCCCCACGCGGACCATGAAGCCGAGAATCGAGAAGTGGAAAGACGCGAGATAGAAGACCTGGAAGGTGTAATCGCCGCGCCGGGCGCTAAGGAGTTGCTGGCCACGTTGCCGGCGGAACTCTGGGCGCTGGTCACGTCGTGCACAAGGCCGCTGGCTGAGGTACGGCTGCGGGCTGCGGGTCTGCCAGTGCCCAGGTTCATGGTGACCAGCAGCGACATCGTGAACGGCAAACCGCATCCCGAACCGTACTTGAAAGGCGCCAGACTGGTCGGCTTCCCTCCAAGGCAGTGCATAGTTGTGGAAGACGCGCCAGCCGGCATTCAAGCAGGTAAAGCGGCAGGAGCGCGGGTGATTGCCCTCCGTACCACGACGCAAGACCCGGTGCTGAAAGCGGCCGGGCCGGACTGGATCACTGACAGTTGCGCTTCATTTGTCGCCACCGAGGCGTCGCTGGATCATGGGATCAGGTTGACCATCAAGCCTTAAACCGCCCCAAAGACCAGGTGTACGATTCCACCGTCCGGCGCCGGCCGCATCCATTTTTTTATTTTATGTCGGACGCAAATTCCACGTACGACTGTGGTTAAATACCAGTGCTTCAGGCGTTTAAGCCAGGCGGATTCTCAACCCGGGGGGCCGAAACTCGAATCCAGACGTCAAAGGAGAAAAAGAATGAGGAAGACATTTCCGATTCGATTGCTCGTGACGTTGCTGCTGCCGGTCTTCGCACGGGCCCAGGCGTACAGCCCGAAAGACATGAAAGAAATCAAGGCCCTCGCCGCGGCGTCCGCGGAAGCCAAAGTTCAACTTAAAAACAGTCAGGGCGCGGAAATCAAGTTGAAGCCGGAGGAGAAGATGGCGTTCCTGTTCATGGACGCAATCTCCGCCATGGAGACAGATTGCCACTACGCGCTCCACCGGCCGTGTTCTCTGGAAGAACTCGTGAAAGGGTCGCCAGCCACCTCCCCGCAGATTGGGCAGTTGAAGTTCAATCCCTATCTGGACGAAAACTACGAGTACACCGTCACGATTTCCAGCGACGGCTGGGAAGGGCGGGCAAAACCCGCGCACAGCGGGCTGGGAGGCTTGTTCTACGACGGCAAGGACCGATCCATGGCCAGATCGTATTTCAACTCTGCCGGCCCGGCGACGTCCGGAAACACCCCGTTGGGAGACGCGATCGTCTTGGGAACTTTCCGGACGAAGTGAAACGGCAGACTAGACTCGGTCGCGAAAACCAGATGATTCACAGGCCCCTGTTTTCCAGTGGCACTCAGTTCCGCCCGGCTGACTCTCTTTCGTAATCCACCCAGAGAGGACCGCCGGGTCAAGGCTTGGGAGGTGAATGATAATGATGAGGACCAGATTTCTTGCAACCATCCAGACGCGAAGCGTCGTCCTTTTCCGCACTATTGTTTTCTGCGCTGTTGTTTTCGGCGCCGCCAACCTTCAGGCGCAATATCCGCCGCGGTCTACACCCCCTCCCAACCGCGCCCCTGCCGCGCAGCCTCCCGCGGTGCCGCAGATCGGCAACGTCAGTCCCAACGTTCTCGCGCGGGGCGCCCAGACCAATGTTGGCGTCAATGGCCGGAATTTCACCAACTCCATGAGCTTCATGTTGAACTGTGGACGCGGATTTCCCGCTCCCGCCATTGTGGGCGTAAAGGTTTACAACCCGAGCCAGGCGATTGTTGTCATTAATGTTCCGAAAGACGCGGCGGTCACCCAGTGTGCGCTACAACTGGGACAGTCCACAGCCCTGCTGCAGATTCCTGCCCCGGCGCAGACAAATACCCTGCCGCAAAATCCGTCGAATCAGAGACCTTCCGCCATGCCGGGGCAAGTCGGCAACCCTGGAGCCCAACCTGCCGCAGTGCCGCAGATCGGCAACGTCAGTCCCAACGTTCTCGCGCGGGGCGCCCAGACGAACGTCGGCGTCACTGGCCGGAATTTCACCAACAACATGAGCTTTACGTTGAACTGCGGACGTGCGTTCCCCGCTCCGACCATCGTGGGCGCGAGAGTTTACAACCCGGGCCAGGCGATTGTTGTCGTTAATGTGCCGAAAGATGCGGCGGTCACACAGTGCGCGCTACAACTGGGACAGACCACGGCCATGCTGCAGATTCCCGCCCCGGTGCAAACCAATACTCTGCCGCAAAATCAGCCGAACCAGAAACCTTCCGTCACGCCCGGGGCTGTCAGCAACCAGAATCGGGGTGTCGCACCGGGTACAAGCGTTACTCAGCCGACCGCCACTGGGAACAAACCGGGCGTAACAGCTTCTCCAAGTACGGCAACTGGTGGGACGCCGTCCACGAACACAGGCGGAATCAGCACTGGGACTTCAGGTACCACGAAAGGAGGAACCGGAGGCGGCAACGCTAAGCCTGTTCTGACTTCAGTGGTCCCCAGCAGCGTGGACCCTGGCACCACGGTGCATCTGAGCATCAAGGGCAAAGACTTCAAGAGCGACGACCAGTTCACCGTGGACTGCGGCTACGCTTCTCTGTCCAACGTCCAGGTCACTCCACCCACCCAGGCCCAGGCCACCCTGCAACTGCCGCGTGATGCTTCCGGAGCGTGCCAGCTGCGGCTGGGCGAGAGCACCCTGGCGCTGCATATCAGTGGTGGCGCAGCGGAGATCACCGGTGTCTCTCCCTCGACCGTACCGGCGGGAAGCAGCGTCTACGTGGCCATCAGCGGCAACGGCTTCAAAACCAGCAATGCTACCGGCACCAGCGGCATCGGTGCCAGGGGCGGCGGCCCAGCCAACGACTTCAATCTGAAATGCGGCAACGACAAGAAAGGTACACCTCTCAAGGACATCAAGGTCCTCAGTTCGACCCAGGCTTCGGCGCAGGTGGATGCTCCCAACAAAGCTGGCCAGCAATGCGAGTTGTGGCTGGCCAACAGCAGCATGGTACCGTTGCAGATCGGCAAGCAAGGCGACCAGACGACGGAGATCAGCGGTGTGAGTCCGCAGAGCGTGAACCCAAGCGGGGCCAACGTACAGATCAGCATTACCGGTCGCAATCTGCCCACCTCAAATAGCAATACCAAGTTCACTTTGACCTGCGGAGAAGACATATCGGAAGTTCCCACCATCGTGACCTCTCGCCTGAGCAGCGCGACGCAAGCCAGTGTCACCCTGAAGGTCCCGCAAGGCGCGGCCGGCGGACAATGCCAGCTCTGGTTGGGGCAGGCCATGGCGCCCATCTCCATCACCGGCCACGCTGGCGGGAAGAATGCGGCGGTTCTGACTTCGGTGGTGCCCAGCAGCGTGGCCCCAGGCACGACGGTGCATCTGAGCATCCAAGGCAAAGACTTCAAGAGCGACGACCAGTTCACGGTGGACTGCGGCTACGCTTCCCTGTCCAACATCCAGGTCACTCCGCCCACCCAGGCCCAGGCCACTCTGCAACTGCCGCGTGACGCTTCCGGAGCGTGTAAGCTGCGGCTGGGCGAGAGCACCCTGGCGCTGCATATCAGTGGTGGCGCAGCGGAGATTACTGGTGTCTCTCCCTCTACCGTACCGGCGGGAAGCAGCGTCTACGTGGCCATCAGCGGCAACGGCTTCAAAACCAGCAATGCTACCGGCACCAGCGGCATCGGTGCCAGGGGCGGCGGCCAGACTAACGACTTCAATCTGAAATGCGGCAACGACAAGAAAGGTACACCTCTCAAGGACATCAAGGTCCTCAGTTCGACCCAGGCTTCGGCGCAGGTGGATGCTCCCAACAAAGCTGGCCAGCAGTGCGAGTTGTGGCTGGCCAACAGCAGCATGGTACCGCTGCAGATCGGCAGCCAAAGCGATCAGACGACGGAGATCAGCGGTGTGAGTCCGCAGAGCGTCAACCCAGGCGGGGCCAATGTCCAGATCAGCATTACCGGCCGCAATCTGCCCACCTCAAATAGCAATACCAAGTTCACTTTGACCTGTGGAGAAGACATATCGGAAGTTCCCACCATCGTGACCTCTCGCCTGAGCAGCGCGACGCAAGCCAGTGTCACCCTGAAGGTCCCGCAAGGCGCGGCCGGCGGACAATGCCAGCTCTGGTTGGGCCAGGCCATGGCGCCCATCTCCATCACCGGCCACGCTGGTGGGAAGAATGCGGCGGTCCTGACTTCGGTGGTCCCCAGCAGCGTCGACCCAGGAACGACGGTGTATCTGACCATCCAAGGCAAAGACTTCAAGAGCGACGACCAGTTCACGGTGGACTGCGGCTACGCTTCCCTGTCCAACATCCAGATCACGCCGCCCGGTCAGGCCCAGGCCACGCTGCAACTGCCGCGCGATGCTTCCGGAGCGTGCAAGCTGCGGCTGGGAGAGAGCACCCTGGCACTGCATATCAGTGGTGGCGCGCGGGAGATCACCGGTGTCTCTCCCGCTACCGTACCAGCGGGGAGCAGCGTCTACGTGGCCATCAGCGGCAACGGCTTCGTGACTACCAATGCCACCGGCCCCGGGGGCGGCCGTCAGGCTAACGACTTCAATCTGAAGTGCGGCAGCGACAAGAAAGGTACACCTCTCAAGGACATCAAGGTCCTCAGTTCGACCCAGGCTTCGGCCCAGGTGGATGCTTCCGGCAACAAAGCTGGCCAGCAGTGCGAGTTGTGGCTGGGCACTAGCAGCATGGTACCGCTGCAGATCGGCAAGCAAAACGATCAGACGACGGAGATCAGCGGTGTGAGTCCGCAGAGCGTGAAGCCAGGCGGGGCCAACGTCAAGCTGAGTATTACCGGCCGCAATCTGCCCACCGCGAAGAACGGAGACTCCACTGGGAACAAGCCAGCGTTCACTCTGACCTGCAACCAGGAGATACCGGAAATACCCACGGTAGTCGACAGCAGGTTTACCAGCGATACGCAGGCCAGCGTCACGCTGCAGGTACCGCAAGGCGCGGCCGGCGGACAATGCCAGCTCTGGCTGGGACAGGCCATGGCTCCCTTCAGCATCGGACGCTGATAACAGAGCAGAGGCGGCAAGGAGGGGCGATCAAACTGAGCAGGTCGCTCCGGCCGTCGAAAATGAAACTTTGTTTTGTCTTTCCACATTGAAGAAATCTAATCCAAAACAATTTACCGAAATTTGACTTATCAATTGCGGGCATGCCAAAGCGCGCTGTATGGTGTAAACATCGAGGAGCCATATTGGCGCGTTTTGCTTTTTTTAGTACCTGTCCGGAGCCGTGGGGCGGCAGCGAGGAACTGTGGGCCGGGACGGCAGCCGCTTTGGCCGAGAGTGGACATTCTGTTGCCGTCTTTAAGACGTGCGTTGACAGATGCCACCCGCGAATACTGCGTCTGCTTGCCCTGGGCTGCCGTATACGCGACTTGCATCAGGCATGCCTGCCATCCAGGGTCCAACTGCCCAAATCACTCGTTCAGTTGACCAGACGGACAATTTCCCAGAGAGCTGTCGTACCCTTTTTGCGAAGGCATCTCGCAAAACTTAAAACCGATTTGGTCGTGGTCTCTCAGGGAGGGAACTTTGATGGGCTGGTGTATAGCGACCTGTGCCGTACTTCCGGGCGGCCGTACGTTATCGTTTCGCAAAAAGCAACAGACCATATATGGCCATCGGACCCGGAACGGGCCGTGATGCGTTCTGTCTTTCAAGCTGCCCAAAAGTGTTTTTTTGTTTCGCAGCACAATCTTCGGCTCACCGAACGCCAGATCGGGGAGACACTGACGAATGCGGCTACGGTACGTAATCCGTTTCTGGTGTCGTCGGAAACATCGTCGCCCTGGCCATCCAGACAAGACGATACAATGCGACTGGCTTGCGTCGCGCGGCTGTGCATAGCCGACAAGGGGCAGGACATTCTTCTGCAGGTGCTGGCACGGGAGAAATGGAGAAATCGCAAGCTGTCCGTTTCGTTTTTCGGCGCTGGACGCAACAGGGAAGGACTCCGCGAGCTGGCAGCCCGCTTAGGCCTGAAGAACATATCTTTCCCGGGCTTCGTCAATGATATCGAGTCTGTCTGGCGAAGCCATCACGCTTTGGTGCTGGCTTCACGGACGGAGGGGCTGCCACTGTCGCTCATCGAGGCAATGATGAGCGGCCGCTTTGGGATCGTCACCAATGAAGGCGGAAACTCCGAAGTGATAGAAGACGGACGCACCGGCTTCCTGGCGGGCGCTCCGAAAGTGGATGAATTCGATGACGCCATGGAGAGAGCGTGGGCCGCGAGAGATGATTGGGAATCCATTGGAAAGGCAGCCGGTGCCGCGGTCAGGACCATAGTTCCCCCGGATCCTGTCGCCCGCTTTGCCTGCAAGCTGCTTGAACTGGTGGATCCGCTCAACCCTCAAAGGGCCGCCTTGCCCGTTCCGGCCCTGCAAAACGCACTCCCGTGATCACAAAAACTTCAGCCCCGTATGCATGAATTCAAGCGGGCAGTTTTTGCTCTGGTGAAGCCGTGGCCGCTTGCAGGAGTGCCCGACTGTCGCGCGCCAGGAAAACGCAGTGTCGAGGAAATAGAAGGACGTGGAAGGCCAAAAGAAACAGGACTAAGGGTTGCCGCCACGAAGCCGCCAGAAGATAGGCCAGCGGATATAAAACAATGTAATACTCCGACAGCGCCATGCGAACTTTGTCGCCCGGCGTGACGATGGTGAGGCGTATTCCGAGCAAACGCTCACGAGTCAACGCGAAGAGTGCATACAAAATCAAGAACAGCCCAGCGAGCAGGCTGCGCGTGAGCCATACCATGGCGGCGTACGCTGCCGTTTCCGCGAGGAAAGCGAATAATCCCAACCTCTCGATATACTTCACGTCATGCAGGCATACGAATGTGCGGAGGCCAATCTTCGCGTCACTGCCAGCATCGCTTAGCTGGTGCCTCAGTATGCTCCTAACCCCGGCGGCCAACGACCACAAACCCGCCACAACCGTCCACCGGATGACTACGTTGATTCCATGCCAGTGATACACCAGCGCAATTGCAAATAGAGTCGGGAAGAGATGGGCTCCGGATGCATCCGCCAGCACGCCCCAGATGCCCCGAACCTTAAGACGGAAGGGAGGCGCTGAGTACAGCGTAAAAGCCAGCCAGGCAAAGAGGTAAGAATAGAAAACCAGCGCATCCTTACGCCAAAGAATCAGGAAGCCCAAACCGGCAGCGAGACAACACACAATCAGTGATGCCGGGAAGACTCTGGGCTTGCCTGATAACCGGTTCAGCTTCCCGCTGGCCCGATCGTCTTCCGCATCCGTCAGATCATTGAGAACGCTCACATAAGTTGCGCACGGAATCAGGGCGAGAAGGGCAATCCCAACCGTGGGCCACAGAGAGGTAAACGGGATGTGTGAAAGAGCGGCCGTGGCATACACGGTCGCGAGAATTGGCGAGAGCTTATGTTCCCACCAGTTGCTCGCGCGAAATGGTTCAAAAATAGACAAGCCACTCCATACGCTACTCGCTTTTCGCCGAATAAATAATGCCGCAGTCAGGCTGTGCCCTTTTTCGGCTGCTGAAATTGATTCTGTTCTCCAGCGGATCAAAACCGCCGCAACCTTCCACGGGGCCACCGTTGGCATGCCGGCAGTGACGTGTAGCTTAGTTCTGCTTCGAGAACGTCTTCTTCATAATACAATGCCAACTCAATGCCCAGTCTTCGACCGCTAAGGAGACATTCCGCATGTTTGGTTGTTGCCTGCCATTTCACCCTTCGAGAGAAATTATGCTTGCTGGTACCCTTGCGTTGTCCTTGTGTTTGCCTGCTTTGGGGCAAACTGATCCTGGCCCGATCAACGCCGACCCCGTAACCCCTGCGGTTGAAGCCAATCCTGGCAGACCGACAGTTTCCACACCGGCGACCTTGACACCTGTCGGTTATGTCCAACTTGAAGCAGGTGTTCTCGGTGCTGAAAAATCGGGAGAATTCTCCAATCGCACGGGTTTCGAAGGAGTCTTGAAGTTCTCTTTCTCACACCGTGTCGAGCTTATCGTGCAGACCGAGCCCCATGTGATATCTGACCTCGGAAAGAAGAATGATGCAGAACCGGGTGAAGTTTTCGCGGGACTTCAGGCGATCATTCATCATGGAGAAGGCCTGCGGCCCACGATTTCGGTCAGTTACTTCCGTCGACTGTATGCGAGCCCTGCGCCGGAGTTAGACATCGGCACCAACCGCCAATCCGCTTTGCTTTTGGTGAGCTTCGATGTAAGAAAGTTTCATGTCGATACGAACGGAATCGTCACTGAGCAGATCACTGACAGCGGAGTGGTTCATCGCGCTCAGTTTGGACAGACACTGTCTGTTTCACATCCTGTCTTCGGACATTTGGCAATAGCCGGAGAGATTTGGCATTTCTCGCAGCCCCTTACAAGGTCAAATGCCGCCGGGTTGCTAATGGCGCCATCCTACACTCTCAACCGGTTTCTTGTTCTTGATGGCGGCTTCAACAGGGGACTCACCCGCACGAGCACTCGATGGGAAGGGTTTGTGGGGTTTACCTATTTGTTCCCCAAGCGACTTTGGTAAAAGCTGAGCGGCGCCACACTCCCTCGCCAGCCACTTTTCTGGCACAACTTCAAGCGTCGCTCGTGGGCAAAATGCCCGAGAGACCCGCCATAAAATAGAAGATACTTTCAATTAATTGCTTTCTGATACTTCATTTTTATTGACTGGCTGTCCATATAATCTAAAGAAGAAATATATTTTACGAGCGCCTTACAATTTTTGGGTTGACAATTCTGTAAATCATATCGACCCTTTGGCAGGACCAAAAATGACTTGCTTCGACACTGAGGAGAAACTGTCGCTTTGGCCTGCAGACTTACGAGACACAAGACCACAGAGGCTCCTAATCGATTTCGCAGATAGAGCCATGGAGTCGGCGTATGCCGGATGACTATAGAATTCGGGCGATTCTGCAATCTCTTGAACGTGACCCATCGAAAACTGTTCTGGAGCTTGCACGTCTGGTAAACCTCAGCGGGTCAAGGCTAGGCCACCTATTCAGTGTCCAGATGGGGACCGATTTATGCACTTTTCTCAGGAATGCTCGTCTGGAGAAGGCCGCTGAACTGTTGCGGCAAACGGAGCTGTCGATCAAAGAAATCACCTCCATAGTTGGCTATCACCACTCATCCAGCTTTGATCGCGGGTTTGAAAGGAAATTTGGCAGCGCGCCAGGAGAATACCGTAGAAAGCACCGTGCCTAAACAGATATCTTCCCTTGTGCATCCCCCATTCCAGCGTGTATGGCTAAGAAATAGCAGATCGAGCTAAGGAACTACGGTTGACTCATGTATTGGCTGTAGCGCATGTTCTAAAACGCGCATTGTAAGCGATGCCTTCGGCTAAGCTGATAGAAACTGCGGCAGCGTGGAAGGACATGCGACCGGATGCTAGGCAGTCCGCTTTTGCGGCAGCTTCTGACGCTTCGGTCAGGTCGGCTTGCCGATCTAAATGGGTGCCAAGGCCCATCCGCGGTGACTGTGAAGACGCGCTGAAGCTCAGGTATCGAAGCCGATGCGTAATTCTGAAGCGTCATTTGAGATGACATGGGTTGGGCCAGGGAAAGCCCGGCCCATTTTTCCTGCCGACGCTTTTCTCCCTTCACACTTCCTCTCCAGAAAATCGGATGACGAAGGGTGCAGCGCGATTTGCTAATAAATAGCGCCTCGCGCTAACCCGTTTCCATTGACCAGGTGTCGCCGGTGCTGTGAAATTACCTGCAATTCGCTGACGATGGGAGTCTGGACTAACAGAGACTCTTGAGTGCAAGGGTACGAAATCGTCAGCGTCCCGGTCACCTAGATCGAACCGGTACCGAATTGTTAACCGCTTGAGAACGGAACCACGCGGTTCGATTGTTCAACCACACTTCGCCAGGATAAGAGAAGGAACCTGTAAGGCAGCAGATTGCCGGTGCAAAATCGCGAAGGGGGACGTTGAGTCTGTCGCCGCGATGATCTGCTCACACGAATGTACAAATCTCGTCCCCGCGTACCCACGGGAACGTGAATGCTGATCGTGGAGGGTTTCTATGGGCGCGGTGCGTTCTTCGGCGAGAAAAAACGGTACAAGACCCACATTGTTGAATGGAGCACCAGCGAGAGCCGGCGCTGTCAGTCCCGCGGCCAAGGGGAACGGCGCTAAACTCAGCGCGCGTATTCTACTGGTTGAAGAGGGCCGTCTGCGCAAGGTTCTGAGCATGATCGAATCCAATCCGTCCCGTAAGATTAATGACCTGGCTCTCGAGTGCAACTTGAGTCAGTCCCACCTGCAACACCTTTTCAAACGGCATACTGGCCTGGGTCTGGGACGATTGCTCACGGAACACAGGATGCAGCGCGCGGCCGATTTCCTTGCGGAGACAAATATGAGCGTCAAGGAGATCGCGTGCGCCATAGGCTATGAACATACCTCAAGCTTCACCCGCGCGTTCGAACGCCACTTCCGGCAAGCGCCGCGCCACTATCGGCAAGGCGCAAGGCGTTTAGAGGAACTCACCAAAAGCCGTGCGGTCTGACTCTCTGTCGCAAGACTCGCAGTACGTCAACGGCCAAAAATGCTAACAAAAAGACATTTCAGCTAACTGTTCGCTGTGTAACAGGAAACGCAGGCGCGGTAAGCTGTCCGGTCTAATGCTGGGGATTGAAGAGCATCCCGGGCCGGTACCTGCAAGTTGCTTTGAAACACGGATGTCAGGAGGCAAGACATGTATTTCAATGTATTCGGCGAAAAGGTTTCCAGAAGGCGCTACCGCGAGATGCTCAACGCGGCAAAGAACCGGCGCGAACTGATTGCTGCCGGGCTCACCAGCCGGCGCGAGCTCATGAAGATGGGGCTGCTCACAGCGGGTGGAATGCTGGTGGCCAAGAGCGGTTTGAGCGCCCGGGCCTACGGGCAGCAGATACAGACGAACAACCCTCCCAGCTCAGGACAAAATACGAGTCCGGGAACGAACCAGAACTGCGTACCTGGCAACCAAACGGCCAGCCCAACCACCAAGCCATTTATCGATCCGCTTCCGATAATGCCGCTCGCGAAGACGGTTTCTTCACTGACTCCCACGCCCACTGAGAACCCAAACGTGGGCGCTGGAGAAGTCCGCGCGGCTCCCTTCCAGGCCCCGCAGATTGATTCCAGTCGCTTCCCGGTCGTTCCGGCGACGCTTTACAACTTCAACCAGAGGCAGTTCACGGCCACCCAGACGAGTGATCACGGACAGTTCAGCGGTTTCCAAGGCCTTCCTCAGCAGACGCTCTGGGGCTTCGATGACGGCACCGGCACACGCAGCCCCGGCCCGACCTATCAGGCCTTCTACGGCAGACCCCAGATCACGCGTAATATCAACTCCCTGCCGCCGATCACGCAACTGAACAACACCGGATTTGGTTTCCCTTCGGTGACCACGCACCTGCACAACGGGCACACGCCTTCCGAAAGTGACGGCAATCCCTGCGACTTCTATACCAACGGGCACTTCTGCGATCAGTACTATCCCAACGTGCTGGCCGGGTTCAATTCCGACCACGCGCCCAACGGCGACATTAATGAAGCGCTGAGCACGCTGTGGTACCACGATCATCGCGTGGATTTCACCTCGCAGAACACCTACAAAGGACTGTTCGGGTTCTATTGCCTTTTCAACCAGTTCGATACCGGCAACGATGAGACCGGATTCCGTCTTCCGTCCTTCCCGGCGCACGATATCCCCTTGGCCTTCAACGACAAGGTGTATGACCCGCTCACCGGCGATTTGGTGTTCGATCTGTTCAACCTGGACGGCATCCTGGGCGACAAATTCCTGGTCAACGGCGTGATTCAGCCCTTCCTGCAAGTGGAGCCGCGGCGCTACCGCTTCCGCCTGCTGGACACCGGGCCATCACGCTTCTATGAGTTCTTCCTCACCGACCTGAACAACCTGAGCCAGGCGAATCCGTACTGGTTGATCGGCACAGACGGCAACCTCTTACCGCACCCGATCCAGGTCCAGAGCGTTCGCATCGGCCCGGCGGAACGCGTGGACGTCATCATTGACTTCCGGAGCTTTGCCGGCAAGACCATCTATCTGGAGAACCGTCTGAACCAGCTCAGCGGCCAGGGACCGGCGGCGGTTGATAGTCAAGTGGCTGCCCAGAACAGCGCCACCACGGAATGCAGCCTGGTCCTGAACTCAAACCAGCCCGCAATTCTGCCGGCGGGAAGCGACCCTCGCAACCTGCTGCTGCAGTTCCGCGTGAGCCCCTCGGCGGTAACCGACAATAGCGTGGATCCGGCGACCAACCCAACGTTCTACCAACTGCCTGACACCACGGCCGCAGCTCGCATCGTCCGCACCTTCAAGTTCGATCGCTTGAACGGACAGTGGTCGGTCAATGGGCAGTTCATGGACTGCAATACCTTCCGTTTCGCGGTGCGGCAGAACAGCGTGGAGCACTGGCTGTTGACCAACCTGACCGGTGATTGGACGCACCCCATCCACATCCATCTGGAGGAGCACCAGATCCTCAACCGCAACCGGTCGGCGCCTACCGTGCCGGCGGACCTTGGGCGCAAGGACGTAACTCAAGTCCATCCCAACGAGCGGGTGGAGTTGTTCTTCCGCTTCCGTGACTGGCTGGGCAAGTATCCCATCCACTGTCACAACGTGGTGCATGAAGACCACGCCATGATGGCTCTCTGGCACGTTGTACCGGCAGGGCAGGAAGACAACATACTGGTTCCTTGACGCAGGTTCCGTAACCTCGAAAACCGCGTCCGCTCCGCCCCAACAAAGGCGGAGCGGACGTCGATAAAAGGAGAGGCTTAGTATGACGGATTTATCCAGACGCAAGCTCCTGAGCATGGCTGCGGTGGGCGCTGCCGCCGCGCCTGTAGCTGCACTTCTGCCCCAGCCGGCCCTTGCCGGCGGCGCCGTGGACCAGACCACGTTGGCCCGGCAGCGCCTGCAACGCCTGCATCTGCCCAACGTCCCCCTGGTCACACACGAAGGCAAACAAGTGCGGTTCTACGATGATCTGGTCAAGGACAAGATCGTCACCATGAACTTCTTTTTCGCCAACTGTGACGAAATCTGTCCCCGGGTGACGGCCAATCTGGCGCAAGTGCAGAAGTTTTTCGGAGACGATTTGGGCCGGAAGATCTTTATGTACTCCTTCACCCTGAAGCCGGAGGAAGACACGGTGGATGTGATCAAGCATTACCGGTCGATGTACGGAGCCAGGCATGGCTGGACTTTTCTTACCGGAAAGCTCGAAGACATCGAAAAACTCCGCAAAGGGATTGGATTCAGCTATCCCGATCCGGCCATCGACAAGGACAAGACGCAGCACATCGGCAACATTCGCTACGGGAACGAGCCGCTGATGTTGTGGGCGGCATGTCCGGGAATGGCGCACACACAATGGGTTGCCGAATCCATTTCCTGGATGATGCATCCCGAAGTGAATCGGGTGCAGGCGCCCTGAGGGATTTGTTGCGGCGCAGGAAGTTGGAAGTTAGTTGTCAAACCAGTTTTTGTTTCCGGGGACCGCGTAATCGCGGTACCCCAGGGAGGATAAAGTTGTGAAAAGGACATTTTGGAAGAGCGTTTTGGTTGGCCTTTGCATTCTGGTGATGGCGGGACTCATGTCCGCCCAGACCACGGTTCCCTTGGTGGCAGGAGGGGTCAAGACCTTCACCCAGATTAATCCTCCACCCTGCGATTTCAGTGACCAGTTCTACCGGGATAATGGCATCGACCCGACCCAATTGGTCCTTCGCTTCGGAGACAACGGGGGACAAACCAGGCTGACGGGCCCGCCGGCCACCGGCAGCCAGGTCAACTATGTGGCTGACACCCACTGCAGCAGCAACGATCCCACGCGCAGGAATTTCCGCATCCTGGCGACCACGGGAGGCAACGCGGACGATGGCAACAGTCCCTTTACCACGGGAACGCAGGAGACTGTGGAGTTCATCTCCATCCTCGCCTTTCTGACCAACCAGACTAATTTTGAAACCAGCTACTCGCGCACGGTTGGCGCGATTACCAACGGCGGTCTGGACGGCGATCAGTCGAATGCCGGCACCACCATCTCGATCACCCCGGGAACAGACCCGAGTGGGAACCAGACGGGCCTCAATCCCCGCGGGATCAGCATGGAGCAGATCGTCAGCAACTTTGAAGCCTATGCCGCCGTGAAGCAGTTCACGCCGCAAGGCTTCGCCGGGAACCCCTGCAACGCGGACATGCAGAGCCCCGATGCGCCTGCTACACCCTGCTTCCATCTAGACAGTGTGAATACCGTGTTCACTCCGAACCTCCGGCAGGACTGGCGGTTTGCCACCAACCGCAACGCCATGGACGGCAGCGATAACAACTGCATCAACACCGGAACAAATCCCGACGGCAGCCCGGTGTGCGGCGCAGGCATCAGCGACAGCCCATTCGGTTACTTCTGCGACGACCTGCTGGGCATGTGGATCATTACCTACTTCTGGTTCACACAACCTCCCAATACCACCATGCAGCCTTGTCACGATATATTCAAGGCCATAGGCGCGAAGAACGGCTTTAATCTGGATGGAACTCCCATTATTTTGACCGCCTTTGAACTCAACCAGGAACTGGAGGCCAACCACTGCGGAGCGGAAGGCAAGGAGGCGGTGAATGGGGCAGACGGAGGAGCGGTCTGGCTTATTTGTCCGGCCATTGCCGATCCGCGGAACGGCGGCATAGCCAAAGATGCGTTCCTGGACGTGGTACGCCTGGCTAACGGCAACGCGCAGGATCCAGTCGTCCTCAATGCCTTCAGCTGCCTGCAGAACACAGGAAAATTCTGCAACGAGTCTGCTCCGGAACAGTAACCCGGGAAAGGCAGGCAAAACCCGCGCTCTTCACCCCTGGCTTGTAAGCCCAGCCAGGGGTATTTTTCTAAAATGGAGACGATTTGCCTTGCCATGTAGCTGCGGGGTTTCTCCGGTTAAAGTGATATTGTCATCATGGACGCGGACCCCAGAATGAGCGGGAACACGGTGAAACCGACTTCGCGGCGCCATTTTCTCAAATTGGCGGCGGGCACAGCCGCTCTCGGGCCATTCTTCCTCTTCCCCGATCGCGCACTCGCCAGCCAGAAGACGTTGAAGATCGCAAAATGGGCCCATTTTGTGCCGGAGTTCGATACCTGGTTCGAAAGCATGGCCAGGGACTGGGGCCGGCGGCACGACACCAGGATAACGGTCGACGAAATCCCCGTCGAACAGATCAGTGCCAGGGCGACGGCTGAGATCACGGCCGGCAAGGGACACGATGTGTTCATATTCCCCTCGCCGCCGGCCGAATATTACCAGCACGTGATTGACCATGGCGAGATCTATCAGATAGTTGCTTCCAAGTACGGCTCGATCCCCCAACTCGCGTACAGATCAACATTCAATGTCAAGAACAAGAAATACTTCGCTTTTGCCGATTTCTGGGCGCCCTCCCCGTTGCACTTCTTTGAGGACTATTGGGGTGCGGTGGGCATGCCCCTTGGTCCCGTGCACTACGGCAGCCTGCGCAGCGGTGGGCGCCAACTGCGCGACAAGCTCGGCATACCCTGCGGGCTGGCGTTTACGCCCACCCTGGAAGGCAACGTCACGTTGCACACCATCCTGTACGCTTTTCGCGCCTGGATCCTGAATGGAGACGGTGATGTACTTTTTAACAAGAATGCTTTTGCCGTCGGCGCCCTGAAGTACATCCAGGTCCTGTACCAGGATTCGGGAACACCTGACCAGCTCACCTGGGGACCAGCGGGTAACGTGCGGGCCATGCTGGCACGCAAGACCTCCTGCAGCAGCAATGCCATCAGTCTGTTGCGCGCTGCTGAAAGGCAAGACCCGAAAGTGGCAAGCCAGATCTGGCTCCAGCCGCCCTTGATCGGCACGAACGGAATGGGCGTGACTGCGCTCCCGCATGCCACCAACTGCTCCGTGGTCTGGAACTTCGCCCAGAACCAGGACGGAGCCAAACAGTTTGTGGCCGATCTGGTGGACAGTTCCCGGACCGGCTACGAGAAAAGCCTCGGTTGCAACTTTCCCATTTATCCGAAGACCGTCCCTGACATCATTGTGCGGCTCTCCAAGGACCCGCAGGCCGATCCACCCCCTAAATACACCGCCCTCAAAGATGCGCTGCATTGGACGCCGAATCTGGGCGTTCCCGGATTTGCAACGCCGGCGTACATGGAGATTTTCAACAGTTCTCTTGTCCCGCGGATGGTGCAGAGCGTTCTCAAAGGCGAGCGCAGCCCGGAAGACGCAGCCGCTGCTGCCGCGGCGGAAATGCAACGCATCGCGGACAAGTGGAAACAGGTGTGATCTATGCGCAGACTTGCGTCTATCGTCGTTCTCCTGGCCCTGGCTGCCCGTGGCCTGGCCTCGCCGCCGTCCGTGGTCCCTCGCCCCTCGCCCCAATTCTCCATCTACGAGCCTTCCGGCAAGACTACGCTGCTGTCCAGTTTCAAGGGCAAGGTGGTAGTGATCGAGTTCCTTTTTATCAAGTCGCCGCACTGCATGCGCGTGGCCCAGACCATGAACAAACTGCAGAAAGACCTGGGTCCGCGGGGTCTCCAATCCATCGCCATTGCTTTTCCCGCTCCCGGCTCGGATGCCGACGGCCCATTGGTGACGTACATGGTGGACTCGTTCAAACTCACGTATCCGGTTGGCTACACCACAGCGGACAACGTAGACAAGTACCTGGGTCGGGGTAGAAACGATGTGCTGAACATTCCGCAAGTGGTGGTGATAGATCGCGCCGGCATGATTCGCGCCCAGAGCGGCGGCAGGCCCGGGGATCCAAAACTGGAAAACGAGGACTCCCTCCGTAGTTTGCTTGACAGCCTGCTAAACGAGAAGCCGCAGCGGGGCGCGGCCAAGACCGCGCCTGCGGGAACAAGGAAATCACACTGATGAAAGGCGCTGTAGTCAACAGTCTTGTCCTATGATCAAGCTCTCGCGGCCCCGGCTAACGGTTGTCCTTGCGCTGTGCTCGGTGGCGCTCCTCGCAGCTCAGTCGGCGAATCCGGAATTTGAACGGGAATTGCAAGCCGGAAAGCAAGCGGTTGAGCGAGGCAACCTGGTGAAATGCGTGACGGCATCCGCGTGGGTCGCAGAACCGCTACCGGTTGCTAATCCAGAGTTGATAGATGACTACAGCGATCATGAACAGCAGGTAGAGCCGAAGAGCCCAGAACAGCACAATTTCAGAGCGTTTGAGCTTCCGGCGGGGGAATGGCCGAGCCCTCGTAGCGACAAGCTGGTCTGGCTCGAGTGAGTCCAAAACGGATTGGTTGGCGGCGGAGGAGGAGTCGAGTTCCTCACTCAGCGCCGGTTTTCTGATCATGGTTCCTCCTCAATGCGCGGTGTGCTCCGCCAGCGCCGTCAGGACTCTTGGCGCCAATACGCTGATTCCGAAGAGTAAGCCGGCAGTCGTTAGCAAAACGACGACGGCGGATGCGAGTATGTTTGCCCATCGGGGGCTGACCAGGTCGCCCATGATCTCCTTGTCATTTGCAAGCATATATAAGAAGACGAGCGCAGGCGGCATCGCCAGCGTTGCGACAACATTTACAATGAGCACGACGCGGACGAGTGGCAAGCCCGGGATCAGGACCACGGCTGCAGCCGCAGCGACAGACAGGAACAACACCGAGTAAAAGGACCGGCCTTCCCGCATTGAAAGGTTGAGGCTATGCGGCTTGCCGGCTACCTCGCCGAACGCGTAGGCGGACGAAGCCGAAATCGTAATGGCGGCCACTATGCCTGCTTCCACTATGCCCAGGGAGAACAAGACCGCACCACATCGGCCGATCAAAGGCTGAAGAGCTTGAGCAAATTCGGCTGCCTCGAAGTTTTGCGTGCTCATGTGTAGGGCAAACAGCGGTGCCGTAACTACGATCATTCCAAGAGCCGACGCGGCAGCCAGCGTAGCGCCAAGAGCAGTGTCGATCCGGCCGAAACGGATATCACCGCGGGTCAATCCCTTGTCTACGGTTGCGCTTTGCTGAAAGAAAAGCATCCACGGAGTAACCGTAGCTCCTATGTTCGCCACAATGATGAGCAACGTGTCGTTGGTGAGGCCTCCGGGAAGCGGTCTCCAGGAAATGAAAGATCGTCCTACGGAGTTCCAGTCGGGTCCGCCGATCAAGGCAAGAGGAATAAACACTAGGTTGAATGCCGCGATGGCCAGGGTAATGCGCTCCCAAGTCCAGTAGCGGTGTGTCAAAATAGCAAAATACAGGATCATCACGGCACAAGAAACCGCGACCCACGGCCTTATCCCGAAGAATCCCAACCCCGCACGTATGGCAACGAATTCGGTGATGAGGGTGAGGAAGTTGCCAATAGCCAGGTCGATCGTCGAGAACCGTCCCCAGAAGGGCCCAAAACGGGCAAAGATCAGCTCTGCATGTCCGCAATGAGTGGCCGCTCCTATGCGCACGGTCATTTCCTGGATCACCGTGGCCATCACAAATGTGAGGACGATAAAGGGGAGGAAAAAGCCTATGCCGTAGCGCGCCCCTGTGGCAGCGTAAGAGAGCATGCTCGGTCCATCGTTTTCACCCAGCATGACGAGAATCCCCGGTCCGAGCAATAACCAGAGCAAACGAAATCCCGCAAACGGGCCTCGTTGCGCTCTGGCGGCCAGCACCCGCTGTCGGTCCCGCCCGCGCTGTACATCTTCGTGAGTGATTAAAGGTTCGCCCGCATCGATGCCGACAGTCTCGGTCGGCGAGCGAGGCCGCTTGCTGGAGAAAATACTCATAAGCAACAAACTGGCAAGAACGCTACGCCTTTTTGACCCAGATCCTCATGGCGGCGGGACCACCGAGTCTCAATGATCTCTTTCCAATTACTAGAGTGGTCGTACCGTCGTAGTTCTTGGCTTGGACTTCTATGAGTGTACCCGGGCGCATGCCTTCATGGTCGAGCAATTCCAGCAGCTTCCGGTCACGTTCGAATACGCTGGAGATGAGATATTTCTCCCTCTCAACAGCCTCGCTTAACCGACACAAGCCGCTCTTTCGCCGATCTGCTAGGCTTTGCATGGCTATGTTGCCGTGAGGACAGACGGCACTCTTGCCCAGTTTTTCCATCAACTTCCGCTCAAACGCGGGCGATACCACATGCTCCAGGCGTTCAGCTTCATCGTGGACTGCGTACCAGGGCATCCCAAATAATTCTGTAAGCATGCGTTCGATCAGATGGTGGCGGACAATAGTGCGCTGCGCTATCTCGAGCCCTGCTTTCGTCAACCGGACGCGGCCGTCGCTGTCCACTCGAACCAATCGGTCCCTGATCAGTCGCTTGAGCGCAGCCGTCACGGCCGGGCCTGTGACACTAAGCCACCGCGCCAGTACCGCGGGGATTACGTCTTCCCCCTCGAGGCCCGCGGTGGCAATGGCCTTCAGATAGTCTTCTTTTGAGACTGTAATCATGATTTAGTGCCCACGGTCCCCAGGTAGCCGTGTTTGACGACGGATGCAGGATGCAAGCTTAAGCACAATTAACTGGCAATATACACCACCATTATCGCCAGATCAAAACCCATGACTCCGGCACAAAGCGGCGGGCGCGGACATACTGGCCTCGCACAAAGTAGTCTGTTCTGATGGTCGTTACCGGCGAAAGATCGAAATATGGCCTCCAGAGTTGCGCGGCGGGTGAGTAGCAGTTAAATCTTAGCAACCCAGATATTCGTTGCCGCTGGCAGTCCGAGCCGGACCAGGGCCTTTCCGATGGTCAAAGTGAGAGTACCGTCGTAATTTTGTGAGTGAACAGCGACCACCACTCCGGGCAAAATACCTTCTCGGTCAAAGAATTCCAGCAGCTTCCGGTCGCGCTCGTATACGCTCTTTACCTGGTACTTCTTGCCTTCTTGAGCATCACTCAGCAGACACTGGCCGTGTTTGCGGCGTTCCAGATCACTCTGCAGAGTCAGACCATTGCCATGAGGACAGACATCCTTGTGACCAAGTTTCTGGACTAACTTCTCCTCAAATGCAGCGGACACGGCGTGCTCCAGACGCTCGGCTTCCTCGTGGACCTCATACCAGGGCATGCCAAACACCTCAGTAAGCATGCGTTCGATCAGATGGTGGCGGAAGATGGTCTTTTGCGCAATTGCACGCCCGTCACTGGTCAGTTGAACGCGGCCGTCCTGGCCGACCCGCACGAATCCATCTCGTGCCAAGCGTCTCAAAGCCGTCGTCACCGCGGGACGAGTGACGGAAAGCCAATGGGCAAGAGTGACCGATCGGACGGTCTCTCCGCCGGCTTCGGCCTCGGCTATTGCCTTCAGATAGTCTTCTTTTGAAATTGTAATCATGTCTATTTAGACAGACTCGCGGGGGCCCTGCCGCATTGTTTTCACATACTTAGCGCCAACCCATTCTACCTGAGAGGGGGCGAAATCCGCTCTATTGCGGGCGTGTCAGACACGCTGCTGGAGGAGACGGCCATGCCAGTGCATTTATAGGAAGGTGCTACGCATTAACCTCATGAGCTTTATAAAGTATTTATGAATTGGTTAGTGTTAATTACCAGAATATTGTGTACCATGCTTCCAGCCGCTGTTGGATAATTCTCTCTGGCTCTACGATGTTACAGGGAGCGTGCGGTTGGTTTGTTTCGCGATTCCCGTTCGAAAAAGGTCGGGATGATGCAGAACGCCTCTACGAAGGCTCCTCTAACTCGATCTCAGATGTTGGATTCCTTTACGCTCCTGGATCCTCGGCGATGGGATTTTGGCGCTTGGCAAGCCTACGCTCTACGTTCCCTAATGCTTCTCCTCGCGCCTGTTGTGATTCTAGCTTTGATCTTCGCGCGCGACTGGTTGAGAAAACCTGTCTCGATGTCCGGAGGCGGCTTTGTCGCCCTAGCCGTCTTTGCAGCAGGCGGCGCCCTGGCGGCGTTCTTATTCATTTGGAGGAGGGTCGGTGATGAGTTGGTGCACTGGCGTCGCACCTGGTTTTGCCGCGCACGCAGGCGGAGAGAAGCTGGACACCGCCGCAAATGGGAGTCAGGCAGAGAGACAGCACTTCTTCATCGCCGTCCTCGTCACCTTGTTTCAACCGATGTGACTGGCAGAGAGAAATTAATCATTGAACGCTTCTGCAGCGAAAATGGCATATCGGTTCGGGCTTTTTTGGCCGAACTGGCAGTCGAAGATGCTAAGTCGGGTCCAGCGCAGCCCAATCACGAATTCCTGGTACGATTGCAGAGCTGGGCCGTACACGGTACGGGCGATTACAGGACGGAATTGTATCTGTCTCGTTTGGTGGGCTCTGCCGACCCCAAACGCCGCACCAAACTCCCGCCAGAATGGGGCGTGCTGTACTTCTCCTTGCGCAGCCCCGAGTATGAAATGGTGACCGCCCGCGCAGAAGATGCCGGCTTTTTCGAGGATTATTACGCCCGCTTGGCGCTCGCAGCGATTGCCAACCAACGCCAGGCCGCGCACACAGCAGAACAATAGAAATCTGGGCCGCCCAAAACTTCCAGCCGACCTGGATTGTGCCAGTGAGCAACAAGAATGCTCCAAAATCATGTGATTAGGAAACAGTGCGGCATGGGTGCGGGCGGAGGCATTTCGGAAGGCGTTTGAGGCAAGCGGAACATCTCAAGCACTCTCCGTCGACGTCTGCCGTTCTCGCTACCGACAAATCGGGCCAGCCACAGTGGGTTTAGCAAGATGGAAGTGGGACTGTAAGTTACTGATTAGATGGCGCGCCCTGAGAGATTCGAACTCCCGGCCTTCTGATTCGTAGTCAACGAAAATAAGGCTTCGAGAATCTCATCTCCGCCAATGAAATCAACTGCTTGCCGCAACCAAGCCCGCACGGAAGCACTTGAATAAGGTATCAGAAAAGCCCACTTTGGCGCATACCGGCTCAAACGGTACGGCACATTTACGGCACACATGAGTTCAGGCAAGTCCAAGAGAACGCAAGGCACGGGATTGGCACGGTCTCTCGTTATATGGTTGGTAGTCCTTCAAGGAACGAGTTCCTGGGCCGTGCCATGTTGACCCTTTTCCGCGTGGCCCGTTACGCTGTTACCACAAGTCCTTGGCGAGCGTAACTTCGTATGGCAGATCAGCTTTTACCGATTCCGCAAGTGCCGGACGGTCTCCGAGAGGCTGCCCAGCGCGGCATTCTCATTCCATTCATCGGTGCTGGCGTTTCACGCCTGGCCGGATGTCCTTCATGGGTGGAATTCGCCGATGCTGCTCTGAAGTGGCTGATCGAAGACGGCAAGTTCACTTACTCTCAGCTTGACCAAATCCAGCACCTAAACCCGCGAGTAAAGCTTTCACTAGCGCGCACGTTAGCAACGCAAAAGGGTACCACCATCGACTTTCGTGCTCTTTTGCACCCGAAGGCACGACAGGAGCACAAGAACGGGTGTCGTCTGTACAACAGTCTGTTCGCGCTGGGTAAAACATTTGTCACGACCAATTACGATGAGTGGCTCGACGAACGCATTCCAGAACCGACTCCCGGCGCTACTCCATCAACTCAGCCCGCAGATACTCCGCCGGTGAACCCTATCCGAGTTGTCCACAAAGTTGACGAGTTATTGCCCGCGCTATTGAGTCAACCCAACACCGTCATACACCTCCACGGCTCCCTTCGTGATCCCGCCGGGATGATTCTTGCCACTCACGATTATGTACGGCACTATGCGAACGACCGACTCTCTCACGACCCTCAGAAGGAGAATCGGGTACTCACTTTCTTGGATTTTCTTTTCAAGAACAAAACAGTTTTGTTCATCGGCTACGGCTTAGATGAGCTGGAAATCCTAGAATATGTGATCCTGAAGGCGGGACGCCCAGCGGGCACGCCAGGGCGGGAAGCTCGACACTACATCTTGCAAGGTTTTTTCTCGCACGAAGAAGCTCTTCTACGGAGTCTGAAATCCTATTATTTGAGCGAATGCGATATTCAACTAATACCATTTCGTCGTGACGATAAGAATTGGGAACAGCTCCTTGATGTGCTCGAAGACTTTGCCCGACGCATTCCCGCGTCTGCTCCCCTTGTGCTGCAAAAAGCGCAGGAAATGGAAGATTTGCTAAATGGCTAGTCTCACAGCAAAGCAAGAATCGTTCATCAAACTCATGACCGAGAGCGAAGAGCTAGCACGTCGTGGGTTTGAGTTGCTGTTGAAGCGGATCGACTACGACCAATTCTTTGATGCTCTCAAAGGCGCAGGACTTTTTGACCCAACCCACAATCCGGCACCTATCCCCGCCGAAGAGGAAGGCTACGTTCGTATTCCGTACTGGTCCACCTTGGAGTATCTAACTGCCGTGGCAAGACTATCAGGTGAACGGAACGACTTGGAACTGGCAAACAAGGTGATGACAGTCGTCCGGTCTGTCGCCACTTGGCGCGATCCAGAGGGCTGTCCGCGCGAGAACTACCACACCGCTCATAAATTTGCCGGCATATTTGGTCTAGTGCCAACAGCCGCAGTTGCGATCGGCGATCTTGAATTCATTCCTGTGTGGCTCAGCGATAGATTCGAGCGGATGCTCGTCGGAAGTGCACTAAGTGATGGGGCCCTAAGGCGATTCCTCTCAAGCTCATCGGCGGAGGATTTGAACAAGGCAGTACTCGTCCTTCGGTATTGCACCGCTATTGAATGGCGAATTGCAAGAGAACTCGGTGAGGGCGAACGCAAAGCAACGATGGCGGTAGATGATTACTGGGTCAAACTGATGATCAGCGCCCACGCTCGGGCATTCGGTGAAAAGATCGGAGGAAAAGCTGCTGAAGTCTTTCTAGAACGAGTTCGAGAGGTATTTGGGACTGATACTCGAAGGCTGCGCAGCCAATTAATCCGTCCCACAATTGAGGATCATTTCCAAAACCACAGATGGAAGGAAGCGGAGAACTGCTCCGTTGAGGGTTTGCGCGATGTGTTACTGAGTTGGTGCGAGCACGACCCAGTCGCCGCAAAACCGTTCGTCGAAAAGCTACTAGCGGATGAAATGGAAATACTGCGTCGAATGGGTATTTATGTGCTGAGTCAGCAGTGGCCGGAATTGCGGGATTTGTATCCCAAATTTCTCAGCCCGAAGCTCTTCGACTCTGCACATCTGCATGAGCTTTATAACCTTCTCAGTGCACACTTTGTCGATCTGACGAATTCCGAAAAGGCTGACACTATCGAGGCGATTCGCCAAGTTCCGGTACCCACCTGGGCAGACGATCCCGTCCGTGCGCTAAAACGGGTTCAGCAAAGATGGCTATCTGCAGTCGCCGGAAAGGGTTATGCGCCAGCCGACGAATGGTTTGCCCAATTGCAATCAGACTCAACTGTAGGCCGTGTTTCTGAGCATCCCGACTTCAACTCACACTTTGAAGTGCGGGTTGGTCCAGGTGCGACCTCGTACTCGGTTGCGGAGCTTGTGGCGTTTGCTGCCGCACGTATTGCGGTTGAAAAGCTCAACACATTTGAGGAACGCGATCCTTGGAGGGGACCAACAATGGATGGATTGACGGCTGCCCTCGAAGAAGCGGTACGCACAGCCCCCGAACCATTTCTCCAAGTGTTACCCGACTTCTTGCAGGCAAAACGGCGCTTCCAGTACTCGCTGATTTCTGGCCTCAAGCAAGCCTGGGAAGCGCCCGACCGACCAAAAGAGACAGACTGGAATAAGGGCTGGCAGAACATCATTGCGTTTTTTGAGCAGCTCATCAGCAACGCCGAGTTCTGGCAAGAGGAACCAGCCGAAGATTCACGGCGCGATTGGGTAGCATCTGCGGTCGCAGACTGCTTGCATGCGGGCACAAATAAGGACGACTGCGCACACGCCATTGAGCTTCTGCCACGAACACAAGCATTGCTGGCAATCCTTCTCGATCAATCGCGTGGAATCGAGCAAGCACCCGAGGACCCCATGACGCAAGCGCTCAACTGGCCCAAAGGCAGAGCCATTGAAGCGCTCTTCAGTCAAGCGTTACGCGTGTGTCGGGTGGGTGACCGCGCCAGCAATTCACATGAAGAACAGTGGAATGGTATTCGACCGCTCTTCGACGCAGAGCTCGCCAAGTGCAAGAACGCAAACTACGAATTCTCTACGCTCAGCGGTGTATATATCGCTCAACTTGGTTATATGGATGCGAAGTGGACCAAAGCCCGAATCCTCCAAATTTTCCCGTCGGAGTTTCCGATTAACAGCGTATGCGCCGTCGACGGATTGGGTTATGCTTCGTTTACTCTTCCGGTTTACAAGCTCCTCGTCGAGTCCGGTGTTCTTGATCGTGCGTTAGGGTATGACCTCAAAGGCCGCGGCCGACGGGAAAAGCTGCTCGAGCGGATTGCTGCAGCCTATCTGTGGGGCGAAGAGTCCCTAGAATCTCCTCGTGTCTCGCACATTTTTGAATCAGAGCATATTGAGGATATTGAGACGGTAACCAGGGTCTTGTGGATGGTGCGCGGCGAAGGAGTGTCGGAGGAGCAAAAAGTGCGAGTCATCCAGTATTGGAACCGGTGCATCGCTTGGAGCCGAAGCCTCTCCGAGCCACCGATAAGACTGCTTTCATCACTGAGCCTCTTGAGTTGCTTTTTAACGACTGCAGATGGTCGGGAACGAGAGCTGCTGGAAGCCGTTGCACCGTATGTATATGTCGGTCACCATGCGTACGAATTTGTCGACGAGCTCGTGCGGCTCGTCGAAGCAAGCCCGGACGGTGTTAGTGCCGTGCTCGGTAGGATGATTCAGGCACGTGTACCCGACTTCGATTTCAAGGATCAATTGAAGACATTGCTCCTCGCTCTCGCAGAAAAGGGCAAGAAACAGGATGTCATCTCGCACGCTGAACGACTGCGAAGCCTCCCCGGAATGCAGGAACTTTTTGACCGTCTCACTCGCAGTAATTGATGCGGTCCAGCGCCAGCTAGCCAAGCTCCGCCCAACGAACCTTCACTGCTGAATGACCATTGATGGTTTTGCAAGGTCACTTTCGTCAGCAGCATAAAGGAACCGCTCTGCTCTCTTCATCGCCAAGTGGTTCACTTCTCCAACACTGATGCCGCAAGAAAACATCCGATCCAAATCGTGGCCCGCAAGCAGGGCAAACGATGTGCTGAGAGGAACAATGAGCTTCACATCAGGGTGTCGAAGAGCACCCGGCTGGTCTTTGAATCGCTCGTCCAGCACGTCCCAAAAAACAGGCCGATCCGCCGTGATGAAGCGATGTCCGCTTGGCGCGGTCAATTTGATCCACTTCATTTTTGGGAACAAGTCAGTCGCAAATATGTGTGCCTGGATTCGGATGCAATCAAGAAACTGATCCTGATGAATCCTGAGCGACCAATTATTGTCCCGCAGGTACTCGGGTGCTCTCTCCACCTCAACGACCCGTTTCTCACCTGTGCCTGTGTGCACAAAAAGAAACGGGAGCTCTCGGCCACCATCGCCACCCTTCTCTTTTAGCGCGGCATAGTTCGCCAGAATGAATTCTCCTAGACCGTGTTGATATATACGGCGTACCCATTCAGTCCGAGCTGCCAACCACGCTATGAAACGTGTCACTTCCGGCATCACCTCTGCACGTTCAAACAGATGTCGCAGTCTAGGAGCGGCATCACTCTCGATTCCGCCTAACCTGCTCTCTAAATCATCTTCATGCCGTGCCCCGGCTCCGCGATAATAATCGCGCACCGTTCCGGCCTTAGCGGGCGTTGAAGCGTGGATGTTCCCCGTTTTCAGATCACGAACCCAAAGCTTGTTCGAACCCCGACGTACAAAATTACGCAAGTAGAACGCTGGGACGACGTGGCTCCGCCTGGTTATATTCACCGCCATAGGATTGTTTCGAATTGACGGCCGGCCGCAATCTGAGTGGACCATCGCACTCCGGAGTTTTTGCCAGTGTGAGGAACTTTGCCCATGAAACTTCTATTGTGCTGATCAATTCCGATTTCTCGCGGAAAAGCTCTCTACCTGCGCGAAAAGAGTTTCCAAATGTCCAGTAAGTTCTCCCAAATGAACTTTGTGGCCCAGGCTCCGCAGCAATTGATTCAAGATCACGGCACACGTTCTATGGACGTCAGTGCCGAGGGAGCTGTAATCGACAGAAAGCTCCGCTACCGCGCTTGGTCTGTCCTGTTTTGCAAGAGTAACCCAGTTCCTGGGGAGGGAGAATTCTGGATAAAACGCAGATGCGAACCCCTGAGCAGTGTTCAATAAGGATAGCTCAGGAACATTGAGCCAGGTCCACAGGTGAGCCCTACCGAGAAAACCGCTCGATTCCCAAAATCTCTTTGTCGCCGTTACCATTAAGGCCAAGTCTATTGCAATGTCACATAGACTCCATGAGTTTCCGTTCGCCTGATCCGAGCGAACAATTTGTGATCCAACGCCAACATCGCCAGCGGCAGTCAATCGCCAGCGGCGTTCAAAACCGATGTCGTCTTGAGCATAAGTGATCTCAGACCAATCGCGATCACGTTTCTCATCGAAAACGCCAGTGTTGCGACGAAATAGCTCTGGATATGCGTATCTCAAGCAATTAAGAAATTGATGCTCCACAATCGTGTCGAGATGGAGAGTGACCGGGGAGCTGGGAAATAGCAAAATGACGAGATTGGGATCTGCTCCAGGCGTAGGTTGCATCCCCGACTTTGCAGGTCTCCTGATGTAAAGTTGATCTCTCAGGTTAACGAGTATCTCATTGGGTCGCGCCACGGATTGCAGCGACCGTTGCCTTTTTTCAATAAGAGTGCGCAACTGTGATGGAGTTGCTGGACAAGACTGGTCTTCGACTCGGACGTAAACGAATTGTGTTTCACCTTTCTTGGTAATCAGGTGGACTTCTGACCCTTCTTGTACCCTTACGACGCAGAGCTTCCGTTTAGGATCGTTGGGCAGTCTGCAATCGGCAATCTCAAAAAATGGGCACGGCATAATGTTCGACGCGATGAAACTTGCGATGTGGGTTTTCAATTCTGCGGCGAATTCTATGCCCTTCAGATTTCCTGGGTACCCCTGATCGTTTTCTACTCCCAGAAGAAGAAGTCCACCGAATGTATTTGCGAAAGAGGCTACATTGCGCAGGGTTCGCACACTACTGTCCTCCTTGAAGTCCAACAAATAACCCTCGTGCGGCCTTGACGACAGGGGTTGGTCAACGCGGGTGAAAGCGGCTACTGATTCAAATAAATCCTGCTGACTGATCCGGCTTAAATCCGCTTTGTAGAGATCGTGAATCATGCGGGCCTCTCTAACTCTTGTCCACCTCTGGTCGGCAGGTCACTGTATCCTGAGTGATCCACTGTCAACTCTTGACCTGCTTCGATGTCTTCAAGAAAGTCACCGATGCTTTCCGCTTGGATTGGACGCTTGACCAACGGTAGTTCTCCTACTCTCAATCTTACAGAAGACTTGCCCGTGGCAATCAACAGGCTCTAAAGGCGCTGACGCAGATATGCCGTCAAAAAAAGTGTCTGACTTAAAGAATACGGAATGAGACACTATTCTCCGCCGATCCTCGCCCCTCTGGCGCACGTAATCCGTCATTATCCCAAATCCCAAGGCTTGCTAAATGCACTTGACGGCATATGCAATATAAGGCATACTATTAGCGTGCCTTGGACCGTTGAAATTGGCGATGAGTTCGAGCCGGAATTTCACGGGCTGCACGAGGATGTGCGGACAGAAATTCTCGCTCTCTCCCGCCTTTTGCAACAATTCGGGCCCCAGTTGGGACGGCCCCGCGTTGACACGCTCAATGGTTCTCGCCACGCGAACATGAAGGAGCTGCGTTTTAGTGCGGCTGACGGCGAATGGCGAGTTGCCTTTGCGTTCGATACGAGACGCAGGGCGATCATGCTTGTGGCGGGTGATAAGTCAGGTGTAAGCGGAAAAGCCTTTTATAAGCAGCTCATCACTAAAGCCGACAAACGTTTTGACGCACATCTAAACCGACTGAAGCAGAAGGAATTGAAAGAGAAGGAATCGAAACAGCAGGAATCGAAAAAGAAGGAAAGGAAGTAGGCTATGTCCAGAAACGTCAACGACATCATTAACAAGCTCAGCCCTGCACAGCGGAAAAAGGTCGAGACCCGTGCAGCTCATCTCGTGGCTGAGGAGATGACGCTTCAGCAGTTGCGGCAAGCGTGCAAGCTTACGCAGCAGAAGGTCGCCAGGTCTCTGCGCATCGGACAGGAAGGTGTCTCGAAGATTGAAAAGCGCAGTGATCTTCTGATCTCAACTTTGCGCGATTTCGTCCGCGCAATGGGCGGACAACTGTCCCTGGTAGTCGAATTTCCAGACCGGGAGCCGGTTATCCTGTCAGGTATTGCCGAGTTTGTGCACGATTCCAAACCCGGTCGCAGACACGCTCACGCGACGATGTGAGATGAAAATGCAACTAGATAGGCGATGTTGGCGAGCTGATTTTATGAATGCTCCAAGTATTCATTTTGGTTGCCACACTCCGAACGAACGTGACTTTTGCGCCTTGTTTATAGGCTACACGTAAATTCCGGGCATCGCGTTGTTATCGAAAGGAGATCAAAATGGCTTCTCGCCCGAAAGACTTTCGACCTCAAGATGCCCGCAAGGCGTTGCTTTGGTGCAGAAGGCTGTGCTGCCTTTGCGGAAAGAGCTGCGGCGTTGGCATTGAAGTGGCACACATAGATACGGATGGGCCTGCTACGTTGGACAATGCCATACCGGTATGCTTCGATTGCCATTGCGCAATAGGTCATTACGTTGACAGCCACGCAAGGGGCAAGAAGTATGGCATTCAGGAGTTAAAGGCGCGAAGAGATCAGGTATACAACGAGCAAACCAGTTCGCTTGTTCCGCTAATTGATTTTAGGCTGACTCAGCAACACCCGCCCAGAGATCTGCCAATCGTAGGATTTCAGATCCAGCACGTTGGAGGATGTCATCCGATAAGAGCTCACGTGAAAATCACATTAGCGAAGGGCACGAGGCGTTACGGCCCCCCGCCGACCAAGGGCCACTATAACGGACGCTCTGGCTGGAACTTGAACCCCCATCAACTCGTTCTCGGCTGGTTTAAAGTGCCGGAGGGGTGGAAACCTTTGAAAGACGCGCCGCTGCGCGCCAAGGTCGAACTCACTCTAGCAGATATCTACGATTACCAGCATCAGCTTTATCCAGTTGGATATATTTTGGAGTTTGGCGCGCAAGATTGGTACGCAGAACCGTGTGAAGAATTTATGTAAGTCGTGGTCATCCCGCGTCCTCTCTGCGATATTCCAATCGCCACCGGCCCGTGAGCAGTATAGCGTCCTGATTACGGAACAAATGGGAAATCTGAGCCAAGGAAGCTCGTGTTTTTTCCGCACGTTCGGTTCAGTACTCCTGGCAATTCGTGCTCGCGGATATTGTGATTGATCCGTAGGTGTTGATAGTCCCAGAAGTGATGCAATGGATTTCCTTGGGCGGCGGTGGTGGGGTCCAGAGAATGACCGGACGCCGAGCAAGCGCGTTTGCCTGGCTTAGCACGAAGCTGTATTTATCGAGGAGCGTGTTGTACTTGCTAACCAACTCGTTGTACGCCTTGATTTGATTCTGATACTCAGTAACCGAAGCGTCGCTGCTCAGTTTAAAAATCTCATCTCTAGCAGCGATAAAAGACTTGAACGCCCTTACGCGGGTGGCTGATGACGCTTTTGATGACCAACTTTCGCCGCCAGTCCCAAACGCTGATATTGCTGCCTCAATGAGCCCGCCGCAGGTGTCCATGGTTTTGGCATATTCGCCCCATAGAGAAAAGAACTGCCCCCTGTCTCGCTCGGCGCTGTCCTTGAATTTATCAAGTTGATCTGCGCACCAGCTGAGAGCGACTTCTTCGGCAGAATGGAGGGCGGCGTCTTTGCTTTTCAGCCTCGCTGTCTCGCGGTTGACCAGCAGTTCACCACGAATAAACAGGGCTGCTTGTCGATCCGCCCGTGTCGCTTGAGGTGAGAGGATGCAGCTGTACGTATTGACGAGGTTCTCGTCTTCGTCACCACGAATGTCAGGCCGCTCAGTGATCGCCAGCTCGTTATATGCAGCTAAGCTCTTGACACCCAAACTGGCGGCCAGTTCTTGGCAGGGATTAGCAGACCGACTTGGTGCTTTTGCAGTGTCGGACGGCGCAAGCGCCGACCGCTTCCCCATAGTTACACAGTCTTGCGGGACATAGCCGCTGATACTCCTTCCATCAAAATCAAGGCCGCTGATCCAATGAAGTCCCGGTTTCCAATTTTGCAGATTGACTGAAACATCGGCCCCCGCAGGAATTGCCCCTGTTTGATTCCCATGAGCGTCGTAAGCCTCAGCTCCGTCACTAGTGGGGCATCCTGCAGGCTCCGTATTGATGTATCCATGAGCAACGTGGCCTCGCTGGGCTTGGCAGAGGCCCGTTAATGCGGTGGCTAAAATCACCAAAACTGTTTTCATGTTTTTGTCCCAAAGGGAGATTTCGTTAAACTGGCCTGTTCGCTCTTATACCGCGACGGCGACATTCAGAACAAGCGAAAACCAGTGCATGGAAATCCATGCTTCCCGGCTGCGGCCATGCTGGAGTGAACACTGCGCCTGAAGCAGAACGGATTTTGAATAATGACTGATCGCAGCCCCAATTTGCGTTGGAAACTGATGGACCAGCTCGCCGATGGGTTGGCCACTAGAAGTACAAGTCAGCCACCGTGCTCATGGTGTGCCAACCCCTTTCACGAAATCCGTTGTTCCGGACTTTGCGATCACTGCTACCGGATTACGAGGGAACAGAACGCAATAAAGCAGAAGATTCAGCAGCGTAAGGCCAAGGGGCTGCAAGTTCCCTATGAACTTGCATTCTCTTATCGGGTTGCTATTGAGATGGAAAAATTGGCGAAGAGCGAAAGTGAGCACTTCGACTCCAAAGATTCCTTTCACACGGGAATGACGATCGAGCGCTTGATGATGTATGTAAGCGAAGAGTGGATAAGGCACTCATATTATTCAAACTACGCTTCAATTTTTTCACAGTTGTTTTCCCCTGCCCAACGACGAGCTCTTATTTATTTGCTGTCGCGCATGATCCGGGAACATATGCGAAGGAATAGGCGTCGCAAAGCTGTCCAACGCCTAGCCGATCAAGGGATTCATTGCCTTCCACCGCCGCCTGCGAAGTGAAGGCGATGCATGGCTCGCCCCACACCTCCCCTTCCCTTCGATTTTAAGCAGCGCGTTGCATGGTGACTTCTAAAGTGGGTCCCATGCCCAAACTCCTCATCCTCTTCCTGGCAACCGTATCCGCGAGCCGGCCAGTACAAAATCCGACTCGCTCAAAACCTTAACTCTCTCGGTGCAGCCTTCGTGCTGATCTTGCCGTTGCACATTCGTTTCATGGCGAAGCATGGAGCTACGCTCGGCTCCTTCTGTCAATCCCGCTTGTGCAGCTCCGCGCGGCGCATAAACCAAACCCGCTCCGTGCTCGCTTCCGCGCCCGTTCGGCTCCGCTGCGCTCCGGGGATTGACAGCGCCTCCCTTCGCTCACCCCTCGCCAGTATGAAACGAATGTGTTTTTTTGGCCCCTAAAAGGCCCAGAAGCACAAATCTCAAACCTTTCTTCAGGAGGAATCAGCACCATGAATGTCTACCAGATCATAACTGAGCGAATCATCAAGTCCCTTGAGCAAGGCATCATTCCGTGGCGCAGGCCGTGGCGCGTAGCTGGCCCGCCGTGCAATTTCATCAGCACGAAACCATATCGAGGAATTAACGTTCTTTTGCTTGCCACGCAGGGGTACGGCTCAGCGTATTGGCTGACGTACAAGCAAGCAACGGAGCGAGGCGGACACGTGAAAAAAGGTGAGAAGTCTACGCCTATTGTGTTCTGGCAAGTAGGCGAGAAAGAAAAGGCTTCCACCGATGGCGAGGGCCAGAAGGTGGAACGCATGTTCTTGCTTCGCTACTACAACGTTTTCAATCTGGAGCAAACGACGTTAGCGCCCACCGACAATTCGCGCCCCGTTATTGAACCAATCGCCGCTTGTTCAGCCGTCGTGGATGGATGGAGCGGAAAGCCGCGTATGGTCCTGGACGACCCAAAGGTCAGCCAAGCCGAGTATTTCCCCAAGCTGGACGCGATTGCAATGCCCTTGATGTCGCGTTTTCTCTCAGCAGAGAATTATTATGCGACGTTGTTTCATGAAATGATCCACAGCACCGGCCATGCTTCGAGGCTTGCGCGACCCGGCATCATCGAATTTGACCGCTTCGGTTCTCAGCAGTACTCACGCGAAGAACTCATTGCAGAAATCGGCTCTGCGTTTCTGTGCGGACACGCCGGCATCAGTAAACCGGAGATTCAGGAAAACACGACCGCATATCTTCAGAACTGGATTGCCGAATTAAAGGGCGACTCACGCTTAATCGTCTCAGCCGCAGCTCAGGCCCAGCACGCGGCTGACATGGTTTTGGGAACTTGCATAGCGGAACAAGAGCCGCCCCAGACATCAGAGGCAGCAGTCATGCTATCGGAGACCAAAGACAAAGAGCTATGTGCTTAAAGCCCCAACATGAAAAAGGCGAAAGCGGCTCCAACCAGGAGCCGCTTTCGATCTTCGTCCTTTTTGCTTGCCGCCCAGCGGTACGGCTCACCATACTGGACCTGTGAAGAAACTTCAGCCCTTGAGCGCATTCCAAATTCTTGGGAGAATCTGGACTATTTGTGAACCAAACTCACCTACCATTTTTCTTTCCCATTCCCCAATGTTCTTGAAGTTGTTATCACAGTGGAAGCGTCCACGTTCGAGCATTTCAGGCGGGACTTGCGCGGAACTGGCATCTCTGCCGGTGGCCCTCGCTACGGCGGCAGCTTCCGTCCGCGCTAGTTGTGTTTTGTCAAACGGTGTGCCTCCGAGCATTCTTCGGAAAAGCCCACGTATCTCTTCGTCGAGAGCAACGTCGAGTGGACTGCCATGGAGGACCGGGTAAGCATCATGGAGCCACTTCTTTATATTTGCAACTTGTTCCTGCAACTCGCCGGAGACAAGATTGCCCTCCCAGCAAAAGCGTTCGTAACCACGGACAAAGGCCTCCTCGTGTTCTGCCTCCCATCTGCCGGCTTTCACGGGTTTGCCTGTAACCTTCGCCGCCCATCGTGCGGCGATAAGCATGTCTTCTGGCTTCAGGGAGCGTCTAAACACCCGGACCATTTGCTGCATGAACTCGACGGGACCCGCCTCTCTTGACAGCCGCATGACTGCCCGACCGTCATCGAGAAACTCGACTGCGGAGCCGGCCGCCTGCTCTACAGGTTGACGCACCTTTGGCTGCACTGCTTGTTCGCGCTGAGGTGTTGTCGGAGGTTTATCGGCAGATTCATCTTGCCTGGTTAGGGGCATTGTCGCGAGTCGGTCGATGAAGTACTCAATTAAGGTTCGGCGATGCCAAGGGATGTCGGATGCAAGGCTGCGCGCCTTTGAGAGCACTACTTCATCCGGAGTTTTTGAAAAGCTCAACAGGAGGCCGCCGATAGATGATTGGACGAGTTCGTGCCAAGCGGTGAGGAATCCACTCCTGTTGACCTGAGTGACGAATGAAGGTGACGTGATGCCCAGGACTTCCATCCATTTCAACAAAAGCTGGGTTCGCGCTTCGTCCGCGTCTTTCGAATAGTGGGTCTCTTCCAAAACCCTGGGCGAATTCCGTTTCAGACGATGATTGATGTCAGCCAGCGCAAAAGTGCCCCACACTTCCGCAAGGCTTTGCACGATATTTGACGGTAGCTTTCCGTTTGGATCGATCTGAGGACACGTGCAACATCGAAACAGACCCACGAGCGCCTCTTCTGCAAGATGCGCTCTCAGGTTGGCGGCCAGCCCGCTTCTTAAGGCCATTGGTGCGATGTCGGTTCCTCTGATGAGTGCCTCCACTGGAGCGACGAGTTCTTTCTCCACAGTAAGTCGGTAAAAGTCATAGTAGACGACCACAATGGCGAAACTGCGCTGCCGCTGGATGTCCAGTTTCGAAGCCTTGTACCAGATGGGGTTAAAAAATCTATCCAATATCCCCATAGTACTTTCCTCCAGTAACCCTCCCATCCAGGGATCTCATGACGGTCTTACAAACTTCCACCAAGAGGGGCAGTCTAAACGTTGGCGGGTTTAGCCCAAGGTCTCTCGCGATTTGGGACAGTTCGGCTTCATGTTTTCGATGCGCTACGCTCGCGAGCTCTTTCGCCATTGCGGAAGCGGTCGAGCCTGCTACGACACAAGCGTACACCGCGGTTGGGGCGGTCATGTTAGGGAGGTTGAGGTAGAACTTCCCAAGATCCTTGGCGTAATCCCTAAAACTCCCGGAGAGCCATGCCGCCAGTGTAAGCCACCACAACGAGGTTTCGTCTGGAGCCTTCGCTTTGTAGGTAGCAAGAAGGTGGTGAATCGCCTCCTTGATCTTCCCGTTGTACAAATACCACCAACCGAATTCCTGATAATCGAAGAGGGTGATTCCCGACGACTGCGCGCTTGACCAATTCCAGGCGGTACTCAACAGTTCGTTGGCTTGCGCGAACTCATTTGCTGAAATCATCTGCCCTGCAAGGTTGGCCAAGGGGTCTATGTAGAGCGCGTGATCGTGCCTGCCTGATGTGAACCGGAGGCCTTCAACGGCCATCCTCAGGGTCTCGCGAGCTTCATACGTCTGTCCTTCAGCCAGCAAGAGGATTGCATATGAATTCAGAAGGACGGGATTACTAGGTCGTTCCTGAAGCGCGTTTCGAAGCAGCATCGCGGCCTGTTTGTGACGGCCCTGCGCGCGAAAGAATCCCGCTTGAGCAATGACATCGGCCACTATGTTTCCAGGACGGGAAGATGACGCGAAGGCGCGAAGGCCAGCTTTGGAAAGCAGACCCTCATACGATTTCGGTCGAGATTCTGGATCAAGCTCCAAGGCGGCAACGATTAAGTGAATCAAGGGCTGGATCTCTGAGCCCCGCTGAGCAGCAAAGTGTCGCAGCGGAATGGTTCGAAACATGGGGTGGAAGTGTCGTCCCGTTTCCTCCCCCAAAAATGGGTGCTGTTGTGTGAGAGTCTCGTAGAGAGTTACACCAAGAGAAAAGATGTCAGTGCTGACAGATGGCGATGCTCCCAAAAATAAAACCTCGGGGGCCATGTAGAACGGTGTGCCGCCAATTGGTCCTAAGTTAACCGAACGGCACATCATGTTCGGTTCCAGGTCGTCCATACTCCGAACTCCGGTGAGCCTCTCAGGCGCAAACCTCGCCATTCCGAAGTCGGTAAGGCGTGGGGTATTGTCGGCAGCGACCAGCACGTTCGATGGCTTGATGTCCTGATGTATAACTCGGCCGGAGTTCACCGCGTGCGCGAGACCGTCTATCAGCTGTAGAGCAAACGTGATGATCTTTGTAGTCGTCCAACTTGTAATTTTGGTTTCCGCAAGTGATTTCTCATACCAGTCCGAGATGACGGAAGGTCGCGAGCACCATTCCGTATAGGCGATGGCATGTGCTATGTAGGGATGTGTTCCAAGTGAAATCCAAACCTCTGCTTCCCGGATGAACTGCGGCCTGTCTGCTGATTCTTGAAAAGTCTTGAGTGCAATCGGAGGCACTCCCACCGGGCGTACAGGCACGAGCTGATACACAGTGCCCATACCGCCTTCCAAAATTTTTCCGATCACGAACTTCTCGTTTCCCAGCACTTGAAGCGACATGATCGACCCGATTGTTGGTTTTGGAACAGAACCAGTCATCCCCGTCAACCCTTCACCATCGGCCTCTCGCGATGGATCGAACTCATGTTTCCGATGTAAGGAAAGCCCAGTGCTGCTGTCCCTTGTTCACTGGCTACCACCGGCCGGCGCTAGCAGAATCTCGCAGGTCACGCAGCGCTCCCTGTACTCCTTGAGCGTTCTGCATTTTCGGCTCGATATTATGCACAGGTAGCCGCGTTCCGTCTGGCGCAATAAGCTTGAGTTCCCACCAATCATTCGATTGGGATTCGACCAAAGATAGCGCCCAGTCACACGGAAATTCGGGATCAAGCGCCTTTATGCCCTGAGAGACCTCGTGACCAATGCCGCTCTGCTGAGAGAGGATACTGATACCCATGCAGGAATCCTACTCACTTTCAAAGTCCTCGTGCAACCTGCAAGCGGGGCTTGTGTTGTGACGAGATTCCATCTTTTATTTTGGTACACTCCTCCTTATGGACGTTGCTTTGAAAATAAACGACGTTGCGACAGAGGCTCTTGGCAACGCAATGTACCGTTTCACGTTCGGGATAATAGGAGACGGGAGGTTCGGTGCCGAAGGGCAGGGTCTTGCTACGGGAATCGGAGTGCTTTGGAAAAACACCTATCTGATCCTAACTGCCGATCACGCGATTCGGGGAACGCCTTATGAGCGCGTGTATTTCCTTCTTCCCGACGAAGCTCTTCAGCTCGCGGATTCTGACATCACCAGTGGGCTGAAGTCTGTCGGGGTGCGGAAACGATTCGAGCTGGAAAAACCGGAGATGATCTGCGCTGACAACGACGATCTTGCTGCTTTTGTTCTCGAAGGACAGGTACAGGAAACCGGGCAAAATCACTTTTATCGCCTCGACGAGAACCACGCCACTCCGGTTGCGGCTGAACAAGTCGGAGTTTTGGGTTACCCCGGCGAAACAAGATTGCCCGTCGGCGCGAACTACATGGCCACCCCTTATCTGGCGTTCGGAGAATTAGGCCAGGCCCCATCCGAACTGTTTGACGACAAAGAATCCCGAGTCTCGATCAGCTACCCGACAACCCTAACCGTGGATCCACATGGATTGAGTGGTTCTGGGCTGTGGATTCCAACCGATATGGGGGGCGTTGTTTGGAATCCAGGAATTGCTCTGATCGGACTCGTTACTAATCACGTTTCCGGCCATCAAATACTGGTCGGCTACAAAGTGGAGAAACTGATTGAGTTTCTCAGAGCCAACGACAATCGGATGTTCAAAGGCTGATCCCGTAATCACCTTCCGCTGCCCCGCCTACCACCCCGGCGACTGGGGGAGCGCGTTGGCGGTTTGCGGACCGGTTTAATCCTCTCGGCAGCTACCATCTTGCCGCGGCAGACCACACACTTCCGATAGTCCAACTGCATGACACCGGCACTAGCCACGCTCTTCTTCACTTCGTAGTTGTGGCACTCTGGAGTCACGCACTTAACTTTCGTGACCATATCAATGACGAGTATAACTTGCATTGCTGTGGCGACCAGAACTACGTAAATGTCCATTCCACGCTCTTGCCAGGTTTCTCTGTTCACGTTGTGGCCTGTTCTGGCTTGATGTTGAGGAACTGGCTTGCCACAATCCTGACCACCGAGACGGCAGGTGATTCTGACTGTGACTAACGTACTGTCGATACGCGCCCCAACTGAGGTCACAACCGCGCGACGCTGCCTTCGGCAGCGGGTGTGGCAAGTGACACGCCACCCCTGGAGGGTTGCTGCAAGGTTGCTGGCCAGCAACCTTGCGATTTGTCCACTCGCTGCCGCCGCCTTCTGCCGGCCGCGACGACTCGAAATCGCTAATATTAAGGTTGCATGGAGCGCCCACACGCCGGGCCTTGAGGAGAAGTGCAATCGTGACAAACCCACTACGAACGAAGTCGGCGACCGCAAAAGTCACCGACGAGGAATACCAGCAGTTTGAAGCAGCGGCCAAAGCTCGGGGATTGACCACCAGCGAATGGTGCCGAGAAGCGCTCTTGGCCAGACTGAATTCCGGCCAAGCAACTCAGATCAATTCCGAACAGATAGCCTCGACTGATATGGCGATATTGAGCGAATTGTTGGGGGTGAGGATGCTGCTGTTGAACCTTCTTTATCCCGTTGGACGGGGCGAATCTCTGAGCGCCGAGAAGGTACAAGCCATCGTGACTCGGGCCGATGCCGAGAAGCTTTCGGCGGCAATCCAGTGCCTGGAACAGAACGCAAAACGGCGCAACTGAACTCACCGGGGATTATGCCTTTGACAAACCCAAGCGCCAACGCCTAAGGAGCCGGTTCGTCACGAAACCCGCTCCAATACCAATGATGCACCCGATTACGGCTCCGACCAACAAGCCAAACCATGAGGCAACAACCTTGGTGATAGCCCATACAAAATTGTGGATTTCTAATGCGCCTAGGCCCATGCCCGTTCCCCAAGACCCAGCAATGGCACCATAAGTTGTAGTGAATGGAATAAAGAAGGCAAATGCCGCCAAGAATCTCAGGCGCTTGAAGCAGAACAAGAAAATGGACAGAAGAAATCCAGTAAACGGGATGAAGAATAAGAAGAGAGCAAAAAACAAGAGGGTAAATATCATCTCAGGCCCAGCCTTATTTTAACTTTTCCGTCTCGATTTTGGCTTCTTAGGCTGCTGCCTCTTCGGCGGCTTCGAGAGAGATCGGCCAGCCGCACTGGAGCGTCCGCGGCGCAACTTCTTTTGATTCCTGGCGTGTCTGAATTGACACGTTTTCGTCCCTTGCCGTCTTCTTGTTAATTTTCTGATCCACCCAAAATCCGCTCAAAACCCAGCAAATTCGCGTTTTCTTGACCAGATTTGACCGAGTTTTGGAACCGTGCGAATCTGCGCCCGACAGTTCTAGAAAACCGCCTTCATGGGCGGGCACGGAGGAAAACGACAGTGAGCGAGCTTTGGAAAAGGAATACAAGCTACCGCTGGCCCAGCGACAACCCGGCTTGGACATACGGCGTGTTTTTCAGCAGTCTGGCGCTGGTCTTGGTCGGGTTGTGGATAACCTACGAGCGTTTCACGCCCTTGCAGCAATACTGGCTACCCACGTACCTGTCAGCCAACATCATGCCCAGATTTGGGGTCACCAAGAGCAAGTACCGTCTGATGGCCGTGGCCTGGCCGGACAAAAACTATCGACTGCCCGCCGAGGATGAGGTCGAGCCGGGATTAACCCGCAGTGCGGATGGTCGCCGGATTCCGTTTGCGCTGACCGAACAAGCCCGGCAACAAGGCAAGCGTTTGACCCTTATGCAGTCGCAGCTCTTTGACAATGAATTCGTCCAAGACAAACTGCGGACAATCGTCTATCAAGACCAAACGCTCACCGACCTGGCTTGGTGGCCGCTCATGGCCGGCGCCGCCTTTCTCATCTTCGGGCTGATTGCAGCCATTCCCCTGGACAAGAAGCGCGCTGATGTCCGCAAGTTTGGGCGACGGCTTCGCGGCCCGGAGCTGGTCACCGCCGCCGAATTCAACCGCAGGAACAAGTCTGACGGCATCGCCTTCGCCACTCTGGAGAAGCCCAGACTCTCAGAAAGGCTGCTGTGGAGGCGGGAGTGGGACCGTGTACGCATTCCCCGGTCGATCGAAGACAACCACCTGCTGATAACTGCCGACTCGGGCAAAGGGAAGACCGTACTTGCCCGGCAAGTGTTGATGCAGGTTGCCGACCGCGGCGAGGCCGCAGTTGTCTACGATCCCGGACTCGATTACACCGGCCAGTTCTATATGCCCGAGCGTGGCGACGTGATCTTGAACCCGCTGGACGAAAGAATGTCGTATTGGTCACCCGCCGAGGAGGTGACGCACCCTGCCGAGGCCCTTACGCTGGCCACTTCGCTGTTTCCCGACAAGATTGGAGATAACCCTTTTTTTGCCGAGGGTGCGCGCAAGATCGTTGCCCATCTGCTGAACCTGAAACCAACACCCGAGGAACTGATCTTCTGGCTCAGTGACGAGGGTGAGTTGGAGCGCAGACTCAAGGGATCAAACATGTCGGGAATGATCTACAAGGACGCCGGCAACCAGCGGGGCGGCTTTCTGGCTTCTCTCGGCATGGTGGCCGACAGCCTCAAATTGCTGCCCAGCCGCGCTGAAGCGCGATCCCGCTGGACCGCTGCCGAGTGGTCCAAGCACCGGAAGGGATGGCTGTTTATCACCAGCATCCCGGAGGCCAGAGAACACTTGCGGCCACTCATCAGCATGTGGCTGGACATGCTCGTCCTGCGCCTGATGAACCAGGGGAAGCCGGGTCCGCGCCCAGTCTGGTTTGTCCTGGACGAGTTGGCAACACTGCACAAGTTGCCCCAGCTGGGAACTGCTCTGACAGAGAACAGAAGATCGAACAATCCGGTGGTGCTGGTCTTCCAGGGACGCAGCCAGATTCAGGCACTGTACGGCCATCAAGCCGAGGCCATGTTCTCCCAGCCGGCTACCAAAATCTTCCTTGGCACCAGTGAACCCAACGCGGCCCAGTGGATCAGCGACACCATTGGCAACGTGGAACTGGAACGTTTGGTGGAGAGCCGGACGGACGGCCAGATGCCGCCGCATCGTGAATCGCGCACCTGTCATCTCGAGCAGGAAGTAACTCCGCTGGCCATGAAGGAAGAAATTGCCGGGCTTCGGAAAGGTCACGGATATCTGAAGTGCGACAATCTGGTTGTCCAGATCAGCTTCCCCTACATCGGCCTTCGCAAGAATTATCCAGATTTCATTCTGCGCCAATCCAAGGCTGCCGCTCCTGAAGTGATCGAACATGCGCCGCGACCGGACGATGACCGGCGACAGGGCGCGGAAGGACCGCACCCGCCGGATCCATTCTTCAAGTGAGGGACTATGTTAACCATCTCCAAACCGCTCAGTTCCGGACAGGCGCAAAGCTATCACCGAAAAGAGTTTGCCAATGCCCAGGACAACTACTACACGCAGGGCTCCGAAGTGCAAGGCCGCTGGCATGGCAGGCTGGCCGAGCGCTGGGGCCTGAAAGCCGAAGTCACCGCGGAGCATTTTGCCTGTCTCAGCGAGGGCCAGCATCCGCTCACCGGCGAGCAGTTGATCCGCCGACGCGCTGCTCACGAATATGTAAACCAACACGGCGAAACCATTCGCGCCATGGAGCACCGCGCCGGGTGGGACGCAACCTTCAGCGCACCGAAGACGGTTTCTCTCACCGCCCTGGTCGGCGGCGATGAGCGGGTGCGCCAGGCCCACCGGGAAGCTGTTGCCGTGTCCCTGGACGAGCTGGAGCGATTCGTCCAGGCCCGCATCGGCGGTAATCATCCAGCGGAAACTACGGGCAACTGGATTGCTGCCAAGTTTGAGCATGACAGCAGCCGGCCAGTGAACGGCTACGCTGCTCCACAGCTTCACACGCACGTTGTCTTCTTCAATTTAACCGAGCGCGAGAACGGCGAGGCCCGCGCCTTGCAGCCGCGAGAACTTTACCGTTCGCAGGGTTTCGGCACCGCGATTTATCGCGCCGAGCTCGCTTTGCGATTGAAGCAGTTGGGATATGAGATCGAACCGAGTGCCAACGGCGCACCCGAGATTAAAGGCTACACCGCCGAATATATTGGGGCGTCGAGTCCACGACGGCAACAGATCAAGCAGCACCTGGAAGAGCAGGGTTTGAGTAGCCCGGAAGCAGCCGAGATTGCGGCGCACCGCACTCGTGATGCGAAGCTGGACATTACACGCGAAGAGATGCAGCAGCGGCACCTGGAAATGGCACTGCAGTATGGAAACCAAGCTGACCGCGTAGTGCGACAAGGATGGAAACGCGCCCTTGAGATGGATGCGCCAGGCCATGAACAAACACAGCGAGCGGCCGGGCAAGCCATTCACTACGCGCTGGAAAAGAACTTTGAACGCGAAGCAGTGACCGACGAGCGTGGCCTGCTACGAGATGCGCTGAAACGAGCTATGGGCGAAGCTTCGTTTGGTGAAATCCGCCATGAGCTTGCTCGAGAAATAGTCGAAGGCGAACTGATCCAAGTCGAAAGGCAGCCAGGCGCACCCAGCCGGGCTTTCACCACCGATGAAATGATTACCCTGGAGCGGGACAACGTTCGCCTCATGCGCGCGGGCCGGGACCGGCATCCGGCGCTCGTGCCGTTTGAGACGCGGCGCTCGCTTGAAACCCAGCACGGACACTTGAATCAGGGCCAGCGCGAAGCCGTGCAGGAAATCCTCGGCAACCGTGACCAAGTTTATGGGCTTGAGGGTGTCGCGGGAGCTGGCAAGACAACATCGCTTGCCGCAATCCGCGATGCCGCCGAGCGTGAAGGATACAAGGTCGAAGGCTTTGCGCCCACCTCACGTGCCGCATACAAGCTTGAGGAAGCAGGCATTGAGGCAATGACCTTACAGCGCCACCTTGCGCGTGGCGAGCGAGCGCCGGACGGTGAAAAGCATTTGTACGTTCTTGACGAATCGAGCCTGGCCAGCACACGGCAGATGAATGAGTTTCTGCATCGTCTGAGCCCAGAGGATCGTGTCTTGCTGGTTGGCGACATACGCCAGCACCAAGCCGTCGAAGCCGGACGGCCTTACCAACAGTTGCAGGAAGCCGGGATGCGCACCGCGCACTTGGATGAGATTGTCCGGCAGAAGGACCAGCGCCTCAAAGAAGCCGTCGAACAACTCGCACATGGCGAAGTCGGAGAAGCAATCGCAAACCTGGACCGTCAGGGCCGGGTGCGGCAAATCGAAGACCGTCAGGAGCGCTTTGCGGAAATGGCCCGTGAGTATGTTCGCCACCGGGAAGGCACGCTGGCGATTTCTCCTGACAACGAATCGCGCCGTGAATTGAATCGTGTGATTCATCGCGAGATGCAGGAACAGGGTCACGTCCAGCGCGAGGACCGCAGCTTTCGCGTGCTGGAGGCCCGGCAGGAGTTGACTGGGGCCGACCGCGCCTGGGCCGGACAGTATCAAGCGGGTGACATAGTTCGCTACGCCCGTGGCAGCCGCGTTGTCGGAATCGCGGCCGGGGAATATGCCACCGTCAGCAAGCCCGAGGCCAGGGAAAACCTTCTCACGGTCCGGCGCGAACACGGCCAGCAGGTAACTTACGATCCGCGCCGCTTGCAGGGAGCTTCCGTCTACCGCGAAGCCGAGCGGGAGTTCGCCAAAGGCGACCGCATCCAGTTCACCGCGCCGTCCAAAGAACTCCACGTTGCCAACCGTGAACTTGGAACCATTGAACGCATCGAGGAAAACGGCCAGCTTTCGATCCGCACCGACTCGGGGCGCACGCTTCACTTCGGCATCGAAGAACATCCGCATCTTGACTACGGCTATGCCGTGACCAGCCACAGCGCTCAGGGACAGACCGCCGACCGCGTGTTGATTCACGTGGACACCGAACAAAGCGAGCAGCTTGTCAACAGCCGCATGGGCTACGTCTCCGTCTCACGCGGACGCTACGACGCGCAAATCTACACCAATGACAAATCCGAACTGGCGCACGATCTGAGCCGTGACGTCTCGCACAGTGCCGCTACCAGCCACACGCAGGAACGCGGCCAGGAGCACGGTCATGACCTTGGCAGTGAGGCGCAGTCTGTTGGCCACGAGCATGGAAACGGCGAAAGCCTCAGAGCGGCAAGCGAAGGACATACTCAATCCGCTGGCGAGGCTCACGGCCATGAAGGCAGCGAAGGCATGGGACAAGGGATTGGGGAGTAGCGCACATGCCGCAAGCGTGTGCCGTCTGCCCAAAAATAAAAGGCCTGTAATCAGGCAAGGAGAAGTAAAGAAATGATGTTCAAGATATTCACGATATTCGACCAGTGGTTCAGATACTTCATCAACACATTGCGGTGGGGGTACAGACAGGCACTGGGGCTTGTCCAAGCACTTGTCTTGCTCGCCCTGTTGACCTTCACGACGATGCTTCCTTTCCCCATCGCCGTCATTCACCAATATCGCCATTTGTCGCAGGTGCAGAAATATTGGTTCCCCACCTACCTGCGCGCTGAATTCTCACCCAGGAGCGGAGGCGTCTATCGCGTGCTCGTGGTCGAAGACGCCAACAAAGAACACTGGATTGCGAACGCGGAGACCGTCCTGCCGGGAGCGACCCGCACAGCGGCAGGCGAGACCGTTCCCTTTGTGCTTTCGCCCAAGGAGCAGCAAGAGGGCAAAAGACTCGTGCTGTTGCCGCCCGCGTTTCAGGACAACGCATACCTTTGGGACTGGCTCCGCAATGAGGTCTACAGCGGCAAAAGCATAGCCGAGATTGGAGAGCGGGGTATCAATGTCGGCGTTTGGCTCACATTCATCACGTATCTGGTCTTCGGCGCGGGCGGTCTCTTTTACTTGATCCACCGTGTTCTTAGCTTCGTTTATCGCCGCTTGGACGTCCAGGCAGAGAGGTAACGGACAAAAGAGGGTAATGGGTTATGTCACGAGCAACAGTAGCAGATAAACCACTGACAGTTCCGCAACTGGTTGACACGCGGCGGGCGGCTGAAATTCTTGGGCGTTCAGCCGCCACACTCAAGCGCTGGCGTTATGAAGGTGTCGGGCCGAATTGGATAGAAATAGAAGGGCGCGTCAGTTATGATGTCGCTGTTCTTCTTGAATTCATCAGGAAGAACACACGAGTTGCTTCCGTGCGGGCTGCAATGGAGGAATCTCGTGGAGTTGCTTAGAAAGAAGAACTCGAAATTCTACTGGTACGACTTCACGGTACGCGGCCAACGGTATCGTGGATCGACTAAAGAGACCAACATCACCAGGGCGGGAACGATTGCCGCTCTGAAACTGTCTAAGGCCATTGAAGGCGCTGACCCGCTTCCGAGGAAGGCTCCTGGACTGATTAAGTTTGGGAGCCGGTTTCTGGAGTGGGTTAAAAACGCCCCATTGGAACAGATGACAAGAACCTATTACCAAACCGGGTGGCGGTTGTTGAATACGACTCCGATAGTTGGGATGAGACTCGACAGAATCACCGCTGATGAAGTGGAAACTCTGCGTTTCCCGGATTCACCGTCAAACGCCAACTGTGCTCTGCGAACGTTGCGCCGAATGCTTCACAAAGCCGAAGAGTGGAAGTTGATTCACAGGACTCCAAAGTTCAAGCTGGTGAAGGAACACGGTCGTTCGTTGAGACTTGATGCTGACGCGGAAGCGAAGCTGATTGCTGCGGCTGCTGCCTGCGGCTGGCGAAAGGGCTGTTTTGAAGTTTTCCGCGATGTTGTCATGTTGATGCGCGATACTGGCATGAGAAACCAAAGAGAGCTTTACCGCATGCGCATCGAGAACATTGATTGGGCCAACAAGTTTATCTTTGTGCCCGATAGCAAGACTACTGACGGAAGAAGAATGGTTCCGATGAGCGACAGGGTCCTGAATCTGCTCTGCGCACGCTGCGCGGGCAGGCGCGAGGGATGGGTGTTTCCCTCGAAGCGCGCAAGGTCCGGACACCTTACAACCGTGGCTGGGCTGTTTCGCCAGGCACGAGCAAAAGCGGGCCTTCCGAAGGGCCTGGTCTTATATTGCAGTCGTCATGACTACGGCTCCCGCGTATTACGGGGAACTGGAAATCTGGCAGCCGTGATGAAGACCATGGGGCACAAGGATGTTAGAACAGCGATGCAGTACCAACATCCAGAACTGGATATCGTGCGCGAAGCTCTCAACAGTCAGCGCACGATCATGATTCAATAAAACTTATGGCACATTTTACGGCACACCGTAAATTTTGCCTTTCGATCAACCTGGTAAGTTGTTGATTTTATGGCGCGCCCTGAGAGATTCGAACTCCCGGCCTTCTGATTCGTAGTCAGACGCTCTATCCAGCTGAGCTAAGGGCGCGCATGCGCGCTGGGACGTTCTTAATTCTACAACATGACATTCGGAATTCAGAAGTCCGCACGGCCCTGGCTGCTGAATTTCTGACTTTGGATTCCTCCGCGTCCTCGGTTACACTCTCGCCCAGCGGAAGCCGAGCCTGGAATGCTGACAAGCTGGCACACGGTACTGGAAATTGTGGCCCGCACGAGCGTGATTTACGTGCTGGTGCTCCTGGGGCTGCGTCTCACGGGCAAGCGCGAGGTCGGGCAGATGACGCCGTTCGATTTGACGCTTCTTCTACTGCTCAGCAATTCCGTCCAGAACGCCATGACCGGGCCCGACACTTCCCTGTTGGGTGGAGTGGCGGCGGCCTGTGTCCTGCTCGCAATGAACTACTTATTTGGGAGACTTTCCGGCAGGAACCGGCCCTTCCGCAAGTTCACGGAAGGATCACCGACGATCCTGATTCACAAGGGCGTGGTCATTATCAATCATTTGGCGAAAGAAAACGTATCCACCGACGAACTGCACCGCGCACTGCGCGAACATGGAGTTGACTGCATTGAGGATGTTGCTTTGGCCGTCCTGGAAGTGGATGGCGCTATCAGCATTTTGAAATATGACGATGTTCCGGATCACGTCAAGCCGCAAAAGAGACTCAGGTTCTTGCGCCGCCACTGATCGCGCCTGGGGCAAATCGTCCGCCGAGCGTTCTAAAACAGGAGAAGCAAATGGACCCACACGAGCTTCAAGAACAAACCGAAGAAGCGCACCACCACGGCCAGAAAGCCGTCGGCCTGACCATGGCCATTGTCGCCGTTTTTCTCGGGACAGCCACCATGTTGAGCCATCGGGCCCACACCGAAGAAGGCACACTGCAAACCAAGACGAACGACGCCTGGGGCTTCTACCAGGCGAAACACGGCCGCGCCCATGACTATGGCAAATATGCGGAGACCGACGTCCTCGCCAACTATCCGAAAGATGTCGCATTGAAGGACTTGCGGATCTCCATCGAGGAAGAATGCGGAGTTCCTAAAGAGGAACACTGCACCAGCCCCGTGGCAAAGGACTCGCCGATCGTCCAGCAGTTGCTCCAAGAACTGAAAGGCGACAGGGAGGCCGAAAAGACCAAAGGTCAGGGCGAAGCTACACACCCCGAGGAACCCGCATCCGGCGGCGAAGCTGTAACCAGCTCCGCGAAGACCGCAAAGACGGAAAAGAAAGCCAAGGCCCCGAAAGAGGGCGCCGCAAAAATTCAGGACGACGCGAGAGAGCTGGAAAAAGAAGTCGAAGTCATTAAGAAGCGCGCCGACCACTACGATCTTGCGGAACTGTTCCTGGAACTCTCCATCGTACTGTGTTCGGTCACGCTGTTGTCGGAGAACAAACTCTACTGGAGACTCTCATGGGTAACCAGCCTGATCGGAATCGGCATTGCCCTGATGGGCTTTCTCCACACCTAGCACTTCATCGCGTGGTGTCCAGCGCAACGCCTTTGACTCCGGTTAGCCCGGTGATTTTGCGCGCCGGAGCTACGTTGCCGCTGGCCGTGCCGATGTTGGTGAACACCATGACGCTGGCGGCGGAGTTGTCCGCGACATAGACATCGCCGCTGTCACCAGTTCCCGGATTGTTGTTCAGAACGAGCTGTGTCGGATGCGTAAACCCGGTGTTGCCGCCGGAAATCGTGGCCGCGGGCGCCACATTGCCGGTGGCAGTTGCCGCGTTCGCGAAGATCGTGATGCTCGGAGCATTCAGGTTGCTGACCACGAGCCTCCCGGTAGCGTCCAGCCCCAGGCCGGCGGGATGGTTGAGCCCGGTGGACGCTCCGGTCACGATACGGCTGGCGACGGTCGCTCCACTGGGGCGAGTGCTGACCAGGTCATAGACATCAATTCCGTTGTTCAATGAATCCGCCGCGAATAACCGATCGTTGGTCGAATCCAGAAATATCGCTTCCGCCGCGAAACCAATATTCATTGTTCTCACTGGAATGGTATTGCCGTTCGTGGTCGAGGCCGGACTGAAGACCATGATATTCGAGCCATCGGCCACGTACACCAGATCGCGGGTCCGGTCCACGGCGACTGCGGCTGGGGCGGTCAGAGTGGTGGAAGCCCCGGAAATCGTTCGATCGGGAGCCACGTTACCGGTCCTGGTGGTTGCGTTCTCAAAGATCAGAATCGAACTGCCCGCGGCATTGGCCACAAATAGCCGGTTGTTGGTTTCGTCCAGCAGCAGGTGCTGGGGAGACTGCAATTGCGTTGTAGCGCCGCTTACAGTAGCGCTGGCTGCTACGCCGCCCGTCGCGGTAAAAGCGTTGTCAAAGCGAAGCACGGAATTGGCCGTGGGTTCGGAGAGATAAAGCCGGCCCTGAATTCCTCCACCCCCTGTCCCGCGCCCGCCTGTTGTGGAACTGGCGCATCCGAAGATGGCCAGCGCTGCAATAACGGAGATGAGTATAAGAAGATGTCGTATCATGCGTTCGCCTCCCGCACGTTTATACCTATTCAAAGTTATCATGGCAGTGTGCCAGCGCAACCGTCCGGAATCTTGATTGCCACCACCAATCCAGGCAAGCTTCGCGAATTCCAAGCAGGAGCGAAGGAGTTTGCTCTGCAAGCAGAATCCCTGCCGGGACTGCGAGAAATTCCTGCACCCATCGAGGACGGTGACACTTTCGAAGATAACGCCAGAATCAAAGCCGAGTACTACAGCCGGCACGCCGCCGGAGAACTTGTGCTGGCAGAGGATTCCGGTCTGGTAGTTCCTGCGCTGCATAGCGCACCCGGCGTCTATTCGGCCCGGTATGCGGCGCTGCTTCGCGACGGTAAGCATTCCAACACCAACTCCGACGACCAGGAAAACAACCGCGCCCTCATCTTTCAATTAGAAAATCTGCAATTAGAAAGTCTGCAATTGGAACGTCAACCACCGGGCCCTATTGCCGGAAAGTACGTTTGCGTCATCGCGGCGGCCAGAAACGGCGCGACCCTGCAAACTTTCTCCGGGGAGGCCGAGGGAGAAATGCTGACCGTCCCGCGCGGCAACCGCGGCTTCGGGTATGACCCTCTATTCTTCTTCCCGGATCTGGGTAAGACCTTCGCCGAACTTACTCTGGAGGAAAAATCGGCCTGCAGCCATCGGGGAAAGGCCTTCCGCCAGTTCCTGGAATGGTATGCGGCCCAAGACCAGGCCTGATATCCCCAGTGAATGATATTCATTTTCCGATTGCGCTCCTTGCTAAATCCAAGTAAATTCAAAGCCTTGCCGTGAAGCGACCTTCAACCACTACCGCCAGGAACGCGAACGTTGCGTCCGATAAGTATCAGCGCATCCTCGACGCGGCCATTGAAGTCATTGCCAACCACGGGTTTTTTCATTCCCGCGTGTCGGAGATTGCCGAGCGCGCCGGCGTCGCGGACGGGACCATCTACCTGTATTTCAAGAACAAAGACGAACTGCTGATGGCGGCCATTGACTCGGCCTTTCACCGGTTCATTGCGCGGGCGCGGACGGCGCTCAAAGAAGTGAGCGACCCGCGGGAAAAACTGCGCACCATAGCATTTCTGCATCTGGAAGGGCTGGGATCCAACCGCAGTCTGGCCATCGTGTTCCAGACAGAACTGCGCCATAGCGCGAAATTTCTGGCTGAGTTCTCCCATAACATGATGGTGGAATACTTTGACCTGATCAAGAGCGTCCTGCGGGAAGGCCAGGAGGCACGCGTGTTCGACGCCGAACTTTCGGTCACCATCGCCGCGCATTGCTTCTTCGGGGCCGTTGATGAGATAGTAACTACGTGGATCCTTGCGGACCGCGAACGAGAGTACCATCTCTCCGGCCTGGCTGATTCGATTGTGGAAATCGTACTCAAGGGCATTGAGACGGGCAACAAGCATGGACATTAGGACCCTGGCTGACATTTTTTTTGCTTCCGTGACGCGCGATTCAGAACGCGTTGCGATGTTCAAGGACCAAGAGGGCTGGCACGCGGTTTCTTCGCGGCAGTATTACGGCTACGTTGTCGCAACGGCCCAAGCCCTGAAGCAGTGGGGACTGCGCAAAGGCGACCGCGTCGCCATTCTGAGCGAGAACCGCCTGGAATGGATGATCGCTGATTTTGCCTGCGTCACCAGCGGCATCATTGACGTTCCCATCTACACCACGCTGACCGCGGAGCAAACAGCGTACCTATTGCAAAACTCCGGCGCCCGCGTGATTTTCGTTTCCTCAATCGAGCAACTCAGGAAAGTCCAGTCTATTCAGTCGCGGACGAACCTGGAAAAAATCGTGGTCATGGACGACCTGGCGGAAGTCAACGTAATTCCCATGTCGTCCCTGCTGGATCGCGCTTCCCTGGAGACCGATAGTGACTTTGACGAAGCTGCCCGCAAAGTCCAACCCGAGGATATTGCCACTCTGATCTACACCTCAGGCACCACCGGGACTTCCAAAGGCGTCATGCTGAGCCATGGCAACCTTGCCTGCAATGCTGTCACGTCGGTGAACAATTTTGAGTGGGCCAGGGAAGATAGCTATCTCTCATTTCTTCCGCTGTCGCACGTGACGGCGCGGCATCTGGACTACGTCTGTTTTCTGCACGGCGCAACCATTGCTTACTGTCCGTTCTTTGATCATCTTCCTCAGATGCTGCAGGAGGTTAAACCCACGATTATCGTTGGCGTTCCGCGCGTCTATGAAAAGGTCCGCCAGGAAGCCGAGCGCCGCGCCGGCCGCGGGCTGACTCGAAAGATCTTCGATTGGGCCCTGAAAGTGGGCGCGCAGCACAAGGAAGAAATCGCCCGCGGTGAGAAACCCGGCAGCATTCGCTGGAAGCTTGCGGACAAGCTCGTCTACTCCAAAATCCGCGGGGGCTTCGGCGGACACAGCCGCGTCTACTGTTCCGGCGGCGCTCCCCTGGGCCAGGACATGGCGGAATGGTTTGCCTGCATGGGGATTCCGATATTTGAAGGCTATGGACTCACGGAAACGTCTCCCGTCATCGCCACCAACCGGCGCGGCAGCTTCAAGATCGGCACCGTGGGCAAGCCGGTGGGGGGCCTGCAGCTTAAGATCGCCGAAGATGGTGAAATCATGGTGAAAGGCCCTACCGTCTTCAAGGGCTACTGGAACATGCCGGAGGAGACGCGCGCGGCGTTCACTCCGGACGGCTGGTTCAAGACCGGCGACATCGGCCGGCTCGATAGCGACGGGTTCCTGCTCATCACCGACCGCAAGAAAGAGCTGATCAAGACCTCGGGCGGAAAATTCATTGCACCGCAGCCCATTGAAAATGCCTTGAAGAACAATGTACTGGTGGCGCAAGCCGCGGTCGTTGGCGACAAGCGCAAGTTTGCGTCGGTGATCATCTCGCCGCACTTCCCTCTTTTGGAAGACTGGGCGCGCGCCAACGGAGTCGTCTTCACTTCGCGCTCCGAACTGGTAGACCATCCCAAGGTGCGCGAGTTGTATCGCGGAATCGTGGAAGACCTGAACAAGCATCTGGCGCACTTTGAAACCATCAAGAAGGTCCTGATTGTGCCGGATGAGTTCACCATCGCGACCGGCGAAATCACTCCTACCATGAAACTGAAGCGGCGCAACGTTGAGGCCCGCTACAAAGACCAGATTGAACAGCTCTACCAGGAACCGCATCCGCTGGAAGTTGCGCCCGTCGGTTAGGGGCGGTCGGAGGCCATACCGCGCCGGAATTCATTACAATGGAAAACATGGATCCTCTGGTCATTGCAGGCCGCGAATTCCGGTCCCGGCTGATCGTAGGCACCGGCAAGTACAAATCTGGCCAGGAAACGGCGCGGGCCATTGAAGCCAGCGGCGCGGAGATGGTCACCGTCGCTGTGCGGCGCGTGAACCTGGACCGCAGCAAGGAATCTCTGCTCGATTTCATTGATTCCAAGAAATACTTCCTTCTGCCCAATACTGCCGGATGCTACACCGCCGATGAAGCCGTACGTGCTGCCCGGCTCGGCCGTGAAGTGGGACTCTCCGACTGGGTCAAGATCGAAGTCATCGGCGACCAGAAAACGCTGTATCCGGACGTGCAAGCCACCATCGAAGCCACCAGAATACTGGTAAAGGAAGGCTTTACCGTTCTTCCCTACACTTCTGACGACATTGTGGTTGCCAGGAAGCTACTGGACGCCGGCGCCAGCGCAATTATGCCGCTGGGCGCGCCGATCGGAAGCGGCATGGGCATTCAGAACACGGCCAACATCCAAATCCTGCGCGAAATGATCACCGATGTTCCTTTGATCGTTGATGCCGGAGTCGGCACCGCGTCCGACGCCGCAATCGCCATGGAACTCGGCGCCGACGCGGTATTGATGAACTCGGGCATTGCTCATGCGGAAGACCCAATCCTGATGGCGGAAGCCATGAAGCTCGCTGTCCTGGCAGGACGAGCAGCGTTCCGGGCCGGTCGAATGCCGAAGAAGCTTTACGCTACGGCCAGCTCGCCGTTGCAGGGCGTTGTGCGGTAAAAGTCGGTCGTCATCTCTCGGGTTCCACGTCAAACAACGCGCTCAGGGACAACGAGAACGTGTGCCCACCAAACAACTGGCTTTCGCTAATCGGTTCGGACTCGGACACGATTCGTGTCCCACTGGCATCGTGAATTTCCACCAGGCGCAACGCCGGATACACCGTCCAAACTGCGTGGCTGCCTGCAGCAAGGTATTGGCGAATTTTCTTCAGCGTGTCCTGCGCGAGATTGCTCGGCGAAATCACTTCCACGGCTAAAGAGGGCGCTCCTTCGACTGGTGTACGGTCGAGGTGAAAGCCTTTCATATGATCTTTGGCAATGAACCCAAGATCAGGCTTGCGGACCACGTTTTTAGACAATCGAAAATCCACTTCGGTTATGACTACGCCCAGACGGTGTTGTTCTACAAAGGCCGCAAGCTGGCGCAGGAGTTTCAAATAAACAAGGTTGTGTCGCGGTGTTGGAGATGGCGTCACGATCAAGTCTCCTTCGTCGAGCTCATACCTGATGTTGTCTGCCGCCGCGTCTTGCAGCTTCTGGAATGCCTCAAACGTATATCTGGTTGTGGTCGCCATGTTCACAATATTGTAAGTCTTTTTGGGGCAGCGCTGTGTTGGCTCAGTCAGGTTACTTCTTGTCCGCCGGCGTCTGCCTGGCTGGCGGAAGCGTGTAAACAACTTCTCCTTTGCGCGCGTAGCGCAGCCGTTCCCGCGCTTCTCTTTCAATTGCCTGGGGATCCGATGTCAACGCCTTGATATGGTCCTGGCGCTGCGAGTTTTCCTGTTGCAGCACGATGATGTCCTGGCGCAACTTGCGGGACTCCGTCCTCTTCTGCTCATAGACCAGAAAACCGTTGGCGCCGAAGACCGCATGATATCCAATAAAGCAGGCGAGCAGGCCAACACCGCCGATGGCCAGCCGGCGCCGTGACTGGTAGAGCCAGGTGGCCGCGTTCTGGAATGGTTTTTGGATATGTGACGTCACTCGTTCCTTTACCTGCAAACCCTTGAAACATAGAGGGTTTTTGACGGGTTGATCTGGCGATCCGATTACACGGCTAGTTCGCGATTAGCTCTAAATTTTCCGATCACCAGATCAACCGATCACGGCGCTCACCCGATCCCTCTGTGTCCTCCATTCCTCTGCGTTTCAAAGGCTTTTAAACACCCAATCCTTGGCGGCTTCAGCCAGTTTGTTCAAATCCTGCTCTGACTTGCCTTCCACATAAATCCTGACTACAGGTTCGGTCCCGGACAGGCGGTAACATACCCAGGCCCCGTCCGCGAAGACCAGTTTCAGTCCGTCAACGCGCACTACCTGTTTTACTTTGCGCCCGTAAATCTCAGCGGGCGCGGACTGCAACTTTCTAGTGAACTGCTGTTTGAGTTCCGGCGTCAAGCGGAAGTTGTATCTTTGGGGGTAAAAGGAACCAACTTTGCCAAATAAATCGTGGATTTGTGCCATGAGCGGCCGGTTCCGGCGAGCAACTGCCTCGCAGCAGAGCAGGCAGGCGAGAATTCCGTCCTTTTCCGGAACGTGATAGCGAATGGTCAAGCCGGCGCTCTCTTCCCCGCCGATGACAATCTTGTCCTGTTTGATCAACTCACCCAGATACTTGAAGCCAACCGGCGTCTCGTGCAACTCCACGCCATGGCGCTCCGCGAGAGCGCTGATCAGATTGGTGGTAGTGACCGACTTTCCGACGCCGTTCTTCCATCCCCGCGTCTCGACCAGATAATCAAACAGCAAGGCAATTACGTAGTTAGGGGAAATGAAAGTTCCGTCTGCGTCTACGATGCCGAAGCGGTCGGCATCGCCATCGGTAGCAATACCGATGCGCGCTCCCGACGCTTTCATCTGCCGGCGAAGATCGTCGAGCACGTCGCCTTCCGGCTCCGGAGCGTGTCCGCCAAAGAGCACGTCGCGCGTGTTGTGGACTGTTATGACCTCAATTCCGGCATCGCGCAGCATATCATCCGGATAGCCGCGGCCCGCGCCCCACAACGGATCATAGACAATTTTCAATCCCGACTTTCGGATGAGCGGAAGATCAATGATCTCTTTTAATCGCGCCAGGTACGGCGCTTTGGGATCAATCGGTCGCGAAGCAGTTTTCTGCGCGGCAGCACCGGGCGCAGGACCATCGTCGCCGGGAATTAACGCTTCAATTCCCTGGGTGACTTCCGGCAACGCCGGCGCCCCGTCCGCGGTGGAGAACTTGATGCCGTTGTACTCCGGCGGATTGTGCGATGCGGTAAAGTTAATAGCGCCATCCGCTTTCAGGCGCAGGACCTCGTACGAAATGGCCGGTGTGGGCGCAGGTTCCGCAATCACCAGCGGCTCAATACCGAAAGAGCCTAGAATTTCGGCGGTCGAGGCAACAAACTGTTCGCCCATATATCGCGGATCGCGGCCGACAACAACGTTTGCTCCCGAGGGCTTAGTCGAGACAAGATAGCGGGCAATGCCGGCCACGGCGCGACGAACGTTGGCGAAGGTAAAATCGCCGGCGATGATGGCGCGCCAACCTGAAGTCCCGAATTTAATTTGCGCTGCCATGAATTTACCAACGTCCTTGATTCATCATTTCATATAATGCGGGGCTTTTTCTGAAATCCCGAATCCCGTGTTTTTTGCGGGTGAGGGATCCCTATAAGCCATGAGGGTTTAAGCTCATAGCGATCCCTCGCTCCGCTCGGGATTTCAGAAAGAGCTCAACCGCGAAAGGAATTTGCAAATGACACAAGCGCGCATCGTACTCACCACCGCCGGATCGCAGAAAGAGGCCAGAAAACTCGCGCATGCCCTGGTCGAACGCCGGCTGGCGGCTTGCGTGAACATCGTGCCCCAGATCGAATCTGTGTACCGCTGGCAGGGCAAGATTGAAAGCGCGGCGGAATGGCTGCTGCTCATCAAGACGCAGGTTTCGGCCTTTGACCGGGTCCGTGAAACCATCCAGGAATTGCATTCCTACGAAATGCCGGAGTGTGTACTGCTCGAGGTATCCAGCGGCAGTTCCGCCTATCTGGATTGGATCGCGGAGAACGTTATCTGACAATTTTTCTCTCCCAAACTATTGAATCTAAAGCGTAAATCCAAGAAATCCACAATTGTGTATCCTTCTGGTCTTCTCAAACCCCTCATGTCATGGCTATAATCCGCACGAATCCCAGGTAGAGCAAGCGCCCTTGTTCCTGCTATCCATTGCCAGTTTTCGCAACGAGGAAAAGTGTATGAAGGTAAGTGATGTAATGACCCCCGACCCGGTGTGCTCCCTGCCTAAAGACACCGCGGAAAAAGTTGCCAAGATGCTGCGCGACCACAATATCGGCTCGACGCCGGTAGTGCTGGACCACAAAACCCGCCAGCTGATCGGCATCATCACCGACCGCGACCTCTGCTGCACTGTTGTTGCCTCCGGTCTGGAACCCAAAGCTACTCCGATCAAGCGGTTTGTTACCGCCAATCCCGTTACTTGCCGGGCGGACGACGATCTGGAAACCTGCATCGTCGCCATGCAGACGTATCAAGTGCGGCGCGTTCCCGTCGTGGACGACGAAGGAAGATGCATTGGCATCGTCTCGCAAGCCGACCTGGCCCTGCGCCACCAATCCGAGAGGACGATCGAGACTCTGACCGAGGTTTCCAAATCGCGGCCGGAATCCTTCTCGCTCAGCGCATAAGCCTGCATCAGTTGCTGGTTGGCCGCTTCCGCAAATGATTTGCGGAAGCCCGCGGTCACGGTTTGCGGCCGTACATATTCAATCGCCAGTAATCCAGCAGGAAAGGCGGGGTATCCTGCGCCGCCTGACGGGCCAATTCGCCTAGAAAGTCGTCATGCAACTCCGGCGGCAGACGCTTCAGGTGTGGATGCAAAATGACAGTAGCCACAAAGCTGCGGAACGTGGCTTCATCCGGCAACTGCGTCGGCGCCTCTTCCAGTCCAGCTGAGACGTTCGCGAAGCCGGCGCTTTGCAGGCGCTTCGTCGTCAATTCCGCGTCAGGATACTCCCACAACCGTTCCCAGTTTTCGAAATAGCGCGCATATTGCGGCATCGCCATGACTCGTTTTGTGCGTTCGCGAAGACGCTCCACGTTCCGGCCTCCGCCGCACTGCGCCAGCAGAATCCCTCCCGGGCGCAGCGCGCGAAAGAGATTCTGAAACAGCTTGTCGTGGTCTTTGATCCAGTGAAATACCGCCGTGCTGAAGACCACATCGAAGGTGTTTGCATCCGACAAATCCAGCAGGTCCAGTTGCGCCACCTGCACGCGCGGGCCGAGTGGTGACAGCCGCTTGCCGGCTTCCTCCACCATGTTGGCTGAAGCATCCATCGCCGTGACCCGGCATTTGGGAAATGCCTGCAGCAGATCGGCGGTGACGCGTCCGGTACCGCAGCCCGCGTCAAGAATATGTTCATCACCGCGCAGCGGCAGGGCCTGGAGCTTGCGCAGCACTTTCACGCCCCAGCCGTACTGCGGATCAGACAGCTTGTGATACGCGGCAGAATCCCATTCCCTGGTGATGGTCATATGGCCGCCAAAGCGTTGTCCAGGTCGGCAATGATGTCCTCCGCGTCTTCGATCCCCACTGAGAGGCGCACCATGCCGTCGGTGAGGCCGATTTTTTTTCTTCCCGCCTCGCCCAGCGCGGCGTGGGTCATGGTGGCCGGATGGGAGATCAGCGTCTCCACTCCGCCCAGGGATTCTCCGAGCGAACAGACACGCACTTTGCGCAGCATTTTGTCGGCGTTGTTGAGCGAGCCGGTTTCCATAGTGATCATGGAACCGAAGCCCTTCATCTGGCGTTTCGCGAGTTCGTACTGCGGATTATCCGGGAAGCCGGGATACAGCACTTTCTTTACTTTCTTGTGCGAGCGCAGGAACGCCGCGACCTCCCGGCCATTGCGGTCATGCTGCTCCATGCGGACGGCCAGCGTCTTCACTCCGCGCAGGACCAGCCAGCACTCAAAAGGAGAAAGAATCGCCCCGGCGGCCTTTTGCATGAACGCCAGCTTCTCGGCGTGGTGCGGTTTTGTGCCGACAATCACGCCGCCGAGTCCATCGCTGTGCCCGTTCAGGAATTTGGTGGTGGCGTGCATCACCATGTCCGCGCCCAGCTCGATCGGGTGCTGAAAATACGGCGACATGAAGGTGTTGTCCACGACCAACTCCGCCGCCCCGTCATGCGCGATCTTCGCGACGGCTTTAATGTCCGTAAGCACCATCAGCGGATTGGTCGGCGTCTCAATCCAGACGATCCTGGTGTTATGCCGCATGGCTTTCCTGACCGCGTCCAGATCGGAGGTGTCCACGTAGCTGAACTCGATACCGTAGTTTGCCAGCACCTGGTTGAAAAGCCGCGGCACGCCGCCATAAACATTGTGTCCGCAGACCAGGTGGTCGCCTTGCTTCAGGAAACACTGGGTCACCGCGACAATCGACGCCATGCCGCTGGCAAAGACATGCGCTGACGTTCCGCCTTCCAGCGCGGCCAGATTCTGTTCTATGCGCGTGCGCGTAGGATTGCCGGCCCGCGAATAGTCGTAACCCTTGTTTTTGCCGATGGCTTCCTGCACGTAGGTGGTCGTCGCATAAATAGGCGCGACCACGGCGCCGGTGGACGGGTCCGGCTCCTGGCCAACGTGGATGGCTTTTGTCGCAAAACCCTGTTTTGCCGCAGGAACTGGTTTCGCGCGATCTGGCGACGATTTCTTCTTCATTCCCTGGGCCCGCCTTCAAAAATATTTTTGGACATATAGCGCTCCGCCAGGTCGGGGATAAGCGTGACCACGCGTTTTCCCTTTCCCAATTTCTTCGCAACCTGGATCGCGGCGAAAACGTTGGCGCCCGCGCTCGATCCGCCCAGCACGCCTTCTTCCCGCGCCAGCCTCGCCACGGTTGCAAAGGCGTCCTTGTCCGTGACCATGATGATCTGGTCCGTCACTTTGGGATCAAACGTTTTAGGAATGAAGCTGGCGCCGATTCCCTCAACCTTGTGTTCTCCCGGAGGCCCCCCGCCCAGCACCGATCCTTGCGTCTCCACGGCAACGCAATAAACATGCGGCAGGCGCTCTTTCATGAGGCGCGCAATCCCGGTAAACGTTCCGCCGGTGCCCACTCCGATGACCACGGCATCCAGCTTGCCTTGCATCTGATCGAAAATTTCCACGGCCGTGGTGTCATGATGAAAGTCCGGATTGGCGGGATTCTCAAATTGCAGTGCGATGAAGGAACCGGGAATGCCGGCGGAGATCTCTTTGGCTTTGGCGATGGCCCCCTGAATGCCGGCCGCATCCGGTGT